>Ga0247774_1000788_pt1 | contig 15986 bp, 15 predicted proteins | sample UWRJL001104B6_FD_179933 | JGI IMG/M metagenome (GOLD analysis project Ga0247774, IMG submission 179933) | Plant litter microbial communities from Arlington Agricultural Research Station in Wisconsin, United States - UWRJ-L001-104B-6 | ecosystem: Environmental > Terrestrial > Plant litter >... | reverse complement strand
GAGGCTGGCTATCATTCGTTGGAGCGCGGCAGCGACTTTCCCATACTCAACATCCTCGGGACCACGAAAGCGGCACATATCCATGTGATTGCGCCCGATATGCTCGGTGATCTCGATGGCTGGAAAGTTGAGATACGACGAGGCATCTTCCACAACCTGATTACGCCTAAAGTTGGTCGGAATTGGTAAAAACTTGGAGAGGTTCACGTACCTTGCGAAAATTCAGAGCCTTGACGCCTAGTTGCTCTTGAAAAGAGTGAATAGTCCACTGCTGCTCGTGTGCCATAGGGCTAAATTCGTCCCTTAACTCCCTCAGGCGCTCAGAGGAAGGGAGGAGAGTATTCACAATCTGATCGTTGACTTTGAACCCTATAGCCTTGATTACCAATTCAGCAGCGTGCTGCAAAATCCCTCGCGGATCGGCTCCGCCATGTGGAGTACCAAAAAACATGATTCCGATCGTGGACTCAAAAACTGCTCGGAGGTGGGTTTGCCCTTGGCGGCATCCGCTAGATCGCCGCAGCACTCCTTCACGACAATTCCGCCCAGACTATGGACCACGAACAGAAGAGGCTTAGTCGGTTCGTCCTGACGGTTAGCTTCGAGAGCGACCAGAAAGTCCCACGCTATATCTCGAACGGTGTTACGGCTAACTGGTTGGTCAACCCAATGTCTGATGTGGGTATCGTATCCATAGGTCAGGACTCGGGCATTCGGAACGGTTGCAGGAAGGAGGTCGCCAGGCCAGTACGTAGCTGAGTGGGCGCTATCCTTGCTCTGGTGAGCCTTTGAGAAAGGGATCAATCGCGCTACTTTTGATGGGGGCTCCGAGATCTCATCGGTGCCATCTTCACTGTGCCTAGGATAGCCTCTTTTGTGGCTCCATGTACGCTCTGGATGGCCGGTGAATCCATGGACAAATACGATACTAATCGGTCAGCGGACATCGGTACGAAGTGCTCTGTTGCGACGTACTCTAGAGTTGGATTGTCGTGGGGCACCACGACGGTCAATCCGGTAGCAGGGATTGCACGTGCGCTCATAGTGCGGTAGCGGGAGCCGAGCACTCCATCCAGCGCAAGCTCGATGATTTAGGTTGCGGCAAGGCTGACCGCTTGACAAGCTGAAGCCTAGAATCGGAGCAGGAAGACACACTTCGTATAGGGTCTCACGGGCCATCCACAACAGCTGCTGAAAGCTGCCAAGCCGGCGTTTAAGATGGAAGGCGTTAAAGATATTCCAAGGATAAACGACAAAGCGGCTGGAACGAGGGGAACCATGTCTTAGAGTCGTGTCTGCCTAGTTGGAGGTCTTTTACCTTGTGGTTCCCCAAACCGACCGTTAGGGATAGGGTTTGAGGGCACACACGTTTCCCTGCCGTCTCCATAGAGACTCTCTAGATACATCAACAATCAATCAAGAAAGTCAGCACACATCAGTCATTGTCATCCGTATCGGCCTACCAGTTATGCGTAGGCTACAGATACGGTGGTGACACGACTAGGGTGCTGACACTGCGCAGAAGCCACAACCTCAGGTAAGAGTTAGGGTTAAATTAGGGTTAAGGGTAAATTTTCGTGTGGACGCGCTGGCCATGCGTCTTGGCTCCGCAAAGAACTTCTGCCGACATCTTTCCCTCTACAGCCACAGAACTAGGACAAAATGTCTCGAAAATCAGCAAGAGGAGAATACATTGAGACTGTAGGTTTTACAGATTGCCAAATCGCCAATTCACAACGGGAATTGGCTAGTTTTGTTGTTTTGGCTAACTTCCGTCTGGCCGTGAACAGGAAACGGGCAACAAGGTGGCTCGCAAGGCCACACTCGTCGGCACCCAGAACATCATGCTGGGCGGCAAGGCCGTCATCCAGCCCGAAGTCATGATCCGCGGAGACCTCGTACGCACCAGCGCGCCGGCCCCGTCGTCAGATGGTGGGAAGCCGGTGCCTCAGTCGACCACGCCGGCCGTATCGATAGGACGATACTGCTTTTTGAGTCGAGGGGCCCTGCTGAGCCCGCCCGGCAGGATATCCAAAAAGTAGGACCAACGTACAAGCAAGGCAGTGAATATCTTTCTCCTTGAACACTAACAGCTGACTGTTTGCGCCACTTCTAGCACATTCTCGCACATGCCCCTCCGAATCGGCGATCACGTCTTCATCGGCGAGCGATCCATCATCCGGGCTGCCAGCATTGCGGGCCACGTGCATATTGGGCATGACGTGGTGGTGGGCGAGTTTGCCATCATCAAGGACTATGTCCGCATACTTGACGGAACCGTCGTACCGGCGAACATGTGGATACCGCCGTTCAGCATCGTGGCGGGGCAGCCAGCGAGGGTGATTGGTGAGGTGCCCGAGGGAGACCACGAGTCATTTGAGATGCGGGAGATGTACAAGTCAGTAGGGAACAACGTCCCGCCTCCGGGGTCGTGATATTTTGTGGCCTTGGGGACCATTGTTTGCTGTGGAGTTTATTGATACCCGATAGGAGTTCAGCGTCTTACTTTAAAGAAAAATATATATTCAACCCCGTGATATACGATTCGTTGTTTGCTGTTTCCGGTACATAATGTAGCCCCGGATTGGGCGCCTTTGGTCTGGTGGAACGTCGATTGTGATCGCATGGAACGGTGCATTGCAGAGGCGGATGGGATGAAACCGCCAGGTCGATAGAGCTCGGTCCACTCAACTGGGTCGCCCGCGTCCTCGAATCGCTCCGCCGCCCCGGAAGTAGAGATCTCGGGTGATGGCGTGACAGGCCGTGATGCGAAAACATCTTGTTGTAAAAGATTAGATCTTGCGCCTTCGCAGACGGAAAAAAAGTTGGGTTTGGAGTATCTAGGCGGCCACCTCGTTGCAGAAACTTGTTTAATACAACCTCCGCGTTTTATAAGTCTAGGGATTACCCTCCTTTCTAATCAATAAGCAACAAGCCCTCTTAACTTATTGACAATGTCGATGAGCAATGGATTGCGAATCCGCTTAGGAACAACGACGGGTACTATCAGCAGGGTTCTGATTGGACAGGGTGGGGGAACGCCGCACGGGCTAAAGACCACTCGGAAAATGGAAAACCCCCGACGGCGACAAATAGCAACGATTTCAGCCACACGAACCACGAAAGTAGTGCCGAATCGCGAGCACCTGCGCTCCATACTTCGAGCCTTTGCACCGATATGTAATTCGAGGGGTAGAAGCTGCAGGACACAAGGAAAATGGACGTGAAGGGGGATATTGCGAATGCGCCTGGCGCTCCAATCGATGAGCCTCCAAAGGCGGAGGAGACGAATACAAAATGCGCCGCGACACCGAGCGAGGACCAGACATTACCAGAGACGAAACCGAAGAATGTCCCCGAAACGAAATCGACCGAAGATGGCGATGCCATCACCAAAATATTCAGATTCCTCTCGACAGCAACCGCGGAAGTCCTGAGTGCCATTGCCGTCGCGCTGTCGGCAGCCACGTACCTCATCCTCGGCAAGGTTGGCCTCCTCCTCATCGGCGCATTCGGCGGCGTCGTCCTCTTCATACACTACGAACAGAAGCACCCCGAAGTCTCCCGCGCCGTGCGGGGCGAGAAGGGCATCGATGCCATAGAGCGGCTGATCCGGGAGATGAAGGACAGCTTCAAGAAGGAGGAGACGGGCGAGCAGGACGACGAGTCGGTCGAGCAGCAGACGATTCGAACTTTTGACGATTTCCGTCCCGAAACGCGGGATGCGATGAAGGGGCTCGTTGATGCCATCACTAGGGACTACGTCAAGTGGTGGTACGGGCCAATCCTACCCGCCGACCGGTCGTTTCCCTTGGCGTGCCGGAAAGTGCTCACCAGCTTTCTCGTTGCCGTGTCGAACCATCTCGCCCGGAAACGGCCTGCCGACTCGTTCCTTGACTTTCTTACCAACTCGTCCTCCATGGCGATTGTATTCTTCTCGGAGTTGTCCGCCGCCTTCAACGAGTTGCCGCCAGACTCTAGAGCCACGGCCAGCGACGCCGTTTACAACTACCTCGCATCGAACCCCGATTGCAACCTCGCAAACCTCCTGAACCAGAAACAGCAGGTTTCCAAGTTCCGAATGGTGGCCGAAGACCTCTTGGCATTTTTGGAAAGGGGGACATATAACTGCGACCCGGCTCGGACGTTTTTGAAGGAAATATTAGCTGGCGTCATTCTCGAGATGACATTGCAGTCCTGCTCCAAACCTGAGTGGATCAATGGCTGGATCGTTTACCTTCTCGAGGCTGGCGAGCCCGACTTTAACCAGGCCATCGACGTTGGAATGCAGACGGGTCGTGATGCGAATCTTGGGTTTACGGCCGAGGTGGACGGGACGGGTGCCAGCACCCCTGGAAAGACGAGTCGATCGTCCGCAGAGATGGAGCGGGGACGCAAGCGGGAAAGCATGACACACAGGAAGCAACTGAGCAAGGCAGACGAGGAGATGGAGGAGGCCATGGAAGAGATGAAGAGGATGAATCAGATGATTGCTGAGGAAGAAGCCATGAGAGTCCAGCAACAGCAACAGCAGCGAGAGCAAGAGCAAAAACAAGAGCAAGAGCAGCGGCAGCAACAGCAAATAGCGAGCTCCTCGGCTGCGGTGGAAAGGCTTTCTAGTGTCCTGGAGCGTACTTCCCACGACGTGGCGCGCCAGCAAGCACCGGAGACGCCCGGAGACGCATCGCCCAAGTCTCAATCATCTCCTGACAAAGCTTCGCTCAAGGACGCCTCTACAGACAGTCAATCTAACAGGGGAGAACCAATTCACACTCCAGGAACCCCTCGGTCTGCAGACTCGGGCAGCCAAGGCTCCTCCCCCAAACCAGTCTCGGCAGCGCCATTTACTAGTTTCGACCAAATCGTGCCGCCCGGACGGGAGGAAGAGGATGAGCCGCGCAAGGCCCCACCTCTCACGCTCCACAACGCGACGATCACGATCCACGACGAACCGGGTAACGAAAAGGGCCGGATTCGGGGTAAGCCCAATTGGGACCTTTTAATTCAAATCGAGCCCGCATCGTCGACCTACCCGGGCTGGATGATTGTGCGCAAGTATGCCGACTTTGAAACCCTCCACGAGGTGCTGCGGCGGATAGCAACCATCTCGGGCGCAACGGCATTTGTAGAACAGCACGGTATCCTTCCACCGTGGAAGGCCCATACGCGGGCGACGCTCAGGGGGGAGCTGGAGCGATACCTCCGCGATGCGTGCTGGTATCAGACCTTGGCAGAATGCGAGGGGATGAAGCGGTTCCTGGACAAGGATCAGGGCCTACCGCAAGCGGAAGAGAAGACATCGTTTGGGTTTGATGTGTTGGGGAAGGGCGTGTTGGATGTCGGCAAAGGTGCCATGCAGGGTGGAAAGGCCATGGTCGGCGGCGTCAACTCGGTCCTTGGGAATATTGGCTTGGGCCAGAAGAAGGCTGCGGCGCAATCCGGACCCCTGCCGGATCGGACTCAGGATAGCCGGTTAGTCATCTCGACTACACCAGGGAGGGTGAACAGCGCACCGTCGCCGTCTACCTCGCAGCGGACGAGGGATAGCATGGATAGCCAGCGGTCTTCGGTCGTTGCGACGCAGCCAGGGAAGATTGCGCCTATGGAGCGACGGCCTAGCTACCACCTCATTGGCGACGAGCCGGCTACCATGTCACGGTCTCAATCTGAGAAGTGGGAGACACCGCAGACGGGGAGCGGTCAGGCGAGCAGGCAGCATAGCCGAGCGTCTAGCCTGGCACCTCGAAGGTCTCCATCTACGGTGAGCCTTGAAGGGATGAAGCTCCCCCCGCCGCCCGACGAGATGACGGATGATTACGAAGCGCCGGGCCATCAGCGGTCCAAGACGAATGATAGCTTCCTCCTCACGCCTCAGAATTCGTTCAGCGCAAACCCGGGCTTCTCCTCGCCCGCGCGCTCCCTCTCCATCTCGAATACCCGAAAGCCCACCAAGCCGGCCCGCCAATTCTCTCCCATCTCAGAACAAGAAACCCGCGTCGCTGTCGAGCTAATGTTCGCCACCATCAACGAACTCTACACCCTCTCCTCAGCATGGAACATCCGCCGCACCCTTTTAGCAGCCGCCAAATCCTTCCTCCTCCGACCAGGCAACCCATCCTTGACTTCCATCCAATCCCTCATGCAGGAGTCGGTGATTGAAGCCAACACTTCCGACGCAGGGCTGGCTTCCCACCTGCGAAAACTCAGGATAAATACCCTGCCTACGGAGGAAGAACTAGCGGCCTGGCCGGCAGAAATGACACCCGAGGAAAAGCAAAAGCTGCGTATCAAGGCACGTGCACTCCTGATCAAGTCAGGGGTTCCGGCAGCGCTGATGGGAGTCATGGGGCAAAATGCCACGAGCGAGGCTCTAGGGAGGTTGTTTGATTGTTTGCAGATTGAGGAGGTTAGCAGAGGCTTCCTTTTCGGAGTTATGTTGCAAGCTATTCGGATTGTGACCCATTGAGGTGTTTTGATTCTTACCCCTCTTTCTGGAGCTCGACATAGTATTACTGCGGGGTTAAAGTTTTTGTAATGGGATATATCTAGATATGGGTGGTTTTTTATCCACCTCCTAGTCGGAAGGCTAGAGGCGTGATAGGACCTCCAGGCTATGGAGTAACGGGTTCGGGCCGGGAGGGTTCATGGTTCAATGACATGGAAAGGGTGTCATGCAATAGAGGATGACTAGGAACATTTGCTGATATGATGCATCTGTTAGATTAATGCGCTGGGGAATACAAGACATTTGAGCAGCTGATAACGGAGAATCCCCATTGGTTGACATCTAGACAAATATACAAGCAGTCAGTTGATGTGCAAAGCAGGAGTCTAGATAATGCGTTGCCCCTCTCTCGCGCCACGTTTTTGAGAATCGATTTAGTGCAGCAGCTGGGAGCATCTTCACCATAATTTCGGATTCTCTCCAGCAGCCTTTCATAAGCCTGGTTCGAGGAACTAGCTTCCACGTGCGACCATAGCTGCTAGAAGATTCTTGGTCCCGTCTGCTCTTTTGTAGGTTCTTTTTGGTGGCCTTCCCTTTTTGGGGAACTCATAAAACAAGCCTCGATCTCAGCCTTGATAAACTCAGATAACAAGCTGTCCTTAATCCCAGATCTAAGCCTTAAAACCCCTAAATGGTAGAGTTGTCCTTAACCCCAGATCTAGGCCTTAACAAACCCGGATGACGGAGTTGCCCTCGATCTCGGATCTGGGCGGAAGGCCGGCGCAGTTAGGCCTGCTGTCGGGTTTGTGGTTTGCTACGTATTTTCCAATGAGTCTTTCACTTTGGTGTAAAGAATGCCGAAGATGGAAGCTTGTGAGTCTAGGAAATGGGATACAATGTCTAGACGGGATGCATCTGAGGCCAGAAAGAGTGACCGCCGGCAGACCCAAAACGGGAAATGCGGAAAATTCCAAAAACGGAGCCGATGTTGGCCGCCCCTTTTCTGGGACACCGTTACTTGAAGAGACGGAGAGAAGAATCGGTCCTCTCGGACCTCCCTATCTACCTCACCGTCCCCCCGATCAATCCCAATCATCCCACATGGCCGGATTTCCTTTTTTTCACCTCTACCGTGAGCCATCGACGTAGAGAGAACTCTCCTGCGGGAACAAAAGCGAGGCACAAAGTTGTGCTAAACTATACAGGATTGATTCATGGAAGAGCATTTTCTCTTATCCCATCCTCAAATCCTCGCTCCACTCCCCTCCTTTTTCCTCCCCTTCTAGAGCTGAGTTCAGAGGACGAGCCCTGAAGCCACATCCTGCAACTGGAGGTGATTTCGTGTCTGCTTGAAAGCGAGCTTCCATGGCCCCCAACTAACCCAAACGCGCCAGGATCCTGACAATAGGGTTCCTGTCTCCCGGCCTATCCATAATTCTACCGGAGCCCGACATCCGGAACCCACCCATGCCTGTAGTCTCGAATTTGGTACCTCCCCCAAAGACGGTAGACTTAGATCGGCAACCGAATGAGTCCGGGCGGGACCACAAAAGAGAAGTTTTTTTATCTGTGCTTTGCCGCTAGGTCCAGGAGTTCAGCCAAACCTAGAGCTCCTACTTCGAGGATATCGAGTTAGCTGTCACGATCGTCGGTTTTCTTCCCAAAAACGTAGCACGTGGACCCTCGGCCTTTTCTCAAACTTCTCCCTTTTCTCAGTAAATTCCGTCGCCGACCCATTTAGCACCCTCTAATCGACATGCATATTTACGAGCTTTGCACAATGCAGCCATATTGTCCGCTTCAGGGCTGGTAGTCCGAAAGCTAGTCGGCGCGCTCCATTGGTTCACTTGTGTGCCAAAGGATTGCGGGTGGAATACTGCGGCGGTTTGCATTTGCATAACATCCCCGTGAAGAAGGGAACTCGGTTACCATGGGACACTTAACCGTCTGATCTTGCCGATGGGGGCTGTGTGGCAACGCGGAAGAATTTCCTAAATGGTGGCATGTAAGTGGTCGCTCTATTTGCGTATGCAACGGCATGTGCTGACCTATGTCATAGAGTCATCCTCGATGCCCGAGTCGACATGCGTTTGGCAGCTGTCCAGCTGCTATGATGTAACAAAGGCCATTCTTGTGCCCTCTAGATTCAATTCGTCTGCAAGTGCATTCTTAGCAAAGACCAAATGTATGCTCCTCTATGTCCCATTGGACTGCCTTCCCGTCTATGACTCTTTCACAATAAACCTCTCCTATGAAAAAGTACTGATTATTTCCCAGGGGTCGTAGAACTACGAGAACCTATGTGCTGAATATCATACAAACTAGGTCCCCAACTTGCATGATCACCGTTCCAAACCCAACAAAGCCAGTTTTGGAGAGATGTATCCTCGCTGTGTTACCAGAAGATATAAAGACCCAAATTAGTTCTTCCCTAGCTCTCCTGGTCTGACTGTTTCCTAAAAGAGCTCGGCATGACGCTTATACAGCCCGTCTCCCTCAAGCGCTTCTAGCTGTCGCTCATCGTTTTCATCGAGATTCACGGTGTAAAACTCCCCTGTAACAAAGTTTGGTGGGTTACTTCTAAGAATCGGCACACTTCTTCATAGCCCTGTTTAGATCGCTCCTCCGTTGCGCGTTGTCTGTTCCATGGTGGGTTACCAACTTTCTCATAGTCGGCGATAGGCACCCTCCAGAACGCCTCCATTCTGCGAGCCTTTTGCTCATCATTTACATATAGGACGTGAGATGGATTCTGCTCGAGGACCATGTGAGATGCTCGAATCAAATGGCGGAGGTTTTGTAGAGGCTCATACGCGGCGAATTACCTGCCAGATAGTTACTCCAAATCTCAGGGTAGCCAGAGTAGCTGATCCATGATTGAAATCCGTTACAGGTTTCTTTTCTTATAGATTCCACGGATCTAGTCTTTAAATAAAGCTACTATTTGTAGATTCGTGAGTTCCATCGTAGCAATTCAATAATGTCACTTTCGACGTTAGATTCCTCATTAACTTTCCCGTCCCATTGCGCCCGCCGCGGACAACTTCGCCAACTTCTGCATCAGCCCTCGCGGCGGGCACCGATGCCAGCAGGGCTGGGTCCCCCACCGAGCTCCACGGAGAAATATTCAGGGACCTTGTGCACGAAACCCTGGTCAACTGCCGTCTCGTCAACAGAGCTGTCGGCCACATTGCAATCAACACTATCTTTCGACACATCGCCCTAAGCACCGCCGAGGATGGCATCCGCTTCCTTAACATCGCGCAGTCCTTGCATCTACGTGCTTGTGTGCGCGGGATTACGTGCGACACGGATGTCGGCGGCGACTACGAGTACCACCTCAACGAGTGCCACCTCAACGAGTGCTTTTGACTTTCCGAGCCATTTCCCCGCTACGTTACCTTACCTCCGACACCTTTTCAATCTTCAAGTCCTCAAAATTAAGTTTAGCAAATATTTCGGATCGTCAAAGGATTGTATGGACATTACGGCCACCGAGGAGATGCCGGATATTCGATTTTGCATCCTCGATACGATCTTTCGTTGTCTGGCAGGGACACGGACGGAACGAAGGCAATCACAAACAGATGGCTTATTAGGTCTTGCAGATGACGAGCTAGAAGGTAGCAAACGCTCTGGCTGAGAAGATTTGGAGTAGAAATTTGAATGTGACGTCCGGCTACGTGGTTCCAAAAGTGGCTTGTAGGGGCGATGATGATGTCTCTGATGAGAGCGCCATCTCAATGGGTATGGGCGATGACGCTGAAGTCAGGCTATTCCTCTAAGGCATAGTGTAGAATTGAGGCTAAGTAGTGATGGTTATGATGACGATAGCTGCGGCGGCTTACAAGAGGAGGAGGCGACGACGACGACAGCGAAAACCCGCGCATTCCCATTACGACGCTCGCTATCACAAACCTCGCGTATTATGACGACCCTAGACTAACAGAGTCTCGTAGGTTCCGTGCCATGATAGATACTAAAGCTATCTCGAATTTTGACCTGCGTGTAACGAGGCGAGATGCCGTTGGCACCCCTGCGAACGCCTACTGGTATTAGGAGATCTACGATTTCTGCGAACATCTCCCTGAAACCTGGATTGCGTCCTCTATATCTGCCAATCTTCAAGTCCTCGGCCTTGGATGCGCCGACTACTGGGAGTAGTGCCCGCGCATGGACTTTGGTTTCATAAACCGGGGTCCTCATGCCGACGCCTGCTTCCCGAACTTGCACGTTCTGACTTTGATATCGATTATTTTCTCTCACGAATGGCAGATCAACTGGGTCGCCTCTTTGGGTCGGGGCCACCTGCGCGAGCTGTACCTCGACGACTGCCCTATCCTGACCCACGCCCGTTTCCTGCAGCCGCTGGAGAGGGGTTTCACCAAGGCCACGAACCTACAAACCGGCGACGTGGCACTCGTGTCGGACGACATTTTCCCGCGGAAAGACTACGTTGGTGAAAATATTTTGGAGGCAGAGTCAGAGTATATCGCCAAAGAGGTTCGCTTCCCAGGCGCGCTTCGCTGGTACAAGGTCCTACGGCGGTGGGAGGAGGCGATGCCGAGCTTGCGTTAATTCCGCATGCTAGACAGTATTGGCAACTTATTCGACGAAGAGGAGGCCGATGATAAGCGGAAGCACGACGTTGACAATCTGTATAGGCCTCGTATGCTTTACACTCACTTCAATGTCGGCGTAGTAAGAGGAAGGGAAAGTGTTATGCTAAGGGTCTTTTGGCAAGCCCCCTGTAATGTGAGGAAAAACCTTGCCGCGTACAAGGGTCCTCAGTCGGATAGGGCGCACAGAGGGGTTTTGGATGGTGTGGCTCCGTAGTTTTTAGTTTTTAGTTTTTAGTTGCTTTCCGCCCATGCCCAATTCCATAGATGTGGCTTGTTTGCCAGTCCTAGTAATTGTAGATGGTATATCTACAGCATCTTGCCTTTGACATCATGGGAGAAAGAAGGTGAGGAGTTGGACTAATAACGGCGGCTTGATACGTGAGGTCTGGATAACTGCCTTGCATGCATCTGTCTACACTGAGCCTTTCCTTTGATGGTTGCCGCGAAAGAAACATATAATCGACCTCGATTTTGTCATTACTACCATCCTTCTCCTTCTCCTCTCTTTGCTTCATCTCCTCTCCTTCCTCTATCATTGCCTTTATCGCCTCCCCATACTTCTTTCGGATAGAATTATTTTGGCGGCCCTTTTACTAGCGCTTAAGAGAAGGTAATATCCGGTGCTAAGGTTCAGCGTTCTATTGATCAACCCGTGAGGCGCGCTGCAAAGTGACCTAGTCATAAGAGCTTGATATCTAGCCTTTGATAGGTCACCCATCCGCATGCAAAGATCAATGTGGCTAACTTGCTGAACTGTGAAACCCCAGTGTAGGTGATCTGGCAGAAGATCAAGTTGTAAGGCTGGGCGACCCGGGTGTTAAATACTATGTCCCCTTGTGGTACATGCCGCAACTAGTCCTTGGGGACCTTAAACGGCCATCTCGGATGAAGGCGTAAACTGAATTTCTTTTACCATTACTACTAAACAGCACAAAATTCCAGGGCCATCTCATGCCGACTCGGTGGCCAGGGTCTGTTATCGGGGACCCCAAGCACCGCCTAGAGAAGTCTTTCTAAGGAGGCAGTTAATAAATAAAAGGCTGGGAGAATCGCACGACATCAGGCCCGGAGTCAAGTTCACCCAGAACCCTCCCAATATTTGCATCGTAAGTGAAATTCGTGTTATGAGGCCGATGATCGTTAGCACTCTTCGAATAGAAGATCCGTCATATCCACTAGTACCAGCCGTCCAGAGTTCAACTTGATCATTTCCATTCTCGGCACTGACAAGACTCAGATTCTCCATCCAATCTGATGCGCCTTCTGAGCTGATCTCTGGGACACTAGCGGCTCTATTTTCAATTTCGTCTCTGTCCCGCATTCTGTAGGGCGTGTCAGGGATGAGTCGAAAGGATCTCGTGGGCAAGGGAGACAGAGTGTTCTGGCTACCCGGTCACTCTGGTAAATGAGAATATGACGGGACGTGCCTAAGAGAATCAGTGTCTTGTCAACTAGCCTACTGACACATCGCAAGGTTCCCGATCATCTCTAGACATATCCCAACACAGACAAAGACTTAGGCATACTGCTGGGAGAACAGCTCACCGCAGGCAGCTCTTAACAACTCGCCACATATGCGGATGCCCCTTCTACGAACAATACTAACCGACGATCCACAACTCCGCACCTGCCATGCTACACGACAGCCTAAATTGTGGAAGATGAAGAAACAGGCCCTCGTTGCCTCTACAACGGCTGGGGGCAGAGTTCACGAACCTCACCCCCCCCCCCCCCCGGGGGGGGGGGGATCAACCTCTCTTGGCTCAAGAACATTCTACGCGAGTTTTCGCCGCCGACAAGCGACGAGATTCTCTTTACAGATAGCCAGAATGCGCCTTGGAACGTTCCGAACCCTTCCAATAACGCGCTGGTAAGGGGTTGATGGTCTAGTTCCGGAAATACCACATATGTTTGTGAAGCTTAGTTGCCTGGCTTCTTGAACTTGAAACTAACAGGTGTTAGGAAGTGGAAAGAAGGAGTCTCGATGCATCCATAGATATCGCAAATGTACAGGCGGTTCACCTGCCAGCCAATGTCTCACCACTAACGAAATGTACCCCGTCATTCGTGAGGTATTATCTTGATAAGTGCCAGCTGAATAAGCGAGCCAAAATAGGAATTTTGTACGATGCAATCACCCAGAACTAGAATCACTCCTTGTACAGACCTTTGCAAGTTCTATCCCATTTCTTGACGGCCTGAGAAGCGCAGTCGAGAGTATCTTTATCTGCGCCTTTATTCTTATCTTGTCCTGAAAACTAGTCACCACCAGTAGTACCAGCGATCACACTCCAGTGGAACCCTGTAGGATTTCCTCCAATGATGTATCGGGATTTTCTGCCGCAGCCCGTCCCAGTTGGTCGAATCGATCAATTACGTGCATCAAGGCTTGCAGCGTGGATGGGTCTCGGCCCACTTGCGAGCCAGCCAGAAGTCCAGCAAGCTTTACAGGAAGGACGTCCTCCTTATTTCTTAACCAAGCTACCAATCTGGAAGCCTGCAGCGACTGTTGGCTTGGTACACACCTGCAACCAGAAGCTTAGTACGTATTATCGAAGTACATTTGAGTTAGTATCAACCTACCAATTACCAGAACTTGGCCTAGAAATCTTCTCGGACTGGCCTGTCTCGTGGGACATGTTGGCTCGAAAGTTGCCGGCACTTTTTTTGTAAAAGAACAAAGGGGGCTTGAAAAGACTTGAATTTTCCCTGAATACACACAGGGCCAATGTTGATACTTCGTGTACAACGTTTACGATACATCAAGTCCTTCCATTCAGTTATATATGTAGATCTATCTCTATTCTCCTGAAATATTCTTCATATTCGAACGCGGATAACACTTGCTGGGAAGATAGCTTTTCGAACGGCCTGTCCTGTTCTTCGCTTTGCTCACTGGCGTGAGACCGTGAATTTCAGGTTTGGAAAAGACTCCATGCGCGGCGAAGAATCTCCAAGTTCTGCCGTTTCTCGCTGATTGGGCGAATTGCATTGAACTACGCCCGACTTCATTGAAGGAGTACATCGAACTCAGCAGGAGTAAGTTTCGCTTCCGAGTAGAGGGTAAGCCGAAAGGAATGTCTACAATGTCTACAATAGACAGCACGATTCACACCACAGTTAGGTGCATCCGCTTATTCGAAGATTGAGAAGCTTGCATACTTGTGGCTGCTAGCGAGCCAACTGGGGCCAAGGCCGTGATGCAAGCGTGAGCTACAGTACAGCTAGCCATGCGTCAGTGTCTGAAAATGCGAACCACGCGTCCAGAGGTGTGGCCGGAGGTAGTTATCGCCAGCCCCGGGACCAACGATGGCCTGGCTGTTTCGACAACAGAAATTCCCATTATCTATTCTCAGACCAAGTTCGGTCACAGTGCCATTCTCTTCACTTTCATCTCGAAACTTACACTTTGCTGTTTAACACTGATCAATCATTCGCATCAATCGACCTGGTTCTCATCACGTTGGGAGACGGTCAATTCCTGGTTCCATCTTGCAATCGCGGCTCACGACTGACTTGAGCCCGCGCAGCTCTGGATGCAATCTTAGTCCTCTAGGGCATACTTCCTCGCCACTGGACTTGATTAACAGATAAAAGCACACCGCCTCCTTAGCACACCGCTCCAGAGGCGCATCTTCGCGTGTCTGGAAGCAAGATGGTTCTCAACTCAGCGGATACTCAGCTAGGGAGACCAAAAGAACGACGTCCAAAAAACCAATTACCGCACCATAACGGCGCGCCATTGTCTCCGATTGACCACACTAGTCACTGGCCGTATGGAAACTACGGCCAGCTATCGGGCGTGTTTGAGTCATCGTTGACATCAGCTCAACCTTGGGAGGAATTCGGGACGTTCCCAATTGCAAGCCAGCAAAGCCACCTTGGAAACAATGGGTTTGGAGGGTCTTCCTTTGAATCCATGGACCCCTTCAGAAATGGAGCCTTCCAACAGCAGACTCAAACGGAGCCTGGATTTCAGGAGCCAAGTGTGACCCGGCCTACTTCACGTGCGGCCGGCGCTGAGTCTAGATCGGACGACCGCCGGAGTGACAGAGCTCGCGCTCTGCGTAGAGGCCGACGACCCGCTCCCAAAAAGAACCAATCTGTCCTTCCGGCTGGGTTTCAGAGCCCCCAGGATTTGTCCTGTGCCCCCGTCCTGCTTGAAAACGATTATGAGCAAACCTCCTCCAGGTTTTCTCGCCGTATCGCACTCCGCCCCCAAGGACCGTCCAGCAAGTCAACCGGTCGCAAAAGAGATATAAACGGGGTACCGAAAGGAACGAGCCAAGGGGCTCAGGACAGGACAAGCATTGTCCCGGGGACCGTCTCAGGCCTTGCGGAGCCAGTCTTAAAGCGTTCGAGGCTAGACTCGGAGAATGAGACCGATGGCGATGACGACAGACAGAAGCGAGCCAGGCAGACTGGACCACAGAAGTTCTGGGGCTGTCCCTTCTACAAGTGGCGTCCAACGCAGCACTTGAATTGCGGCGAGGCCAAGCTTCGCACTCCTGGTCAAGTCAAGCAGCATATTCTACGCACCCATGTTCCTCTTCCTCGTTGCAAGGAGTGCGGCCAACCCTTTCGAGGACAGCATGCGAAACGCGACCTCGAGTCCCACGAGAGGGCAGGTCGCTGTCTGCAGATACCGCTGCCTCCCGAGACTGGGCTGACAGGGGATCAGCGGCTGAAGCTTTACGAGTTCAAGCCGATCAATCGTCAGAATCACGCTAAGGCTTGGAACAAGATGTGGGAAATGTGTATTCCCGGAGAGCCACCACCAGAAGACCCTCACACTAGAGGCGGGCAGTTGGAGAATACGCGTACATTGATGAAACTATTTCTCGACAAGAACCGGCCGCATGGACCCGTCGACGAATGGGAGGAGTTTCTTTGTGGGAAAGATCCAACCAAGCACACAC
>Ga0247774_1000787_pt1 | contig 15987 bp, 8 predicted proteins | sample UWRJL001104B6_FD_179933 | JGI IMG/M metagenome (GOLD analysis project Ga0247774, IMG submission 179933) | Plant litter microbial communities from Arlington Agricultural Research Station in Wisconsin, United States - UWRJ-L001-104B-6 | ecosystem: Environmental > Terrestrial > Plant litter >... | reverse complement strand
CAACGTGACGAGGAGACTGGGCTTGCCATATCTCTGGGTCGACAGCCTCTGCATCATCCAGAACGACGAATGGGGCCCCGACGACGCAGCGGCCCGGGCATCGCAGATTGAACAGATGGACAGCATTTTCGGCCATGCCCATGTCACACTCGTGGCTGCCGACGGATTGGATGCCGAATCAGGACTCTGTGGAGTTTCTGGCGCGCCCCGCGATAATTCGACGCAGATTGTCAGCCCTGTCCGGCCCTATGTCAACGTCCTTCTGGCGGCCAAGTACGGAACAGCGTATGGAAAGTGGGACACGCGTGCTTGGACCCTGCAGGAAAAGCTTCTGTCCAAGAGGATGCTGATCTTCAATAACGGGTACGTCAGTTTCCACTGTCGCCGCGGAGTCCTCCGCGAGGATATGCCTGCCCGCCACGCTGGAAACGGGCCTCCTCAGATCCCCTGGCTATCGGTGCCGCAGGAGGCACAAGGGTCATACTTTGCCCGTATCAAGCGGAACTGGGATGGCGCTCCCGTGATCCTGCGATCGGCATTCTTTAGTGAATATGCCGCTTTGCTGGCGCAGTACACAAGCCGCGACATGACCGATTCAAGGGATGCGCTGAATGCGGTCTTCGGACTCCTCCGGGTCCTCGAGCGTATGGCCGGCGCAGACAAGCATCACAGTCCTATTAGCGGTCATCCTTCTTTGCCAAGCCCGGACAGCGCTTCGACTGGTCTCGGCCATACCTTGTACGGCCTCCCCGAACGCTTCTTGGACCTTGCGCTGCTCTGGCAGCCGCCGGCCGTTCAAGGCGTCTATTTGACGAAGCGGCCGCACGACTCCTTGCCCAGCTGGTCTTGGGCCGGGTGGGAAGTGGCCAAGGATCCGGAATTTAAACAGGACGCGGAAGTACATATTGCCGCAAAGCCGGGCGTCCGGTTCGAGGAACCTTTCTGGGTAGCCACAAACGACGATCTCTCAATTCGCAAGGTGACCGGTCATGCAGCTACCGAGAGTGTTGACGACTCTTCTCTCCGAAAGGCCCTGGCCCATGCTGGTGATCACCACAAGGTCGCTAACAACGGCGAAAACGGTGCAACCTTGCCAACAGTAAAGAATGGCGACTCCGTTGAAAGGCCTTGCGAGGAGCGATATCTTCCTCTCGTTAGGTGGTATCACACGACGAAACTACCAACTGTGCACCAAACCGGGATGCGGCGAGAAAACCCGACCGCCACAGCTCCGAGCCCTTCCACTCCGTCCTCGGAGTCTGCACGTCTCACCCCCGTCAATGGAGACGGGGTGGGCATCGCCTTTGATCAGGAAGAAGATGCAGAGAGCATTTTCAAGTTGAAGTCGAACCTCCTCGTTCCCCAAGCCACGACAGCGGCGCCCATGATCCGCGGGGACATCCCACTGGACAACCGCCACATCGTGTGCGAAACGGAGATCGCGCGCTTCCGTCTCCGCCGGCGGCCTGCGCGGTGTGAGAAGCTATGGAAACGTTCCGACTCGCATCTCGTCATCGATGCCGAGCTCTTCGTTGCCGAGGCCGACATTGTCGATCGCGCTGGTCAGGTGGTCGGGACGCTAATCCCGACGGATGCGCGGAAGGGCTTGGCCACGGAGCCCTACGATCTCGTGCTGCTGTCGGAGGGTCAGTTCTGGGGCGACGAGGAAAGGGTTGACGGCCTGGGCGGCATGCGTTTGTATAATGTCATGGCGGTTGAGTGGGATAATCGGAGGGAGTTCGCGACGAGGGTTGGTATTGGGAAGATGGCGAAGACGGCCTGGTGGGGCGCAGAGCCGCTGAAGGACCTGGTTATACTTAAATAATATTTTCTCCCGAGGAGTTTATATATGAGGTATATCTGCGCCAGCATTTTATTCGTGGCATGACTCGTACCTACACTTTGCTATAAAATGGATGGATAGTTTTCCCCCCGTATTTCTAGAGAAGGAGCGGCTGCAGTCTTGATTGCAATTAATGCTTACATCCAGAATCTCAAACCCCTTCGTATTCTCTGCTGCCCCCATTACCAAGCACTGTCAGGCCCAACTCAGTCGGCGACGTCTGCCGTCAGCCGCCTTCCTTTATGGCACCGCTGGCGTGAGGGTTACGCTATAGCTGTTAGTAGCTGTAGCTACAGGTTCAAGTGGTGGCCAGTCGCTACGACGCTTAGGCCACGAGTCGGGGCCGAAGTTACCGAATCTCGTCTTCAAACCCCTTCAGATAGCTTCAATTCATCCATATATTCTTTTCAGCATCACTTTCCCAGACAACGAGTGGCATTCTGTATTTATCCGTCTTGTATATGAAGTCCAGAAATAGCGTATCTGGATAGGCCCGGAGGTATGCCAACGAATCCAGGCGGGAAAATAGAACAGCTATAGCCCGACCATCTATTTCGGATTATATTCAACTCCAGAATCATTCTCTATCGAGGTAGTTGGCAAATCCTTGGATGGTGTTCTGAACCTCAATAGCACCCCGTTTAGCATCTGCAATGCGGTTGTAGGTATTTTGCTAAATCGTTATAGTACTAGAACTTTAGCAGATATATACCCTGATATTCTTGGGGGCCATACAAGCATTTGAAAGGCAGAAAAACTTTAAGCTCGATCCTCAGCTTGCGTCCGACGAACTGGATGGGCAGGTCGGTGCCGGCTTAGCTCATGGTTCTATCATGAATGACTTATATTAGGGCGGTAGCTTAAGGTCCCGGTCGTCCTTTCCGCCGGGGGAATGGCCAGGCGTCAACAACCTGCTGGAGACACGTTGGGGGCACGGACGTCTAGGTTTGCACAGAGGCCGTGGGTCTCCAGACTCATCTATCCATCTGTGCGGCCACACGTGTCAGAAGTACGGGGCCGACGTCAAGACAGGTCAAAAGACGACAGGAACAGTCAATTTAAAGATGTCTGTCTGCTAAAGCTGCTTTCGTTTGCTCGGCTTGATTTCGCATGCTCTGCTGAAGTTGCTGACCCCGCTTCAGAGTGGCAACTCAGTATTTTGGAGTTGTCCCTCCGCTCCGTTCTTATGACAGCCGGAGTCATCAGCTTACAGCTGTACTTTTGACAACACGAGAACCGAGCTTAGAGAGATCGTCCATCTTACATCTACATATTTACATCGTCACTTGACATATATCTAGAAATCGTGACGATGCCCTTTCCAGCCCCTCGCCGAGGTCCAACCTATTGCTGGGGTACATGATGAGCTTGAATCGTCTCAAGAGCAGTAGTGGACAGGTACGGGTGAGAATATCTTTATAATCGAGGCCGCTCCCCAAAAAACCTCTTCAAGCACATTACTCAAATTACCGAGGGGAATAGCTCAATAAACCAACTCGTAAAATGAGGAGGTAAAAGTAAAAAGATCTGGCTAATAAAGACAATAATATGAAGCTGATCGTGGTAGGGTTAAAGAATTTCACCCCGCTTGCAAACTAGGCTTCGGAAATTTGCGGCAAATTTTGCAACCCGCACTCAAAAATTCGAAGTTGAAATTGGAAGTCATTGACACTAGTCAATGGTGCACTGTAACGGACGATGCTGTAGTTCCCTGAGGCGGAAAAGCCTTCACAAATAATACTTTTGAAAGAATTTTGTAAATTTATTTGTCCACTTACGAATCGTTCTCTTTCTTTCTCTTACTATAGTCGGTTTCCAGGATCACCCGTTTTCTTGACTCCGGCGCTTAGGTCGATATTATGCGCAGCGGCGTCAAGGTGGGAGGACTCAAGATGGAGGTACTTACGCAAGCGTCGCAGCCTAGGATTAGGCAGCAGGACAGCCGTCAGCTAACAATTCACCAACAGCTTGTACTGTAGACCTATGCATGCATGTATGCCTAAAAATGGCCAATAGAGGTTATTTGTCAGGCTGTTCTGGCGTGCCGAAAATAGCATCCACCTGCCATTCAAAACCGCCTCCTCAGTAGACATACATAAAAGTTATCGTGGGACTTTCTTTTTTCTTTCCCTAAGGCAATCATCATCTTACCCTTCGTGCTGCCACGACCTGGATATCAGGTCCCGTAAACTCACACGACATGGGCGAACCCGGCCGCGTTCTTGTGGAGGCAGCTGCCTAGGGGGATATCTGGTTGCTGCTACAGGATTCAGTCAATACCCTACAGGGTACTGGTGGGGAGATTGTTCTTGTTTCGACGCGACCTTATCTTCTCTCAGGGACTTTGTATCTTCCCAAGCCGACCGACGGTGGCAAGGTTATCAAGATCAAATCCATCGGCACGACAACTCTACGGCCTTTGCAAATGGCTTCTCCACCAGCAGAGGGTCTTATCCGCGTTGAAAGTAACTGGAACTATAAGGTAGGAGGGCTGTCCCTAGATGGCCCGGGTCAGCGCGGCGATACAGGGCCAAGAGCCGGGGTAGGCATTTGGCTTGGCCGTGAAGCGGGCCATGGCCCTAAGGGAACAAGCGGTGGGGCCGCCATTCTGGAGCACATCCAGGTATCCGGCTTTGGGGTCGGGTTCAGACTCGGGACTGCAGACCGCACGGCCACTTCCGAGCTTATGTTCAGCCAGTGTGCTGCGAAGATATGCGAGATCGGCATGGAGCTGCTCGACTACAACACACTCAACATCTCTCTAAATATGTGGGTATGGAGGCTTGCAAGGTCGGTGTCCAAAGGGCTCAGGCAGGGGATGTTCATGTTGTGGGAGGCTCGGCTTCCAACAACGACCCGGACTTCAAGCTGACAACCGGCGGGACCTTCTCTATCTCTATGTTCCGCTCCGAGGGTGCTCTTCAGTTCTCCTGCTCTGGGTTAACCACGGCTAGGACCAACGTGATGATCAACTCCTGCGAAGTTACGGGCACCCGCGACCCGATAAATACGCCAGCCGTGCATGGGGGCTGGGGCAACCACTCACAATCGTCTCATCCTCCTTCTCTGACTGGATTGGCTGGCAGAAGGTGTTTGGCGCCAGCATATTGCCGAGCGTCGTGGGAACCCAGCCGTTCCGTGGCGATATCAACGCAACAGCGGTGCCATACCGCGTGTTCGGATGTTCGTATAGGCTTCAGGGCAAGACGGGCGGGACTCCCGATGGCTGGTTTCCGGGCCAGGTTGGCGTTGTTCGCGGGGAGAAGCCTGTTCCTGCGTTGCAGATGGATGGCAATGGAGTGTTCAAACTCGGGAACCAGCCTGTCGTGACGGGATCTTGGGTCGACGGCTCGGCGGGGAAGAGTCTTGCTGCTGAACTGGAGCAGGCAGGGCTGATTATCAATCGCACGACTTAATTACGACGTGAATAGACATTAGTCGAGTTTCAAGTAGCATTTATGGCAACCTTAGGATACTGATACTGTACGTACTTGTAGGGCAGATTAGGAAATTTTTAGCTTTGGTGATACCCTCCAAGCATGCTCTAATCTACTTTTCCTTTACTTTCTTCATTCTTGAAGACATCCCTGATTATTATCAAGTCATGACGCGTGTTAATGCATCCCAGCGTGCAAATTGATGCTTTCCACCATGATTCTAGCATGCAACTGACCGAGTAGGAAAGCTTCCCGGTTAGGAAAATATAGGGCTTAGTTGTTAGCGTAGAGGTCTATACTACCCAGGAATATGCTGTAGCGTATAAATCATCCTACCCAGTGCCCTTTCCTAGGCTCAATAGCAGTTACTATGCTCTGGAACCGACGAACGAGCCATAATATCACACGGTAGCCTATCTGGATTACGACTGTGATCTGTCGTGAGCATCGTGAGCCTGGGTAATTATTAAAGGACACCAAAGAGCATATAAGAACAAGAGTCCGCCATAAATTTAGAATTGGAGTCTCTACCTAGGTAGTTATTTACTTAAGTCTTCTAGTACTATTGAGAGACGTAGCGTCTTACGCCGCCAACTACCCAACGCACTCTTAACCTCCACGAACATAGACCCAACCCCTAAATTAGGACTCGCCTTGTGAGTGAGGACGTAATAGGAGGCTTTTATCAATTCGAAAATTCATATTCTGGTTCTTCCATATTACCTATAACATCTGTAATTGGATACCTGGGACTATCGGAGAGACGCCGCAAATGGATCGGGAGGGGACAAACGGAACCGTGCAATTAATAGCCGAAATCGTACCGGAAGAGCGGTGGCAACAACCTGAAGGGAAGACACGAAAGAGGGTTCTTGTTGCAAGACCACTGAGGCATATGCACCAAAAGGGACTCCCAAGTGGGGCATACTCCAACTAGGCTTTTATGACTGACAGTTCTCCAAGTTGAAGTTTGAATAGATGTGCATTTTGGGAAGAATCGTTATCTTCCTAAGTAGGATAGTTATCGATTCCAATTCATAACATACTTAAAGCGATATGGTTCTATAATTTTAAGATATTATCTAGATGATACTATATCCGAATTTGGAGAGGGAGCTCGAGCCTCGACCAGGGTTGGGGTTTTATTGATAAACGTAAGGGTATAATTTCAGTAAACAAAAATTTAGTTAGCAATTAGTAAGTTAACCCTTGTGTTTTAAATAGAGAAGAATTTGAGTTTGTATATATCAAATTTTTACTTATAATATTCAAAAGTGTTCAAAGGTTAATGCAATATTATTAATATTTGAGGGAGAATTTAAGTTGATTTTTTTACTGAAGGCCTATATCTGCTTGCTAATGAGGAAGTTTGCTCCATTCGATTTTGGAGAATATGGGAATTGGGAGGCCCTTGAACGATTCGATGCGAGGTGACACACAGGCAATGTTTATGATACTGCATCTGGCATTTGGCTGGACTGCATATAAGTGCAGGGCTCTCGACCAAAATTGGTCGCATATCTCGAGACAGGTGTGGAAGAGTGCCCCAACCCAGAATTCGGACCTAGAAGAATGGAGTTGTAATCAGCCAAAGGGGCGAGGAGAAAGTTGAGCAAGACTGGTGAGGGCTGATCCGAAGTCGAGCCAGGAAGTGAGGGTCCAAAAGCGGCCCCTCGCCCTAACCAAAATCTCGTGCGTTTTCGTCTGAGGGTACCATTTTTCTCTACTTTCTTATCCCACTCTCCTCCTCATTACAATTGCGAAAGTAATCGGCTCAGAACTCCACTGTATATCCCAGAAATTCGCATGTAGCGATATATGTCTCTTATCGATCGGCTCGCTGGAAGGTCTAGAATGCTAAAGTCTGAGAGGGAGAGCCGTAACACACAGATTCTGCAAGGATGCTGCTGGAATCCCTCGAATCGGGCGAAAATTTCCACTGCAATGGTGTACTGTAGGGTGGAGGCGAGGGCTCTAGTAATATTCGGTACCTAAAAGCTCGTGGGCTGCATGGTGGAGGCAGATTTCTAGTTGTTGACTACTATAAAGTCACTCTGAAGGTTGGAACCTTGGTTTTGCTCTTTGGAGAAACGTTTATGTATGGTTTAGGTGTTGTGGTCGAACCAGGAAACTATGTAATTAAAGCTAGAAATATTGTATATTGTGGCCGGCATAATTGTAGGCTTTAATGGGTGCCATGTGTGGTGTTTTAAAGACATTAAATGGTGCCTTTATCCCTTTAAGTAGGCATTAAGGATCAAAGCTCGAAAAATACGATAATTATCCGGCATAATTTATTCGGTATCATTTATTCGGTATGACCATCCAACTGGATTTTTTTTTTTTTAACTTTACACAGCTTCCGCTTGTTATATAGATTCTCATGGTAAATTCTTTTGATGGAATCTTATTTTTCGATTTAGTAGAAGTATCATAAACTGCGTATACTCAAAACACCTTAGCTGTTATTTAAATCTCACATCCTTCAACCCTCATATCCAGGACAACGTCGCCAAACCAAACTGAGAGTTATCGGACCAGAAAATTCAACCATCCCGTACCCTCCTGGCTTCCTCGACGTGGTCTCCATCGGGGGAGCAGTTGTTGTCACCTCACTTGTTTCTGGCTTACACTCCAAAGATGTTGCAGCGTCGGCTGGTGGAGTGTTTGTCGGCAAGACTTCGTCACCGGTGGGTTGGGCAGAGTTCTCCAGTAATGTTGGCTCGGACTCAAGGTCCGCTGCTGTAGGTTCGGGGCCATGAGGTTCATCAGCTGTATCGGCGGAAGGGCTTCCGGTTCCTAGAGCATCGTCGATAGTTGAGGCGGTACCTAAATCAGTCGGGAGGGGTCCGTGGTCCGGCCCCACGATTTCACCCCGTAGGTAAAGGGCGTTGTCATGGAAGTCGATGCTTTGGCCCGCACTCAGTTCGACAGTGATCAAGAACGCATGAAGTAGGACTATTGCCGAATATTTCATTTTGATTGAAAAACTGAAGCTGTTTTAATATTCTCGATGAAGTTCTTTTCAGGTTGATGATGGATAGAGAAAATTGAAGGGAAGCTTGTCACCTTCAATGTGGCCAACGCTAATCTTATCGTCAAGTCAAACGGAGTATAGCTTGTGTTCAGTCGATGAACCAGGAAGCCTCCGAGTTCTAATTTTAGTTCCCATGTTGTATATGAATAATGCTTGCATGCCGAATCTGCACATAGTGCCTAGTTCCATGGTCCGCATATTAAATTCTGCCCGCCATTCGTCCAACTCAAATACCCGGCAAGCCTGTTCTCCCAACAAATGGCCATGGCTTCCAGCCGCAATTTCTTCCCTATTTAATTGCTGGAATGAATACGCGACTAAATTGTTCGAAAGTCGGTGTGTTGACCTTATTTGGACTACAGCTTTGCTTACGGGCACAGATGCTACGCTAATATAGGATTTTCAGGATATGGTCTCGAGAAAACTTCGCTAGGAAACAGATACTGATGTACATGATAGCCTTATAAATGACTTAATACTCATACCACCCCCTTCCTGCATTCGATTTCATAGCTCCGACCCTCTGGGTAATGCTCTATCTCAACTGCCCATACTACCCTGAGGGACGCTCCATGCCCCACCGGTCTGCATTACCCCTCAATCACGTCCGCGACCAGGCCTGGCACGCCTGGCTTCTCCACAATCTCATAATCATCACCAAAGCGGTTGTTGCGAAGTCTTGATGGACTTTCTAGGGGTGCTGACTAGTCCTGGATATCTAACAGGACTGAATGCACCCAGCAAGTCTAAAGCTAAATTTCTCGTACCGTGGCAGTGAAGCACCTTGCTTCCCTTCTTGCACGTGAGGCCCAAGTCATCAGTCTTAGTCCCAATAAGTTCCTACTCTCGCCGTTTCCTTTCGTTTGGGTCGACCACCATATTATTGCGCTAAGGACGGCAGACTAATAATGGGTCTTCATGCCGCGCATTTTTTCGAACATCAAAAGATTCCTCTGCTCCGATCCGGCCATCCAAAGATCAGGTGTTCGACGCAGGAATATCATGCGGCTCGGCTGAATACCCGTTGGTGAGGGAGATGCTGAGCCAGTAGACAATGTCCTGGAAGGCTCCAGTTAGTTTGAAGTTTCTAGTTGACGAATCTGCAACTTCGGTATTCTGGCAAGTACAACACCAAAATTCGCAACAATTGAGCTGAAATCAATCCCAACCTTTTCAGTCTCACCGCAGTTAACTGGAGTCATTTTGAAGTCCAGTTCGTGTCTGCCTTTCCTTCCTTTCATAAAACTGAATATTTGATTGGGCGACATACTCAAGATCGGGGAGCTGCAGACTGCATCATCATTGCTAAATTTCCATTATATTACAACGCAATGCTAATTCAATTATGTGGCCATAGATCCCTTGAAAATGCCAGCCAAACACAAAGAGAAATGCGTCTGGGCTGTGTGAGGCCCTTCACACTATGGATATTTAAAAATTGCCTATCTCCAGATGTCCAACCAAAATTATTGAGAAGAGAACCCTAAGAGACAATTGTTCCTAACCCTAGTACCGACGAGGCTTCTAGTTTGATTGTGACCTAATAAATTGAATCATATTCGGACAAATATATTTCTTCTGCTTTTAGATTCAAGTAGATAATTGAATATCGGAACAGATGAAATTTTAATACGAACTGCAATTAAAGATTTTGTCACTCATTTTCAACATCTTCAATAGTGCTGAATTTGCGATGCTGAGTCAGGCCGTGCCGATTTTGTACTTGGACTCACATGACCGTCCAGACCCCTGTCACTTCGTAGTAAGCTGGGAATTGTTGCCAGGCGGCTGTCAATATCACTCGGAGTTTGCGCCGTCAGCAATCGGTATTGATTCAGATGTGTTCCATCGCAGTATACGAGGGGTCCTTCCCGGTTCTACTGCTGGATGAAATATACCACGTCGCCTCAGTGGTGAATCCCCGGAGCTAAAGAGCACCCTTCAATTAGGATGCGGGCAGATCTAACGGGTTGAACTGATAGATTCGTCCATGGGCGGGGAGAGCGCTTTCTGTCGGACCGAGAAAACCACTGAGCTGAGGTACGGACTAAGTCAGACGCCAGTAGGTTTGCTAGCTTGTTGGTCCGCCACCTCGACTGGGCAGGAGCTGCTCGTACACCTCCGCCAATAGAAGAATTGGATTAAGATTGTCTTCCATCCGTTTTTCACAACATTGATTCATTGTTCTCATCGTATTTCCTCGTTGGATATTGATGCAGAATTAATGTTGCATTAAGGGGTGGTTACGGAACTATCTGCACTGGAGCCCGACGCCTCAAAAGACGAGCAGATTTGAAGTGCCAGGATGTTGTAGTCGGATATCCTAAATCAGTAGGGATCAGATGGCTTAAGACACGCCACATTCTCAGTCCTCTCTCGGGAAGTGGGTCCCGAAGGTGTGCAATGGTTGGATTCGGGCCCCGTCCGCTTTCCCCTGACGCCACCTCGTGAATGCCAACTCAAAATAAGGCAAAATTTGGCCTCACATATTAGAGTTTTCTTATTCTTTCGGGTTCTAGAAATTGGTTATAAGTATCTCTTTGAGTATTGGAGAGAAAGGGCTCTTCGGATATCGGTGAAAGCTGACTCGTCGAATATTGAGGTCGGTGGATCGTCGTGGATGAGTAGCAGGGTGGTGCTATGAATTGAGCACCATTTGACAGCCAATGAAGAAGCGAGAAATACGCACCGGAACAGATATGAGGGACCATGCCAAAACACGCCATGGGTTACGAGTGGTGGACTCGAGATTGTTGTCCTATGCTGGGTGCCTACTGGGCTGGCTGCTCATCGGCTACCGCGATTTGGATGCATGTTCTAATGCACTGCAATAAAAAAAAATCGTGTTTTCTCTTGAGGATTTTTCACGCAGCAGACCGCCAGAAGGTCCACAACGGCCTTCAAAGCTTGACGCTGTTGACCAACCGGTAGGTTTTGCCTCGAATTGTCGAACGCCCGCTCGGGTAAGTGTAGCCGCCAGGTCCCGGGTAGGAATCCCTTGCCCGCCACTCAACATACAGTCAGTCCCCTGTCTTTCCTCCACAATCGCTTCTCGCCCATCCACGACAGTGCCACCACTTGACCCCGCCGCAGGTGCACCAGGTACATATGCTCATGTTCCCGCCATGTCCGCTGCCCAGCGGACTTTCACTTTCCTGTTCCCTCAACAGGGCCATATTACACCCAGTCGTTCCAACCACTGGATTTGAATTGAAATTCTGCCACCTACCATCCTCGGCCTACCAACAGAATGACTCGCGTCAAAGAAGTCCTGCCATACAGTCCTGGACAGTCGTTGGCCCCTCCACGTTTTCCCAAACGTCAGATCAGGTTGCCTGGTTCTAATCGCGGTCCTACGTGTAAACAAACAGAGCACATCCTCGGTATTGATTTCGGAACCACGTCATGTAGAGCCACCTTCATCGATCCCAGCGGCACTCCATCGCTAGTCGCAAATCCGGGGGACTTCTACCGGAAGCCCTACCTCAAGTCAAAGCACGGCCCGTACGAGTTCGCCACTGTCGGTGCCATCCTCCCCGACGGCGCGCTCATTGTCGGCGATGATGCATACAAGCAGAGGGATGACGGGGCCTCCTACTTCGTCCACCTGAAGCCTTCAGTATATATCGTTGCCGGGGTGGACGTCGACGCCCTGGCAAAATACGAGCCGCTCAGGGCGCTGTTGACGCACATAGTCGACGACGACTTCAGGATCCGCCTCCGGGAGCTGCTCGTCCATTTCTTCTCGCGGATGAGGAATTACATTGACTTGCATGCTAAGAAAAAGTCTATCAGCTACCATGCCATCGGCCTCACGATTCCTAATTGCTGGGCCGACGGGCCGCTGGGGGCGTTGCAGGCGGCTTACGAATCCATCATTGGCGAGGTCTGGCCTGAGATTCGTCGCCAGAATGGGATCGATGTTCTGTTTGAGGTTGAGGCGCTCGCCCATTACATGTTCCGGAGTAACCCAGAACAGCTTCGGCAGTTTGACAAAATCACCTTTTGCGACTGTGGAGGACACACTGCGGTAAGGACTGTCGATTGATAAACGAGAAATAGGTTTGCTCATTACGATACAGTCAGTGCAAAGTTTTGAGCCATACTGGGCCGGCAGCTCCTCCGATTCGACCCCTACTTTCATGAGTGTTGGCAAAGGATGGAGTAGGTGGACCTGCTAAGGAGTTTTATTTATTTATCTCGTCAGACTACATTTCCTTGGCGAGTATTGATTTGGTCCTAGTAGCTACTACGCTCATATGAAACTTGCCTCTCCCAATTTCTGTCTCTACCTCTATCCCCTCCTCCCCCCTTGATCTTCTCTGATCACCTTTCATCTCGACATTAACTCCGAGATTCTAACCAGAATGTGAAAAGGTCACTTTGCGGGCGGCGAGTGTTGGGAACATTGCCTCATTAACCGAGCCCGACCCAAACTTGACGCTCAGGGCATTCGGGACCCAGATATCCGCCGCCAGATCCTCCGAAGCATCCGCCGCTACCTTAACGAAGGGTACTCCGATGGTCCGCCGTGGTCACGCGACGCAATCCTAATGCCTGATCAGCACGCCTCCGGCGTCCGAGTCGAGCTCGAGGTAGATGTTATCCGCACATGCTTCGATATAGCTTTCAGGCCTATTCTAGACGCGATCCGGGCAACGGTCAAAGACGGCTTGTCGGACAATTCGCTGGTATTGCTGTACGGTGGCAGCACCCGTCATGATTTTCTTCGAGAGGCCATCGCCGACGTCTTGCGAGAAAGTATGAACGGGACGACGAAGCTGATTGGTGTCCATGCCGAAGGTGGAGAGACAATTGAAAGGGGCTCGGCGAGCTACCGGAGTAAGGCATACCGTGAGGCCCATCAGGAAAGCGACTCAAATGACGGGTCTGAGAGGTAATGTCTGCATCGAATACTTGTGGCAGAGCACTTCAACTCACGTATGATTATCATTGCAGGAATGGAAAGAGGGGACGTCCACTGGGGCTACCAACTTACCACACGGTAGAGTTTGCATCATCTTTGATTACGGGAGAGTAAGTCTGTTATTGATATTTTCTTTGCGCCTTCGACAATCAGCCGACTAATTTTCATATGCAGCTACAAGTCGGCCATCAGTGAAGGTGCAGCTCTGGCGGTATCTCACAAATTGACAGTGAAAGAGTTCCTTCAGCGAGGCGCAGTCATTGGGATCAATCTTGATCCAAACAGTCGGGTGGACGTTTTGCTTCGGGACTTCTGTGAGGTGTGGAAGATTTATCATTTCTTGCCGGAAAAATCACTGACTAAACCGTTGATAGGGCCACAGGATTATCGAGGGAGGTCTCAAAGGTCTCGTGATCCCCGACACCGTGACTGACTCTGACATTGACACCGAGGAGAAGCTGCCGCCCAACCCTGACATTGGCACCAAGGAGAAGCCGCCACCCAACCCTGACATGGAGTCTGACCAGGAGCAAACATTCAAGATGATCAAGAATAAAGATGGGAAAATAATCCGACGACAGAAGAAATGGATTTCGGTTCCGAGGAAAAAGGACAAGCATAGAGTGACGATCGTGTGTGGTCCGATGGCCACAGGTCGACGGGGCATGACAACCGAGCGGACGTACAGACTCTTTCATCTTAAGGGCATGAAGCCTGGAACATACGACCTTGACATGGCTTGTGATGTATCTGCTTCAAAACTCACAGTTACGTCCAAGCAGTTGGGGACTCACGACAGGAAGGAATGGAAGTTCGACCTCTACTTTGACATCGGGTCTAGTTGTGTCATGCTGGAGAATCCTGTCGGGGTATTCATTCCCGAACCTGTCAATGAGGAAAATGAAGAAGCTAGGCCGCCCGCTCAGGCTGGGTGGGACCACCAACCGGTACGCGAACTTGAGGCCGACAACCAAGAAGCGAATCGAGCTGCAGAGTATCCTTCACCGACAATCTCCAATCATCCAGCACCGGACGGGATAAGGTGTGACACCTCAGAGTCCAATAAGAACGCGGGGGAAATGTCGCGGGTGAAAGTGTCGTTTCTTTGCAATTAGAATCCTCATTTCCCCTCCTTTCCCCACTGTTCCCATCCCTTGAACGGTAGTCGGATCGATGGGGCACTTATGGGTGGCTTTATCAAAGGTACCGTCTACAAAGCGTGCACTCTTGTCTATCCAGCAGGGAAAATGCTGTCGTCCCGCCCCTCCTTCCACCGTTAAGGTCTTCTACCAGCTACTATCCCTATTCCGTTATACGAATTGATGTGGCAATGCTTTCCACTGTCACTACGCAACGCGCTTGCTCCGCCAATCCCCAAGATCTCGACCCCAACATTTCACTCGTCTGAAACATCAAAACCTCGTTAGAGAATGTGCCATTGGGATTCCAATCGAAACTGGCACTCTATTATCGCTTTTAAACCTTGAGGCGCTTTGACAACGACATACTACGATATTGAGATGTCGAGGGTTGGTGATGCAGGTGCCATTATAGTGACAATGGAAAGCATCGGTAGGTCGGTTCGTACGACAAAATAGCAATGGAAGCGGGTGGCATTCTTCAGTGACGGAAATAACGGCGGGACGACGGCATTTTGCATGCTGGATAGACAAGAGTCCGCGCTGCGTAGACGGTCCCCTTCACCAGTACGACAGCATGGAGCTTGAATATTGGAATACGTTCATGCGTTTAATAAACATACTACTTCATGCTGGTCACTAGAATTGAATCGTTAAAATTGCTAATCGACTTCAATTGGCGGTGAGTTTAATACTGGAAAACAAATAATATGATGCGATCCGTTTCCTTGTCCTGTCCAGGATTTGTGTGTGAAAATTGCCCTATGGCTTCCGCACTTGTCCAGCGCTCTTGGAACAAAACACAAGCTAAATTGCGACCTCTTCAAATCGAGTCACCATGTTGGTATCGCAGATCCCATTATCGGCAGACCTCTTCTCTTACTTCACTACTCCGCCTTTGATAATTATTTGAGGTTCTTCCTTTAGGGTTAGGCGCCGGGCATTGTGGTCTGGCGGTTTCAATACGGGAATGGCGAGTGGTAGTTCAGCAGCAGAGTAATAATATGAGACTACCGATTTGGATTGTTATTCTCTCAATGTTTGGATATATTTCTCACTCGCTCTATTGATACATCAGACCTGGAACTGCCAGGTATCTTTCGTGCGTCTACTAGTCCCGTAGCCTCTCGCATCACCATGGCGAACGGCCGAGGCTATTTCGCCAAGGAGATGCAAACTGATAACTAAACGCCGCCAAATGTCGTGTAACACGGAAGCAAGACAAGCAACGGTCAGTCAACCCTTTTTCATGTCGTGTCCAAGGCTCTTTGCTGGTGAAGTTTGGAAAGGTTCAAAGCACTGCAGATCACGCCGAGGTTACATCACCTACTAGCCACTTTTGGGCTCGGCAGTCAGACTCATTGGGACGGGACAGAATCAGTCGGAGGGCCAAATTTGTGGGTCTACTGCGGATGGGATGCCGGCTTTTTCCTTTGCAAATGAACCACAGTTGACTACCAGCTGGTTTCCCCACTTCCACTTTCCCAGCATTTGGTTCAGCCTGCAGGATTCGGGGCGGGTGGACGCGGGTTGGCCTGGCGAAATGACTGGAATCTGCACTGTCATCATTCGCTAAAGCCTCGACGTGTCAGCGCTAAGAAGCT
>Ga0247774_1000786_pt1 | contig 15989 bp, 11 predicted proteins | sample UWRJL001104B6_FD_179933 | JGI IMG/M metagenome (GOLD analysis project Ga0247774, IMG submission 179933) | Plant litter microbial communities from Arlington Agricultural Research Station in Wisconsin, United States - UWRJ-L001-104B-6 | ecosystem: Environmental > Terrestrial > Plant litter >... | reverse complement strand
TCCCGCGCCAGCACTCGGCCGTAACCCGGTAAAAGCAGCCAAAAGAGGGTGTTATTTCCCCTTATTCCTAACTATACAATTACCAATATCAGGCTGGTTCGCCCCCCCGCTTTGGATTTCGGTTTTGTTGCCGTGCGCCTGCTGGATGTTTCATCGGCTGCATTTGGCCGGGCGACATTGGGGAAAGCCTATCCATCTCCAATCATGACGAATCTGTGCCCTCAGGAGACCTATGCAGGCTTTTAACTTCGAGTATTTTGCGGTGAGGAGAGAGTAGTCGATATGGTTTGCGAGAATATAAAATGATCCTAAGTTTCCTTACAGAGTTTTGGAGCTAACACTTTTAGGCCATCGTAGTTAGACTTAATCTTCGGCAGTTCGACTAAGTTAGTGCTACCACGTTGCAACCATTTAACTTCCCTTGTTCAACGCGATTCCAAAATAAAAAGCCCTATTAACCCATACTCCTACAACCGAAATAAATCGATCCTCCACATTCTGCTTCAACTCTAGGACCATGCAAGCTCATCACCGTCATCACCACCATCGCCATTCTCATCGCTGCCTCCTTCGCGGCTCCCCACTAGCCCCAATCCGGGACGAAGATATTGACCCGGCAGCAGCTATGACCAAATGGACATAAATTATTCATCATGAATTTTTTTTTTTTTTTTACTCAACTTTATTGCACTGAAGGTGGGTAAAAAGACATACACCTCTCAAAAAAGAGCAGGGCAACAGGGGAAAAAAGAAAAGGAAAGAAACTATGAGGGCTAACAAAGATCTTCTTCGTTTCACACAACAGAGACATGACCAGCAGGCTTTTACTGTGTTCGTATCACCTTCCTGGATCCGCCAGTGGAAGGTTGCTGCCCGGAAAACCTGCCCGAAAATCTCTGCGCTGCCTCCCTCCCTGTCCCAACAGAGCCCCTGCTTAAATCGACTCCTTAAACCCGTTAGGTAGATCTGGGGGTTGGAGGAAGTGATATTGGTTAGAAGAGATGAAGGAAAAGCAAGGCCGCGAAACTTGCTTCCATGTTTTACATTGTTAAGATTGTACACCAAAAGAATTTTCGCTATCCCAAAGAAGTCAGAATTGGAATATCAGACTTGGAGGTAGCTCGAGATCGATATTGCTTCTAAGTGTTTGTGTAAGGAACCAGGCGCCACATCAGTTTTAGCAAAATAACCATTGCCGACGTCAAGAGCTATTATAATGATTTTATGCTCGTGTTAATTTAAAAGGGTCTTCCTCAACGGTTCGAAGACGTGCCTAATCCCATTTTCTTCAACAGCATTTTTCCATCCTTCCGTTATGCTCGATAGAATTGTCCGCGACACTAGAACTGGAACTGGCCAAGATCAATCGAAACAGTCTTTCATGCACCCGTATTAGAAACATAGGGAGAATAGTTGAAACAAAAGCTCCATTCTCACAAATAGAGTAGCCAAACATGGCGCCTGTCTCTCATCTTCCTCTCTTTTTGCCCCCCCCCTTCTCCATTCCTTTACAAATCTTACTTCGTAGTAGCCCGTTGATATGCCGTCACTCCAGCCAAAGCGTATCACAATTCCGGACCCCTGGGTGTGGCTGTGCCCGGGTCTCTGATCAAACCAGTTTTCCCTTCGCCACCAACTCTCGGCCGTAGGGCAGTGCAGCCCCAAAGAGCTTCTATATTCATAGAAGCCCTTTCCCCGATGAGGCCGTGCCGATGTGATGGACATTCCAGCTTATATGCGGTCGCTTTTTGCGTAGTATGCCCTACGTCAGAAACAAGACTGGATAGCTCCAATAGCGCAGTTGGAATCGTTAATAAGGTACGTATTCACAAGGACAAGCTATATGGCAATGAGAGGTAAAAGAGGGTGGCGTGTATTCCGTGTCGCTGATAGCGTCCTGCTCCAAAGGTTCTTGCCGCAGGGTAAATGCAGCTGATACAGGGTACAAGAGCCCTCATGAATTAGGACCAAAGGTTAGCCTAGTTGGATCAGGGGTACCCAGCCAAGGCCGATTCATTAGTTTTTATAGGATTAGGAGGCAGGAGTCAGGTAATTCATTATATTATTGCTTTTAGCTTCTTAGTTTTGGTCTATATCCTAATAGCTTGACGCTATTCCTGAGGGTAAGTGCAAATTTATGTCGTCGATACTCCCTACCTTTGCTTCGCTACCTTTATAGAAGCCCTCTCCGACAGCAGTATTCATATAGCGAACTCACGGCAAAACTGCTCTCTATACCCAAAATACCTCTACGCTGCCATATCCTAGACTGTAGTCTCATAGCTAGTGTCTTTTGTCCTTGTTCCCCTAAATTTCGCACTCACCGAAGTTTTTCTTCGAGAACCGATGTAACCCCGTTGGGCGTTAGATTCCTGCGGTCTCTCATGTGTCTATTATGAAGTAACTTATTGCCATCATCGTAAGTTAATATAGCGATAGACTTGGATGACCGTTAATGCAGCTAGAACAGGCAGTGACGACTCCACCGTTCTCTCCTTAACTCTTCTATCGTGAGTATCTTAGTTAGAACCACTAGGGCTATACGCTAGATTAGCCGTCTACTATTGCTTGGAGTGCGTGATTACGATGACTGCCTCGTCAGTCTCTCACGTTCGCTTTCCTTAGACACATAGGTTCTATCCACGTTATGAGATAGTTGTCTTATGGTGCACGCCTAAATCTGGTTCACGGAAAATATCCCCGGAGGATTTTTGCCAATTTAGTAAAGGTCAACTTTGGCCTGGGTGGCTAGAAATGAGGCTCGGGCCTGTGCAGTACAAGTACACGCTGGGGCCATCATAGCTCAGGGAAAAGCGGCGGCAGCTCAGGGTCATGCCTATCTATGGAAATTACTGAGGGCAACATTCGGGAGGCGAAGAGGTCTGCTTCCGCCTTCAAGTGATATTGCTAACTTGCAATGGCGCTGTCATCCCACAACAACCGCATGATGTAGTCGAAATTCCAGAGGAATATATTCTGCAATAAAATGCGGAATTGGTTTCTTCAGGCTAGCTATAATGACAAAGCGACTTTGGAAGAATGGGGATAAGGTGGCTTTGCTATGGATCTCTCCTAAAACTGTTTAATACTTCACTAACACGAGAAATAAACCTAAATCTCAAATAATGTTTGCTCAAGGCCTTTTCTCATTCTTTTCTTCATCTTCGACAGGTTTCTTCTTCTCTTTGATGCCAAACTCTGTCCTTAGCGATTCACGGAGGGGAATGTCAACTTCAAATAGCGTGAAGACGGCGGAAAGTCCCGCAATAGCGGCAGCAGCCACCCAGGAGAGTCTCAAACTTGTCGTGTATACACCGACGACAGAATTTTGGACGCTTTGGGGGAACGAGAGCACAAACTCCTTTGCGCCATACGCGTACGCGTTCCCATCGCCCAGTGTTGCGCGAACGGCAGGGTCGCCAATCTTCCAAAGATTCTTGGAGAAGATGTTGTTGAACACAGATGCGGGAATCGTAACGCCCCAGATGGCACCGTAGTTGCGGATATAGGACCAGGTGGATGTTGATAGTGCGTTGTCCTCGTCCGTCAAACCAGCCTGGACGGCTGGGAGGAGGGACGTGGCGATTATGCCATTGCCGAGGGACGTTATAAGTTGGACGCAAACCCAGAGGGCAGTGTGCGACGTGGCATCCAAGGCAGCAAAGCTTCCCAAACCCCCAGTCAACAAAGCCATGCCAGTGATGTGCAGCAGCTTGTATTTTCCCGTTCGAGCTAGGTACTGCCCCGCAATGATGGCGGCGGGAAGCATGCCTAGGACGGTCGGAAGGATGTGAACTCCTGAGCGGCTGGGTGAAACGAGCTGTACAGCCTGGAAGTAAACAGGAAGAAAATAGAGAGTCCAGACAGTGATTAGAGCGTGGATGAATGTGAGGAAGAAAGCCACAGAAGATGTACGGTTGCCGAATAGGCGTGATGGAATGGTAGGGTATTTGCAGTTCCTTGAAGCCTCGTACCAGTGAAAGACAGCCATGCCAACTGCCCCGGTGATCAGAGGCGCGAGAATTCGCCCATCCGTCCACTTGTACGTGGTACCAGCGTATGTCAAGGCATACAAGATGGCAGTTGCGGAGCCCAGAACTAACAGGTTGCCGAGGTAGTCGATCCGCCGAATTCTTTCGGAAAATGGGGCCTTGACAAACTTCACCTGCAAGAACAAGTAGAGCGAAACCATCGACACTGCACCAATTGGAAGGTTCATCCAGAATATCCAGCGCCAGCTCGAGTGCTCCACGATGGTGCCGCCTAAGAAGGGTCCGACAAAAAGGCCGATAGCGAAAATTGCGTTGATGAGGCCTATGTATTTGCCACGCTCTCTGAGGGGAACGATATCGCAAAGGATAAGGTCGACTAGCATGTTCAGGCCTCCGCTTCCTAGGCCTTGGATGGCTCGTCCGACGATGAGGACCTCGCCGTTGTTGGCAGCTCCGGCGACGGCGCTTCCAACGGTGAAGATGGCGACGCTGCCGATCATAAGCCATCTCCGCCCCCAAGCGTCGGCTAACTGCCCGATGATGGGCAGGAAGCCAGTGCTAGTTGCCATTAGCATATGATCACACGCAAAAAAACATCTAGAAGGAAGGCAGATCACTTGACTGGCTTTGGACGAACCTTGTCAAGAGAAAGGAGTTCACAATCCAGACGTAGTTGCTCCCGACATCCAAGACATGCACTATCGTCGGCATGGCGGTGGAAACAACTGTGCGAATTGTTAAGCGTTAGCATCCATTCCATCTCTAATAATGCACTTGCTGGATGGGCGTGGTTGGATTCACCTGTAACTTCGGCAGCAGAGAGCATGACGGTGACCATGAGTGCCGGGAACAGAGCCCAAAACTGCCAAGGCTTCCCCTGTCCGAAGGACTGAGTGCTGTTGCTGGGCTCATCCGAGCTGGTGTCCGCGCCAGCGGCGACGTTGGGGCGTTCAGTAATATTATCTGGTGAGTTCAGATTCATCCCCGCTGAGTTTGATGCAACATCTAGCCGAGTCTTCTCGATCATTTTGATGCATAGGCTTTTGCCCTTACCTATGATGGAGATTTATGGTGGAGCAGTTTGAAGATTGTCTTTGTTCGCATTGCAGCCATTGCTAGAGCCTGTGACGGAACATGCACTTATATATATAATATTCAAGTTGATCGGTGTTAGGCCCAATACTGATTCAATCTCGGAGATGATTAGGCAGGGGTAGACTAAGTAATCTCGTGGCGCTGGTGAATTCGAAAACATAAGTCCGAACAAGAGATGTGATGGAATGTAGAAAGATAGAGGTTTCGGCGTTTTAGACAGGCCTTGGTCCCCACATTCGGCGTTTTGGACCTGGAAGTGATGGGTAATTGTGGGGCATTCGGCGTTTTGACTCCCGCCAGGCATGAAGGCTGCCGTATTTGACCAAAGATCATTTCAGTTCCTTCACTTCCCGAGCCTAACCCCCGAAACGCCATCGATTTCCGTGACGTAATCCTCCACCATGCCTCGGGGACGAGTCTTGCAAAATCGGCTTGCGTGCGACAGGTGTCATTCTCAAAAGCTTCGCTGCCAGCGGCAAGATGGCCAAGGGAGCTGCTTGAGGTGTGCGCGTGCGGACGTAGCCTGTATTTTCAGTCCACGTCAGCGCCGGACCTTTGCTTCTCGCGACGGCGTCACGGCAAGTGACGAGGAGAGCGCGAGCACAAAACACCAAGATGTCGAGGCGGATTTTTACCAAATTCCCAAGGATACTAGCGAAGATCAGGCTGCAATGAGAGAGGAACAGGCATCTCATGGCTTTTTTGACATTACCATGGATTCGCAGTTGTCGCAAACTGTTTATGCTGGCAAAAGCCAGATATTCGACCTTTTCACATTGTCAGATTGGCCGAATAATCAAACCCTTAATGTTCAAACACCTGGCAATGCGAACTGGCCTTTCCAAGTTGAACCAAATTTTACACCATCTGCCTTTCCCGGAGCGCCGTCCCCTTCCTCAAATTCACCACATATACTACCTACAGCAGAACCAGAACACAGGCTCCCACTCGGCACCAATGCAACACTTGATGGGATTGGAAACTACGTGCGACAGCTAGCAGACCTGAATGTCGGCCTCTATGAACATTTCCAATCCCTCCCCCCCGTTACATTGGTCTCGACAGGCAGGACTCCCTCGATGGATGGCCGCATGTTCGCCATTGACGAGACGTTTCGCATGACCCAGTCACTTGTTGACATTCTCAAGAAACTCTACCCCCCACAGCGCCAGCCGACTGACATCACCCCCGACCAAGGCACCGCGCTTCTAATAATGTCATGCACCAACCGGGTCTTCGACATCTACGAAGTCATCTTCGGCCATATGCGCGGGTGCATCCAGCACAAGATCACGCCTGTCACGGCGGACGGCAAGACAATACGCCTGCCGGAGCTGCGAATCGGGTCGTACTCGCCGCCAACGCCGTCTGCTATTGCGATGCACATGCTGCTTGTGCTGCTCATGGCGTCGGAGATATTTGAGCAGCTGCGACAGGTTCTCGGCGTTTGGAAGCATAGCAAGACTGGGGAGGCGGGGCCTTCCGGCATGGGGACCGAGGGGCGAGATATGGAGGGGGCTCATTTTCCGGAGTTCACCGTGGAGGCGAGATTGGAGATGTCGAGAAGGGCAAGAGATGTGGCGGGCGAAATTTCAACGACGAGGCGACTACTCTTGAGTATGTCAAGTATACATGGCAATGGGCCGATTTTCCCTCTACTTTCGTCTTCTTGACTTGACAGATCTGTACTGCCAAGCAATCAGACAGCTATGAGAAGATTGGAAACAAAACCCGAGATAGTACAGTTTCGGAGTGGTGTAGTGCGTGAGTTGCTGACACCAGTTTTGTTCCCGTCGCCTGATTATCTCCAGTGCCAAGGTTCCGCGCGAAAGCCGGATGACAGCCACCAGCGACAATAAGGCGTATGCAGTTGCCTCTCTTAAACCGGTGTGCACAATCTTTGAGCTCGAGCCGCACCTGCCTTGGTCCCTTCTCTGGCTCGAGCCTCCGGTAGATCTCAGTGACGTTCTGCGAGAGGCCTTGGGAATCGACCTCGCTGATCCTTACAAAGAGGTCGACGTGGGGATTGTTGCTGGAGTGAGCCAGCTCAACCGCAATCCTGCCGAGTGTCTCGAGGTCGTTATCGAGCGGCTCAGTCGTGAAGGTAAGGATGTCGGGTTGAGATGCTAGAATACTGTCATCAACAAGAGAAGCACCAAATGACTTTGCTCCGCCCACTATCCTGGTTGGGTTTGACGGGTCAAATGTGAATTGAGAGCTTGGCTCATCTTCTGGCATTGGTCCCTCTTTCGCAAGGCGCTTCCCGCACCGTAGATAAAAGTCTAATCTCTCGGTTTTTGGGGGCCAGGCTGGCAAGCTCCTCCACTCTTCTGCTCCGGTGACATAGATGTCGACTGGAGATACCTTAACGAACTCCTTTTTACCTGCAAGGTGCTGCTCAAGCCAACCTAGCGTCTCCGCTACCATTCCATGTTCCTTCGACTGGCCCGCCTGCGAGTGTGTCCAAGGACCAATGACCAGCGAAACCGGGCATCCCCTCTCCCGAAGCCGAGCGTATTGGTCCATCATCTGCTCTAAAAAGATATCCTGCCATCCAGCGATGAGGAGGATCGGGATCTGCGCCTTCTCCAGCGCCGGATGCTGCTTCGCCGCTGCCCAGAGCGGATCGTTCGTATCGCCAGTAACGATTTTCTTGTGCAGCCACGGACACATGTCTTTGAAGTGAGCATCGGCAGCGCCACACAGCGGGACGGCGTCGATTATCGGACGCAGTCGGCGGCCCGCCGTTAAGAGGAGATACGGCCGCTTGAATTCTTCCCACAGGCTATTCACGTTGCCTTGATTACCGACAAGATCGGCCCACGAAAGAAGACCCAAGTTGAGCGACCCGGTGCCCCAGTGATGCCTGCAGAAATCGTGGGGTGCAATAGTGATGGCTGCGGCCGCCATGTCGGGCGGCGGGTCGGAGAGGAGGGCGTACTGCGTGTAGCCCATGTACGACGCGCCGAACGTGGCAAACGACCCGGTGTACCACGGCTGCTTCCTCATCCAGCCGACAGCCGCGTGCGCGTCCTCAAAGTCGGTGCAGGCCGGATCAAATTCCCCGCCCGAATCGCACGTGCCGCGACAGCTGACGAAGAGCCCCTGATAGCCGCGTGCTGCGAGGAGTCGCGTCGTCAGAACCATGCCGTACCCGCGACCGTAGGGCCCCATGGAGAAGACCGTGCCGAGGGGCTTGCCCCCATCGGGGAGGATGGGTTGAAATAAATCAGCGGCGAGCTCGAACCGGTCGATACCTTCGGACACGGGAATTTGAACTGCCGTCATGGTGAAGCTGCATATTTCGGGCGGAAGTCCTAGCCCGTTTCCTATGAACTGATCCGCCTGTGCTCCGAAGAAGCCCCGTCTCACTGCAATCATTGTGCAGTCCAATGCACCCGAGTTTGTGGAAATGAATTTATTTAGGAGCAGAGAAGTGACAAGTTAAAATATTGTGGATAAGTCTGGTTCGACAGCCAGAAGGAAATTGATATCTGCGTAATTTGGAACGCCTCCAAATTTGAGATGGTCCCATGATGAGTGGCCGCGTAATCCTCGCAAGTTACGCGATTGGCAGGATTCGGTTTTTTGAAGGTTGCGATAATGGCCACTTAGGGTCAAGAAACGACCGTTCTAAGCGGAATCACACTTTCACAATCAATTTACTTCCAACGAAGCGGTAATATTTCATAGATTGTGACTTGAGTTTTTAATGATGCCTTTTCATGTGCCCATCCCGAAGGTTAATCCAGGATACGAACTTTAAACTTGACCCGTAGTCTAGGGTATCTTCTAATGCGCTTGATACACATATCATCAAGTACTGCGCCTAGAACGGAATTAAAGAACTGGGAGCACCTAAGCACTTACTTTATGGTACCAAATTAAGTATGAATATTCTTATCTTCCGCATCCTTTTAACTAATAAACAATTCAAGACCTTGATATACACATAATAACCAGCACACGCAAAAAAATTGAGAGCAAGTCCCATCGTCATCGAGTGAGATACCTGTCAGAAGTACGGGGCCGATATCAAGACAAGTCAAAAGACGACAAGATTAGTCAATTTAAAGATGTCTGTCTGCTGAAACTGCTTTCGCATGCTCTGCTGAAGTTGCTTACCCCGCTTCAGAGTTGCAACTCGGTATTTTTGGAGTTGTGCCTCCGCTCCGTGCTTTTGACAGCCGGAGTCATCAGCTACAGCTGTGCTTTTGACAATACTTGCGTCATTAGTGGCGGACTAAAACTCACGTCGCCCCTACTAAATGCTATTTGGTGCAGGGTCCTGTCAAAAGGACAGCTGTAATCTGATGTGGACAGCTGAGCGCCCCCGAAGCGCGGAGTTGAAACAGGACGACTTAGACAGAATCAGAAGACAAGCAGCAGCGCAGGACGCTGATCAGAATCATCAAGAACACCGAGAATTCGACGCCTTTTGCTCTCTACATCTTGCAGTCATCTTTGGTGCCGGACTTCTGACAGGTCCAATCGCCCGAAGTTGCGTGAGCGCTCAGAGATATGACTGTAGACTCGATAGAAGCGCTATTCCCGTGATGCTTGTACTGATCGAGGTTGTAGATTTAACCTTCGAGGAAATGTAAGAAAGAATACAAGATAAAGTCGATAGCCCGAATAGGTTAAGGCCCAATATATTGCCCGATACCGAATGCCGCCCTCACCGGAGTGTTCCTTGCGAAATTTATTTCTAACTCAAATAACGCCTTTCACACCAAAAATTTTTTTTTTTTTTTTCGCGCAAGATTCCATACGTCTGATTATCCTGCGTCATTTCGTAGCTCCATCGCCCGAACACGCCCATCATGTCCCGTTGCAAGCCCCTCACCCAATATCGACCACCCCCTAATAGCGTTGGTGTTCGTGCGACTGAATACCCTCAACCGAGATGTCTCCAATCGTATCTCTCATCTGTTCCTTCCAGTCCGACACTTCAAATTGCTCAATCGGAGTAAAAGGTACCCCAAAACCGTATTGTGGCGGGTTGCTGTTGTTTAATGAGATGGCAGGCTTGATGTGGGAAACCTCTCGCCCCATTTCACAGGCGGGTGCAGCGTACTTGGCGTAACCATAGTCACCAAAGACTACGGTTTTTTCGTGCTGAACCAAGCTCGCAATCGGGATCTCATGTCCGGAATTCCATGGACTTGGCGTTACAGAGCAGGGCGCTATATGGTCGACGCTTGTGCAAGCTGGGTCATCCCAATCAATTGGTATCGAGCCACCCCAGGACGAAGTGAGGGGTTCCAATCCATCCCAAATATTTGAAGGCGCTGTGAGGTCTCCGACCGTGGAGGCCATTTGAGGTTCAGGCTGCTCATAAAAATGTGATACTGGGTTGAGATGGGGAGCCACACTTTCGGGAGGCGGTTGACTACATTGGAGATTAATATTCTGATTGGAAAGCCAGGGTGGTAATGAGGGAAGACTCTCTGCCAAACGTTAGCATGCCTTATTTATGCTCGGCAGTGATACGGACGTACGAGGAGAGTTGCATTCTTGTATGCTAGCAGGGTCCAGAAGAGACTCGAGGGTCGAATCAGAAGGCAGAATAGTAGGAGCCGACGCTACGGCCGGCTGCGTGTGTAACAAGGAGTCTATGCCAAGCTGCTCTTGCCCAGTCACCCCGAGAGCCATCTGGCAGCTGCCTACAGCATTGGGCAAGGCGCCATCGAAAACAGGAACGCTGAGTACGACGGGCGTGTTGTTGCTCAGAGCTTCGATGAATGCATACTCTTCAGGTTCAATCAAGCCGCAAGTCGTCATAATTGGCACTCCTTCCAAACTCGGTGGCGGCCGAAATAATTGACACCCTAGAGCGACTGCAGCCTTTCTCGAGATGATTGAAGGACCTCGTGTCCACTTCATTGCCTGCACCGGTGTCCAATCCGGCGGCTGGAATTGAGGACATGAAGGTGAGTCAGGTGACGATGCCCGAACGAGCACGGTGATCTTGTCGACTTTTTTTGTCCGTGTTCGGTCCACCAACAGCCGGACTCCCATGGCATGGACGCCAGAAGAGGCCGATGAGGTGCGATTTCCACATGGATTTCGCCTTTTATTCATCTTTGTCGTTGTTGATGCCGAGCAAGTTGGGGCAGTACCTGCTAGGTCATCATTCAAGGGACGCTGTCGCTCTTACATTTAGTCTTCCAGCGCCAGAATTTGGAACTTTGGAAAGCAGGCGCAGGCCGAGTTGCAGCCGCTGCAAACTCCCGAGAATAAGGAGCGGGCCTACGAGCAAAATATAAAGGAGCATCGGGCTTTCGGGCAGGAATAGAGTACAGGGCCTAACTTTAACACTCATATGTGCCTGACCTGGAAGGATCCAATCATATGAACAGACTGACATGGATTGTGCTGACTAACAGCCAACAAGGCTTTTTTTTGCCTGATTCATCTGAAGCCGGTGCCATGTCGTTGCCAGTATTCCTACTAGGGTTGGGGGAATTAAATATTTCGTCAAGTGAGGAGCGGAATTAATCCGATTTATTCTGATTCTGTGCAGAAAAATGAGGTACAGTAGCTACTATGCGATATTCCGAAATCAGCTGAATCAAGCTCAAAGCAAGGCGAGCCAGTCTAGCTACTCAAGCCAGGGCGCGCAACGATGATTGGATGGGAGCCAAACAGACGACAACTGCCAACACATCGACGCTATGGACAGCACATACCAGCAGCGTCCACCTGGCAGCCTGTCACAGATGGTGAGGCGGCAACTAGGGCTCAAGGCAAATCCTCCCCAGCCAATGACACCGTTTGTGGTCTAACCTGCGGAACTAAGATGAAAATTCCCTGGTTGGGCTGGAGCATAAGTCAATAATTTTCTGTCGGATGTTCCCTTAATGGCCAACGAAATCGGACCTGCGGAAAAAGGTAGCCACTGGCTGACAAGGCGATCGAGTTTAGAGGAAGGATTAGACATCGCTTGGACCAAATTCAACGCTTGAATGCGCCCAAAAAAAAACAAACCCGCATCTCGCACCATTGCCATTCAGTATGTTCCCAAACGTAAGGCGAGCGGAGGTAGTAAAATTGGAATTCCAATATAAAAATGTTGGTCATGCCCAACATGAAGTCGGGCTCCTATGTTGGCGCCCCAACCGTGTGTACCTTCTGCAAATTCCATATCAGCCCTTCTCGCACGTTGCACCAACGTCTGCTAGTCCGCCCTACATTCTACTCAGCCATGACACGCAGGCCGCGCCAAAAGCAACGTCAAGACAGCAACGCGCCGTCGCAACAGCTCGTGAGACGCGGAGATTCCAGCGACTCGGCCAGATCGCGGGAACAAGAATATGCTGCGGCGGCCGCCAGCAGCCCGTGGAAGTGGAACCCTGAGAAGGAGGCGTTTTTTCTGATAGACAAATACGGTCGCGAAATAAAAGCTCCGAAAGAATGGTCGTAACCCTAAAAGTAAGGTCCCACTCTCCTGGCGGGCTCTCCCGGACAACTGCATGCCATTTGCCGAAATCTTTTTTGACCGGCGGTGAGATTCAGTAGACGGGGTTGCCGGGGATATGACGGATGATCCAGAAGTCGAGGGAAGCATGGATTTAGAGAAGAATCGTTCGGGGCCCTTAGAAATTACGGAGAGGACATTTTTTCCATGTTCTTAACGATGGTTGACCTCTCGGTTTTGTACTGGTCACTATGTAGCCCATTCTGCGATATTCTCAACTCGGATTGTTATAATGTCTTTATGTTAATATGTGCAGTTCGCTGACGACGGTGTACAGGAGTCAGACGCTGCAACAAGGAACATCGATGATGATTGGTTTAATAAAGGTGGCGTTTTGTCATTGATGATATTCCAGAAGCTGGGCGACTCCTTTGGTTTTTCCCATGCAATGAGGCGGACTGTCTTGTGACATAAACTGGACGGTATGGGCTTAGTTGGTAAAGCATACCTTGTTAAATGAGCAAGTTCAGACTGGGAATTTATGAGATCTCTCTTTGTCGGCAATACCCGTTAGCCATCGAGTCACGCCTATATGAGATAATGCTCTTGGAATAGGTAAGGTATCTATTCGTATCGGTTTAAACTTGGCCCGATCCGTTTTAAGACTTCCGATTCTGACTGGAAACGCCTTCGGACTGCGTCTGGGCGTAATTGATCTTCGTTTCATTCCATCCCATTGGCTAGCCAGACGTCTGCAAACCCTGCGCCACGCTGTGAGTGGGACCGACACAGGAGCTAGCCGGAAACGCGGGGCGCCGACCCGCTTGGCCAAAGCCCGCGATCTGTAGATTCCTCAGGACCCTTCTTTATCTCACCACACACTCCCGTGGTTCAATTTTCTACCACACTACCATTTCGAAGTTTTCGTCAGTTTCGCTGGCGAAAACCCTGGGCCAACCGGAGATTCTCCGCACATCCACGAACAGAACTAGGCACAGCGCTTTTGCGAGAATGGAAAAATTCCTAAAGGCCACTATCCAGGACGTTTGTCGTCTTTGCGAGAGTGGGTTCTACGACTTCATCATAGTCGGTACCGGTATGGGAGGTGGCGTCCTTGCCCAATCCCTCCTGGAGAACGGCTCTTCGGCACGAGTTCTCCTTATCGAGCGCGGCGGATTACTTTTCAGCACCCACTGCCTCAACACGTCCCGGCCCCATTGGAGCCACAACATCCCCGCGGGGCCGTCACAAGACAACGACATTGTGTACCAATCCCTCAAAGAGCCTGTAAATACCGTCACCCAGGGCTCATATCCGTATGTAGGCGGCGAGATATATTGTCTCGGCGGGCGAGGAAATGTTTGGGGACTGTACACGCCAAAGGTTCACCCTGATGATCTGGAATCATACTTCCCCGAGTCGGTGTGCTCGTACCTGGAGAAGGGCGGATATGAGAGGGCATACCAGTTCTTGTCGAACGACCCAGAAGCGTCGCTCGAGAAGGCGTATCCGAGCAATGGGGCTGCGAGCACGCAGACGGTCGACAAAGTCAGCGCTGTCATCGACGACTTGAATCGCGATACTAAAGAACTGGGTTGCTCCTTCACGAGCTGCCCCTTGGCCGCCGAGTTCGTTCCCCGCCGGCCGGAGCGGGCCATTTACCAGTTCCCCATGGGCGCCTTTAGCCCCGTCAGCTGGATTTTGGACCGAGTCTACAACAGGGACGAGCGGCTCACTGTGCTTGCCAACACTAGAGTCGTTGCGGTGAATCGGAAATCGGACGACCAACCAGCCGTGGTTAGCCTTGTGGCCATTGACTCATCCGGGGAGGAGCGTAACATCCCGGTTGGGAACGCCACGGTGATTTTGTCGGCGGGAACACTAGGAACTGCTTCGATCGCCTTGCGAAGTGGGCTCGGCGAAGGACGTCGCAATGACCCTGGCAAGCCGACCAATCTCGTCGGCAGAGGTCTCATGGATCACGACATCTGGGGCACCCGCTTTGAAGTCCTCCAAAGCCCAAACCTTGCAGTCCTGAACAAGCAGCCTCTCAAGTTGAACTCCTGGGTCAAGTTCGCGGACGAGCCGGTCCTCGTCAACGTCGCCGTCAACGCAGACACGTTCCTAGGCCGAACCCAAGTGGTGAAAATGCCTACCGTGTACCTAGATCAAAGCCTAGACGAAGTCCCCGAGGCCAAATTCAACGAGGCGCTCGAGCAAGAGAGCACGTCCAAGAGCGTGGTTCAAGTGGCCTTCTGCCTGACCGCGCCGCTCGACAACAGGAACCGGGTCCTCAATCGCCCGGAGCCGACGACGACCATCAAAATTGAGCACATCAAAGACAATTCGTGCCACATCCCTACCATGCAGCGGATTGCACAGGCCATTGGCGCGTCTCTGGGTAGGAAAGTTGCCGGCACCGGGACTGATCAGCTGCCGCCCCTACCGAAGCTTGGGAAGACGGGGTTTGGGATGGTGGCGCATGAGGTTGGGACGATGCGGATGGGGGAGAAGGAGGGAGAAGGGGTGGTGGACGAAAATTTGAAGATGACTGGATTGAGCAATCTCTATGTTTGCGATTTGTCCGTACTTCCGGTAAGTCCGGCGGCGAACCCAAGTTTGACCTTGGTTGCGCTTGCTCAGAGACTTGCGGATCATCTGCTCAAGGTTGGCAGGCATTCGTGAATGAGACTTAAGATGGCTGCTTTCTAGTTAATTGGGGTCAAATGATGTGACATCCCATATATCATTGCGGCGTACGAGACTGCGCGAGACTGGCATCAAGCATTTCATAGTGAAACTAGGCAGGTAGAGTAGGCGGCAACGCCGCAGCATGAACAAGATTCAATTTCTGCTGGGGAGTACGTCCATTACCCTCGACTATGGGCCGGGCAAAACTCCGAGATGAAATTAATCCGGAGGGGGGAAATATCACTATTGCTTCTGGGACTGTGATGACTTTTCTGGATTATCGCATGAGGTCTCCATCAGCTGGGCGAGTGCTGTCTCCACCTGTTGTTCCAGGCCGCAAAATGCCGGAGAGGGTCGCCGTGCGCAATTGCCTGCCGGAGTGAAAAGTGGCTTGCGCCAGGTCCTTCCAGCGTTTGCTGTCCAGCCCGCAAATGGGTAGGCTAGCGGGCTAGACGCCCGTGCGCCATTCCCAGTCAACTGGAAGCGGGAGGAAGCAGCCGATGGGAAGAAATGACAGGCGGAACCGCTCCTCAAATGCAATGGGAGGAGAGATGAGGGCAGGAGCGGCAGCTAGTTTAGTGGCGGAAATTCATGCCCTGCTTCAACCTCTCTCTCGTCTTAGAGGATAGTAAGGGCGTCGGAGCATTTCCCCCAGGTTCTCGCCTTCCATCCTGGTCCGGTGTCGCCCCACATCGCGCGGGAATGGGGAATTCGACCACATCGCCCAGCCACTTTATGCTTGACTCGCCTTGGACGCTATTGTAAAAAGTGTTGCCACTCTTCAAAGAAGC
>Ga0247774_1000785_pt1 | contig 16006 bp, 19 predicted proteins | sample UWRJL001104B6_FD_179933 | JGI IMG/M metagenome (GOLD analysis project Ga0247774, IMG submission 179933) | Plant litter microbial communities from Arlington Agricultural Research Station in Wisconsin, United States - UWRJ-L001-104B-6 | ecosystem: Environmental > Terrestrial > Plant litter >... | reverse complement strand
AGAGCTTGAAACTGGCACGCATTTCAAGGTACGAAATTTAACTCTTAGTCTTAACGGCTGCTAGTAAAACTAGCCGTCTGGTCAACAGGCTTTATTCAAGCCCACACTTACCCGTTAGGGAAGTGTGCGGTAGTTGACTTCGCATAACTCTCCCACCCACCAGCGATAAAGCAATATCAGGCCATTCACAGCAACTAGCCCAAAAAAACAGGCTAAAGCTGCATAAAGGTGTTCTTCTACGAACAGGAGCGAACACACGGGCTCGTCCCCGGACGGTGAGGGTTCACGAGGGAAGAGCCAAATCGATCGCGTGAACCGTTAACGGCGTAAAATTTAGTATTTATAATACCACTTTGAAAGAGTAAATGCTCAACTTACTTGGAGAGCAACAGCCGGAAACATTGAATCTGCCCTGTCCGGTACCCCTGACTCAGCACCCAGCAGCAGTGTACCTCGACAGTTTGGGGAGCGAGCGGTCAAAGGCAACCATGAGAGAAGGACTCAATATCATGGCCCGAATGCTGACAGGTGGGGAGTGTGACGCAATGACTTTGAATTGGGCGGCATTGCGCTACAAACATACGGCGGCTCTGCGCTCGGCCCTGCAAGAAAAGTACGCTCCGGCGACGGTGAATCAAATGCTGTGCGCCCTGCGGCGGGTGTTAAAGGAAGCTCTGCGGTTGGATTTAATCGACCCTCAAGATTACAGTAAAGCGGTGGATGTCAGGAGTATTAAGCAATCGGGAAAGGTTAGGGGGCGGGCGCTAACGCTCTGTGAGATTGCTGCATTGATGGAAAGTTGCTCTGGTAAGACCCCTATTGATGTTAGGGACAAGGCGCTGATTGCTATCTTGCGAGGGGGTGGCATCCGTCGCTCTGAAGCGGTCAATCTCTTGAAGCGAGATTTCAATCTATCCACGGGAGCGCTGTTCGTCCGGGAGGGTAAGGGCAAGAAAGACAGGACGGTTTATCTCCCGGAGTCTGCTTGCGTTTTAGTGTCCGAGTGGCTGGAGTTGAGGGGAGAGGCGACTGGGCCTCTGTTGTACCCGATTCGGAAGGGAGGAGAAATTCAGCGCCGGCGGATGACGGAGGATGGTGTGTTGAAGATTGTGCAGCGGCGGGCGTTTCTCGCTGGGGTGGAGTCTTTTAGTCCCCACGATTTCCGGCGCACGTTTTGCTCGGACCTCCTTGATGCTGGGGTGGATATTGTTACGGTGCAAAAGTTGGCGGGTCATGCTTCTCCGGTAACTACGGCAAAGTATGACAGGCGTGGGGAGGAAACTAAGCGGCGGGCCGTGCAGCATTTGGAATTTTAGGGCGGTCGAGAACTACATAAGATTGATACAAAGTGGACAAGACAGACATCTAGGACTGCTATATCCTGAAAATACAACGGGGATTAAAATCCTCCGAGTCGCTTCCCTCTCAGCACGCTTTGTGTCTGAGTTTCACGCATCCCGTGAGGTTTGGATGAAACTTATACAGCAGATTCCAGGCAAATAGAGTACACATTAATCCCAAGCACTTACCAAAAGCACTTACCAAAATGGTAGACAAACCCTTGCAACCGTACTCCATAAACCTGGAAATTGCTGTGGCAATTTATTTAGGACTTAAGTAAGTCGGCGCTTTAAAACGCAACTATGTAAACGATGTAAAGTGTCCAAATGCTCTCTACTGGCTGACTTAAGCCTATTTACATACTGTTACATTATTCGGTTTAATCCCGCCTACCTACTTATGCAACTATCCCAGGAATAGGGGCAACACTCACCATCAAAAATTCGTTCTTTTAATGTTTGATTAGTTTTGATGGTAACACAACCGATGGAGCTCGTCACGCGAAGCAGTTACTCCCTAAAAGTCCTAAGTAGTCCAGAGAATCAGCGATTAAGATTTACTCCCTATCAGCGCCCGGATAGCATTGTGATCAGCCGCCTCAGCTTTCCAGCAAGTTTTCTTGAATCGTAGCGGCACTTAGCTTCTACTAAGATTTTTTCCATCAGCTCGGATGAAGCTTCTGCTTGCAGCCATGCAGCTTCTAAAAATACTTCTACGGTCACTCCTTTTTCTTTGCAAAATCTTGTCAATTTAGCATCTATTTCTGCATCTAAAACAACAGCAGAATGGCGACGAGTTGGCGGAAGTTTCGCGAGTTCTGCTTTTAACTCTTCTAATGTTGAATTGGGATTAGTGGTTTCGTTTGAAGTTGCGTTCGTCGAAGTTTCGTTTGAAGTTGCGTTCGTCGAAGCTTCGTTCGTCGAAGTTTTGTTTGAAGTTGCGTTCGCCGAAGTTTCGTTTGAAGCTTCGTTCGCCGAAGTTTCGTTTGAAGCTTCGCTCGCCTGAGTTAACTGTTGGGCTATTTGTCCGTTCTCCTGTTTAGGGGCGATTAAAGTATCTTCTCGGTTGGGAACAATTGTTCGCTTGCGGTTGGAACGAATTTTGTCGAGGATGCTGTCACTCATAAAAAAGCTCGGTAGGTGGGAAACTTAGCGCACTTAGACCTGAGTTTCTGACTGTACTTTTTGTTGTAAAAGAGACTCGATTTTGGCGAGCAGTATTTCAAAGGGATATTCTAAGTCGGGATGTCCTAATTCGCTGAGGGTTTGGCGTTTGTTAATGGCTTTTTTGTACTGTTCGGATTCTCGGATTGAAGGGAGAATTAATTCGTTTTCAACTTCGTCTTTCATTCCTTCTACGGCTAGGCGGCTCTCTAGGGTTTGAGTGTTGCCAATCCAGCGGTCGCGGAAGGGCAGCACTCCTAGTACGGTAGCGTTGGTTGCTTTGACATCTCTCATGGAGTTGAGCAAGTCGAGTGTCCGCACTAGGGAACCGTAGCCTTTGACGGAAGCTTCGGCGGGTACGATTACGGTGTCGGCGGCACCGATTGCGGTTAAGCAAATCTGCGAGCGCTGCGGGGGTGCGTCAATGATACAAAATTTGAAGGCTTCGGCAACTGGTTCGAGGCGGCGCAGCAACAGGGTAGCGCCGACGCCGCTGCTGGATAGGTAGTCGGCGGCGGCGTCTAGGCCGTCGTCGGAGGGAATTAGAAACAAGTTGTCGCTACCTTCGACTGGATAGATGCCGTCTTCGATGGGCACGGATTTTTTGAGAACTTCCAGCAAGGTGGGCTGGTTGGGTTGCAGTTCTAGCCCCAGGTAGGTGGTCAGGTTGTGTTGGGGGTCGGCGTCGATAGCCAGTGTGGGATAGCCCCGGCTGGCTAGGAGACGGCTCAGGAATAGAGATGCGGTTGTCTTGCCCTGCCCCCCGGACAGGGACGCGATGGCGACTGCGATCATGGCTTTAGGGACATGGGATGGGGTTTTCTATATATATCGTCCTCTAAAAAACTAAATTAGTCAATATATAAATTACTAAAAAGCTAATTTTATTATTTTAGTTGTTTAGTAATTTATATTTTACGTGAAAGATAAAGAGCTAAAGTTAGCATTTTAGTAAAAAGCTAAATTATTAAAATTAGCAAGTGAGCGGTGCTCGCGCAGTCCCCACCCAATTTTCCTCCACAGACTCTATAGAACCTATTTGGGATCTAGTGATTTGCTATTGCCAACCGTTCCTTTGCTAAGCGTTTGAGCATGAGCCGAATGAAACACACATTGAGCGGACGCCGTCGCATTCTCCAGCGTCCGCTCTTCATTCTTGACTAAACTCTTACACCGTTCTACCCACGCATTTGACCGCTCAATCACCCAACGAGTCGGAATGACGACAAATCCCGTCTGCCCTTGCTGCTGCTTTTGGGCGATTGTCGGCGAAGGAGCCACTTCAAACTGAATTTTAGTGATGATTTGAGGATAAATCTGCTCTAACGCCGCACTCAGCACGGTGGGATGATACCCGTGGTCGAGCAAAATCGTTAGTTTGGGCAAGTCATCAGGTCTATCCTTGAAGTAATTAATGTTTGCTGCTAGCATCTCAATCAATCCCTGGTCATTGGACACATTGGCAAGGAGTGCAATGAATGAAGAACGGGAATCCCAGGCTATCCACTGCCAAATGACGCTTGATGCCATTGGTAGCTTTGTAAAAGCAAAACCCGTTGGATTCAACTCCAGCATTACAGGTGTTTTTCACCCATGAGTGAGTCGATGATTAGCAACATTGTCCACGTTGGTTTTTTTTGACCTGTGTTCGCGCGATCATCGCGTGCAAGGTATCTCGAATCTGCTCGCTACACCCCGTCTGAGCGCCACTGCTTGTAGTGCCAAAATACTGTGGAGTAGGGCGGCAGGTATGCAGGGCAGGTCACCCCAGTTGCAACCGTTCTTCAGTTGGTAGAGGATGCCGTTCAAGATTTGACGCGCAAGTCCACCGAGGCGGTCTCGTTTGCTTTTTTTGAGGTAAGAGTGGCTCAATGATTTCCCACTCGCTCGTCGGTTAGGTCGCTGGAGTATCAATACTCCGGACAGTTTTTGGAACGATACTACAAGCTTACGCGGGGCAAGAAGGATCGTAAATAAAGTCGAATTAAATGTAAGTCAGGGGTGGAGCTGACATTGATTTAATTATCCACAGGGGCTGCGAAGTCAAGCGAGAATAAGCCATTGGGCCATATAAAAACTGTCCGGACTATTGGAGTATGCCATTTATGACTAATTCTAGCTCCTCATCCAAGATCCCAAATAGGTTCTATAAGTGTGTTACCCACCCAAGAAATAACCTTGCCTTGTCCGTACTTGGGAGAACAGAGCTGCTGTCCAGGGTCTAGCCACTCAGGATGCTTTCGTTCGCCGCCGTCAGTCACAGCGCGGATAAGAGCAGCATAGTCAGTGGGCTCGGGGTTTGTCATTGTTTTGGGGATAACTCCAATTTTCATCATAAGCTTCTTCTCCCAGACTGTTAGCATTCTCTCCCCAAGAGCACGGCGTCATTGACTTTTGGATTTGCGCTTACTCTCAGGAATCGGCACGGGGCAATTGATTTGATCCGAATCCGCTGCCATCTTCTTAATTAATTGGAGGGCTGCTAAGCTGTTTCGCATTTAAACTGGTATAATAATAAATCACAAGTCACAGATCAGCAAGAAGTATGCCAGCAAAAAATCATCTAAATGCAGAGCAAGTTAAAAAGCTTCAACAAGCATTAAAACAAGAAGATAATGGAGAAATTAGGGAGAGAATCTTAATCTTACTATTGCTAAATGATGGAAAGACGCAAAAAGAAATTGCTAAATTTATCGGGTGTTCGCCCAACAAAATCTGTTTCTGGTGCGTGCATGGCGAGCCAGATAATTTAGAGAGTCTTAAAGATGAGAAGATGAAAGGAAACCATCACAAAGCCACAGAAAAATATATAGAAATATTACTAGAAACAATTGACAAATCTCCTCAAGAGCTAGGATATGAATTTGGTCGATGGTCAGCTAAAAGATTGGCTACTTATTTAGAAGAAGTGACGGGAATTAAGTTAAGTGGCTCACAAGTCTGGAGAATTATTTCAAAAAAAAAGTACGTTTACCTGTGGTCAAAATATAGTCTAGAACACAAACAAGAGCCCGAGAAAAGAAAAGCTTTTAAAGAGAAACTAGAGGAATATTTAAGAATAGAAAAAGAAAGTCCTAATCGCCTTCAGGTATGGTTTTGGGACGAAAGCGGATTTAGTTTAATGGTGATAAAAAGAAAGACGTGGTGCAAAAAAGGACAGCGCAAAAAAGTGAGAGGAGATAGAAGAAAAGGAAGAGTAAATGTCATGGGAGCAATTAGGTATTCAGACAAAAAAAGATTTGTTGAATTTCTCAGTAAAAGTAACTCTAACAGTTTCTATAAAGTCTTGAAACTCTTCTATCAAGATTTAATAAGTGAATGGGTAGAAGCGGGAAACAATCGAGAAGATTTTACAAAAAAAGGGTCTAAAATAGTGATCGTATTAGACAATGCCAGCTTTCACAAGAAACAAGACTATATCCAGATAATAAAAACAGAAATGCCTAATATTCATCTGGAATACTTACCTGAATATAGCCCCGACTATAACTTGATTGAATTGGTATGGCATTCAGCCAAAGAATATATTGCTAATCGACTTTTTAAATCTATTGAAGAATTAGAAGTTTTGTTGCATAAACTTTTAAATGAAGGAGAATTGGTTATTAAATGGGGACGAAAACTCAAAAACAAAGGAAATGCTGTTATCACAATTTAAATGCGAAACAGCTTATGCAATCTCAAGAGAGCTCGGTGTCCGCCGTTGAGGGGAACATACCGATAATCTTTATAGTAATTGCTCCAATCGCCCTTCCACTGTGCCGCCCATTCCATAAGGCACTCGGAGCGTTGTTGTAAATTTAAAATTGGCAAGCCGTGCAATTTGCAGCAGTAATTTAAAATTTTGATATCAAAAGCCGAATTGTAGATTAACACTTGTTTATCTTTCAAAACTTCCGCAATAGAAGAGTAAATCTCTGGAAAGCTGGGTGCATCCTTTACATCTTCATCCGTTATCCCGTGAATTTCCGTTGCTTCTGCGGGAATAGGAATCGCAGGTCTGACGAGTGTATTGAGCAGCCGTTCTTCCAACGGATTAATAATTGCAATTTCCACAATCTCTGCACTATCGAGGTCGGTAGTCTCAGTATCCAAAATCAACCATTCATCTGGTGCAAGAATCTGTTCGCGAGCCCACTTCACCGCTCTCACCCTATCTCTTTCTATGAAATTTACTTCTCGATACCACTCTTGATAATCCTCTTAATTTGGGCTTTGAGGCGGTTGGCGGCCAGGGTTTCCAATTGTTTGGGAGAGGGCTTTCTTTTGGGTCGGCAGGATTCAGGATTAGTCGAATCGTAGAGGAACACATCGTATTTTCGGGTTGGGATGACGCCTGAAGGTTTCAGAGGCGATCAACCAATTTCACCCAGTTGCTTTTTAGTTTTCAGGTGGGGTGGCGGTTCGTTGGATTCACCCCACCAACTGTACTTTGTTAGTTCCATCATTGCAGGTTCCCCATCTCTGCCATAATCGCAGGTTCCCCATCTCTGCCATTATATTATCGCATTTATTTAGAGAAACAAAGTAACTACGAATACAGTATTTGTTGGTAATTGAGCGCCTGACATTTACCCAAATCTCATGCTATTCCACAATCTTTCCAAAGGTTGACTCAAGAACCTGATACCAGTCTTTCGCTTTCTGGAATGCTTTACCTCCCGTACCGCAGCCAAACACATCTCGACTGCTTGCTGTGACTCCCAATTTCAGTAGTTTTAAGCTCAACCAAAGCGCTTTATCTGGTTGAGCGGGAATCAGGGCAATGACTTCACTAACTCGCTCTACTTCACTGCTTCCCCGCCTGCTTAACAGTGCCATCACCCTCGCCAACGCCTTCGATCGCTCTGGTTCAGGAAGTAGGGAAGTAGTGCTGAAATCCTGCTCCTGCAACACTTCACTCGCTTCATCCACTACTTTGTCCGCTTCATTAGGGGGTGAAGTAGCAGTATCCTCCCGTGCAGTAACTTCATCCACCTTCCAGGATTCTAGCAGTCGCTTCTTGGCCAGTTCCCACAGTTCTTGAGTATCCTCAATTTCCTGGTTTGCAGCCAACTCAGTTGTTTGAGCGGTTTCACTATTTATAGAAATTTCTGTTGGCAATGGGGGCTGCGGGAGTTCTCGTTTCCATTGACTCAAGTCGGGTACAACAGCCGGGAATTCGCCTAACTCGCAGCTAATCCATGCCGCTCTATTTCCCAACGATTCCAAGTAATTTCGGACTTGTTGGTATTTGGCGTATTGTTCCGAATCTTTAGGATATTTGTTGCGATAACTTTCGCATTCTTCAACGGCAAACTTGCCCAAGAAAATAGAGCAGAAACATTCGAGTAAATCGCTCTCCCCTTGCAATCCCCAGGTCATTATTTGTCTGCCCTGAGCTAGGGCAAATATCCGCATTTTTAGTTCTCGACCCAGGGTAAGGTTTTCTCCCTGCAAATCCCTGGCTGACGGCGAGATTATCTCTTTAGTTTTGCGCTCTACAATGGCTTTAATATTTCGAGTTTGAGCCTTCCATTCATCAAAGGCTATGCTCCAGCTAGGAAAGTCGATGCCTTTCGCCATCTGTTCGGTACGCCGGATTCTTTCAGCCCGAATGGATAGCATCAAATGCCGAATATCTTCGTAATCTTCTGGGACTCCGATGACCTCGATAAACTGCCACTGGTGGGGTTTTCTTTTGATGGTGCAAACCCACTTTCTATCTGAGGGAATGACATCCATCAACCAATCAACCAATGTCGTTTTTCCGCTATTTGTGGCACCTACCGCACGGATGTGAGAAAAGTTGTCGGGAGTCTCCCTAAACTGCTTCCAATCAAAGAACTTTACTCCTAATTTGGGAGTTATTGGCAGTTCTACGCCCAATAATTGATTGTTGTTTGCTGCGGATGCTGTCTTTGATGGAGGTTCCACATTTTCAACTTCCTGGGGCTTTGATTCCATTGAGTTGGGCAAAGATGCGGGCAAAGATTGGGGATTGGGGGCGGTTAGAGCATCCAGCAGTTCGGGATTCTTCTCTAAATAGATTGTGTTGTAACCGTCGTAGAGTTCGCGCTTGAAATCCTTCACTCTCAAGTCAGCAGCAATCGCTGTTTTTTGGATTTCTTCCTCATCCAAAATGTCGCCGGTAGTTGCTTCTAATTGCTTCTGCCGAGCTTCATTGAGAGCAGCTTCTTCCTCGCTCTTTCTCTGCTTCACCGATGCTGCACCCGATGCAAAATAACCCGCACCGAAGCTCATCGCAGCAATGGCGCCGGATGCGGTACGCAGCAACCCCCAGCCTTGATGCAGCTTCACAAACTTGGCATTGTTGGGATGCTGGGAACCCGTTACCACAACAGGCGTACAGGGGTTTGTAGCTCCATTGCAGTAGCTGACGTGCTGGTCGAAGTAGCCGAACAAACTAAGTCCGGTGCATCCGATACCTGCAATCAAAATAGCGATCGTGCTTTTCACCGCATCCACCTCCGCAGCAATGCGACCAACTTCATCAGCGCCACCGACAAACCGACTATTACGCCAAGCTGCCACACTCTTGTTACTCTAAAGCCAAAGCCTACAACCAAAGGCATATTTGCTAGCAGCCACGCAGCATCCCAAAATGCAGCAATAGTTCCGACAATCACCGCCAACCCGCTAATCCGCCTCATGGATAGTAAATAAGGCGTTGGGTTTTTCGGTTTTACTACAAACAGGAACCCGGCAACCAAAATCACTGCGACGAGCATTACAGGAGCACTGAGAATCCTCGAAACGTGAGCAATTGACAACCCAACCGCAAACCAAAATCCTTGACCGCAGAAGCTATTTAGGTTCCTGAGAAACCTCAATTGATCTGATTCTTCTAGGTCGGGGAGTTGTGGTTGTTGTGAAGCTGGAGAGACAGGGGGATTTTGAGGTTTGGGGATGAGAAATGGTGGTAACTGCATGGCTACTTCCCAGAGAAATAATCAAAGGCTTTACCGCCCCATTTTTTGAGCCAACCGCTTGCCTTGCTAGCGTTATTGGTAGCGTTATTGGTAGCGTTATTAGTAGCACTACTTGCAGGACTCAATTGCGGGCTACTCGATGATGGCAAACCGTATTTCCCGCGAGTACCGTAAGCGATTAAATCTTGAATCCTTTGTTTCTCTGCCTTTTGGGCTTCTTGAGCTTCTTGCCGCCACGAAAAAAGTGCTTCTTCTTGTTCTGGCTTTTGGGAGAGTACCGCTTTTCTGCGGGCTAATCTGTTAGCCATGATCTGAAGAGAAATCTCAAGATCGTATTCCGCTAAATCACCGTAATCGCTAACTTCTTGGTCGAGAAGCTTCACGCCAATTTCTGAATCTTTACCCAGTTTTTTGGTATTGGCCTGCCAACCTTTCCAGGCTAGGAACACGTCGAGCGTGGCTCGATCGATCTTCTCCATGTTCTTGGCACCGGCTTTGACGCATCGGGCTACAAACTCGTTGTATTTGACAACGCCATCAATATAGTCGTTGACGTGTTTTTCTAACTTGTCGAGGTTGTCAATCAGAAACTTGATTTCTTCAACCGAATCTACGAATGCCCCCAATTCTTCCTCGGACATCCCGGCAAAAGCTGAGGGGTCAAAACCGTAGTATCCCTGAAAAGTAGTCAACATTTCAGGTGCGCTATCAAATGCTTTGACTTTTCCGACTAGGGCTGGGGCGATGGCTCCACCGCCAGTGTATTTAACAATTGCACTCATGGTTTGTCTCCTTTAATCCATTCTGCGGGTTGGTATGCAATCAAATCCATTGTCAGCAGCAAGGCGAGTGTAAGTTTAATTTCCTTGCGGGTCGGTAGAAGAGGGCTTTCTATCAGAAACTTTCCATTCACCTGACAAATACCAGTCCACCCATTTTGTAGCTGAATCAAAAGCTCTATCCTCATTCTCTTCAACGCCAATTTCGATGGGGTCGGGGTCGCCGTCATACACGTACCAGCAGGCGAAATCTGGCTCAAAAACGAGTTTTATTTTCAATCCCAAGCGAGCAAAAATCTTAATCTTGTCAGAGGTGAGTTCCGCCACTGGTTCGTCTTCAATAATTTCGCCCCTTCTCTTTAGCTCATCAAATGCAGCGTCGAATACTGCATTTAAAGTGCTTGTGGGTAAAGCTCCTATAATCTTACTCAGCATTGCATTTTGCCTCCTTCAGTTGCCTTGCTTTCCCGTTTACATTAGCTAGTGTCAAACAATTCCCAAGCTTACTTACCTCCCAGCGACGGTGCAAATTGATAGTTGTGATTCGTGCTGTTGTTGATATTCTGGTCGCCTTGAACTACGGTTGGGGGTATATCTTTTACGGCTTGCCGATAACCGTCATGCCAGGACGATTTGACTAAATAAACCAGCATAACTGGAATGACTGCAAACAGAATTGACGCACAAATGACCGAGAGTTTATCTGACATAGTTGTTACCTAGAAGTCTCATTGGGACTGAATGAAATGTAAACCTGTCCTTGACCGCTACATTTAAGTTGTACTCCTTAGCTCTATGTTTGCGCTTTACTCAATCTGGTAACAAAATCTCGTTGTCTGTCTTGCTAAAGATGACATTTTTGCCGTATTCCACGCAGTAAGGCTTCAGTAACTGGTACTTTTCATCCTGGTCAGTAAACAGGATGTGTACCAGTTTTTGTTCTTGCCATCCTGAATTGCAGTGTTTAACTGTTGCCAAGACTTCTCGGATTTTCACCCGCACCCTCCTACCAATACAGCCACTTCGCTCACTTTACTGATTGTCGCTAGCTTAGACTTAACGACCCGCCAAAATCTCAATCCAGGACTCACTAAATACAATTCAATAAAGCCGTAATTTTCCAACATCAGACAAACCTCATTAGCGCGATTGTTTCTTCAGCATAATTGCGATTGGGAGGCAATATAATGCCAGGTTTTTTAGGTTGCCTCTCCTGTTGCAAGCTCAGGAAAAAGATGAGATTTAGGAGCACCTTTTCCCTTTGAACCTGCCTTAAAGCTAGCGCTTCCCCCAACTCTCGGTGAGCGCCTACCAGAGTTCTGGTGAAATCCTCCGCTCCGGCACTGGCTTGGTTGGTAAAATAGGCTTTGGGGCAGGCAGATTTGCATCCCTCAAGTCCAACGGAGCTGCTTTTACGGCATCGCTCAGGACACCAAAGTTACCTCGAATCTGAGATGCCATCTCGGTCAACCCACTGGTCAGATTTGCACTCAGAGAAATCTTAAAGGCATCTAGCATTTGGTCGCTCACCGCCACCGCAACATCGGCCATTCCCAAGGATGCTTCGCGGGTCATTCCCTCAATGGCTTGTATCGCTCCGCTTTTCTCTTCTTCAGCATCGCGTTTTTCACTGCTGGCGATCGCTTCTGTGTCGATGTCATTGCAGCATTCACCGCGTCCGTTCCGAGTTCCAACTACTTGTTCGAGTGCCAAAGGCGGTGCCATTCGCTGATTCAGTACCAACTCGAAATAAAGGTCGATTTCGGCGCTGTCATCAGGGTTCAAAAGAGAGTTTTGCCAATCAGAATGTCCTAAAGCTTTGCGAGCGTTGGTTACGTCAGAAACTTTGTTGAGTCCCCATTTGGCTTTGATGTCGCGGCGGTCAATTGTCGGTTCGGTATTCATGGGTGGGCAATCCTTCTTGTGCTAATCGTTCTCGAACAGTGGCAATGCAGCGGTTGGCTTCAAGAATCCAAGTTTCTAGGGTTAGCAAGCAGTTCAAATGAAATTGAGAAAATGTCCGGCGGTAAGGCTGTCTCTGAAACTCGGGGCATTCTGCTTCTAAAAGGGCGAGTCGGGTTTTGAAAGTAGCTTCTGGCATCGGTTTTCCCCCTTTACCCAGAATTACCCTTACCTCTGCTCTGAAGTAACTTGAATGCTGCCACTTGCCTTGCGAACTGTTGAAAACTGCTACATCTACAGGCTTTTTAGGTGTTGGCATTTTCTGGTTAGCTATTTGTTAGCTACTTAGCCCGAAACTATGATTATTTGGTTAGCTATTTGCGGAGTTTGCCCGAAGTAGCTAACCAAGAATCAAAAAAAAATCATTGTCTCACCGGGACACCGAAGGATTTTGCATCCCAGATACCCCATACTTCGCGGGCAGAAGATACCGCACCTTGGAGCGCTTCTGCCGGCGTGCGCCCGAAAACTATAATCTGGCGGGGTGGATTGTACTTGCGGGTGACGGTAACGCTCCACTTGAATTGATGGCTTTTGAGTGCTTTCATCGATCGTCCCGGACGTCGCCTGGAGATGGTGCAGCTTCCGATGAAGCCAACAGGGAACCGGAGAACAAGCGAATCAGGCGCAGCGCTTCTGGTTCAGACATCCAAACATCTAAATGTTCCAAGGAATCGGAAAACAAATCCGATAGTTCGCATTCAAAGAGCGCTTGAAGTACCGTCGATGAGTAGTGTTGGGCGTAGGTTATCGCTTCGATGAGGGCAAGCTTTTGGATGCGGTTGCAAGCGCTCAGCAGCGATTGCCAGCAAGAATGGAGTTGGCGGCGGGAGAATTGGTCGGCTATTGCGTCAACTATGGCTATCCCTTCGGAATCGGTTGGCAAGAAATCAAAATCTTGCGGCCAGCGATTGCCAAAGCATTCAACAGTACCGCACTCTTTAATGGAGCGGGTGAGCGTATCCCTTTGCCACAGCGAATAAACGGTCGCTTCCATCAAAACCCAAAGAGCGGGTTCTGCCATCGCGTCCACGGATGCCAACAACAAAGGGTACAAAGAAGCGCTCGTCACCCCTGGCGTTGCAGCAGCAGCGGACACCTCAACCGTTATCGGTATCGGTATTTGTGTCATGATTGAAAAACCTCATTAATGTGAGTGCCGTACCCCGCCCCAGAAGATTTCCAGTCATGGGGGGCGGGGTTTGGTTTTGGTGTTAAACTAAGTCTGTGTATGCACATACATAATTGTGTATGCACAGACATAACACTTTTGCTTCTAGGTTGTCAAGCCCTATGATGAAAATTGTTATTTTGTGCATACACAGACATGGCCAGAAAACCCGCAGAACGTAGCGCTTGGGGCGAAAACAAAGAGCGTTACAGCATTTTTGTGACTCCCACCGCGATGAAGGCGATCGACACCAGGGCTGAGGCTCTTGACATATCGCGCTCTGAATTCTTGGAACAGTTCGCCCGTCAGATGGTGGGGATGACCAACACTGAACTAGCAAAGGAGGATAGGGAGGAATTGACCAAAAGTCTTGGAGCAAAGTATCGCTTTAGCCCGCGAAGAACTTGCTGGCAGGGGTTTGTTTCTCAAGCGCAAGGCTAAGGGCGATCGAATCCAATTGCTAAAAAATCAAATTATGGAATGGGAAACACTACTTGAAAAACTAGGCTGAACTGCGGGTATACACCAAGATTTGTTTATCTCGCGTTTGGTGTATACCCAAAACAGCAACGCCAAGTGTGCTGGATTAAAAGTTCAAAATGTCTCAGATTTTTTGCCAAAAGCTTTTGTGGACTGCATTTAGGTAGAACCAGAGCTAAGAACGGCATTTCAATTTTTTTGACTTCCACGACCCCCCAAACCCTTACTATAAAAAGCTGGAGGCGTTTTAAAATACATCCATTTAAAGGAGTGACGGAAATGATTGGATGGCCGTTTAGCAAAAGTGAGGATGACGATTCGGAGCAGGAAAACAGACATTCGGCGTCATCTGAAGAAGATTGCAAGGAGATGGAAAAAAAGTATGGGTGGGAACTCAAAAGAGTCGAACAAAACGAGGACGATTCAGACCTATCGGTCGATTGCGTGTTTAAGGGCAAGCAGACCAGCTTCTGGGATATGTGGGGCGACCATCAAGACGACCCGGACTAGATGAAGCATAACTATAAAAGCATTTGATATGATGACACAAACTGAAGAACTGGAACTTTACGACCCATTGGCAAGCAAGTCTACGCTGAGCCTTTACCTAGTCAAAGAGCAAGAAAAATGGATTCCTATCGAGAGCAAGGAGCTTGTGATTGGGAAACAGTTGACTCGACTGTTACAGCTTTCTCACGATTCGCGTCCTCTACTGAAGCGCAAGGTCAAAGTTGGAGAACGGCTCACTTATCACGTTAAAAAAGAGGGTAGCCCTTGGAAAGCTTACCTTGTCACTCCCTCGGACTGGGTAGTGGTCAGAGTGTTTCGGTACGAAGCTGACCTATCAGAGGTTGAAGGGGATATGCCAGAGTTTCGGGACGTACAGATTGCTTACTGCGAGCGCCAGCCTTTGATGCCAGAAGAAGCTGAGGCAATGACTTATGAGATTGTTAGCCAGGTTTCTGTGGATTCCTTTGGCGGCGATAAGGAAGCTTATCAACAATTTCTTGCCAGTCAACAGTCTAAGCAATACGTCCGCGTATAAAATTTGAAAAGGCTGTTGTCAACACGCGACCGCCCCCATCGATTAGACCCGACCAAAAAAAGAGTCCGCAGTCTTTAGAAGAGACGGCAGACAAACAAAAATTAAAAAAGTTTAAATTCATCATAGTCTAAAATCTGCCATTACTGCCACATTTGCACCAAATGCCAATCAACGGTAGTTACAGCAGAGCCGTCTCTTCTACATAAGCGCGGGTTTTTGTAAAAAACCAGCACGCAGCGCTATGAGTAGCGAGAGAGGCATCTATGAACGTTATTGCAAATCAATTCTCAACTACCACGTACCTTTGCCCCAAACACAAGAGCCACATTGAGAGCCGGGGACTGCTGAATGACTGGAGCTACGCCAACTGCCGAACCGTATCTGCTGACGAGGCATCAGTTTACTTGGGTTATACCGCCAAGTCTGGCGGCATCTTCTTTATTGGTGCAGGCACACAATTTCAGTTCCGGCCAGACAAGCCGTGGAAGTCAAGAGAAGATAAAAAAGCACCCAAGTACCGCACCCCGTTAGGGGAATACGACGCTTTTCTCCCCCAGCATCCAACCGATAAGGACTATTGGAATACTGAAAAGCTTGCAGAGCATTGCTACCACATTAACGGTCAGCCCTACATCTTACTAACTGAAGGAATCTGGAAAGCCATCGCGGGATGCAGTCACGGTTTACCTACAATTGCATTGATGGGCATCAGCATGGGGCTGACTGCCAAGAAAAACGACTTGCAAGGTCAACGCTTTCTCGTTGCCATACTAGAACACTACGCTCGTGCCGGTTTTGGGTTCATCATTGCCTTTGATGCGGATGCAGCGACCAATCCAAGCATCATTTGGGAACAGCGGAAACTCGGCCGCCAGTTGCTTAAATTTGGTGTTCCCGTTCGTACAATCACGGGACAATGGGAACCTGGCACTGAGGGTGAAACCAAAGGAATGGATGATTTTATCCAGAGAAAAGGAATAGAAGCTTTCCGGCAGATGCTTGCTACGTCCCTTGATTTCAAAGAGTGGGAGGCGACCTACGATACCGATGGTGGCTCGGGCAACGGCACAGGTGGCAAGGATAAATACTTAGTTAGCAAGTCAACCACCTTCGAGCTCCACTGCTGGAATACG
>Ga0247774_1000784_pt1 | contig 16026 bp, 13 predicted proteins | sample UWRJL001104B6_FD_179933 | JGI IMG/M metagenome (GOLD analysis project Ga0247774, IMG submission 179933) | Plant litter microbial communities from Arlington Agricultural Research Station in Wisconsin, United States - UWRJ-L001-104B-6 | ecosystem: Environmental > Terrestrial > Plant litter >... | reverse complement strand
GGGCTCACCTACAGAGGAGGCGTTAGCAAGGTAGTCATAGAATAAGTTGTCAAGTAGACCGCATTGCTTGTGTCTGCATTTTTAGCTTCACTTCGAATATATCCACGTCACACCATATGCCCATCTCATCACTGGAAAACCGAAAAGCAGTAAGAAAAGGAGTAGCGGATTTTGGGTAAGTTGGTTTCTTTTCTTTCCATTTTTTTTTGGGTTTACTTCCCGCAATTTCGTCCTTCCCGTTCCCTGGCTAAGAGCCAACGGAACGGAGAAAGGAGTAATTTGCGCGGCAAGTTCAAGATCTGAGGTCAGAGGTTGTCTTTGGTTAAATCAACAACAAAAACGGACGAGCATTCCAAACAAAACACGGAAAACCAAGAGAGGCACCGGATCCCACAGACAGCAGCAGAACACGAGTCCGTAACACAAGGGCATCATCTCTTCTTCCCTTGTCGTCTTCCCTTCCCTTCCCTTTCCTTTGCCTGTAGCGTCAAGAGGAAAAAGGAAACTACAAAAGCAAAAAAACACCTTGGGGCAGACGTCGAAATTGAGACAGAATTCCTTTCATGCGCAGCGCGGGAGAAGTGTGCGGCAGGGAAAATAGAGGCGGAACCCAAAGGTGCTCTTGGCAGGTTCGCAACACTTGAAGACTGGAGGGGGGTCAAGGCAGCGAAACTAGAAGTGGGAGGGAGTACGGTAGATAAGACAAGGAGACCAATATTCGAGCCCTAACAATCGTCAGAGCGTCGAAACGGCCCTTGTCCACTGTTTACCGTCTCCTCCAAAATATTGACTGACTGTAAGATACTGAGACATTTTCATTGTTCCTCATCAACCCCCCCCCAAACGCTTCGCATGTGTTCCTAGAAACCCCTGGGAATGAAAGAAAATTCCGACCCGTTTGCGAGCAATGGTGTCCTGTCCAGAAATTACCGCTAGACTAGGACGGCGAGCACCACCGTCGAAAAGGCGTGGCGCAATGGTATCAAGAAGTGCGAGATTAGGAAGCAGCCGGGGCCGGCTCTTCGGGCTTCACTTCCTCTTCAGCCTTGGGGGCTGCCGCCTCCTCGGCGGGCTTGGCATCAGCCTGGCCGGCGGGGGCGGCCTCGGGTTCTCCGTTGTCTGACGATGTCCACAGCGTGAGGTTATCTCGAAGAAGCTGCATGATAAGGGTGCTGTCTCGGTAGGACTCCTCTGACAGGGAGTCGAGCTCAGCAATGGCATCATCGAAGGCCTGCTTCGCAAGGTGGCAGGCACGGTCAGGCGAGTTGAGAATCTCGTAGTAGAAGACTGAGAAGTTGAGGGCAAGACCAAGACGAATGGGATGCGTGGGCGTCAACTCGGTCTGGGCCACATCCGTGGCGCTCTATAGAAGGCAATCAATATTAGCACTCAGGACTGCACGGCAAAAATGGGTGTGCCAGTCCCGAAGGCGGACGACACATCAAGGCGGCCGGTGCCTCCTTACCTTGTAGGCTTCGTGAGCCGCAGTGGCTGCGAGCTTTCGCTTCTCACCAGAGGCAAACTCAGCGAGGTAACGGTGGTAATCACCCTTCCTGCCAGAGGCGAAAGAGGGCCGAAGTCAGCAAACTTGTCAAAACCACAGCCGCGTTGCGGCCGAGCTGCGAGGAAGACACGTACATCTTGTGGTAGAAAACCTTGGATTCGCCTGTGGCGGCGTGGGGAATAAGGTGCTGGTCAAGGACATCGAGAACATCCTGGCAAACCTTCTCTAGCTCGGTCTCGATCTTGGAGCGATAATCCCTGATCGTGGAAACATGCTTGTCTGAGCCTTTGGACTCCTCCTTCTGCTCGATTGAGGAGATGATGCGCCACGAGGCACGGCGTGTGCCAACGACGTTCTTGTAGGCGACGCTCAGGAGATTACGCTCATCAACCGAGAGCTCGCCGCCAAGCTTGGCAACCTCCTTCATGTACGTCACCATCTCATCGTACCGCTCTGCTTGCTCGCAGAGGCGGGCGAGGAAAGTCTTGCTGTGGGTTTGTCAGTCACGCGCTCGTTCCCCAGAGGGAGTTCCGGCAAACGGAACCGTCAAGTGTCGATAGACCATACCTTTCGCGCTGGAGCAACGGACACATGTTAGCAAATAGCCCTCCTCAAAAGAGTGTTATCAGACTTGGGGGTTAGAAGGTCTGGGGGTCACCAGGGAGATTGTGATCTGCCGCCGGCGCAGCTTCTCCCGAGAACGACTCGTTGGATAGTCACCTACCTCAGTGGCCATTATGACGATTGGTTGCGGATTGGGTCGATGTTTTCGTCAAGAGTTGACGTTGAGGGGAAGTGCTCAACTGTCTGGGTGCGGAGAGGACCGTGGGTCGATACGAAATGGGCGATATTTCTGCAACGCAGACAAACGCAGAAAGAATAAGAAAAGTGTCGCGGATGAGATACGCAGGAGGAAATGCAGCCGGGGGGGTTCGATGCTCGTGTTTGTTGTTGTGAAAAGATTTTTGGGGAAAGTCGCGAAGTCGAAAATGCAGTCGAGGTTTTTGGGACTTGACTGGGCGGGAGAAGGTGCCGGTCGGTGGACGTGCTTGTGGAGCGGCCATCTCTAGGATCACCAGGCTTGTTTAGGCCGAGCGCTGCTGGGTTTGGGACAACAGGGACACGGGTGCAGTTTAACACAGGGCGGGGCAGGTTTTCTGGCTGTGCTGCAACAACATTGGTACGGTTGCTCAAACTGTGAAGTATGGGGTACTTCACCTATCTCCCACAACGTGGCAGTGCCGGGAAATTTATACCTCAGCAGAGCCGCAGAGTTGCACGTCATTGATGTACCAGACCAAACACCTGACCCACGTATTTGGTGGCAGATCTCGATGGTTTAGTACACAATACATTCTGCATAGGGAATCTTGGAGGCGTCGGCAGCCTGCAGTCTTCCATCTAACAGGTTCCTCCAGAATAAGGAAAAAACATTGTTCACTTGGACTGAGTCCCTGCCTAATACTATGTAGGGTCCAGTTGTGCGGTCAAAGAATTACGGCATTTACTACGAAGCACAGGGCGCGCCAGTCGAATTCTTCCCGTTTGAGGCTTGCCGTCCAATTTGGCGTGGTGGTGTGTCCTTTGCGTCATCGTCAGGTGTCAATTTTGCAGAGCCCGCCTATCAAATCGGAGTATCTGGATTTATCGGGCACGATTCCATCCAGTTCCATGAGAAGGGTACTCTCTGGCATATCTTGGCCTGCCTGCACATTCCAGCCTTACGACAACACAGCACCCCACAGCGAAATCAGTACCAATTTCTGCCGGTCAGCACCAGGCCGTACCTAGGCACCAGGCATGAATGTCTGAATACCAAGCAACCGGCACTAGCAACCTTGCAGATGAGTTGGTCAAGTTCACATTTGAGGCTGGCCCCAGTGCGCCGTACAAGGCGGCCCGTTGCCGTTTACCGAGATGTTGGCGGAATGTTTACGGAGTAGCAACTGGTGTTGCCCTCTTCATGCCGGCGAGCTATACGGATACGATCCACTTGTCGCCTAGCCTTGGTACTGGCTAGCTAGTCTAGCCATCTCCCTTCATGCTAGATAGATCACTCGCGAACTCATTTCGAAGGTATTGTGGCCTCCCATCTTTACCAAGATATCCACGCAGCATCATATACCCTGCTGAAGCAAACCGGATGCCGGGGATATGGCTGTGGCTCCGTACAATGTTCGTTCTATCTTATCACCCGAATAGACGGCGAGGGAGATCTGCCGTCCAACCTTGGGATGTGCGGCTCTTTCGTTGGCACCGTGATGACTTCTAGATGGATGACATGGTCATGCCGCCCCCAAATTCTTAGCTCTTCTGTTTGTCGTAGGTCATCAAAACCTGAGTTAAGGCGGCCTTGAATGTCTGGATGACTATAAAAGAAAATGCCCACGGCTACTGTTATCATGTGGGAAACGAAACACAGCCCAGCTGGCGGAGCCCCGTTGCCCAGGACCTCTGCGGGACAATCACTCGCAACGGCCTGTAATTATCCGAGCCTATTCCATTGTTCCCGAGCCTACAAGCCCGCCCTGCCGATTTTCTATGCGCTGCGGCCTTGCTTACCTACCACCCACCGCTTGCTAAAGGTAGACTCTCTCGCTCTCTATCCGTCAAAGGTCCTCTGGTTCCTATCACAAAAGAGCCCCGTTTCATCTCTAGGCCCCTTCCAATTTGTATGCCACTCATGGGAAAGCAGGGTGCCATGATGTCCGGGTACAGCTACTAGATCACTCCCTCATTCGAGCCACCGCGCAAGGGTATGATCGACAAACTCCAGCTCAATCGGCACTCGATTTGTGTGCACCCGTTCCGTGATCCATTGGACTGCTTTGGTTGCTTATTTCGGCCGTCAGGTGGCCGGAACTCTCGCATACGTCAGAACACGAGACCTGGAAACACGTTTATGAGCCCTGTTGGTTCAAGCCCCCATTAGATTTAACGGGTAGAGCTGGCGCCGTGGTGGGAGACGCGCCTGTCCAGTCGGACTGTCGGAGGGGTCCGCGACGAGATAAGAGTCGGATCCAGAATACAAGGTTGAGTGAGGGGCTCTGACTCACAGGTACAGAGGCACTCTGGCAGTTCTGGAAGTAGAGGGAGCTGTCTTCTTTTTTCTGTCGCGCACTGCTTCGTAGCGCTATATTTCAGTCTTAATTTCCTCTTACGAGTCAGCGCATTTTTGATACTCGTAGATTGCTTGACGTTGTTCTCTGTATCCATAGCTAGAATGCTCATGAAGGGGGCAGGGTCACAGTGGCGCCGATATGGTATCTAATCTGAAGCTGGCAGCCTCTCTTTGCTCTGCATCCTTCACTCCAGCTCGCCCTCTGTTGCGAAGCAGACTAAGAGGCTGGCTGCTGCCATGAGCGCTACGGGCAAAGCATGGCAAATCGGGCCATTGTATTTGACGTCAGTTATTTTCCATACACTACACATTGAACCTCCGGCGTGCTTTCCCGATATATGCTATATCCTATTAAGGCTCTGCTAAGTCAGAGACACGATTTGTCCATTATGCTTTCTCCCTTGTAAACACCCTTAGCGCCATCATGAATGCGAATTTGATGATCCCATCGTGCAACTTCATAGCCTCATATTTACAGAACCGCAAAAAAAACTACTCTCAAAGCTTCTCGGAAGGAGCGCCTTCATACTCCCTCCCCCAATTTCGCGGGTCGCCTCCAGGCACACAGAGGCCCAATCTCCAGAAATAATCCCGGTGTGCGAAGAACAACTGCCACAATTTCATTCGGCCGGGTATGTGACTGACCCTAGACCACCAGCTAGTAGATCTGTTGTCCTTCGATTCCGAGCCGGCTATGCACCGCTCATCGCTGTCCCCAATACAAACCCTCACATCGTCGGGCTCTGGTGACAGGTCTGACTTGGCAATGAAGATCTCCCCAGCATGCGGTCGAAACCCCCACTCCGTCAAAGGAAGAAGGGGTACCGGGTCGTCCATGTGTGTAACTCTGCGATAGGTCCTTTCTTCTGCGTGATTCTCTCCGTTCAACTCGAAGACTTCGTTGACAAAGTCTGCCAACCCTTGGTTGCCGATGCGAGGCTCCCCAAACGTCGTTACCTTGATGTTGTCCCATCCTAGCGACACCTTGAATTCTAGGGCTGCCAGGGCTGCCACGGCACCGCCGAGACTGTGGCCGATGAGCCAGATTGGATAATCGCCATGATCTCTCTTGAGTGTCTGCAGCACAGGCATTACAGACGATCTTGCACTCCTCCACGAGGCCAGGAATCCCATGTGCACGGTGCAGTTGCTACACGTGTGCTTCGGCGCTTTAGGGTCGCCCCCGCTATCATCAGGTGCCGGGTACGGTACATATTCCTGCGGTATCGTGCTCAGGTCCACCACGGTGTTGGTGATGCTGTACGTTCCCCGAAAGGCGATAATGATGGCTCGCTTGCCCACCTCCCCGCCTTCTGGCGCATCGGGCCGCCTAACGGCATGATCCACCGCAATGTAGCCACAGCTGTCGCTCATCAAGACGCCGGTATTCCATGACGCGACGAGGTTCAGCGATGGGAACTCACTGCAACGGGAGATGCATGAGAAGGGCTTCGAGACTCCAGTGGTACCGACGCAATATGTAATGTCGGCGAGTCTCGCGGTTCGTTCGAGAGACGAGAAAAGGGGCCAGGATATCGTGTTTGCCGAGCCAACTGTCTTATCGGTAAGGTGCTCGTTGACCAGCGGCTGTTGGAAGGACACCGCACAAGCAGCAGTCAAGAGCAGGTTTGCGACGGCAGAAGATTCGGGTCGCATTATGAGTACACTTTGTCTCCCTCCGTAGTAGAATTAATAGTCGAAAGCTTGACAGAATCGTAAGCCCTCCGTTGACAGGACTCAGCGACCAGCGGAAGGAATTGGACTGTTAGGGTTCCCAGCACCCAGCGGAAGACGATTCGGCAAGCAGTGGTAAATAACGTTGGCGGACAAGCGACTGAGGTGCGACGTACGGTAGGCCTGTGGTTTGACGGGAAGAAGATGTCTCCAACTCAACTAATCCGGAATCTGAAGCGGTTCGACCGCATGATGAAGCATGAAAGGACTGAGTTTACTGACTAAAGCGCAAGTGAAGATCGTGAGGTCGGGAGTTGCGAGTTCAATGTTGAGGTCAGTGTCCCTCGTGACCTTGTCGCCTTTGAGACGCACGGGCCATAAGCTGCCATATGCCCACTAGATCAGAACAGTCCAGGCACTCTTCACCATTGGCTCCTCGTTCCATAATTCCCTTCCCAATTCCATCAGACTCCGAACATCAAAATTTCGATTGCCGTTGCTCTTGTAGAAGCTAGGCAAGCTCGGAGCCAACAGTAACTTATCTAATGTTCATCCACTAAGAAAGCGCGACCGTTACGAGGATACATAATCTTTTTTTTGAGCCGATTTGAACTGAACTTCGCCGCCTTGAAAGCCTGCGCCTTGCTCGAAAAAGGCTCAGATTTGGACGATAAGCGAGGGTCTGCACACAGCCTATTTGCCTGGCAAGTCCTCTCATTCCCCACCAATATAGAACATGTTAACCACCAGTTAAATGATATGGCACCTATTCTCGTCCATCTCTTGATGACCTACCGATATATTTAGCGAATACCGAGATGAAACGCGAAACACCATGACGAGTTTGTGATAGAGCCTCCCTTAACAATTAATTTCGCCCAGTCCGCGCAGCTCCCATACATGGTTCACCGCTAACACCATCTACACATTCTGGCAGCACAGGGCCTGACAATCTCCAATGTTTGTCCTTGCTCCTTGAGGGAACACTTTTCATTTTTTACCCGAGTCTGTCTTCGCATCATGGTTGGTCTGGGCCGCGCTTAGCTCTATGACATGACCGGATAGTTTGCTTTGGCAGTGCCACGTTCGTGATTCATGTAAGGTACGACCACCTTTCCTGCATTCGTGCCATGCTATGGCACAGAATCCTAGACATAAAGCGGCTCTGCCTTCCCTTTCGAACGTCTCGGCTGTTTTCTGTTTCCCCTTTATACGGATCAGCCGCGGCCCTTTTGATTGGTAACGAGTTTCAACTGAGCTGCAAGGCACGGAAATCCACATCTTCCGGGTAGATTTTGGAAGTTTGCCCCCGGGATTTTGTTTAAAGTGAAAGGCTTTCCACAGTCATCCACAAGAACCTGGCACTTTTCCTCGATTCATCGCTCACTCATTTTGGACTTTGTTGGAGTTCTCTTCTCGCTTCGCTTTGCTCCGTAATTGCTTGCTCTGTCACGTCTGTTCTATTTGCCTGCCTATCAGTCCCGTTCTTCGGCTTCCAAGTCCGCATCGGTCATGAGACTTCTTGCCCCCTTCGCAACCATCGGCTTGCTCGTCTCGACAGTCACGGCGGCACGATACGAAGCCCCCCAAGTTCTGAAGGCCTTGATTCAGACGGACGAATGTGACAACAGCGATCTCCCTGATGACTTCCACATTTTGAAATTTGTCGGGCATTCCGCGAACGAGACGGCCGAGTTGCTTGATTCCTTTGAGTTTTCCTACCTCGAAGACACCAACAACGTGGAGACGAGATGCCACTTCAACTCTACGTCGAAAAACCTAGCGGGCGAGGGCCGAGCTCCCAAGTTTGCTTGCGAGAACGGCCAGGTGGAGTTCATTTGGCAGGACGACATCCTCAGCATCTCGCAGGGCGTATGTCCTAAACCTGATGGGTATATGCATTCGCTTCTCTTTGGGCACTTGTTTTTTGGGCCTTGATCTGCTTTCCTTAATTTATCTATTCTTGCTCTAGCTTACGAGCCACATAACTAACTGATCATCCGGTAGCTCTGCTCCTTATGAAGCATCTGGCGCCGCTCAGGTCTTTCTCGAATGCGAAGCCGCCAGCTTATGTGGTGCAAAGGGCTTTACGTGCGCAGCAAACGAGACGGACATCAAGGGTGATTTCTTCAGCGTGAAGCCGACCAACACTGGAACTGTCACTGGAGGACCTGCTTAGGGGCGCGTCGCCATTGTGGAGGAATAATGCAGAATATATTGTATACGAGAGATGGTACGACACAGGCGCAAAGGGTTAGTTGGGGACCATTCACACGTGGAACGAATGCTAGTACTCCCGTAATATTTCCTCGACCTTATTACATCGACCAATAGACTTAGAAGGTTGTCGTTCTATTGTCTTCTCCCCATGGCAGAGATGAGAATTGCGGTGCAAGGTCTGAGCCTGGTGAAGTCTGCATATGTCGATCTGCGGTAGTAGTAGCTTTTTGCATTGACTCTAAAGTTGTCTAATACTCTATGAACGTGCCGTCTGCACCATCGCTCCCACCCTTTTTCATTTCTTGCCCGGGAGCTTGAAAAATTTACTCAGCTTTTTAAGTTGATCGCTTGTTGAGCCCCCGTCAGCGGCTGCGCCGCGACCCGCCGTTGAAACTCCAGGCTGCGCTCCAATCTTCTCCTCCTTGCCCTCCGGAATATCCGGAACCACAATCTGCTGAGCTGCCTTTGCGGCGCTCTCTTTCAAAAACGGCCTTCCCCGGTCAGCTTGCGAGACGTCGTCCGTCACGAGGTTAATGAGCACTCCCTTCCCCGTCAGCTCGTACGTTTTGATGAGGCGACTGGTATCGTCGTCGCGAATTATCGTCTTCGGCGGCAATATGAGCTTGAACGAGCGCGAGCTGTCTGCCATGATGGACCGTACGCAACTGTAGAGCTTCGCGCACGTATCGTTCGGCGTCATCCTCCACAAGGCCGACGTGTTGTCTGGGAAACGGACCTTGACCTCGATGGACTTGACGGCCGCAATCTTGGCCTCGTGGGAGGCAGCTTGTTCCTCGAGCTCCTTGTCAGAGAGAAGCCGCCTGTTTGCGGTTTCTTTTTGGAGAGAGACCTGATGGCGCTGCGCATCGGCGATTGTGGGAACGAAATCGGCCTCGACAAATGGTGCACTCGCGGCAACTGGCGTTGATGAAGAAGGTGCCTGGTAAATGCTGACGGGCTCCAAGGAATCGCTATTCGTGTCAGCCGCCACGGCATCCTCAGAAGAAGGGTTCCCGGGAGGGCCGCTAGGGGGCACTGGTGGAGGGATGGGCGGCATATTGCTAGGCGGATCGTCCAAATCCATTGCGTCGCCGAACCGCTGTTGGTCTTTCTGCTTGCTGGTTGAGACACCAGAGGCAGTAGAAGCCACGGCATTGGTAGAGGAAGAGGGTTCTTCCTTTGGCGTCGACTGACTCTCAGACTTGACTTGGGTAGCTATCTCCACCATCGTCTCTTTGAAGTACTTATTGATATCTTCCATAGCCGCAGACAGAGTGGCATCCGTTTGCCTGAACGATAAGTGCATAAGAACACTACCCTGGTTATAGCCCATCTGGCCCAATGTCTGCTGAAACCGCTCAAAGCCTTCTAGGGTCCAGCCCATGGCGCTGAGCACCGGTGCCTCGTAGTACAGCTGTCCGGCCCCCGAATCGACCGTTTGCGGCACCCCGCGATCCGTGATATTAAGCTGTGCCTTCTTGGCCTCCTCCGACTCCTCGAACTGACGTAGCACCTGCCATATTGAAAACGTGCTGGGGAACTTCTTCAATATCCGGCCGTTGGGCGGGACCTTGCCGTTGTAGGGAGCTGGAAGCTGCAGTGCTACTTGCACAACGCCGGCCGACTTGGACTTCACGACGAGGTCGAGCTTTGCGCCATTTGGGAGGTTCGTTAGCCGGAAAGGAAGAGATGTGTCGATGATCTTGTTCTTGTACCTGTAAAATGTGTCTATTAGCCTCGTCGACATCTGTATCCATTTGATTTCCGGGTCCCCCGTTGCTGCGGCTTACTTCAGGCCATGCGTGTCTCGCTCAGCTCCGAGGTTCTTGCAAGCCTCGTCCAAAACCTCTGTCATTGGTTTTTGGCCGCCAACTTTGATTTTAGTTTGACGGAGGCTGGAAGACGTGACGGTGACATGCGTAGCCATGATGTCCGCTACGCTAGCTAGTCAAAGAAAAATGAGAAGTATCGTCTATGTGCTCGTTTTGGCAAGATCGATGTTTACCGGCTCGATCTGCGCATTACCTTGTACTTCGTAGGTGTCTGTATTTAAAGCTCCAGCAGTTGCTGCACTGATGCGCGGGGTCTAGGCACCAGCTCCTCCCTACGCGTACAGGACCCTAACCCTATTTTCATAATTTCAGTACTCTTCTCCGTGATTCGATTCAGGTCGACTGCGATGGCGACAAAGAACATGGTGGCGGGGGTGGGCATGGATATTGGACTAAACGAACGAGCAGACATACTGCTTGCGCAGTATGAACGAAGGAAGGGCGAATGAGGGAGATTAGATGGTGGGAAGGGCCGAGAATCCTCAGAAGGCAAGTTCGGATACACAGGCAGTGGCGGCTACTCCATACTTGAGTAGACTTTATTTCATGGTATATTCATGTATCTGCTCTTATTTTCGGACTGAAAGGATCCTTTCCTGCGCCGGCCCATGCTGAAACAAATACCAACTATCCTCGATCAACGCTCTTGGGTGGTGAGCTTGATCATAGGTGTCTCGTTTTCAGTGCATTCCTGTCCGATCCCTCCAAAATTTAGTGACCGAGACGACGGGCCTCGGCAATGACACGCTGGAGTTCGTCGACCTTCTTCTTGGCACGGCCAAAGGTTCCGAGCTGAGAGGAGAATAGGTTAGCGTGTGGTCATTCAGCTGAAAGGCAAAATGGCAGCTTCAAACGCACCCGCTTCTTGGCGAGCTTCCTAGCACGCTTGTCCTTGCTATTACGGAGAAGTTCGATAACGCGGCGCTCGTAGGGGGCGAGGCTAGGACGATGTCAGTTGGGTGTCCGAAATAGAATGCGAAACGGGCGCTAGGTTTGGAGTGTCGCCCTCTCCCTCTTGGATATTCGTAGCATCCATCTCCATGCTAGACATGATTGTACTTGTGGTGCAGGGAAGCCGAGCGATAGAGGGAGAGTACCAGCGGAAACTTACCCAGCGACCTCCCTATAAAAGCATACGTTAGCTTATTCATGTTGACCTGCAACGAAGCATCGATCGGCACCCATGTGGGCATTCCTCGACAAGGACTTACTTGACAATCTCGCGTACAAACGTTGTCCTCTGGGACATCTTCCCCCTCATCCGCGAGATTCGGGGCTTCACAACTCGCGGGGTAGTCTTCTGTATTTCCACAAAATCCCAAATGGTCAGCGTCCATCTTCTGCGTGTATCTCCTCAAGGAATCGAGGAAGAGAGCAGAGATCCTCCGCGAGGTGAGACTTTGACACATACATGACCGCGGTTCATGCCAATGGTCAGGCCGCTACGGGGAGTGTCTTTCGCCATTGTTGCTTGTTTCACTGTCTTTCCCGCGCAATTGTCGAAAGAGTTCGTGGTCTTGGGTTGCGGGCTGCGACGCTGTGAATATGGAGCTGAGGTTCCGAAAAGTTAGGGAAGCTAGTGGGGAGGAAATTTTGCGCCATATTGTGGGTCACGTGCCTTTGGGGCCACTTTGCAGCAGGGCCCACATCGAGAAAGATGATGGTTATGTAAGAGTTTGACAGCTGCTCTCTGGCTGGCAACAGATGGCAAAAGCGCTCGAGCTCGGGCCAATTGGAAGCATTTTGCTTGGCCACGCCAGACCATGTTGCCTTGCGAAGGCTGGCGTTTGAACCTCGTCTGCCGTCCAGCAAGAGGGAGCTTTGGGAAGCTCCAAACCACCTTCCATTCTTTCTCCCCCCAAAACCCTTCCAAGCCATCTCAAGCTCTTTACACTGCCATCTCGATACCTTCTCTCTCGCAACCAAAATAATCTCATTGGACCTCAGACAACGAGATGGTAAGAACATTCCCTCCTTGCCGAGCATGGCTCAACCGCTAACATTCCGTGACAGTCTTCTCCGTTCTCAATAAGTGCGACCTCCCCAAATTCCCCTCGCATCTTCCATCCACGAGACACTAGACTGTATTGTATAGCTCCTGGAACATGTGGCTGACTCTGATGATTGTCGAACAACAGACGGAGGCGCCTGTGTCGCCATGGTCGGCAAGGACTGCGTCGCCATCGCCTGCGATCTCCGCCTCGGCCTCCAAGCCCTCACCGTCTCCAACAACTTCCCCAAAGTGTTTCAGTACGGCGACGTATTCTTGGGGTTGACGGGGCTCGCTACCGACGTGTCGACCGTCTCGGATCTTTTCCGCTACAAGGTTAACCTGTACCGACTGCGCGAGGAGCGCAACATCGCGCCGCGGACCTTTGCGAACCTCGTTTCTTCGAGCCTGTACGAGCGCCGCTTCGGGCCATACTTCGTCTCGCCCGTCGTGGCCGGACTCGAGCCCAAGACCGGCAAGCCCTTCATTTGCGGTTTCGATAGCATCGGGTGCATAGACTTTGCCAAGGACTTTATTGTCAGCGGCACGGCTACGGAGCAGCTGTTTGGCATGTGCGAAAGCCTGTGGGAGCCTGACTTGGTATGTCTCTCGTTCTGTGGTTTTCCTGCTTTGGCCTTCTTTCTGCGTGTTCCCGATTTCTTTCAACTACATCTCTTCTGCGTCCAGGCTTACCAACGAACCAATAATGCAGGGCCCAGATCAGCTATTCGAAACCATCTCGCAGTGTCTCTTGAACGCAGTCGACAGAGACGCTCTGTCCGGTTGGGGAGCACATGTCTATGTCATTGAGAAGGACAAGGTTACCAAGAGATTACTCAAAGGTCGACAAGATTAGCGGCAAGGCGCGAGGACTGGTTCAAGCTTTTAGCATTCGGAGATGGGCAAGACTAGACACGGCACGGTTGTTATTGTATCAATAGACACAAACACTCGCATTATCAGCGAACCCCTTCATTGTTCCTCTAGGTGTTTTTATTATGCGACGCTAATTCTTTTGATACACGGCATGCAAGTCTAGTTGCTACTAAAATACATCTATGCCAGAACCGAAATCCTACGTCTACTGCTCCTTCTTAGCCACAGCAAAATCATCCATGTCAGTGGTCTTCTGGATGAAGAATTGCCTCTCAATGCCCTTCAAAACTTCATCTATCAGGCTGTAGCGATGGATGGTTAGCAAAGGCGACTGGGCAGGACGGGCTTCAGAACACTTACATAACAGGCGCGCTGATGATGACGACGGCTTTCCACTCCATGGCATCCAGGGGCAGAATCGAGAATAAGGCTTGGAGAACCGGCGTGTAAAGGAGGGCAAAGTGAAGAGCCATGGACAGGGCAATAGCATACACAAGCATCATATTCTTCCAGAGCGGGAGCGTGAGCAACGACTCGCTCGACGAGAGGGCATTCATGGCGTTGAACATCTCGATGACGACGAGGATGGAGAGCGAAACAGTCGACGCTGACTTTGCCATGTCATTGGAGAACATTTGGCAACCAATCTCGGGGAAGTCAGTTGAGCACCGATGAAAGTGACGCAGGTGTGAGAAGGTGATTTGAGGCCCGTCGGGGTTGTACATGAACCACCAGGCGTATCCGGCTACAGTGGCCATTCCGACGTAGGTGCCGATGATCAAGTAGCGAAGGAAAAGCCAACCACCAATTAGTGCCTCTCCGCGCTTCCGAGGTTGACGCCTCATGATGTCGTGATCGGGGGGGTTGAAGGAAAGGGCGGTCGCAGGCAGGCCGTCCGTGACGAGATTGACCCAGAGAAGCTGAACAGGAATGAGAGCTTCCGGCATGCCCAAGGCGGCGGTAAGGAAGATGGACACAACCTCGCCGATGTTGGAAGAGATCAGGTAGCGAATAAACTGCTGAGTGTTGTTGTAGATGGAGCGGCCTTCCTCGATTGCCACCTCGATGGTTGCAAAGTTGTCATCTGCCAAAACCATATCTGCAGCGAGCTTTGAAACATCTGTCCCCGAACCCATGGCAACGCCAATGTCAGCCTTCTTCAGTGCCGGCGCGTCGTTGACACCATCGCCAGTCATGGCCACGACCTCGCCGAGAGATTGCAGAAGGTCGACGAGCTTGGATTTGTGGCTGGGCTCAACCCTGGAGAAGAGGGAGGCATTCCTCGCCGCATCAAGCTGCTCAGACGGGCTCAAGTTGTCAAATTCCCTTCCGGTGAAGCTCTTGCCCCTCAAGTCTTCATACTCGCCAAAGACTCCAATCTGGCGGCATATGCTCTCGGCCGTGTGTCGATTGTCGCCAGTGATGACAATAACGCGAATACCAGCTTCCTTGCACTTCTGGATAGAGCCGTGCACTTCGGGACGGGGCGGGTCAAGCATGCCAACCAGACCAAGGAAAGTCAGGTTCTGTTCGATCTCGGCGTAGTGAGCTGTCGATTTCGCCGTCTCCAAAAGAGGGTGTGAGTCGACCCCGTCGACACTCGCAAGTGCAATAACGCGAAGGCCGCGTTTCCCGTAGTCGACGACCTCGGTCAACAGCAGATCAGCGAGCTTCCGATCCAGCTCCACCCTCTTCCCGTTGACCCCAATCAGAGCATGGGTGCTTCTTTCGATGATTGTCTCAGGCGCTCCCTTGACTAGTAGTTTCTTGGTTCCGCCGTTCTGCACAAGAACCGACATGCTCTTGCGATCTCTTGAAAATTCAAAGGTAGCCAGGCGAGGATACTGCTTTTCATGCCAGGTACTCGCGTAGTGGACGCAATCTTCGGGATGGCAGTCATCTGGCGCGCAAGGGCCGAGCTTCTCGGCAAGCACTCTCAGGGCTCCTTCCGTTGGTTCACCGATGCTGGAATAGGTGCCACTTCTCGCATCATAAGCGATGTGAGAGTCGTTGCAGAGCGCGGCCACTTCGGCCATTTGCCGGACCGTCGTCGATGATTGCGTGATGTCCTTTACAGCCTTTCCTCTAGCCTTGACTGCACCCTTTGGCGCAAACGTGGTACCTTCTATGTCCAATTCCTCAAGATCAGCTCCGGACTCGCCAATGAAAACGGCCTTGCTGACGCTCATTTGGTTGGTCGTCAGGGTGCCTGTCTTGTCGGAACAGATAACACTGCAGCTGCCCAGCGTCTCAACTGATGGAAGACTTCGAACCACAGCGTTCTTGGCCGCCATCTTGCGCGTGCCCAGCGCTAGGCACGTTGTGATGACGACGGCGAGGCCTTCGGGGATAGCTGCGACGCCGAGAGATACGGCGATCTTGAGATAGTAGATGGCTCCTTTTGTCCAGTTGCCGTGACTCGGGTCGCTAAAGTGCGGGATGTTAATGAGCCAAACGAGGATGCAGATCACAGTAATAACCTTGGCGAGACTGTCACCAAAGTCGTTAAGCTTCTGTTTCAACGGCGTCGGCTCGGAAATCTGGGCTGTGATGCTCTCCTGAATGTCTCCAATGGCCGTGTTGGGCCCCGTCAACACCACAACCGCTTTTGCCCTTCCCGTTACAACGGTCGTCCCGGAAAATAGCATGTTCACCTGGTCCTGGAGAACGGCCTTTGGGTCCTTGACAACAGCCGAACCATCCTTCCCGATGCTCTCGCTCTCTCCCGTGAGAATGGCTTGGTCAACGGCAAAGGCATTGCTCTCGATGGTGATTAGCCGGCAGTCGGCGGGTATGCGATCGCCCACAG
>Ga0247774_1000783_pt1 | contig 16045 bp, 15 predicted proteins | sample UWRJL001104B6_FD_179933 | JGI IMG/M metagenome (GOLD analysis project Ga0247774, IMG submission 179933) | Plant litter microbial communities from Arlington Agricultural Research Station in Wisconsin, United States - UWRJ-L001-104B-6 | ecosystem: Environmental > Terrestrial > Plant litter >... | reverse complement strand
TGTTTCTGCCGACCTGTCACCTATAGTCCAGGCTACAATTCCCGCAAACCCTTTATTCACTGCCGTCGCTCGCCAAATCTTGTTTTTTTTATTGCCCACAAATGTTTGCAATTCGTCTATTTGCGCCACTGAGGGAATCTCGTCATAATCTGGCTGTTGAGACCAACTTAACCCAGCCAATTTTACCCAATTAATAACAGTGTTATGACTAACACCAGTTAGTCTTTCTATCCGACGAAAACCATTCCCTTCAAGGTAAAGATGCAGGCAATATTTTTTGACAGAATCGGGGTAGCCTAGGGGCGAGTAGCTATCAATAAACTGGCGACGACAGTTTTTACAAAGATAATTTTGTTTACCTCTTTTATGGCCATTTTTCTTAAGATTACTAGATTGACATTCAGGACAAATCATAGCTGAATTTTCTTTGACTGTTAGCGCTCAGCATACCACAACTGTGCAACGCCGTAGATTTAATTGACCCCAATCACTACCAACCTCGCCAGACAATTACACCGGAAAGTATTCAAACTTTGGCGCGGAGTTTGGCTCACGACGGGCAAATTACTCCACTGATCGTCATTCCTCAAGGTGAAAGATACTTGTTGTGGGACGGACAGCGCCGTTGGGAAGCGGCTAAACGGTTGGGCTGGAAAACAATGCGGGCTGTCACTGCCCCCATGCCTCAAGATTTACATCGCAAAGCGCTGTTAACGTTTATCCATCATGAAGACCTCAACCCCTTGGATAAGGCTGAGGCGATTATTCAGGAAATAGCTACCACTACCAGTCTTGAGGCTGAAGAGATTTCTACTGTACTGTCAACGGTGTTGCGGCGTTTGGAGCGTTCTTCCCAGGCTCATCAACTGACTGCCCTCGTGACGGCTGCGACAGAGGAACAGCAGCAAGGAGTGGAATCTTTGGGAGTGAGCGAAACGGAGGAAAAGTTGCTGTTAGCTTTGTTGGATTTGGCTTTAAATCCCGCTTCGGTGAAAGCTAACTTGATTCCTCTGTTGTCCCTGCCAAAGGATTTGAAGGCAGCAATTCGAGAGCTAGGGCTTAAAGGAGCGCACGCTTTAGCTTTGACGGTTTTATCTGCTAAGACTTTAAAGACTTCTGAGCGTCAGGCTACGAAGGAGAGGATTGAAGCGACTAACCAAGTGATTGAGCTTGATTTGACGGTAGCCAAGACTCGCGAGTTGGTGGGACAAATCAAGGCTAAGTACCTAAAATCAGTCACTTCTGAGTCGAAAGAAGTCACCGCATTGGTGCGGGGGGTTAAGAAGTTATCGAAAGTAGTGATGGTTTCGACTAGCGCCGAACAACTTACGGAGTTGCGCCAAGTTTTACAACAGAAGCTTTCGGAAATTGACGAAATTTTGAGCTAAACATCATAAATTTTAAAATGGCTTAGGCTTTCTGGTTGACCGAAAAAAAGGCGATCGCCCCCTACTCGATTCATTCGGTGAGACAAGGCCGGCCCCAAGCGTTGATATTCCTGGACCGTGCGGTGAAGGGGACAAAGCTCAAAACCGAAGCAATGGAGTTATGGGGGAAACTTGCAGCCACCATTAAGCCGTGCTCAAATCAGTCATTCACCAAAAACAAGCGATCGCTGATTCTTCGGGCCAAGCAGCTACAGTGTGGGATTTGAGCGGTCAACCAGCCAAAGATTCCGGGAAAGAGTACAGCCGACTGTTTAAAGAAATCACGGGAGCGTTGACATGAGCACCAAGAAGCGCAAACCACTCCTGCCGCGATGGAAGAATTTGTTTTCGGTACAAAGGAAAAGGAAGCTGCATCACCCCCAACACCACCATTCGTTGTATCGTCAGCACCAACGCCACAGCATCGCTAACACCGGAAACTGCATTGCCCGCAACACCACCACCGTTCGTTGCATTGCCAGTCCCTACACCACCTGGGCCGTTCACACCTGCACCAGACCCCGTACCTATTCAATCAAAGGAGACTAGTTTAATGAGCAAACTGCAAGCACCAGATAAAGAAGCCACGGTCAGAATTGTAAAGTGCTGACAACAAATTACAACGGAGACCATAACGGTGGCGACGATTTCGATATTGTGTATGTTTTTTCAGCAAAATTAAATTATATCTTATTATGCTAGCAGCTTGCTCATCCTATACTCTGATAAAAATTTTTATAAAAAGATATTCTACAGGCAAAACTGTTTATCAAATCAAGCATGGCTTACTCTCAAATTACCTGATTCAACAACAAAAACGCGCAGCTTTCGTTATGACTTTGGCGTAAGACGGGCTGGCGCTGTGACAGTTCCATAAGTCCTGACACTTTCATTTCGGTGTGGTCATAAGTAGTTGGTTGAGACTGACACGGGGACGCGGGGGCGCAGAGAAATTGTCTATACATCACCAACAGGTTTTGACCGAACGGCTCTCATTTTTTCTTGCATATCAGGGGGACGATTCAAGGTTGTCCAATCTACATCTTGAACGTGCTGACCAAACTTCCAATGGTGACCCTCTAGATCTACGCACTCATAAACACGATCGCCATAGAAGCTGGTAGTGGGTCCGTAGAGGATTTTGGCTCCTGCCTTGCGGGCACGCTCAGCATGTGCATCGACATCATCCACATAAATGAAGAGTCGTTGGGTGATTTGACCATTCAGTGAGCGAGGGCTTTCGCAGGCTTCGTGCTCGGCAGCAAGCCCTAGCGCGACGAGGCTATCCTCAACTTCCAGTTGACCGTGGAAAACCATGCCATCCTCATCATCAGCCATTCTGATACGAACTACAAAGCCAAACGCTTCAACCAGCCAGTCAATAGCAGCACCCACGTCATCATAGAACAGGTGTGCGAAAATGCGGGGCATATTTTCAGGGGGATTGGCAACCATTGAAAAACCTACTAATAGATATGACTAACAAGACGTGATGGGGATTATAAGACAGCCTGACAACTCTGTCAACATTTGCTATGCAACTCCTACAGCACCTTCTCCATCTTTTGGGTCAACCAAGATTGCTCTCGGCATCGTAACTGCTCGATCACCTCTAAAGCCCAGATCCCTGAGTAGCTATCCCGCAGCATAGCAAAGTTACCGACTGAGTTTCCCTCAGTTGGAATGCCAATCACGGCAATGTCTTCGTTGCTAACCCCCTCTCTATTGACAACAAATTGGGTCTGCTCAGTCATATCGATCGCGCCCGAGTAATACCCTTGCTGATTTGGGAGCCTCGACTTATTTTCGTAAAGCCCGATCGTGCCACGTTGGAAAAGATTCTGGTAGAGAGGAGTTACATCTCGCGAGATATCTATATCTGGATACCGAGCATCAATCAGAGTATCAACTTGCACCACAGCTTTGGGAATTTCATCACACAGAAGTTCAAAACACTCATTGACCTCATCGAGCCGTAAGCGAGGGCTACGTGCCACTGAACAATCCAAAAATCCAGCCTTTAGGAGGGCCAGGAGCTTTTCAATATTAAGAATGGGAGGACCCAAGGAAACTCGTTTGAACCTGGGGAAGTAATACTCTACTAGCTTCTTGTGTGACTCCGGGGTGAGCCCCCCAAACTGTAGAACTGAACCTAGGGTTTTGCGGACTCCATACCAAATATCCATAGCAGCCCGGATACCGCACTGTGTGGGGCCTCGGTAAGCGCGGGCAATTTCTTGCTCCATGTAGCGTCCGATAAAGTCGGTTAACTCTTCTCCAGTTGCAAAATGACGGTCACCAATTGGCTCCAGCACCTGCCAATAGTCAAATCGAGCCTGCTCCGGATGGGCCAGCAGGTAGGCATCAATGACCTGGCGTACCGCCTCCGCATCATTCCCGCAAGCTACGAGTCGGTCTCGATCCTCATCAGTCTTCATCTCCACTCGGTAGTAGGAAAGCTGCATCTCCAACTCCACAAGAGGCCATAGATCCCTCTCCAGGTCAAGTTTGCTCTCAAGTGCCTGCCGTCTCAGGTCAGCCAACGCACTGTCAGTCAAAAAAGTGAGCGGTGGTAAATCAACCACCGTATCAGCTTTAGGCACCATCGGCAGACCACTGCGACAAAAGGGGAAGATCGATCGGGGTTCTTTGCCACAGGCTATGTAAGACAGTGTCCCGTCCGTTGAGCGCTCAAAACGACCACCGCGACCTTCAGTTAATTCGAGAACCGCATCGATAAACGTCAATCCCATGCCCTTCATCGCGACTTTGGCACCTGCTGAAACCCGATCCATAACCTCTACTACGGGATACACAAAGGGGATGAATGTTGCGCTCTTATGCTGTAGAGTAAAGTCGTGATAGCGCTTTTCTTCATAGCCCGCTGTGAGGGAAGAATGACCAGTAGCAAGCAGGATCTTGTCAGCTTTAATAGTTTCCCTATATCCCTTCTGGGCCACAAACTCTAGTTCATATCCCTGTCCTTGGGGTCGAATATCAACCACCTCTGCCACATGACAGAAAACTGTTACATTCAAGGGAAGCTGTTTGAGGAGATGACGAAATCCCTCCATGAGATAGCGGCCTATAACGCTCCTGGAGAGATACTCTTCCCCCGTCAACGGCTGAGGTGGCTGAACCGTCTCCTGGTACCAGTTCACAAAGTTGGCTCCTCTCCCGGCTACGATCGGCGGATCGGGTGCATCCCACAAATCAATCGCCGCAGCGTTAATGTTAGCCTTGATGTATTCAGGCTGATCCGGATCGTAAATAGGGCTAGCCCCAAAATGAGGGGAACGATTAAAAACATGAATACGAAGAGGAGTGTTCAAAGGGCGAGCATTGAACTGGGCCAACAGCCTTTCAAGGCAATAGAACCCCTTAGGTCCCAGTCCCACAATGGCTACTGTATGAACCTGTTGCTCCTCAATCTCTTGGGTCGATTCTCCGCTGCTTGCAACAACTCTTCTCGAGATTAGTCCAGACATGGGTTCGTTCTGATACATTTACGCGACACAATACAGAAAATTCCCGGACAATGCAACGATAGCAACACCATAATTACTCCTCAGTTGTCTTCTTTTGAAGATATTTTCCACTCTGAAAAGCTTCCCCAAAACCTTACAAATCCTGACAAAGCAGACAATAATTAGCTTTAGCGTTTTCTTCCTGTTTCACACGAGCAGTAATCCCAAACAACTGTCCTGAGACAAATAGCTTAGGCGGATTTCCTTGGAGATACTGCAAGCATACTATATAGCGATCCTAAATCATTTGTGAATTTCTTACTCCCTCCCCTTACTAAGGGGAGGGCTGGGGTGGGGTAAAAAATTTACGACTTTTGCAAGCATACTATAGTTTTTTATTTTTATCAGTTATGTTACCAGACATCTTGTGCTTTTTTTACCCTCTGGATAGATTCACAACTCTAGTTATCCTCTAAAATGTTAACTATTTGCTAACCTTGGAGGCTCGACATAGTTGCTAGAGTTCTATCGTTCCTTTAACGAAATTAGAGTGTTTTTCTTGGTTTGGATCGGTCAATTTGTCTCCCTGATTGGCTCTCGCCTAACGGCGTTTGGTCTCAACCTCTGGCTCTACCAAGAAACAGGATCGGTCACCGGCTTTGGGTTACTCGTTCTGTGTAGCAGCGTGCCCGGCCTACTACTCTCTCCAGTGACGGGGGTCTTCGTTGACCGTTGGAGCCGACGTTGGACGATGATCCTTGCAGACTCCTGTGTAGGGCTATGTACCCTGACTGTTGCTTGGCTATTTGCTACGGATCATCTTTCAATCTGGACTCTTTATGGCCTTACTGCCCTCAGTTCCTGCTTTGAGGCATTTCAATCTACGGCTTATCTGTCTGCGACAACCTTGCTTGTTCCAAAAGACCAGTTGATCCGCGCCAGTGGTCTGACAAGATTGGGAGGCGCTGTCACTAAAATCATTGCGCCTTTTGTGGCCGGGATCCTTCTGGAAGCGATCCAGCTTGAAGGCATTATTCTGATTGACTTTGCCACTTTACTTGTTGCGCTTGTACCCCTTTTTCTCCTGCGATTCCCTGAGGTTCGCGATGATGGAGAACTCACTCAACCTCAACCCTTTTTGGAGGCAGTGGGCTATGGTTGGCAGTACTTAATCACGAGACCTGGACTTTTAGGACTGATGATTTTCTTAGCTGCCAGCAACGTTGTCATCGGAGCCTTTAGTGTATTATCAACTCCTATGATTTTGACGCTGACATCGCCAACGGGATTGGGAACTGCGCTCTCTATCAGTAGTTGTGGTCTAGTGGTTGGAAGCTTGTTGATGGGGATTTGGAAATCCCAAGCACACCACATCAAAACCCTATTTAGCTGTATGGTAGCTGCTGGGCTGTTTATCCTAGTGTCAGGATTACGCCCCTCCATCTATCTATTTACGAGCGCTAATTTTTGCTTGTGTATGATGTTTCCCATTATCACAGGCTTGGTACAAGTAATTTTCCAGAAAAAAGTTGCACCTGATGTCCAAGGTCGCGTGTTTAGTCTACAGGAGCCACTTGCTACTGCTGGTATAACCCTGGGGTATGCCATAGCTGGTCCTCTGGATGAGTTTGTGTTTGAACCCTTGATGACCTCAGATGGGTTGTTTGCAAACACCATTGTTCAGACGATTGGGCTCGGTTCAGGTCGTGGCATTGCTCTTTTAGATATAGTCATGGGGGGGTTGCTTGTCATAGCAACCCTCTGTGTTTATCAGTACCCTCGTCTGCGGCAACTAGAGGATGAGCTCCCTGATGAAACAAACCTCACCGTAGAGCTGCCTGCCTGATCGCAGAGACCTCAAGCTGACGGGGTTGTCACCCCGTCAGAACCTCAACCACTGGAGCCAATCCCTAACGAGCTGTCTCCATCTGTCGTTTGTTGACCAAAGCCTCCGTATACCAAAGCAGTGAATTGATAAAACCATCGAGTTGTGCATTGAGCTTTACATCGCGCACCTGTCCCTGCTCATCAAACATCTCGCGGACTTGAGCAATGGGGAATGGCTCGGGGATCGGTAAGCCCCCCAAAGCCAGACTGAGGAGGCGTAATTGAGCGAGACAATTGATCCCACCAAATTGGCCTGCGGATACTGTACAGATGCCAACAGGTTTGTGTTTCCATGCCTGAGGCGGTATGTAATCCAGAGCATTTTTGAGAATACCGGGATAGCTGCCTTTATATTCCGGTGCCACAATCAACACCCCATCAGCCTGACTGAGCCGATCGCAAAACTGTTGCAGATTGGAGGGAGGTTTTTCCATGTGAGGATCGTATCGCTCTTCCATGATCGGAAGTTGATAGGTCTCTAGGTCAATGAGCTCTGTTTTCAGTCGATCGCGCTCTTGCATGCGTGCAAGAATCCACTCGGCTACCTTGAGGCTCTGCCGCCCCTTTCTATAGGTACCGAGCAGGATGGGAATATAAGGTTTCATTAGTTGATCTCCAGTTTGTGTTATGGAAGTGATTGAGGCTGAATAGACTTACTCCCCATGGGTGTTCGTCTCCGATTGATAATAATTCAAAAACGGTAACGCCTTCTGGTTGTATTCTGGTGAAACATATTCCATATATAAAGGGAAGATCTATGCCAACTATGGTGGAGCCGATTCGAGTTCTGGTTTGTGGTGCTGGTAGTGCTTCCCATGCTCTAGCGGGAATTATTTCGATGCATCCGGGTGTGGAACTTCGGGTTTTCATAGACAAGCCTGACAAAGTTTGTAGATGGCGAGAGCAGATGAACAGTCACGGATTGACGGTCACTGTTTGGAAGGAAAACACCGATCGGGTTAACTTTGTCGCCAATCCGTTTCTGGTCACTGATAACCCAGAAGAGGCAGCCCGCCAGTGTGACCTCATTATCTTGGCTCTTCCGGCTTTTCTACATTGGCAGTACCTGAACTTACTGGCCCGGTACATTGAAGAAAGAGCCATTATCGTCGGTCTCCCTGGCCACAGTGGATTTGAATTTGATGTGAGGAATGCCTTAGGGCCAAAGGTCAATACCTGTGTTGTGATGAATTTTGAATCCCTACCCTGGGTCTGCAGCTTAGTTGAATTGGGTAAGGCTGTGAATATCTTGGGCACCAAGAAACAACTGACTGGTGCGCTAGAGGGCGATCTTACTCAGGTGAGGATCGTAGATCCAGTTGGGTGTCTGCAAAGCCTTGTGGGAGATATGCCAAAACTATTTGTCTCAGGACACTTACTTGGGATAACGCTTATGTCACTGAACTGTTGCCATCCTATAATGATGTATGGGCGCTGGAAAGATTGGAATGGCAGTCTCCTTGAAGAACCGCCCCTATTTTATCATGAGATTGATAAATATACATCAGAACTGATTGAGAAGATCAGTGATGAAATTCTGAAGATTAGCTACTCGATCGCAACAGAATTTCCCAATGTCGATCTTTCTCAGGTGATTTCTTTTTATGAGTGGTTTATCATCCATTACGGAAATTACATTAAAGATCAAACGAACTTAATGACAATCTTTAGGACCCACTCTAGATATGAAGGCATTACTCATCCAATGCTCCCAACGATAGATGGCAAGTATATGCCAAACTTCAATCAGCGTTTTCTCACAGAAGATGTGCCGTTTAATCTGGTTGTTATTCGTGGCATCGCCGAGATCGCTGGCGTCCAAACCCCTTACATCGATACAGTCCTATCGTGGTGCCAGAATAAACTGGAGAAAGAGTATTTAGTGGGTTCTAGATTGGTGGGGAAAGACCTGGCGACTACCCGGTGTCCCCAGAGATACGGCTTTAAAACTCTGGCTGATATTCTAACGAACACTCTCTAGTAAAATATACGAAACTAGAGATTCTCTCCTAGCTGTTTTATTACTCAAACTGATCCGAGGCAATAGCTCGTCGATATTTTGAGGTAGTTCGGGAAATTTCTCCAATTGTCTTGTTGTTTGGGGAAGAGATATTAGACCTCTTGCAAAAGTCGTGGCTGGGGTACTATAGCCTTTCTCAGTAACATGAGGTACCCGACGTGCACAGGCCTCCGTGGGCATAGGCCTCCGTGGCCTCCGTGGGCATAGGGCATACCTCACGACGCTTGAGAACCGCTATATAAGGTCAAGAAACCGTCGCTCCAAAAGTAGATCCTACAGGTTTGGTAATTGGCTATGTCTTGAAATACGCTGGCTCTGGTGTTTAGCTGGGGTCTATCTCTATGCAAGCAAAAATACCGTAATGCGATCGCGTTGGGACTAAGGACATACTCTTTACAGTCGTAGGTAGGGTCAAACTGAGATTAGTTTCAAATACATTTGTATGGAATTAGTAGCGGAATTAATAAAAACAAATGGCAATAAGCTTCAGTGCTATTAACGAGGTCTAAAGGCTATGAAGCTGAGCAAGTTTATTTTTTAGTTAATGTCGTCGCCCCTCCGACTTTTCGGACTTTTTTTTTGTTAAAAATTAGGCAAGAATATGTTATTATAATGGACGGCAATCCAAGATAAATGGCACAAGATGGCAACCAATTTACCATTTAAAAATGGTGCAAGTATAATTTCCGACAGAAAACTCCCTGTGGTTAACAGCTACAATTAATGGGATACTCTCCAAGAAGTAATTGTCGGTCGCGTTGAAGGCTCTGTAATACCACAATTTGAAGCGAATGTTAAGGTGGATGCCCCACCCAGATACTGGAATTTTTTTCAACAGTATGGGGGTCAACCTTTCCCTGAAGACCTAGTTGAGACAGCATCAAAGGAACTCAATGAGTTCTGCAAGATTTTAGAAGCCGAAGGTGTAACCGTGCGGCGACCCGATATAAGTGACTTTTCTAACTCGTATAAAACTCCAGATTTTGAAGCTTCTGGGTTGTATGCTGCCATGCCTCGCGATGTCCTGATTGTTATCGGTAATGAAATTATCGAGGCTCCAATGGCGTGGCGATCGCGTTTCTTTGAATATCGTGCATATCGTTCCTTAATGAAAGAGTACCTCAAACGAGGAGCCAAGTGGACAACAGCTCCGAAACCTTTAATGTCAGATGAGCTCTACGATTTTGAATTCGCTGCCAAATCGCCAGAAGAGCAAGAAGCATTAGTTAAAATTGGGCAGTATGTGACAACAGAGTTTGAACCCTGCTTTGATGCTGCTGATATTGTGCGCTGTGGGCGCGACCTATTTGTGCAGCGCAGTCACGTCACTAACGAAATCGGGATTACTTGGCTCAAGCAGCACCTCGGCGACCAGTTTAGGGTTCATACACTCAAGTTCAAGGATTTCAATCCAATGCACATTGATGCCAGCCTTGTACCCCTAAAGCCTGGATTAGCGCTAGTTAACCCGGAAAGACCGTGTTATCAGAGCGAAATCTTCAAGAAAGCTGGCTGGGATCTGGTCGAAGCAGCGCAACCCACCACGCCAGACTCTTGGGAACTTCTCATTGCTAGCAAGTGGATCAGTATGAATCTTCTGTGCTTGGATACAGAACGGATTGTTGTGGAAAAGCAGGAAGAACCGATGCAGAAACTCCTGAAAGATTTGGGCTTTAAAGTAATTCCTGTTGATTTCCGACACTTTTACCAAGAAAATGGGTCTAAAGCCCCGTCCTTTTAGGACGGCTTTAATTTCCCCAGAACTGTGATAGAGTGTTTTATATCCAGTTCCAAGACGTAAATGTTAGTATTTGAAGCCAAGCTACAAGGAAAGAGCGAGCAGTACCAGAGGCTAGACGAAGCCATTCGTACTGCTCGCTTTATTCGTAATAGCTGCATCAGGTACTGGATAGATACGAAGGGTGTGAATCGATACGACTTGAGTGCCTACTGTGCGGTGCTTGCCAAAGAATTCCCTTGGGCTGCCAAGCTCAACTCAATGGCAAGGCAAGCTTCCGCAGAGAGAGCTCGGTCATCAATTGCTCGTTTCTACGACAACTGCAAAAAGGCAAAACCGGGAAAGAAAGGATTTCCACGTTTCAAAAAGCATGAAGCCTGCGGTTCTGTTGAATACAAAACCTGTGGATGGAAGCTTTCAGAAGATCTCAGAAGCATAAACTTTAGCAACGGCTTCCAAGCAGGAAGTTTTAAGTTGTGGGGAACTCGCGACTTGCATTTCTACCAGAAGAGTCAAATCAAACGAGTGCGCGTAGTGCGTCGAGCCGACGGGTACTACGTGCAATTCTGTATTGATGCTGAACGGAAAGAAAAGCGAGAGCCTACGGGACGAACCATTGGTTTAGACGTAGGATTGACCTATTTCTACACAGACTCGGATGGTAATACCGTCGAGAACCCGCGTCATTTAAGAAAGTCTGAGCGGTCACTCAAAAAGCTTAATCGCAGACTTTCCAGAACCCAGAAAGGTTCTAAGAACAGAGCCTTGGCGCGGAATCGATTAAGCAGAAAACACCTCAAGGTAAGTAGGTGGTGTAAAGACTTTGCTGTGAAATTAGCAAGGTGCGTAGTCCAGTCCAACGACTTGGTAGCCTAGGTAGACTTGTCGGTGCGTAACATGGTCAAAAACAAAAAGCTGTCCAAGTCTATATCTGATGCCGCTTGGACAGATTTTAGGAATTGGATTGAATATTTTGGCAAAGTGTTTGGAGTAGCTACTGTTGCCGTCGCACCGCACTACACTAGCCAAAATTGTTCTAATTGCGAAAAGGTTGTGAAGAAATCGCTAAGTCAAAGAACACATACAGCAGATTGCAAGTAAATAGAGTACAGTTAATATTAGTATGTTAATTGCAGCCATGAAACCATTACCGATCGAATTTCGAGAAAAAGTAGTCAAAGCTTATGAACAGGGTAACACATCAATTAGAAAACTAGCTGCTAGATTTGATGTGAGTAAATCTTTTGTCGAACGGCTGCTAAAACGCAAACAAATTACAGGAGACATTCAACCCTTGCGTCAAGGTGGAAGTCTCAAAAGTGAGTTAAATGGATACTCAGATGAACTGGTTGCTCTGGTAGAAAAATATCCAGAGAGTATCGTTGTCAGAATATTGTGAATACTGGGGTAGTATGTAGGGGCAATGGATAAGTCCTAGTACCATGTGCCGAGGATTAAAAAGGCTGGAATTGACAAAAAAAAAGAGGCTGCTGGGCAGTCAAGCAGCGACAGACCGGGTGCAAAAACTAAGAGGAGAATACTGGGAAAAAGTCAAAAATGTCGAGCTAGAAAACCTAGTATTTCTAGATGAAATGGGGGTTTTACTTGGTTTGACAAGGAATTATGCTCGTTCACCTCATGGTAGTAGAGTATGCGATATAAAACCCTTTTATCGAGGAGCGAAAGTTACAGCAATTGGAGCTATTAGTATTAAAAAAGTCGTAGCACTAATGACGATGAATGACTCAATGAATGGCAAGGCATTTGAAGTGTTTACCCTGAAAATTTTTAGTGCCGGAACTCTGGGGGGGAGCGGTAGTAGTAATGGATAATCTGCCAGCACATAAAATGGCTTCTATTGCACCGATGATTCACGCAGTTGGCGCAAGTATTATTAACTTATCACCATATTCTCCCGATTTTAATCCCATTGAATTATGGTGGTCGCAACTTAAGTTTTTCCTGCGTAAGTTTTCTCCAACTACCCCAAAAATGATTGATACATTAATTGCCGTTGCACTCGACTTAATAAATCCTCAACATCTAAAAAACTGGTTTACTAAATGCTGTTACTGTCAGCTATAAACCTGCAATTTGCTGTATCTAGTGGTTCAATCGCTAGTAAATCTCCTTTTTAATCTAAACTCGATAGAGCCTTTTGAGTTCCACAGCGTATCTTTGGAATATTACTTATTGAGTTCCTTTAGAGTGCTCTGATAGCTGCTAAGTCCTCCTGACAGATCTCGCCCATTTTGAAGGTTTTTAGCCTTCATTTTCCAGAAAAAATGTATCAGCCAGTGCTTTTTACCCCAAACATCTAGGATAGCCGACAGTTTTTTAATTTAAGGCTGCGATTTTTCCAAAGCTTGTATTACTACTTCAGCTCTCGCAGTCCAACCAATAATACCGCCTTGGGCGCGAATCATATCGATCGCGCTCTGTTTAAACTGTGGAAAGTAGCTGGCTGTAGCATCCTCAACGAGTAAACCTTCAAACCCCCGATCGTTAGCCTCACGTATAGTTGTTTGAACGCAAACCTCAGTCGTGACTCCAGTAAAAATTAGATGAGTAATCGCTTTTTCACGAAGTATTAATTCCAAATTAGTGTGATAAAAAGCGCCCTTGCCTGGTTTATTAATTACTATTTCATCCGGTAAAGGTGTCAATTCTGAGATAATTGAATTGCCAGGCTCACCCAAGATTAAAATTCGTCCCATTGGACCTCGATCGCCAATTTTTAGTTTACTTTGACCCCGCTTTCGTTTAGATGGAGGACAATCAGAAAGGTCAGGTTGATGACCTTCAATAGTGTGAACTATAGGGAGATGGCGAGCGCGAAATGCCTCTAACAACTGCTTTACCGTTGGCACGATTGCCTGTAGTTGGCTGACATCATTGCCTAAAGCTTCACCAAATCCCCCAGGCTCCAAAAAGTCTCGCTGCATATCGATGATAACCAAAGCCGCACCGCCAGATACTGGCAGTTCATAATCATAAGGTTGGGCAGATATTAAGACCATAGCGATATAGGTTTTTCCCAAATTACTAGGACTATGCAGCCAGCTTCGCTGACAACACTGTGGTTACTGTTAGGGGGGTTAATGACAAAGGTTCCGGCTTCGTGTTCGCCATTCTGGTCAGTTTGCGATCCAGTTAGTACATAAATATGTTCAAAACCAGTATGCGTGTGCCTTGGGACACTTGCTCCCGGCTCATACCGCAGTAGAGCAGCAGCCGATCCACTTGTGTTGTCACCATAAAGTCGGTAGATTTCAACCCCATCGCGAAAAGGTTGCCAAAGCAACTTATTCTGCCACGTCGCGATATTAGATAGATCCTTAAGGATCAAAGCTTGGTTCAGTAGTTCAGTCATAGGTATGGCTCGAATGAAATATATGCGGAAACCGAAGGACGTGGAGAGCGGCAAGAAACTATGGGGCACGGCCGCGTCCTCTTCGCCAACCAATCCAAAATCAAAAATTGATTAGTGTCCTGCCATGCTCTTACCGATCTGAACAAAATCTGCATCTGCGATCGCACTTTCATAAGTAAAATTCCCGCCACTGATTACCAAAATCCGATCGGACAATTTCAGCAGTTCATCTAAATCTTCGCTCACCAGCAACACAGCTACTCCTCGGTTGCGAGCCTCAATAATCTGACCGTGAATATACTCCACAGCAGAAAAATCAAGACCAAAGCAAGGATTCGCGGCAATTAGTAACTTAATATGTTCGGCGGAGAGTTCCCGCGCTAGCACTGTGCGCTGTACATTTCCCCCCGACAGATTGCTTATAGGGGTATCTGGCGAAGGCGTTTTTATTTTGAAAGTATTAATTAAGTTCTTAGCCGCCTGCCTAATTTCTTTGAGAATGAGTAAGATACTTGCTTTAGCTTGAGGAGGGCGGTCAAACGTCCGCAGGGCTAAATTTTCTGCCACACTCATGTGTGGCACACAAGCATTATGGAGGGGTTCTTCTGGTAGTGCGAAAACCTGATGTTTAAACATCTCGGCTCGTGTTGCTGTATAAACTTCGCCATTGACCAGCACATCTCCACCTGTAGCAGAACGCTGACCCGCCAACACCTCCACCAATTCCCGCTGACCATTGCCAGAGATACCTGCAATCCCAACAATTTCGCCGCTGTGAACTGTGAGATTTACTCCTGTCAATACCTCCAGACCGTTGTCTTTATTGGCATGAAGGCCTTTAACTTCAAGGATAGGAATAGTCGTTGGGGGGGCTATCTTTTGAACTTGTTTTGGCTCACGCCTTTCACCCATCATCATTTCAGACATATCCGAGACAGTCAGATCCTTGACCAAACCCTGACCTGCAAACTTCCCTTTACGCAGCACCGTGATGCTATCGCAAAAGGCCATCACTTCCCGGAATTTGTGGCTGATAATTAACACGCTTAATCTTCCGGCAGTAACTTCTGCGCGCAGTAAACCTAAAACCTCATCGGCTTCCTGCGGAGTAAGCACCGAAGTAGGTTCGTCCAGAATCAAGATCCGGCTTTGAAGATATATCTGTTTAAGAATTTCTAGCTTTTGTTTTTCCCCGGCAGCTAATTGAAACACCGGGGTATCTAGAGGAACTCGGAAAGGAGCAGTTTTCATAAAAGCCTTTAACCGCTCGTACTCGGCTTTCCAATTAATCAAATTGGGGCTATCAAAGCGGGACAAAACCAGATTTTCGGCTACAGTCATCGCAGGCACAGAGGTGAAGTGCTGGTAAACCATACCAATGCCATACTTATGAGCATCGCGAGGACTTGCGATCGCGGTTTCCTGCTTATCAATCAAAACTTTGCCTGAAGTAGGATTATAGAAACCCATAACACATTTAACAAGGGTACTTTTGCCTGCTCCGTTCTCGCCCAGCAAAGCATGAAACGTCCCTGGTTTTAGCGTCATCGAGAAATTATCAAGTGCAGTCATCGTGCCAAACCGCTTAGTCATGTTAACCACTTCTAGTTCTGGTGGCTGAATAAAGTTTTGAGTTTTGAATTTTGAATTTTGAGCTTCCAGAGCTAATTTTCGATCTATAGAATCAGTTACTTCTGTCATATTTTTGTCTCCCCTGTAAAGTTTCCAACTTATCGGCTACTTATGAGATTTAAAATTTTAGTGAGAGCGCCGGGCTCATTTCAATGTTTGAAGTATTAACCTCACCTCTGGTAAAATCTGCCTTCTTATCTGCGTTCATCGGCGTTTATCTGTCTTCATCTGCGGTTAAAAATCAACCCCTGATTCCTACAGACAATTTTTCACATCACTCTTACACAACCGATGCAACCCAACATAATATAACTTAACTTTTCCCTCAAAAATCATCATTTAAAGCTTTAATAAATGCTTCTGAATCAGCAACCGTTCCAAACACTCCTCCCTGCATCTGGATCATCTTAAGTGCCGCCAAATGGTTGCCATAATCTGTTGCGCCCGTACAGTCAGATAAAAGCAAACATTCATAACCGCGATCGTTTGCATCTCGCATTG
>Ga0247774_1000782_pt1 | contig 16047 bp, 10 predicted proteins | sample UWRJL001104B6_FD_179933 | JGI IMG/M metagenome (GOLD analysis project Ga0247774, IMG submission 179933) | Plant litter microbial communities from Arlington Agricultural Research Station in Wisconsin, United States - UWRJ-L001-104B-6 | ecosystem: Environmental > Terrestrial > Plant litter >... | reverse complement strand
AGGCAGAACGCTCTCGAATCTCGATTTCGGCATATTTGCAACACCTTACAATCACAGGAATATCCACTCCTGATACGAGAAATGCGGCGTATCGTTCGTACCACTACCCAGGCTGGTCTGAAGTGAATCCAGTGATGATGTCAGCCCACACACCACTGCGAGGGGCGAGGAAAATCATCTGCAAACGAACCAGATTAAGCTTAGCAGACACCCTCCGTTGAAGGGACAGATATTTATAAGACATGGACATTTGAAGAGGTATGTGCAAACGTAAGTTGCAGCCTCCCAGCTACAAGAACACCAACAACTAAAATTCCGCTCCGCCCCCTAAACCGGCATTCAGCTACTCCCTCTAGGCTGACGGTACGGGAAGACCTTTAATACAAGACAAAATATGTAGACGCCAAAAAAAAGTCGAAAAACAAATAGAATTTTATCAATAAAAATTAATTGCTATGCGTATCCCGATGCTAGGTCCGCTACGATACATGAGCCTTGGATTGGTCTTTGAATTATCCCTGGTTTTGGCATTTCATTACACGCTTTATCCCCTCCATGCTTGTCCATTTCGATTTTCACCCCATGCACACTAGCGTGCTTTATGTAACTTTGCCCGTACATCTTTTGTCCCGCCCATCCCTTGCAGCTGTGAAGGGGGGATGTACTGGGGTGCTTTCGTTTCTAACTGGATCGCATGGTACGCTGTCCGGAATATCTTCCCCAACAGTGGCCCTAGCTCAAAGAGAATGATTTCATGATTGTTTTGATACGACTGTTGATGCAAAAGAGCACAAGGGTACGCAAAAAATAATCAAGAAAAACGCGAATAGATTTAGTAATCGTGTTATATTAATGTATAGAGTTGATATTCGTAGCCGTATTTGAAAACTTCCAATCTATCTGCCTTTTTTCTTTTGCTTCTAGGATCGCCTCTCTCAATGCAATTCGTCATGGCTACACTACTTGATGAACATGTCCATGGAGCCTCTCAACCCGAAAGTGGCCAACACTTGTGCAGCGAAACTCTGGAAGCAGAGATTTATGATATCGACGACGAGCTCCCGTTGGTGAAGAATCTCAGCTCACAGCCCGAACTTCTCGAGTCACCGCTGGAAGATCTAGCATCGGGATTACTTCTGGGACCGGGCAGAATTGAGAAAGCTCTCGCGTGGCATAAGCTGGGAAAGTCCTATAGTCAGATCTGCTACTTAGGATCAGGCGTATGCGGATATCTTAGCGTTGCACATCGGGGCTTTCTTACAGCAATGCTGGACGAGGCCTTTTCACGATGCCTCTCCACGACGTTCCCCTTCCAGTTCATGACGACGGCGCACATGAATATCGACTACAAAGCTCTGACGTTTGCGGATCAATTTCTAGTTATTTGGGTGAATATTGAAGAGACAGATGAGGGGAAAGTGCGGGTTGAAGGCCAGATTGAAACACTGGAGGATGAGTTAGTGAAGGCTCCAACGGTTCTGGTGAGGGCTACCGCACTTTTCGTCGAGCCCGCAGCAGTACGTCGTGTCTTTTATCTGTATTGAATATATGCTAACTACGTAGGTTTCTTCTTATACCCTCCCCGGAGAGATGGGGTGTAATGTGCTCGAAAGCGAGGCGGAAGTACATATCGACGGATCTGAGGGAAATAGGGGGTAACCGGACATAGCTCAATGCTTTTTGAAACATTTCAAATGAACAAAGGCCCTGTCATAATTTGCAGAAGGGTATATTGCGGAGTCCCGTCAATTTCGAGCTGCCTCTTGACTTCGTCTTGTCCGGTTTCTAGAATGAGAAGATATTCAGGTAGACCCTCCATTCCCACGTCTTACGCAAGGGGTGACGCGGACATTCCGCCACCCTAGCATCATTTCTTTGCGTGTACTTGTTCGATTTTCCCTTCCTGTACCCCTTTCTGCACCCTTGGCACACCCTCCTACTTTCCCGATCCCTTGTGATCGAATATTACCCCATGGCGACAGAGTCGGGGCGAGTTTGGCAGGGCCAGTCCAAAGGAAATATCAGATCGTCCTGCCTAATCAACTCTACCTCTGCTTCATAGGCTCTGGAGAGGGAAGCTGTGGTGAGTTCTTAGAGGTGGCTTTGGCTGCCGGATCAACCATTGTAGTGCGGGTAAATGTCTTGTGGCTCTCCGTATCAGAGTCCAAGTACTACCCTAAGACTCACAGGGTTAGGCTATGTTACTGAAGCGCTGCGTTTCTAAATCTCTTCAATTATAGGTATCTAATGCTTCATGAACTTGAAAATTGAGTTCTTTAATCACCACACGCAGTACCAAGGCCCTACATACATGCTCTGCCTCGCATGACCGTAGTCTATCTATCTCATCGTCCCGCTTCTTTATCTCTCTTCGCAGATTTTTATTCTCAAGCCAGAGACTTACAACCTCCTCAATGTCCTCAATGGCATGTTTTTTGACTGTCGAGGACCCAGAACTGCCCCGAGATGACTTCGAAACGTTCCCCGGTAGTCTTTTGCTTCCAAAATTGGGCGATATTGGCAGTTACGATCACCACCTGGGTCGCTTGCAATCGTTTGTGAGATCAGGAAATGCGAGGTGGAAAAGGTGGTGATATATTCTAACTGGTCTGATAGTTAGAAATTCCATTGCGGTATTCCTATAGGAGATACTTGATATTACAACTACCAGGTTAGATAAAGTTCACACTTTGATTATTCGTAGATATTCTTCACTAGTGAATGTAAGTTAGTGTCGATCGTAGTCTACTTCGAGGATTCTTTTAACTTGTATGCTGTGAACGCAGACAAACTTGGTGGGTTTCACCAACGTACGATTCGTACCAAGGTGTAAGATCTCATATCTCTCAGCCATGGATTGCGAAATAAGGGGGAGGGTTACCATAGCGTGAGCTACAGAGCGGTAGGTCGCCACCTTACCATACAAAATCTTTGGAGCTGAAAGGCACCGCACTAGAGCCGGGCGAGCTTCTTAAATTGAATAATACCAGCACTTCAGGTCGGACGCTGATTGATTGCTGCGTGTCGCAGGTGTGATAGTTGGTGTCACATAGTCGCTCGGCTAGCTGCGGCTATGCGCTTGAAACTTTTCCTTGACGCATACCAACTAGGCAAACGAACCGAATGATACTAGTTCCAGGTTGATCATGAGATTGAGACCTCTATCACAAATGAGTTAGCTACATTCGCTAATGCCACACCTCAAGTGATGCGGTACTTAGCTTGCATTGAGTAGACCACAATTTTGATTGAAAGTCCGACAGAAATCTGCTTAAAGCGAGTAAAGTAGCAAAGGACATTACGGGGCAAAACGCCATCCTGCTCTCTCCCAGCAGCGCCTTCATGACAAATGGCTCAGACAATGGTCCAGTTCCCCTTCACCCAATGGCCGAGGGATAAATTTACGAGCTAGCCATTCGAAAAAGACGTAGGTATAGTAAGCAAGGGAGACTGTTCTTCTACAATTGGGCGCGGATCTATCCCTTCATAACCGCCCCAAACCATTGAATGCAACACCAAGGGCACATATTTAGGTAAGGGTTGGGACTATTCCACATTCAATCTCCCTTACTGTTGCTTTAGAACCCAGATCCTGGTCTTGTCTCTCTTTCAACCCCCAACGGCATCGGCGATTGCTAAGAGCGGCTGATTTCTACAACTCCGCCCATTGCTGAAGGACCCGAGCCACGACCGGCTTCTCACTGGTTCGTCCCGCGGGACAGACCTCATTGGCTCTACCAGAAGCGACTCATCAGCGCTAGCCGTATTTGGCAAATAAATCGTTAGACTAGCGCGCAAGCGCATGCCAATGATAGTTCTCTTTTTGTGAGTCGCGCCACATGAAGGTGTCGTTGGCGTGTCGCGAATTCCCCTCATCATGGCGTAGCTTTCCTCGCTGTGGCCGACGGGCCACAGGTTCGAGGCTCGATATGCAAAGAGAAGCCTAGCTGCCGGCGATCAGCGGCAACATATTCATTTCTCCATCCGCAGCACAGTTACTACCTCAATTTCTCATTCTGATCGCCGGAGAAGTGACCAAAATCCCATGCATGGAACTCTATTTCGAGTATTATGGCTTACAAAAAATGTGATCAAGGAATAGCAACAGACGTGGTTTTTGTCTCACGTGAGCTAATCCTACGACGCAGGAAAATATGAACGCTGGAAGAACCAATTGTCAAAACAAGTTCGAATCAAAGTAATTATCACGGACTAACTTTTTTTCCTTGTCAATATTGCAATTATCCCCCCAAAAATGCATTTCTAGAGAGTTCTCCAATGGCACAAGGCGTAACCGACAATCCAGCCCTAGACGATGAGTTCTTTGGGCTCGTTGATCTTAATGCTTGGGATACTATGCCAACAGATTTTCAGATCCAGGATAATTGCGCATTCCCAACGCGTGACAGCCGTCTATCTTACCCTGAGGACTTCTCCGCGGTGGAATCACTGGTGGACACTTCATTCAGTTTGCCGATTCAGTCGCAATGGAACCCAGACTTCAGCGAAGAAGCTCAAATGACAGACCTACATAACTTAGCTAGGGGAATATCACTATTCCCCAGCGAAGACGAATTGGGGCCAATTGAAACAGAAAGGCTTGAGGCAGAGTTTGTTTCTTTAAAGCCCGCAAGCCTGGAGTGCTCCTATTGCAGGCAGAGGTTCAGGAGGTCTGAGCATTTGAAACGACATGTGAGCACGTGAGTTTCCATGCCTAGCAATTTAATAAATACCAAAACTAAAACTATGCCAGGGTACACAGAAAGGAGAAAGAGCTAGAATGTAAGGTGAAAGGATGTGGCAAGTTCTTCGATGCGCAAAGGAGGGACAATTGGAGGGACCACCTGAGACGACATATAAGTCGTCGAAACCGGAAAATAGATGTCACCTGGGCCGAGAAAGAGCTACAAAAAGAAGAGGAGGGTAGAATGAAAAAAAAAAGTCTCGGGTCTGCGTAAGGCAGGGGCTAGTAGTGCATGTATGTTGGACGGTACCGCCAGATTTGTCTTCATCCAGTCAGAATTTCATGTGTGATCCCTAGATTGAACATACCAGGCGCTGTTGGAGGAAATTTAATGGTAGGCAGTCAATGAACATGATTGAGTAAATGATAAGCAGCCAGATGTTAACGTTTTACTCGTGTTGCGAGGGGGCAGACACCTGCTCATGTTGTCTCGTGCGCCTTGGAAGTGAACAGTTGTTGTGATCTGCATATGGCTCAACACTATGGACTTGGCCTGCCTGAAATGCTCTCAGATAAATTTAATAGATTAGCTAGCCTACGCTCGGTGGCGTTCTTAGATAGGTGGGGTCTGGTTATTCATTGATACGAACGGAAAGAGAAGCTTTTTGATGCCTTTCTCAGCTGACCCTCCCTAATCAGAATAAGGTCTGTCAGTGGTATGGATATTGTCACAGCCGGATGACTTCGAGTGCGAAGAAATATGATGTAAATTGTAGGAAAGAATAAGAAGTTAATTGCAAGACGAGATATCGGATAGGAAAACTTAAGAGAAAATTTCCCGAGACGGACAGTGTCACCGGCAATCTCCCCTCGGTACGCCGCGCCCCGTGATCGAAAGTGTGAAATAGAAGCTTCCATGTAGGGATTTTATTGGGGGAGGGTATTCGTACTCATTATCCAAACCCGCGTGCCCCTTTATCAAACTTAGAAATCTTCCACATCCTTTGCTCCCACCTTGATGGAGAGCACTCGCTACAACATGTTATGTCAATTTTTTCCATCCCGTCGCTTTACCACACGAGTGCCCCACCCTCCCTATCCCCCCTCTCTCTCCCCTCAGAACTGGCTGACCGCCGAAAGACGGACTGCAAGCATCGTCCCTCTGTCGCTAAGGTTTCTCAGAAAGTTCTTCGATTTCAGATCCAATAGTAGAAGATGTTGGAGATCTCTTCATGATTGGGAAAGATTCAGACAGTTGTAGTAAATCGTACCGACGTCGAATTTGGGTGCTAACGTTCGATTCCCGAATCGTGTTGGTATAAACATGCAAGTCTTTCAATACTTGTAAAGTAGATTGGAGTTCGGTTCTGAAATCTCTCCAAGTTTCAACGAACGTTCGAGTGCATGAAATGAACTCTCGAATGATTGAGAGAATTGATAATAGGACCTGAATAACGCCAAAGATGGCGGGAGGTATGACAATGAATATAAATGCTGCGAGGTACATCATCGAAACCTCGCTTCCTTAGCCTAACGAACATAGACAAAGAATTTCGGTGCAGAGGGGCGCCGCGTGAATAAATAATTCCACGCCTTCATTATTCACAGTCTTACGTTCGCAAGCGCCTAACGTCTCGCCCGGCTGCAGAGACGGCCATGAGAGAACGCAAAATCTAACCTTATCCGGATGCGACCAATTTTCCCTAGCCAGCCCCGCTCTGTTTGCCGTCAGTCCTGCCTGTCTGATCAATAAGACGCCTTATCAAGATAAGTGGCCGAAAATATGCGGACTGGTCCGCTCTGGCGAGGAACCTCAATCTTGTAGCTTTAGGTGGGACATGGTCATGGATTCGGCCCAACTCTTGGGATGTGTGTACAGCCGTCATTCGGGTTGCGATCTCGAAGACACTCGGCAAGAATCTACAAGAATAGGAAGCGGAGCAGGGACATGCTGGTTTGAAAGCACTTCGGGCGCTAGTTTGAATACGTTAGGTAATTTAGCTACATTTCCGTTATCCCTTGCATATTCAACGGCGAGTAATAATATGTGATGATACCCATCGCATATGATAAAGAGTAAGTGACAGCGCGTGCTAGCATCCCTTGCATACGTGAAATGGATCAGGTGGCAAGCGACAAGGCAAAGAGACAACTCGGAAGAATGGTGAGAGAGTACGCAATGCGAGTAAAAATATAACCCTGATAAACGCAATAGCCGTCATGTAAATGCCGGAGAAAATCATCTATCTACTCTACATCAGAAATATCCCCACTCCCGTTAATTCCTTTAACACCACGCTTCATTATTGATAAGTCAAATGCTGGCAGTTCCGGAAACTCTGTGATAGCGACTCTTCTAGGGGGAGCCAGGCACTTATCTGCTTTAGTATTCGAAACAGCGGTGCTTGGCTTGGTTCTCTTTTTCGTATCAGGCTTAGGCCGAACCATTCCCAGCTTTGCCTCTATGTCCGCTGGAAGGTAGTTAATAGATTTGGGTTGCGCCTTCTAGTCGATGTTAGTAACGTAATTGGGCTGGGAAGCCTTAACCCACCTTCGCTGCAATCAGCCCGTCGCAGGAAAACCCTTTTGACTCATAAGAAACGAACTTCTTTTTGTCTTCGTATTCAATGTATATGCCAAGTTCAACCCCATGCAACTCCCCATACTTGTAACATTTACTCAGCAAACCTTCAAGGTTTCTTCTAAGCTTCTTATTGTGCCATCTAACTGAAGGCCTTTTGGTTGCCATTGTGACTTTACATTGAAACCATTTAAATGACCAAAAGAAAAGGAGAAAAATCGAAGGTTGGATGGCCTAAAATATAGGCTTGATGGCCAGGATTTGGGACCCGTGTTCTCTCGCTGTAAATAGCCGTGGCTGTGCCTGGGACCATTTCTGACCCATGCGTTTTATTTAAAGCCCCGTACAAGCTCAATTTTAATACGAAGGAGTATGCTGTCGTCGTTTCGGCGAATATGTTAATGGTGCCTGGAAGAATTGCGGGAGACATCTCCTGCATTTTGACTACTATGTTTTCAGGCGTCCTCTTGGACGAATTCGTCTTATCGGGCGCTGCGCTTGTATCGAAGGATTTCAATACCTATAGAGAATCCAAAGAGAACAAAGAAGAAGGAATTACCATCCCGACTGCGGGCAAGGGTAGTTCCTCTTTGGCTAGACTAGCTAAATCTCCGGGTCACGTTCTAGGTACTGTTGATGTGGACTAGTTTGAGCTACAGTAGCGGGACCTAGATCTGAGTAGAAGGCGTGATTTCAATGTGTGGCCAATATTATACGGTGGACTGCCCCTCCCTGGTGCTTTAAGAAAGTGTATGAACTAGAAAGAAGTTTGAGGGAGTTGCTGACGCAATTATGTAATGGTTGGATATGTTGCGTCGTTAATCCCGCTACTCCTATTGGGTACTTTATTGGGTGGGTCTTGACGCCAATTGGTCGTGGGTGTCTTGTCCGGTTTTAGTTTGCGTCCTTTTGCAGTGGGGACACACTAACAATCTGGGGAGACGATGTTGGTGGCGGCAAATCTGACCCCCTGTCGATTTGTATCGACTTAGCTGGCCCCCGTGTTTGTAGTTGGAGCAGGCGCTATTAGCACCTAAATATTTGAGACGCGTCAAATCTTTCACTCCAATCTCTAAGCTCTTCCCACTTCCACCTTAAATACCCTTCTAAATGCTCTAATCATATGAGCAACTGGGATGCTGTCATTTGCTTTGATGCTGGCGTGCCGCTGCTTAATGGGTATTTGAAACGCGACGGATATGTACAACAGGATCACCAACTTCATGGCTACTGAGCAGTCAAGGTGACCAATGCGAAGATCAAATACGGGGCTGCAGTAAGTTTAGATCGAATTACAAAGTCCTGTGGGTAGCCAAGTCCGTAAGGGGATCACGCCAATGTGTTGTCTCAAAGCACGGCCAAGGCGGTCATCCACATGCATTGCCGGAACCCTCCGATGCACTAGGAGGAAGCGAGGAGGAGAAGGAGACGTGCTGGAGAAGGAAAGTCCGTGGATTTAACATTCATTCGTAACAACCTCCAGACAATGACTCACGCCTCCATGTGGCCCAAGCAAATTAGAAGGATTTGAATCTCGAAATATTTAGGCAATCTTGTCGAGAGTGCACACAACAAGGCCAAATGACCATTATCTTCGTCACCAGGACCAGACCGCATACCGTCCAGTTGTTGCTTGCTGATAAATGTCTGTAATAGTCCTCCAACAAATCCGAAAGGGGACAAAAGAAAAGGCGGTAAGACCGGGAAATGAAGCAATATTTTTTAGGAGGCGACGGCTTCGCGGATGAAGTCACCCAACTGCTTGGCCTGCGATATCGTGTCAACAGCATTCCATCAAACCCACAGTTGTAACCCTCTTCAAGTGAAGAAAGACTGGAACTCACCAAATCGCCATGCATCATCGAAAAATGATTACCAGGCATGTGCCTAATCATAATCTTCTCTGCGTTCAAATACTCATCCCACCTATTTGCCCCAAAATCATGCCTGTTATCCAATAAGAAAAGCGCGTAGCCAGTAGGGTAGGGATCAGGTCTAGGATCCTCGGGCGCTTTACATATGCCGTCCTCACACCAGATACACATCACCTTCGGGCATTTTTCTGAAGGGATAGGCTGGGCGGTATAGCTGGATAGAGCTTTGATAGAAGCATCGAAGTGTTGGAGGAGCCACGGAGGGGTTTTCTTGCTGGTGGTCGAGGTGTCGTCCCCACGTTGTCTTATGGACGCAAGCCAGGCACAAAGAGAGCTTGGGAGGGGCTCGATTATTACAGGGCAGGGGGCGTCGATGATGACGAGATGGGAGACAACGTCGTTAACCTTGGTGAGTTGGTTGACTATTTCGTAGGCGATTACGCCACCTGCGGACCAGCCAGCGAGGGCGTAGGGCCCGACGGGTTGGCGGCGCTTGATTTCGTCAATGAATTTCTTGGCTATGCCGTAGATGCCGCAGTTATACTCTTCGGCAGTCTTCATAAAGGGCGAAAAAAGGCCCCAGACGGCCCACTGCGACGATATTTGCGAGATTTCGGTGTACGAGGTGGCACAGCCGGAACCGTCGGGAATCATCCAGAGGCTGTGAGTGGCTATTCGAGTACTGCCCTGGAGGAGGACTGAGGTGGCCTTTCGGTGGGGGAAAGAGTCGACGATGGTGGAGGGAGGCGGGGGTTTGATGGTAGAGGCAGTGGTGTTGCCAGGGTGGGTATTAATAACATTTTGTTTCCCAGGAGTCGTGAGGACAGGTGCCAGAGCGGGAGTGGGTATTACCGAGACCTCAGGCCTAGGCGCAGCGACGGCGGCGGCGGGCGTGAGACGAAGTCTGGTGCCGAGGGCTTCTTCAATTTCCAGGAGGGAGATGTTCGCGGTGAAGAGGCCGGAGGGGATGTCCCGGCCGGTCTTCTCGCGGAGGGTCCCGAGAATGGAGAGGCTCATGAGGGAGTCCATTCCAAGCGCCGACAAGTCGGGAGCCGCGACAATTTCCTGTACCTCAACTCCCATCTCAGTGGCGATGGTGGCTCGGATGATTTCCTGGAGATCGGTGGAAGAGTTTCCACACTTAGTGGGTCCTAAGTCGCTTTCCTCGAGAGGAGTGGTGACAGCAGAATCTAATTTCATCTCGGAGATCTCGGAGTTCAAGCGAATCAACTTCCATGAGTCTCCACTATCCTGCGAGCTGACGCTCTCCTTGCGAGGAGCGGCAGTCTCGATTTGAGTAAGGTAATTTTTGAAGGCGCCAATAGTGGGATGCTCGTTGAAGGCATGGGAGTCAATCTCCAGGTCGAGCTCCTCTCGCAGACGGCTGCAGACAGTGAGCGACATGAGAGAGTCCACACCAAGATCGGAAAAGGCGATGTTATCGGCCAACTCGTCGTGACTGACACCCACTTCTTGGGCAAGAATGTCCACTACGTCTACTGCCACGGACTTGGTGAACTTGGCCTGGATGCCTCCAACCTTGGTTGGTGTCGGCTGAATTGAGGCGTCTTTGACCCCCTTGGCGCCTACCGGAGCAGGAACAAACGTTCCGCGGACGGAAGCCGCAGCTGGAGCCGCCCACATGCCAGTGGGGGGTGCGTCTCTGGGCGGGAGCATAATATTCAGGATCTTACGGGGAATGGACTGGAACCTAATATCGCCGGCAAGGCCAATAATGCGGTCGCCGTTCAAGATGTAGGCATCTCCGGACATCATCTTGGTACCCTTGACCGGCTGCATGCGGATGTAAGACCTATAGGTCTTCTTCGGATCCAGCTTCTGGATGAATCGAAGAGATGCCCATGAGTGCGAGATGAAAACTTCCTCGCGCGAATCGAAGGCATCGGTGCCGTTAATGATGAAGCCCGAGATGTGGCAGCAGGAATCAATCCAATAGGGATTGAAGAAGAAGGTCCCGTCTTGCTCCGACGTCTGGAACGAGACCTTAGCCGTGGCCTCGCATGCCCCGCTTTCGAGGATGATCTCCTCCATGCCCTGGTATCGTCTGTCGTAGTCGACGAGGGACCGGAAGAGCTTGTAAGCAAGACCACGGCTGATCTTGGAAGCCCTGCCAGTCTTCTCCGCCTCCATGAGGTAGTCGACGCGAGACTTGATGAGGTAGCTGACCTTATCGAACTCGCAGACCCACTGCTCGATGTCTTCGTAGAAGACTTTGCAGGTAGCATGATTAGTCCTTTTGGCACCCTCAGTAGCGTAGAAAACAAGGTCGGCATACCCGGCAGCCGGGTTGCACTTGGCTGCGCAGTGGATAATATGAGTCTCTCGGTTCTCGTCGAAGATGAACGCCTTGGTCACCTCGACAGCCACATTGTAGCCAATCTTCTCCGCCCCGGGTTTGACGAGCTTATAGGCATAGTCGCAGATAGTCATTGCCATGTCAGCGTACAGTGTTGACGGCAGAAGAGGTGCGCCATTGCAAACGTGCCCCATGACGATGTTTCGTGTGTCTTGTCTCGAAAGGTCGGTCTCTGTCTCGATCGCGCAAGTGCCACCCTTAAGCTCTTCTCTTGTAATGGTATGGATTGAGCTGGTGCTAAGCTTGGGCTTTGGCGGCTCGATCAGAGCAGGCCCTTGCTTGGAAATTCGGCCTTTAGTGAGACACCAGTCTCCGGCGTACTGCAGCCAGTAGTTCTCCTCATCGAACGAGTAGCTGGGCAGATCCAGCAGGCGGGTGGAGTGGGCAAAGCCACCATGAAACTCGTCCCAGTCGATGTGTAGGCCAGCTGTGTGGAGGGTGCAAAGGCTGGCACTGAGGACCTTGTACGTGCTGTCGTTGCGACGGAGGGTAGGCACGGCGATGGTCGAGCCGCCGAAAGCAGCCTTGACCATGTTGGCACAGACAGGGTGAGGGCCGACCTCGAGCCAGATGGTCTTGTTGTCGATAGTTCCCAACTGCTGAGCAGAGGCGAGACCGGCGAGGAAGTTAACTGCGTCGCGAGCGTGGTTGCGGAGGTATAGAGCATTGATTGGCTCGTCTTCGAGAAGCTTGCCGAGAAGGGGCGAGATTAAGGGGAGCTTGGGCCGCAAGAAGCGAACTGCCTGGGAGAGCTTCTCGAACTCGTCAAGGATTGGCTCCACCTGGGCTGAGTGGAAGGCGAACGGCACATTGAGCTGAGTGCACTTGAAGCCTCCGCTGCCGAGCTTGTGGGAAATTTCTGCCATTTCCTCCGCCGCGCCGCTGAGAACAGTCTCCCTGGGGCCGTTGATGCAAGCCACATTGACGGACTCGGCACGCGCTCCGAGAGCCTCCATAATCGAAGGCACCGAGCCCTGGATAGCAAGCATGACGTGGGTTCCGGCAGTGCACTTGTCAATCAGGAGTTGCACTCTGGAGCCAACAAGATAGATAGTATCACTAGGCGACAAGACGCCCACGGCATTGAGAGCTGCATACTCGCCGATGGAGTGGCCAAGGACCACGTCGGGCTTGACGCCCCACGATGCCCAAAGTCTCGCAAGTGCCATCTCGAAGCAGCAAAGCCCAAGTTGAACAGCGACGGGAGACAGCTTCTGCAAATCAGGCTCGCTGCCATCAATTAGAGGCAGGAACGACGGGAAACCGTAAACCTGCGTAATCCGGTCGAATTCACTGATGGCCTCGTGGAAGACGCCAAAATGGGCATACAGCTCTTTGCCAAGACCGGAATAGTGAGAGCCTTGGCCAGTGAATATAAAGGCAACCTTTGGCCGCTCCGTAGATATTGGAACCAGGTTTTCCCCAAGACAATCCGCAATTAGACCTCGAGCTTCTGGCAGGTCCGAAGCTGCAACGGTTATGCGCCAGCGGTGCTGGATTCGGCGGGCGGTCATGGTGTAAGCAACATGGGATATTGGCGTCTCTGGGTTCTTCTCCATCCAAGACAGTAGTCTTTCGGCATTCCGGATTGTGGCCGACCTTGATTTTCCTGTTACGGGGATTACGTGGACGCTTCTGGGGTCAGTCTTGGCGGGAGGGTACTTGGGGCCATCCTCCAGCAACAAACCGGTGTTTCCACCGGCTGCACTGAAGTTGTTCACAAAGACTCTCCGTGGCTTTCCGTCCCGCCGTTCGAAAGGCGTCATGTGCAAGGCGATATTGACATTCCGCTCCAAAAGGTCCTTTGGGAAGCTTCTGTTGATCTCCGTCTTAATGCCCACGTGCGGTGGAATTTGGTTCTTCCGGAACATCAGGAGCACCTTAATTAGAGCTGTAACGCCAGATGCTGCCTCTCCGTGGCCCACATTACTCTTCACCGTACCCAGGTAAAGAGGTCGATCGACCGGTCGTTTCCTGTGTGCCGGTGCAAACACGTTCGTAACACTAATCATCTCCGCGCTGTCGCCAGCCTGTGTTCCGGTCCCGTGCATCTCGACATAGTCTACATCGACAGGGTCTATGCCTGCTTCATAAAGGATAGTTGAGGATAGACTGGATTGCGTTGGGATATGGGGGTGCGTGATAGAAATAGCATCTGCCGAATGGTTCGTCGCCGTGCCAAGCACGATAGCGAGAATATTATCTCGGTCAGCAAGTGCGTCGTCAAGGCGTTTAACTATAACCGACGCGCAGGCATCAGCACGGCAATATCCGTCGGCTCCCTGGTCAAAGGTCCGACATCCTCCTGTCTTAGACAAGAACTGACCTCGGCTAAGACCAGAGAAAATGTCGGGATTCGTCATACAACTCAGGCCACCAACAATAGCTGTGTCACATTCCGTTGACCAAAGGTACGTGCACGCAACGTGGAAGGCAGCCGCGCTGGACGAGCAAGCTGTGTCGATGCTCAGACTGGGACCGCTGAAGCCGAAGTGGTGGTTAATGCGCCCGGGGCCGAAAGCGCGCATACCACCGGTGATGAAGTACGTGTCGACTTCTTGAGCTGCGTTTATTTCTCGCCAATCGTCCGAAGTCTGGCCGTAGAACGTGCCAATTCTGTCGAGGCGAGTCGAAGGTGTCCGATTAGGAACATATCCGGACATTTCTAACGCTTCGTATGCTGTCGTCAAGGCCATACGCTGCATCGGATCCGTCTGAAAGGCCTCTCGCGGTGACATATTGAAGAATCTGGGATCGAAGACGCCGGGATTCGGAATCCAGCAACCATATGGCGTGTGACTAGTGTTCACTGCCTTCCCAGTGGGGTCGTAGTGCGTCTCGACTGGGAACCGGTCCTCGGGGACTACTTTGTGGACATCTAGTCCTTTGGCGAGCAGTTCCCAGAGTGCCTCGTGGCTCTCAGCATCAGGAAATCGACCAGCCATACCAGTAATAGCCAACTTGCAACGACCAAGTTGGGGTTTATGGTTACTAATATTCGAGTTTAGGCGGTCCTCGAGGTGGATTTGCGGGGTTCCCCTGATGAACGCATCGTTTCCTATGCGAGATTTGATGAGGTTGACGAGTGCGACCGCAAATTGCGTCGCACCTAGGGGAATGACGAAGCAGGACGAGCCAAGGAAGTCACGTGCGACTTCAAGGCAGGCGTTAAGAGACTTGCCGAATTGCAGCGGGTTGTTAAGGCACTCTAATGCCGCCGACCTAAACAGTGACTCGGTGTCCGTCTCAGGGAACCAGGTACCCGAGGTTGACAGTACCGCGGATCGTGGTTTCGTATTTCCAAGGATAATCCGCATTTCCGGGTCGTCGAGCATAAGTATTCTTTCGATGTCGGCGGATGTGTGAAGATGCGGCGCGTGGTAAGGCCCGTGGATAGGAATCCAACTTGGCTGTACGTCGAATACCCTTTGGTCCGTGACGGTCTGAAGAATGGTCGGAGGCCCAGAGATGGCGAGATTAGTGGGTGAAATAGCGCTGATATACGCACGGTTGGCCAAAGGAATGTTCTGGTCTGAGGTTAATACGAGTGGCGTTGCGTCTCTATATAAAAAACTGATAACTACCCACTTTAGAATTATGGAATTGAGCGAGAGACAACTTTGCTTCTTCCTCCCGGACTCCAGGAAAGACCAGAGTCCATGGCTTGGACTTGCCGGTCGGAGGGCAGAGTCTATCTGCTACGGTGCTGACATACGAGCCAGTCCTGAATGCTAGAAGAACGGCCTGGACGGCCAGCGGAATCAACGTCGAGACAGTTTGCGTCGATGCAACAGCCGAGGCGGCGAATAGTCCGGTACAGAGACCAACCAAGAATGTGTGATCATTTCTAGTCCAGTCTTCGGGTTCTTTCTCTGCCTGGCTATGGAAGGCGTTAGCGTCGAGTCCTCACGAATCATGTCCCGGGCCATAATGCTTGAAGAGGCTTACTCAATATAGTGAACTAGTTGTGCGAGGCAAAGAAGAGCACTGTCAATGCCAGGATGCCTAATATTCTGAGCGTAGTGCTTTTCGTTGAGCTGGTAGAGCGTCCTAAATGCGGGGATATTTGCCCTCTCTAGCTTTCCCATGGCATCTACCTCTTCCCTCAACGCGTGGTTTGCTCTCTCAAGGAAGACCTTGGCTAGGATACTCGGTCTCCCATGGCGGCAGAATTCGCTGAGGAATTCGTGAGGATTAAAAGACTGGTCCCCGAAGAGGAAGAAGACTATCTTATCAGCCATGAGGAAGAGAGAGCATCACAGCATGGGTATCGCTTAAATCAGGGGATTAATTTACTTGCTCTCCAAGGAGCCTACCTTAGCTTTTATGAATGGTCGCGTTTGTGCTGGACCTTATTATCCATGGGTAAGCCGTTGTAAGCGATGGATCATCGAAAGGGATAGACGGCCGTAAGCGGTGGATCATCGCAAGGGATAGACCATCGCAAGGGATAGCCCATCGCAAGGGATAGCCCATCGCAAGGGATAGCCCATCGCAAGGGATAGCCCATCGCAAGGGATAGCCCATCGCA
>Ga0247774_1000779_pt1 | contig 16056 bp, 14 predicted proteins | sample UWRJL001104B6_FD_179933 | JGI IMG/M metagenome (GOLD analysis project Ga0247774, IMG submission 179933) | Plant litter microbial communities from Arlington Agricultural Research Station in Wisconsin, United States - UWRJ-L001-104B-6 | ecosystem: Environmental > Terrestrial > Plant litter >... | reverse complement strand
GGATCTTTTTGCCTGCGAAGTCAGCAGCAGAGTAGCAATTCCTTGCCCAAGGATTCGACCTAGTGAGTCGGCTGGTAAGCTTAGTTTCCAATCTGTCAAAGTCCCCCGAAGGGAAGGATACAGCATCCGAGTGTGCTGTCGCAAATGCCGTTCCACAGCCCATCAAAGCTTGTCCATGCCATCCCGCCTTCGTACGGAGACAGGAACTACTCGGTCGCCTTAGACCTTCCCCACCATGGAAGACGCTCCGAACTTCTGTCGTGCGTCAAAGCCTGCCAATTTCCAAGGCACAAACCCGCCCGAGGGACAATGAACTAAACGAACTCCATCTTCTGCAATGGCAGTTTCAGACAAAAAAACCGTTCGTGCCATTTCGGGCCCCAAAATAGCCACCACGCAGACGACGTGCAGCGGACACTCGAAGCCCCGACGAGTGTAAACGACCAAGGCGACCTATCAGGAGCAAAGTTCAATTCATCCAGGCGCCGATGGCTCCACCGAATAGACGCTGGTCGGCTCGTCATTCGCGGGATGGGAATTGAAGTGCGTTTACCTGCAGGTATCCCGTTGCATTTAGCCTGACGCGATGGGAGAAAAGAGCAGCTATTCTCTCGGGGGGGGAAAAGGTATCTTTGCATAGTAATCTTGCGCCGCAGGTACAAAATTCCCTTCGTCAAAGTTCGGTTGATCCGTCGACGGACGCTGGATGCCAAGGCGCCAGCAGTGGATGTAGAAATATTTAGAACCCTTCTAAAGGCAAGCCGTGCACCTTGTGCGCTTGTTAGGCCCCGCCATGTAACCCAATTCCTGCAAGCTAAGAGCGCCATCCGTGATCTTGCCGGTCTCCGAGAATTATTAAATCGCGGTAAGGATAATATGGGAAGAGAGGGCCAGTTCGAAAGTTATTTTTGTTGATGCCAGCGAATCTTGTGATGAACTAGTGAGGAAAAAAATGAGCGGTATGAGTAATCTTTGCAAAACACACACCGAATGATGCTGTGATCTGCCGAGAGTTGGAGATGGTTGGGGAACCAACCACTGAAGCACCCGCGAAGGCCATGCCATGCCAAACAGGGTACGGAAAAGCCCTTGGAAGGAAAAGAGGCTGGCCGCTTCAGTGGCCTCACGAGGTCGCAGCGGGAGCTTTACTCTCCCGTTCAGTGTTATCAGGTCCTTGACTCAATTGCCGATATCTGGCCGCAGGACATCCAGCCCGCCAATTACAGTGGGGCAGGGTCATGGCAGGGCCTTTCAGTTCTCCAACCTGTCCTTTTGTGACCCTCAGCAAGCCAGCCCGTATCTCGCTCCGACCCCGAGAGTCAAAGGCAGCTCCACGAGCGATTTGCAGCACATGAGCCCGTACCTCAGTACGATTCGCGGATTCCTTTGCGGAGCTTAAAACTGAGGCCTATGAAGAAGAAAAAAAATTGGTACAGTCCTGGCTGATCCGGGTTTTAACAGCCCACCCCAGCCACTGAAGAGTTCCAAGTATCGGTTTGGGTTGTTCGCAATGTGGTGATCATTCATGCGCCGGGCTCCAGCCCAGCCGCTCCCAACCCGGAGAGAAAGGCTGGATGGGCGACTTGACAGCTCGAAGAGCGGCGGGTTCGAGCCAGATCATAGTGAGATCCGGGTGTCCGGTGCCTTTTGGTGACGAGAGAGAGCGAGAAAATCTGCAAGCGAGAGAGTTCCCAGGTAAAAACTGCACCGACAATCATCTGAATGATTGCCCCAGCAAATCATCCACTATTGTAACTGGTTTTCGCAACTTGGACCCCCTTCGACGCTCCCTAAAGCTCCTTTTTCATTAAAAGAAAATCAAGAAACTGCCATTCTCGTTCTCATGCAGAGCAAAAAATGCGACTCAGTCGGTAAATTTTTATTGCAACTCGGTCAATTTGTTCATGCAATTCCTCTTCGGTCAATTTTCGTGGCCATTCTATTGTTGCCTTTACTCTTTCCAGGTAAAAGAAAAGGGGATGATTGGGGGTCCTCTCTGTCCGGCCTTTCTAGTGGTGGTGGTGTGTGGAAGCCTCAACCTGGGACTCGTCGAGAATCGTGTTTCATGATCCACACAGGGGCTCCGTACTTTCATTGTACAATAGGGAAGACGAGCGCGATTGATGAGGATAGACAACTCTTTTCATGCATTCAATATTCCCAGGAGGCTGAGTTTTTTTATTCAATTTCAATTTTCTTCAAATTGGAATCCAAGAAGAAAACGACGAAAAGAGAGCCACAAGTTAGATATTTGCTTTTTTTTTACTGCCGTCGAGAATGTGAAAAGCGATAAATCCACCAGGCCAATTGCTGGTCTACCGGGTTTCGAAAGGCTCAACGCATAACAACATCGCCCTGGCTGTTTTTGCACGGACTGCTAGTGTTGTCGCACCGAAATTTTCGCCATTCTCGAGACAGAACAAGGGGGCACAGATTCAATACGAAGCCGAGGCTATGAAAGGCATTGAGCAAAAGTTCGAGTGAAATATCTGTCAAAAGAGAACGTGCTGAAAATGAACCGAGAATTATAAGCTTCGCATAGGTATGCATATTTTGCAGTTCGCTCCCTTTGCCTCTCCTGCCGCAAGCAATAGCCTTTTCGAGTCAGTAAAGCATATCGAATACAACATCATGATATTTTTTGGGTCTTCCCGGAACACCTTATTCACTGGTCCCTCCCAGGGGGTGCAGCAATGCTTTCTTTCACTTCTCCCGTTTACAGAGCCTGCCTAGCTCTCTGTACCAACGAGAGCCTCACTCAATGTCCCGCAGCCTCGAGAACCACTCTATCATCATCCCTGGTTCGGTACCGCTTCCCCAACTGGGTACTGCAAACTCTCTTTTCCCCACGTATTCGTAATCCTTACACTTCTCTCTCTCTCTCTCTCTCCCGTCGGTTCTCTTTCCTTGGATATGGTCGAAGAAATGCCGTTTCTCTTTCTCCACATGTGATACTCCAGCGGCGTCCGTTCCACCCAACCGGCTTTTAGTGCGCATCACAACCATTAGCAAAGATGACTTATTCCCGCTTGCCACCGAAACTACTCGCAAGCGTGGGAAAAAGTCCCAGAAGATCCCATGCGATGTGCGTTTTGTCGCTCACAAGGCGAATCATCTTGTTGTTTCCCTCTCTTTCTCTCAGCCGCCCCCTTTCCCCAGGCAAGCGTCTGCTGGCATGAATTGCCGTCGCGGGTAAACGGCGAATCTTGATCGCAGAGGGGAAGTACAAAACTTCATTTTGCTCATCATTCATGGGGCGCAAGAAGCGAATCAAGTTGCCAAACGGGGCGGGAAACAAGAGACAGAGACACGGCATAAAGTGATTCGACCTTTCGATCTTCTGATCGCGAGGATGTGGATATAAGTCCTTAGTACCAATAAGTGATTAATAGCGCTGTCCATTTTTTGTGTGAGAGCGAGAGAGAGCATCAATGAGTTACCGGAGATCGTGAAACGGAAAGCGGCCCATCAGTGTTTCTTTGATATTTGTTTAGCTCTTTGCATTCTGGCAATGCGAGGTAGGGTGCAACTCTTGGGCGTGGTTCGAGAGGCCGCTTGGCATACGGCGCCTCAATGCAGTCAGTTGTCTATATGTGAGGGAAGGGAGAAACAAAACAGCTGGAACGCTTTCCCGGTGCCTTTTCAGGGCTTTCGCGTATTACATACGTTCTATCGTCGCTCTTGCGTATCATCTCATCATTCCATTCCTGCATCATCCTGCATCATCCTGCAGTCGGGTTGTGAACTAGCCAAAGATCCTATGTGCGGCCCTATATTGAGCATCAAGGACATCATCCAGCATGTTCGGGACGGGAAAGGACTTGGCATTTCAACGAGGACAAATTGACGCGAGGAATAATCGGCAATCTTGCTGCCTGCTAATTCATGCATCGGAATCTATCCGACTGGTATATATGGTAGTAGTAGTTCGATGCAGTCGAGAAGAGCAAGGCCATCCCTTCCATCCCTCGTGGCATCCCCCTCCATTAAAACCAGGCTCGAGAAAAGGTAATATCAGACTGCCTGCTGGTATGAAGGTCCGAGAATAACACTGAAACATTGCTTGACTGGTATGAATGAGCAATGCAAGGGAAAAACAACTTCATCCACTACCAAATTCCTAACCGGTTCCTGTCCTGTTTCCCCAGAACGATGGGAGAAAACTTTCCAAACACCGCCTACCACCGACAAAGTATTCAACAAGTTCATGATGACGAAGAAGAGAGAGAAGCAATGAAAAGGCTTACTCAACTTCGACTTTAAGTCAAGCAGCCTCCTATTCTAATGACATACTTTATGCAAGCCTTATCGAACCTACCAATATATTATCCCCTCATTCCTCATCATCCCACCTCCAGAAGTCAAAGCAAGATGAAGTCCGCCCTTTTAAATGAAAGCCTTCTCTATCTTCCCCCTAGATCTTACTCATCCTCCCCGGCCCCAGCGGCACTCTCATCCCCGCCCACCGTCAAATTAACCACAGCCTTCTCCTGGCTCTCCCTAAACCTCTCCCAATGCTCCGGATCCACCTCCCTCAACCTCCTCGCAACCTTTTCCCGGTCCTCCTTAAACGTCCTCAGAACGCCCTTCGTCTTCACCGTCTCCTCCAGCTCCTCGTCCTCCAGATCGCACAGCAACTCCCTCAGCATCCTCGCGTGCCTCGGATCCGCCGCCATCTCGTCCAGGCTCCGCATCATCCGCTCGTACTGCTCGGCCCGCTGGTTGGCGCTGGGATGCATGTGCAGCAATGGCGACCCGGGGCTCGAATACACCTCGTCGTCGGGGGAGGATGCCGAAGCGGCGATGCCAATGCGGAAGCGGTGGCCCGCCCGGAGGGTTTGGCCCTCCTCGGCCGCTAGCGTTCGGCTCGTCTGCATGAATGGTGACCCCGGCCGTGAGGAGGATGAGGGGCGCACGTGAAGAGTAGTGTCGTCCTCTCCGTCCGATAAGACGGCCGATGCGGCCAGGTCGGCATCCTCGGTTGCGGGCGACGCCAAGCTCTCCGTAGGCCCTGCCGGCGCTGAGTCCTGCTTGGACGGCTCCTTCGTCTCCGGGAACTCGTCCTCAAAGCGCTGGATAATGCCACCGAGCGTCTGGTCCAGAAACTCCAACTTCCTCAAATCCATCGCGTTCTCGTACTGGTGAGACCTTGCCTTTGCAAGCGCAGGCTGTAATCTAGCACGGATCTTGCGCGCACTAACAAGAAGATGCTTCGACATGTCCTTTGCCCTTCCCGGTGGCAACTTGGTGCCCGGCGGCGAGGTCGCCAAGCCCGACTCAACCCCCCTCGTAAACTCGCCACTCTGTCGGCGGGACTCGTCGCCGCGGTTCTTGAGACAGCAGGCCAATGCCTTGACGACGCCTGTCCCGCCAATGACGTAGTCCTCGTCCGGTGCCTCGTCGACCTCAACTGAACCAGCATCTGCGTCGGCAGGACCCACAAGATGGACAAGCACGTCGGGGTACGGCGGGGGAGAGGCCCCTGTGGGGGATCTACCGTCGTTGGTCTCCTCCAGCGAAGAGGACACGGCGGCCGCGACATTGACGGATGAGTTCTCCATATTCCGTAGACAGTAGGCAAGTGCCTGTTTTGCCAAAGCCTTGACAATCTCGCTGGACTTTTCGCTCGGTATGTCGACGTCGACGCGAACGATGCTTTGGGAGACACGGCAGGCCGCCAGAAGAGACGCGTAAAGGGCACATGCCTCCTCTTGAGCTTCCTCCGTCTTTGCATCTGAGAGCTTTGCGAGCTCGGGGTTCTCTAACAGGTTGATGTGGGCCAGCTTGGGCACTTCGGGAAACACCTCGGCCAGGGCAATGGCTTGCTCGGATGTCATGGCCACATCGACCAGATTTATCTTCCGTAGGGCATTCATTTTAGGGAGGTATCTGTACCGGTTAGCAACGTCAAATTCCGGCAGACGAGCATCGCCAATAGTACGTACCTGCGTAGCAAACGGACGGCGCTGGGGTCGGTCTTGAACAGATCCTGGTTGTGCGAGAGGTCAATAAACCGAAACCCCTGGAGCTTCGCCAACGCCGACAACACTCTGCTAAGCGACGCAGGCTTTAGGCTACAATCCGCCAGACTCAGCGCCCAAAGTTGATTCTTCCCCGTAATGGCCTTCCCAAGCGAATCTAGACCATTCCGGAGATTATTCCCTCCCAGGTCGAGATGCTCGCAATGGCCATGCTCCAAAAACCGCGCGACGTGCTTCAGCCCCGCTTCATTGATGGCATTTCTGGCCAAGCCCAGCATGCGTATCCGGCACCGTATCGCGCCGTCTATTATCTTACCCAGCTGCTCGGCCGTTGGCTTCGTTTCGCCAAGATTGAGAAGCTCCAGGGAGGAAGACCCGCCGAGACGTTCGCCTATCGCCCTCGACAGCAAGTCGGCAATATCGAGCTGGGCCGGGGATGGATTTGTGGGAGTCTCTCCAAGCATGAGGTGTTCGCCAGGCGACGGTGAGGGTGGCGGACTGGGGAAGTTGATGCTCGAAAGATCGAGCCGCTGCAGTGATCGGCACATGTATAGAAAAAGACAGATGTGACGCCACCCTTCAGGTCCAATCTTGTTGTTCTTCAACACCAGCTTCTCGACCACACCTCCCTGCGCCGTGTGATCAGCGTAGTTGGCAAATTTCCGCCTCGTAGGATCGGGTCGTTTCGCCCCAAGTAGGCCGGCGAGAACGACCCTGAGTCCCTCGTCCGTCAAGCTGCAGTTCTCTAGGATAACTTCCTTCACCGGCACCACTGCCAGGTAGTCTCCCAGCGTCACCAGGTCGGGTAATTGAAGCCAGTATCCTGTCAGATCCAGCTTGTTGACAATGCCTGTATGCGTCGAGTAGTTCGACGCATTCATCAACTGCTCCGTGATGATCTTCAAAATTGGCGTCTCTCGCAGTTGGCAACACCTCCTATATATCCTCACGGGATTCGTGGTAGGAAAGCTCGTGGTCTTCGTCGATGTCGCCGTCTCCGGTCTTGTCAAGGTCGAAGAGTCACTGTCATCCCTATAAAGCTCCATCGGAAGCTGCCCATTCGCCTCGGCCGTCTTCCTCTTCTTCTCGTTCCTTGCCTTCCTATCCGCCTCGCTCTTCTTTTTCTTCTCCTTCTTCTTATTCTTGCTCGAATCGTTGGATCCTTCGGTTGGTGACGTAGGCGTCGCCGGGGACAGGGGCGATTCGGGCGGCACGGACGACGTGTCGGTCCCTTCTGCGGCAGGCTCCTTGGACAGTGCTTCGCCCGCGTCCGCCGCGACACCGTTCGTCTCCTTTTGCTCTTCCATGGCTTTTGGGTTCTTGAGCGCCTCCCCTTCGCCCTTCTCCATCTTGCGTCGCGTCATCTTACCGGCCGGCTCGGACACGGCCTCGTCGCCATACCTGGGTTGCGGTGCAATTTCCACGTCGACGCAGAAGGCCACCCTCCGAAGCTTGGCTTGGTTGAGATCCGAAATGTCGCACCGCTCGCGCTTGGGATCCACGTTCAATATCCGCCGTTCCACCAGCCCGTGAGTGCCCTGCGTCCTCATGCCTTGGCTCAAGTTTCCTGCAGATGATGAAAATTTCCTGAAGAGGCCGAGAAAGTTGCCAGGAGTGGACCTAGGCGGCGCCGGCGTGTAGGGCGCGTCGCCATCTTGCCTTGTAGCAGGGGCTAGCACCCCGTTCTTGTTTGGCGAGGACTTGGTGGCCGGGTTTGCATCTGGCGCTGCGGGGGGCGTCTGGGAAGGGGACGAGGTCGGCGACGAGAACTTGGACGAGAGGCTCGAGAACCACGACGAGCTGCGCTTGGGAGATGTCCCGTTGGTCGAACCCGACGTCTTGTCAGCCGAACTGCTCCGGCCAAAAGACGGCCGCGACAGCGGTATCATCCTAGGCGAGCTCACCGGCCCATCGCCGTCCGTGGTTCCGGTTGGCGTTGTGGCAACGTTCTCCTTCCCAGCGTCGGGCTCAGCCGTCGGCTTTGGTTCTGAAGCGATCTGGGTCGTCGCGGTCGGTGTCGGCGCCGGCGCCGGAACTTGTGCTCGAGTCGTGATGGCATTTGGAGCCCCGACGGGCAGACGGGATATGGACTGCCTCGAACCTGTCCTCGAATGGTTTGACCGCTTCGTCGATTTTTCTATATCCACGTCTTTGTTTATTAGCAATTACGATCCGCGAGACATCCTCCGCGCAACCCCTGCCAATTCCTATCCAAAATCCACCACCGTGGCCAGGCAAAAGTGATCCAAACCTTTCGGCGCTTCGTGCGCCATCCAGCTCACATCGACGCCATGGACGTGCTCCATGCCCATTCCAGAGCCTCCGCGAGGCTACGCAGAAGGCGATCCCAGATAACCTGCTCGATCAATCGATAAAACTACAGGCTCAGCTAGCCCTCGTTCGGGCGTCCGATGAACTCTTCGTTCGTGGCGAGGTGGCGTTTCAAAACCCGGAGCTGCTCAGTATTGCACGCCGGGAGATTGAAGAAAACTCGAGTCTTGGACCGAGAGAGATATCCGACGGGCTGAATCGGGTTCGAAGTGGGGGTTGCGAGGTCGACTGGAAAATCCAAGGAGCTGCCGACAGGCTCCGCTGCAAAGCCGACGAAACCCCCGCTGTTCCACTACTTCGGAAGCCCTGAATTCAGGTGAAGATCGGCCAGTTGGAGTTCCGTCGCGGGATGCTGATTGGCAGGGAGATGTCTAGGATCCTGTAAGCGGCGCAAATATCGCCTGTGTTCAAGACTTTTGGAGAACAACACAATTCAGCAGTTCGAGAACAATGAACATGGCCTGTTAAAACAGCTTGAGTTTGTCTAACAAAATCAATGCTAGTTTTTTGGTACGCCGGAACTCTCGATATCCATCTTCGCTGGCCTTTGCGGCGAGCAAATAGCACATGGTCGTCTTTTAATGACACCATAGCCCAGCTCCACCTCGTCCCATGCTGACTGCGACAGCGACTCCAGAAGGTTCTTAAGCCGGGTGGTGCTGCAGACCCCAATGGTAGAGCACATTTGGTTTTGGGGTTGCATGTGGCGAATTCCCGCAAGACTCTTTACTAATAGTCTTATGAGCGAAATTGGAGCTCCATGGATTTGATGTCATCGATGCGACAAGCGCAGCAGCGCTGAAGGACTTGCAAGATCACGCTAATAATCTCACATTCTACAATTGAGGGTTTAGCAGTATTATAGTCTTGAACACGAATGGTCATCTCAGTCTGTGTTTTTAACTTGACTCCTTTATTTTTGAGACCGATTTCAGCCCTATTTCAGCCCTATGCTAATGCCTAAACTCCGTGTAAGGACCAGATACTCTCTCGGCGAACCTCGCGTGTCAGACCACATTGCAAACTTTACTCGTCCTTGAGCGCGGCAATCTTCTCCTGGACGCGCTTCTTCCGTCCCTCCAGGGTGAGCTTGACTGGTCGGTACTTCTTCGACTCGGCCTTCCATTCCTCCTTGCTCTTCTTGGGAGCGCCGCTCTCATGCTTCTTGAAGGGGTCCTCGCGGATGGCCTTGTGAGCCTCGGTGTACAGGTCCTCCAGACCGTCAGCCTCGATGTCGTCGTCAATGTACTTCTGGAACTGGCTCTTGTAGCGCTCCTCATCGTCGTCGGCAAGAGTCTCCATGTACTCGGCAACGTGGCCACCAAAGATGTACTTGCGGAGCATGTCTGCGTCGAGCTCCTTCGCCTCGATGTCGTAGCCGGGGAAGCGCTTCTCCGAGTGGGGAACGAGGATGCCACCGTCTGAAGCGCCCTTCATGGCGCCAAAGATGCGGGCACCGGTCGAGGTGCGGTGCAGACCAACATCAAGGAAGCACTTGAAGGGGCGGCGGGTGCCGTCGTCCGTCTCGGCAGCTTCTGTGAGGCCGAATTCGCCATCGGGCTCCTCAACACCCTCGAAGGTCTCGTTGAGACCAAGCTTGTGAAGGGCGCGGCGGGCAATCAGAAGACCGGTGCAGTAGGCGGCGGCCCAGTTGGTGAGACCGTGGTTGATGCCATAAGCGCGGAGCTCGTGCGCGTAGGCGGCGCAGAAGACCTTGTCGCCCGTGAGCTCTGCCGCCACGATTTGCATGATGATGTCGCGGTTCGTGAAGCGGACCACAAGTCGGTACTTGGGGGCATTGTACTTGTTCTTGGCCTGGGTGATGAGGCGCTTTCGGGCGTAGTAGTCGGTCTTTCCCTGTCGTCTACGCTTGTACTTCGTCTGGTAGCGGCTAGAGGATTGTCAGCCCCGTCAACAATAAGAGAAGGAAGGGATCTTACCTGTAGTAGGCGCTGTTCTTCACCAGCTTGTGGAAAGGCTGGTCATCCTCGAGTCAGCAATTTGCGCTTCAGAGATGTCCCATCCGAAGCATCTTGCATCGACTCTCGCCCGTAGGACTTTTTAGACGGCATTTCTGCCTGGCCGCATTGCGATTCCAATAGAGAAATTGGAACGATTGGAACGCAAATTCTCGATTAGAATGCAATCATCATTAACTTACCATTGTGACGGTTTTTGCTCACGACGGCTCAGAAAGCGTGTCTGAACGTGGTGCTAAAGTTGTGTCTGGATGTTTGATCCTGACGAACTCTGATGAATACCAAATTTCTGTGGGAAGTATTCAAGGACCACTTTTGGGAAACCCTACAGCAAAAATTGTAGTGGGGTAATTTGGCTTCACTAGGATACAGACCTTGGTGGGGGACCATCGAGTTTGGGATGCAACGGTCACGTGTTGCGATTTTATCGATAAGCTCTCCTTGCCACCTGCTAACAATCGGCCAGTTCAATAATGCAGGATGCCGAGGTCCAGACATCGATACCTTCACAGCGGGGTTGCTCGCCCGGGCCGCAGATTGGCATCCTCCTCTGCACTCTTACTCCTTGAGAAGATGATTGTTTTTCCTCCTTTTCCGATTATTAATTTCAATGGACGATAGCCTCTCAGTTCCTCTTACTCATTCGCTCAATCCAAGATGGCAACCTCCAACAAGCCAAAGGTGATTCTCTTCGACATCGGCGGCGTCTGTGTAAGTGAACCAAAGCAGAGCGAGTAACCGTTCTGCGGCTCTTTCTCATGAACCGCCCAGGTCCTCTCCCCCTTCCAGGCAATCCTAGACTACGAGCTCTCCCTCGGGATACCACCGGGCTGGATCAACCATTCCATTTCCAAGACCTCCCCCGCCGGCTTCTGGCATCGCCTCGAAACTGGCAGCATCCCCCTCGACGCCGCCTTCTACGCAGGCTTCAACCGTGACCTGCACGACCTCTCGCGCTGGCGCGCATTCTACCTCTCCCGGCAGGCCAGCAACCCAAGTTTGCCATCCCCCCAGGTCCCACCGCTGCCAAGCATCGACGGGGAGTATCTCTTCCATGAAATCATGCGCAAGTCCTCGAGCCCGGACCCCTGGATCCTTCCGGCCTTGAAGAACCTCAAGGCCAGCGGCGAGTTCGTCGTCGGCGCGCTGAGCAACACGGTCATCCTTCCCGAAGGTCATCCTCTGCGGAGGGAAAAGAGCGCGAGCGATGGGCTGCGCGACTTTTTCGACTTTTTCGTGTCGAGCGCGCACGTGGGGTTGAGAAAGCCGGACCCAAAAATCTATCAACTGGCTCTGGCCAAGGCAAACGAGTTTGCGGCGGCGCATGCGCAGAGCGACAGGGGGAAGAAGCTCGGGTGGGAGCAGGGAGTTAGGCCGGCCGAAGTCGTCTTTTTGGATGATATTGGGGAGAATTTGAGGGAGGCCAGGAGGCAGGGGTTTAGGACTATCAAGGTTCCGTTGGGAAGGGCGTACGAGGCAGTAGAGGAGCTTGAAGGGATTACGAGGCTGAAACTTGCGGGGGGGCATCCCAAGGCTCCTATGTTTCCGACCGGGAATGAGACCCGGGCTAAGATCTAGTCAGTATTCGTGTAATTATGGGACGCTTGTATGAGCCCGTAATCCTTATAGGCCTAGGAAACCACCAAGGTTGGTTGTTACTGTTGTAAAGTTAGCGTGGCGCCAAAGGCCCTAATGGCAAATGAACCCCATAATGATGCTTCCCACGCCAAAGTAGAGAACAGTCCATGGTTATGCTTTTCACTCTTTCTTTCATGCATGTTATCTCCGAGGCCGACCTCCAACTCAGCCAGCGCTTCGAGTGAGTGACGGAAGGCAGACCTTGAGTAGCCCATGGAATTATATTTATGCATGTTCCTATTCCCGTTTTAACCATTCCATTCATAAGTTCATAATATAGCCACCGACCCCAACGCCTCGCAAAAAGCCCCAGAATTAAGACAATACTTTTGTACAAATCGAGTCAGTAACTGGCAAGAGGCGCACTAGCGGTATCAGGTTGACCCTAACCCCAACTGCCGTGCCCGCCGCTTACTTGGAGCTACTATGCCACATCTTTCTCAGCACGTTCCGTTTCTGATGAGAACTAGTTGTTGGCGACGGCGGCTCATTGGATTGAATCGAGTCGGCCGAGTCTGCCGAGTCTTTCGAGACGCGTGCCTCCGATTCACCTCCTTCCGAGCCATCTCTCGACCGTGGCGGCTGCGGGCCTGCTAATACAACTGCGAGGCCTTGGAATTGCGGTTCGGCAGCGACCTTCCCATGGCTCAGCGTCCTCCTGGTCTTCTTGAAAAATGACCGCCTTTGTTGGCGCTGGTATATCATTTCTTGGGTAATGTCGTCGGAGCAGAGAGACGCGTTTGGGGAGGTGTCTGCTTCAGGGTGGTGCCAGGTGGTGTTCCTCTCTGTAGGTGGCATCAGCATACAACTTACACGTGTATGGAGCATTGTTGCATGTAAAAACTCCTCATAAAATTGATAGGATATCGACTTACCACCACAGAAGGGTTCTGGAAACCCAGTATCCCTGCTTTCTCTCCTTGTCCGTGTCGAGCTCGTGGTGCTCATTGTCGGACTAAGTGGTATAACCATCTTGGTGGATTCGTGGGCGATTGTTCTCCACTGCTCGTTTTATAGTGGTGCAGAATTGCCGCTTCGTACGTATTCGAACGAGCCGTATAAATTTCCAGCGTGATCGACAAAGATGGCGAAAGATGACGGATAATCGGCTTAACGGAATTCGAAGGTCGCAATGGAATATTTATGCCAGGATGAGCAAATTCGCAATTCGCCCGTGGGCTTAATTTCCACAACTTCTGTTCAGCTGTCAGTCAACCTGCAGCTCGCGCTGGCCACCCTTGTCGTGAATCGGTGATGAGGAAGATAGCCCAGCTAAGTGCCCGAATGACTAAAGAAAGCGAGCAATTCGCTGTTCCACCACGACAGCACCAACACCTAACCAAAATGCTTTCCGCTGCAAAAAATCCTCAAATGGGGAGCAAACTAGCATGCGGAACCCGGAGGGTTAAGAATGAGGGGGAATGGCGGTTGTCAAATAAAGAGTAAGAAATCCTCAGCACGGCAAGTCCGCGCAAGCAAGACGCAAGCAACAGAGGGCCTAGCAGAGGCTCCTGCACCTCTGCATTTCCAACGGGTTCCCGCCTTCGGTCAGCCTCTGTCCCGAGTTGCCTCTGAAGGAAAACGGCAACGCGACTGGTTGGCTGACGGTGCAAGGAATTAAGCTGCATAACGCCCCAACGGCTCGTTAGAGCCGCAGGCGCTGGCGGCCTTCCAAGGGTTTTCCTTCATTCGCTCAAGGTCCACCACCAGGCCTTGCCTTCTATCCGTGCAGGGCAATTGGGCTGCGCCTCCAAAAAGCAGGTGGGTCGGGGAAGGTCGGGATGGGAGTAATGGACCAAAACTCACCTCGGTAAAATCAGCGGTGAATGGTGCTACTACTATAAAGCAATAAGGGCTGGCCAGCGAAACACTTGAAAGCAAGCGCGCGGTTGGCGAAATAAGAGCAGTCTTGTTGAGGGTTCTCTCGACTGGCGAGCCCTTGGAACAAGGGATTCAACAATAGATCAGATTTTCGGTTCCAGAGGTCTCCTAGGTTTGTCAATGGGCCAGAAGATTCGCCCAGGCTTCAGAAACGTTCTAAAGATCGGGGGGCAGCCAAGAAATCCAGAAAATGAAAACGTGGGGAGGAAGCGAAGCAGATTGTGGAAAATGGCTGCCTCATATGTATCTGCAAAATATTGCCATTCCCCGGACCGTGACCATCAATGATGCGGGCCACATCACTCTCTCCCCACGTTTTTTCTCGTGGAGAGCATCAGAGTTTACCGTACCATTCTAGGAGCGTGCATCAATTTCCCCTCACTTGTCGTTCCGGGACTTTAAAATGGGAGCAAAGGTACATGAGAATCATTAAAGATGGATGTGATGCCCGAATTTCCATCCAACCATCTCCCATGATATCTTGCAAATGAAGAACACGGATGAGAAACCGGTCCTATGAGGGTTTGACCCTCTGAATGCGTGTCTCGCGCGTGACTGGCTGACTGGTCAGAGGTGGCGGATCGACGTCAGCTATCCCAGCCGGGCCTCCACACTCCAGACTTGTTTCTGTGTCCGTATTGTGGTGGACGTTTTACTTTCATACGTTGCACCTGCGTAATCGGCTTGCCACTGCGAACTAAGTGCGGCTTGCAGCGAAACTTGTCCTTCGGGGTCGGCGCGGGGAGAGCGGGAGCCTAGCACAGCCATAGCGTCGGCCGAACTTGCCAAGGCATCTGCGCTACAGAGGGCGCCTAGAGAATATTCCGGTTTTCGCAGGCATCGTTCGGCGCCAATCAGCCACGATCGCTCCAGCTGATCTTCAATGCCCTGCAGGCCCCTAACCGCTATAAGAGAGATGTTCGCTAGTTTGTTCTCGTCGCTACTCGTCTATGTGTTGTGGTTGCCATATTGATCAAGTTCCTTGCAGATCAGTGGCGTGGTTCGCAGGTACATCTTGCTCCCCAAGTCCGTTAACAAAGCCTGAACACGCATCAGGTGGCGCGATACTTTCCAGTGCTATTGCACCGTTGGAGCAAGATACCTGAATCATATGAATGGGAAAGTCTTGACACCTCCCATGATGGCACACCCAACAAGACTCCGTTCAAGACAACCTCCGTAGTAAAACGGAACAAGATAACGGGGGATATTATCCATATAAAATCAACCGACGATGCGTTGATGCCGCTAAGCTGACCTGTCGGCCCACGGAATTAGCCCGATGGAAGCCTTCTCACCAGTTACAAGTCTCCCGGTGAGACAAATGTCTCGCACAATACCTAACGCATATTAAATGCTCCCTTGAGAATTTCGTAGACTCGTCGGCAACTTCCTCAGGAATCTCGAACCGCGCGAGACGCCACATTTATTTAGTGCACTAGTGACTTCGTACATTAGGGACCTCTTCGAAAGTGGACGATCGTGTTTATACCGCCCTCACCGCCTTCATGTGTGCCGTAGGACCTACAGTGTCTCTGGCACCTCTCTCCAAATCCTCAAGGACCAGCGGCAAAGCTATCACGAATCTATCCTCCATCACGTATTGTCCCTTTGGCTCAACAACAAAAAATATCCTCAGGCTCCAGAAATGCCTCAACAGACTCGCTAAAAGGAATGCTCGCTTGTCGCGAGAGGGTGGTAGATAGGCAGGTAACTCTTGTTAAGGTTAGGGTTGGTATGGTTCGACCACTCTGGGCTCTTTTCCTCGGACCTAACTCAGCAATCAACATTTTACATATTCAAGACTTCAAGAATCGGAAGACTGAATGGTAGTTCAGGTTTCAATACTTCTGCCAGGGTACTTGTTTCTGCGCTCTCTTAACGCGTTTGACCTCAGTTTGTCTCCAATGAGGGACCCTCGCATCAGACAAAGCCCAGGCAGCACTTCTCCGTACCTGGAAGTTGCCCTTGACTCCCTTTTCACATTTCACTGCTACATCATATCTTTGCTAACTCTACAGAGAGATACCGTCTCTTCGACCCAGACTTCAGGCTTTACGAGCCAGCCACCTAATGTGAATTCAGAAATGTCCTGTTGCCGTCTGAGATTTGAGTTCAGTCAACATTGAATATCTGCACTAGGATGAGAGGAATGCGTGGATTGACTATCTAAAAACACTTTGACGGCATGGCTAGAAGTAATCGTCTGAATACTTGGTCATGACAAGGCCCTTTACTGGATTTCG
>Ga0247774_1000778_pt1 | contig 16064 bp, 15 predicted proteins | sample UWRJL001104B6_FD_179933 | JGI IMG/M metagenome (GOLD analysis project Ga0247774, IMG submission 179933) | Plant litter microbial communities from Arlington Agricultural Research Station in Wisconsin, United States - UWRJ-L001-104B-6 | ecosystem: Environmental > Terrestrial > Plant litter >... | reverse complement strand
GTGGGCTGTTCACATGGCTCGTCCATGGAGCTTGACGGTTCGAACGCCGGGAGACGTTGTATAGTGTACCATCACGAAAGGTCAAATATCGCCCCCAGCTTTCCAGGGCTTAAGCACTTGATCCAGCTCCAATCAGTTTGGAATGCAAATCCGGGGCCAAGTTTAATCGCGTGGTTTGTTAGCAGCCGTATTTTTAGACTGTAGATGAAAACTATCATTATCATTTATGTAATGCTTCATTCTCTGTGATGCAATCGCCATACATGTATAATTACCGCCGGGTACCAAAAGCCAAACCTCAACCTGGACGCCATTCCCTCAGACTAAATCTGAAAATGACAAATGTCACGAATCCGCGACGAGAAAAGATTCACGCTCCTTCGATTCCCCCACGTGTTGTAGTCTCTGGTCATGTTACGGGATACGCTCTTAGCAGCCAGAGAGCTCTGGAAGAGGCATGGAGGATCTCCCCTTGTTGTTGTTTGCCCTTCCAAATTTTCAACCTGCCAACTACCTTATCGGCTAATCGATGAAAAGGCCCAGCTGGGCTTCGGCCTGGGCTGCTAACTCTGGCGCGACACCGGCTCGGATTTCTCGCACGTGAACAAGTTGACGTAGCTGTCACCTCTCGCCGCGCAACCGAGGAGCGGCCGATGGGGATGGAAGGCCGTGGATGCGATGGGCGCCCCCCTATTCTGCTGGAGGAAGCTCGAGTAGGGCTCGACGCGGGAGAGCTCCTCTCCGTCCATGTTGAAGACCTTGACGGTGTGCGCCGTCGTTCCACTGCCCTCATGTTAGACAGAAACACAAAACAGATTGCAAAGCATCGAACTTACACTGCGAATACGGGCAAATGCTCGTGGAGGCTTGCCGTCCGGAGCGTATCGTTGGTAACTTGATATGTGTGCAGCGGCTTGTCCATGCGGATATCCCACAGCCTAACCTTACCATTGCGACTCGCGCTCAGGAGTTCCCGCTGCCCGCCACGCTGCATGTGCACAGCTTTGATCCACTGCCTGTCTTTTTCGTCTTTCCACTTCCTCACCATCGCATCTCTTGGCCGGTGCCGGAGATCAAACACACGGACCGCGCCGTCGCCAAAGCCGGCAACAAAAAAGTTCCCCGTCATCTGGTCCGACGTCAACGACGTCACGCACGAGCCCGAGCGTGCCGGGATATCTTCCAAACATCGCTCTGAGGCGGCGTACCAAACCCGAATGACTCGAACGTCGCCTGCCACGAGAACGCGGCCCGAAACCTGCTGCCAATCGAAGACCATGCCGGCGTTGACGGTGCTGGGCACCATGTCGGTCAATGCCCGCCATGCGGCTGCGAGTTCGATCTTCTTCTCCGAGTCGTAGTTTCGGTAAACCCGAACGACACCATCCGAGGATCCCGTCATGAAGAGGCCTTGGTCATCTTCATTGATAAACTTCATGTCGCTGATCTTGGATCCTTCAGGGTTGCCATTGGAGAACTTGTTCAGTCGGCCCTGCTTCTTCCAATCCCATATCGTCACCGTGTTCCCGTCGTCCGCCACGGCAAGGTGATCCTCAAACTGATGGAAGGTCAGCTTGGCTGGCTGAGCCGTGTTGTTGAGCATGCCCAGCTGGTTGTTCCACTTGTGGCTGGCGGCAAATGTTTTTTGGGGCTGGGTTTCGCGGAGAATGTTCTCGTTTCGCGATCGTCGCCATAGGCGCTCGTTGTACTCGGTGCTGCCTGGCTCGTCGGATTCGTTGGGTTTCATCTGCGGCTCTCTAAAGTATTCAATCGACCACTCAAGGAATGCGCTCTTTAGCGGAAGCGTGGGCGCTTGGCTGAGGTCGCGATCCACATAGCCGCCGGACGCCGGCTCACGGGCAACATGGTAGTGTGCCGGCGACCTCGCCTGGTCGTTTTGCTCAGGCGGAGCCGGAGTGTTCCCGGGAAGAACGGCAGGAGCGTGTCCATTTGGCTTCATAGATTGACTTCTAGCAAGTTTGGGTGAAGGCGCCGGACTTGACAGGGGTTGCTTCTCTTCGTTGAAGGCAAACTGGAAGAAATAGCTGGCTGTTCTGCGTAAAAGACCAGGCGATGCTGGAGCAGGAGCGACTGCGTTGCCGGCTCCACCAAAGGCAGCTGCTCGCGCGGCACCCTTCATTTGAGCCCTTGTCGATGCTTTCTTGACTCGTCTCTGAATCTCGTCCACCAACGTCTGTGCCTGAGCCCCAACCGGGGATTGCAGCACCGTATTGTGGACGTAGTCGACAATGGTGGTGGCCCCCTGTTGGACTTCAGGATGCGCATCAACACTCATGACTAGAGCATGTTTCCAGAGGGCGGCAAAGATGGTGTTGTGAGCCAAACCCTTGATGCTACTATCCATGTCCGGCGCGCCGTGTCCAACGTAGTGGAGGCCCGACCTGTCGTCGGTGCCATCATCTCGCGGCGGATGATCGAGGTATTCTTTCTCTTCGAGCATGTGCTCGAATGCCGCAACAATGAACTTGTTCTCATATCGGAGAACGAAGTGCGATAGGAAAACCAAAAACTCCTTCCGCACCATGGGACTTCCGTCGTTGGCCATATCCAGAACTGTCCAGGCCAGCGATTCTTCGATCTTGGCAACTTCGTCCGTCAAGTCGGGTATGCCGATGAATGTGGTCATGGCGTGCAGCATCGCAGCCCGCACGTCACACGAGGCATCCTTTGTCAGATACGAGAGTTTTCCATGGGCATTCTCGCGGATGCCTCGCCACTTTGCCTCAGGGAAGTCCTGCCAAAGTTGGCTGATGCACAGGCATGCCCAGTGCCGCAGTAGCTCGTTTGCCTCGTTTTCCAAATAGTAAAGACAGTACGACATGATGTTGGCATCTGTGCAGATGCGCTGGCCTTGAACGTGATTCTTGCACACCATGGCGAGGATGAAGGCACACATGGCCTTGTGCTCGTCGGCATTAACCACCGGAAGACCTTCTGACGGCTTAAGGAGGTGGGCAAAATAGTTGTAGCCGGCATCTTTGACGAGATCTGCCTGGCAGGTCTGGTCAACGGCTAGGACCCGAGCCCAGATGAAGACCAAGACGGGCCTTAGATCGGCAGCTGTGGACTGCAGAAGCTTCAGAACGTAGGGAAAGATTCCTATGCTTAGGGCACATTGGACAGCCCACGGCCCCATGTCCAAAAATCGGCCCAACAAGATAAGAGCCCTGACCCGATGGTGCTGACTGAGCAATACTTGCAACACGACGGGTAGTTGTTCAGGTGCTTGTCCGGTCATGGCGTCGCCCCTGGTAAGATACACCTCGAACGCCGTGAGCTGCTCCGTGAAGAAGGTGGAATGCTGGTACTCGTACTCGAAGCCCTCATTCTCCTTCTTTTCCAATAGGGGGAGCTGGGCCAACGCCATGTCTACGGCGAGGTCCCAACTCTCCCACAAAGGGTGATGACGCGTGTCTGGGATTTCGGGGTACGACTGAGGGTGGCAGCCGTATACCGACATGATTCTCTGTGCGAGGAGAAAGTTCCGGAAGAGGGCCGCCACCATGAGGTCTTGCCTGAAGAATTTGCGGAATAAGGGGAGGGGGAGGGTTATCCAGGCGATGGTGTCTGTGATGGCAGTGAATATCCAGTTGAGCTCGCCAAGGGGTGTCCGACGATCCTGCAGCCTTCCCGGTAGCTTCTTGGCCCGTTCCGGTGACAGGTTGGTCTTGAGGGGGTTCTGCAACACAAAGAACCATATCGCCATCTCAATAGGCGTGGTCAAGCACGCCGTAAACAAGTCCGCCGGTAGAAGGGGGTTTGTGGGGAGGTTTTCCTTGACAGCACAGGCGGCTAAGTGGATATAGGGCCTGAAGTTCATCACGTAGTGGTTGGGGTCTCGAGCCGCTGCCTCCTCCTCTTCCTGCTCATGCTTTTCCACGAACCGGTGGTAGTTGTTGAGAATATTGCCAGCTTCTGAGCAGTCCCAGATGAACATGGTCGGTGCTTGCAGCCAGTGCTGGAGGTCGTAGAGCGACACCGGGATGTACTGCGTGTAATTCTTATTGAAGACCCAGATCTCTCCGGACGCCGTCGGCTTCGGAACTCCATGGCCATTATAATGGAACAAAACTCGTTCGTCCTTGGCGTTCTTTCGCAGAGAAATACAAAACTTTTTGGTCTCCTCCACCGACGGGTCCAGGTATTGCTTGTATCGTGTCCGGATGGCCAAGGTTTCGTACTGTGCTTGAAGGGACTTCCCGATGTTCTCCAAGGCCTTCTGAACCGGGGGGACGGTTGGGTCGGTCCATGCCTCCAGCTTCGCCCCGGGGTTCGTCTTGAGCTGATCTGGTGGCTCAACGCCGATGTTCAGACAAACGGCAAGCGCGGCGGAAACAGTTTTTAACCTGTCTCTCATCCGCCAATCTTGCAGCTTGTATTGGGTGGATTTGGGCTTCCCGGTTGTCTCGTGGCGTTTGTCAGTGAAGTACATGTACCAATTCTGCGCGAAACAATGTCAGCAATCGAGATGCAGAAGTAAAGTGGTGAATAGGGGGGGGCCACAGACGTTGGCAAGATGGGAAATGATATCTTCAGATTGATAGTGGTCTTCGAAGCCATGTCTGACTCCCCACTCGTATATCTGATCGTCGGGCGCATCTTCAGGCTCTCCCCGTCGCACGCCGTGTTCACTCTTGGACCGCAGCAGCAGTGGCTTCACCGGTCCTGCTGTGCTTGGTCTCATCGACTCGGAACCGTCCTGGGACGGTCCTCCCGGAAGTCCATTCCTGTTTCCGGGGGCACTGGATGGGCGTTTGTCGGCATCTTGATGCTGACCGTCGGTCTCGGCAGAGTCTGACGCTGAGCCGACGGTTTGCGTGCCTGGCGCTAAGGAGCCATTGCCCTCAGATCGGAAGGGCATGTTCTGGATGCTTCCTCTAGCTACCACAGGCACAATGTTTTCTTGGGATCGCGACGTTGAGGCCCGGTTCGGGGGCGGATTGTTGCGATGTTGCGGCTGGGTGGATTTTCGTGACAAGGTCGAGTGTAAAGTACTTCGAGGGTGGAATTGCGGGGAGTTCGCGCTCTGCTGGACGCCAACTGCCGTCATATTGAGCACTGTAAAATCCCTTTAAAATCCCATCGAGAGCACCATGGTCGCCTCACCGGATAGAGCCCTCAAACTAGTTGATAACTTTAGGAATCGTTGCGAGAATAAGTACCAAAAAAGTCAGCTACCCTGCTATGAAGATGACGCGCTCCAAGGACATGACAAGCATGTGAGCACTTGACAGACGGGCTGTAGCACGGCTGAACTGTGGTTGACAAATTAGGAATCGCCGAAGCAGGAGCTCCACCAATTCGCCATGCAACGGCTCTACACTAACAATTCACATGATTGGCTCTTCACCGAGAAGTTCGGTAAAGCCCCGAAAACCTAAAGGTCGGAAACTAGTTGTTAGAATGCGTTGGTGCTCTTTTTTTTTTTACGGCCGCTTCGGAGCACCTCTAACAACAAGTGCTCTTCAAAGTAGTGAGTGAGTAGGAAAATAAAGCGTCAAACCGAGCATCTACCAGTCTCGAAACAGGAAGCAAGGGGGCATTGTCCAACCTTAATATACCGCCGTCATTTGTTTCGTCATTATTTGGCCCACGCGGTTCGAGACATTGTTGCAAATCTATTTGAAAAGGGTTGGACAGAATCGTGGTGCTCTATCAAAGATCTGCGTCCCTGACAGAATCTTTGATCAGATCAGATCTAGGAGACTTGTCGGCCTGCATTGGCCATGAGCCCCAGGTCTGCATGAGATGAAGGAGACTTGCGCCCCGTGAAGTGGATGCGTTGAAAGCTGAACGAGTATCTATTAAATTACACACAGATGCCGTGGTAGCATGCGTCCTAGTGTAACACTTTACTTCCCAGTGCCGGTGCCCGGTGCTGAAGTGCGTTTAGGATATTCGAGCATTCGAGACAGGCACTACGTAGGTAGGTATCAATCAAGAGGGAAGATGACGGGCTGGGCGACTTATTCTCGGCAGACTTGGAAATTGAACCTGAATCCTTAAGCGCGATGATGGTTTTTTTTTTTTTTTTTTTTTTTTACAAACGGCTATCGCCAAAATGCAAGGTTCTCGTTGGAAGTCGCATTCGCTCTATCCTCTTTCGCTAAGTGGCTGCTTTCCAGAAGAAGCCGCCGGAGGATTTCCTGCCACGCCCAACTTTTTCCGAGCAAGCCCGCGCGTGTGAGGAAAAGTTCTCCCGCTCGGAAAAGCTCCCAGCGTCTGCTCCCAGCGTCTTGGGGAGAGGTTCCGATTTGGGCGTGTGCTGCAGGTTGCGCCTTAGGTCCACCTATTTAAGCAGCATGTTTCTGCCGCGGGAAAAAACTTGAAACAAACCACTGGCGTGTGGGGTGGCTTCCTCGGAAGAGGTTGGAGCCTTGGAGACAGTCTGGGTTCCGGGATGAAGGGTCGGAAATGAAAAGGATTCGTTTGCTGGCCTTACCGCCTGCATTTTTAAAAAAGGATGAGGCAACTGGGGGGTTCTGAATGCGGATGCCGTCATTCTCATTTCCTTCTGCTAGGAAAACCTTGATCTTATGTTGAAGTCGCATTCATACCCGTGAAGGTGGAGCGTCCAGCAGCAGGGGTTCAGTGTCAACCTTCACGACAATATCTGGAAACTGGCTGCTGGTCTACCTACTAGCTCCTGGAGATTTCGAGAAGATTTCAGGATTAGGAGGCAGTATTTACCTTCTTGTGAATGAATCATTGCTCCGCGCTCAAACGTCGCCGGAGCACGAATACAGAAAAGATCGTAGGAGGAGAGCTTGACCGGGAAATTTCCAGGGGTCTCGCACTGTATTATGAACTGTCCTCCGGGTGTGGGGCGATGTAATTTATTCTCCAGCTGTTAGTGATTGGGCGTAGAAGCCGCAGAAGTATTATCACGACCAAAGTCTCCCTCCTCTCACTCGCCAGGAACCGGTTTTCACAGCAGTTGATCTGTTAGATCGCTTGACGCCCCCAGATCTTCGGTTGTGCAGCCGACCAGTGCTCGAGGCACAGTGCGACCGACTATTTTGGGCTTCCCTCTCACCGACCAGTGCGACGTGGGTCTTCGGCTGGCTGCAAACCGAATGTAGGTACGAAGCAGACGATGCATGGCCTCTTAGCAGCAGGTATCTAGTTTAAATGTACTCCTGACTACCGATCGCCAGAAGAAGAGCGTGAGAGCCAAGAATGCAGAACGGGGGCTTCGCCAATCAGGATCGTCATCTGACCCAGGAAGTCGGGGGCTTTTTTTGGTCTCCCTCCATGCGGTGCTCGTCGACCAACCTCCAAGTCATTTCAGCGCCTGTGCCCCCCTTTATTCTGACGCCTGGAGAGTTCTTTGGGTCCCGCGCTCCGAGAGCCTTTCCAATGTTCTCCGTTCCAAGTAAGGAAGAACGAACAAAATTTTGACGAGCAAGCAAAAGCGGATATCGTGTTCATGCTGCAGTGATTTTTGAGCGAATTGCTTCGGATTCCCGTCGTTTTTCCTTGTCTCGACTCGTCATTAACATTAACGTGTTGCGTGTGATATCCCCTGCCCATCGCTTTCCTGCCACCCCAGCAGGCGCCCCTCTCCAGGAGTCCACGGACCCCCAAAAATTTCGAGACAAGCAGCCAACGAAAGTCGAAAATTTCCCACGACAACCTCCTCGACGACGACGAATAGCGACTCCACCGATGCTGGCCCAGCCTCCTCAGCAAGAATCTTGCCGGTACATTTGTGGTTGGAGTTTCTCGACCGTCGCCCCGATTGACGTCTCGGACTGGGACCCGTTCCTCTCCCGGCGCCGATACTCTTCCGCATCACTCTGACGACTTACCCGCGACAGGGACGGTCTTCAATCGCCGTACCAACAATCCAGCCACCTCCATCAATTTTCAACACATCGCGCATCGAGACCGTCCACGATTGCATCGCAGACGATTCAAATAGTGAGAAGACGAGTCTTGGCCGACCGAACCGCCGCGCGCGGATGATTGTTGGCCATGGCTTTCCTGTTCAAGTCCAAGAAGCAGCAGCAGGAAAGAGGACTGGCCAGTCGTGATGGCGTCCCGGGCTCGTCCGGGTCGTTGCAAGGACGCGCCGCCAGGGACGAGAAGATAGCACTCCAGCGAGCGACTCCTACGGGCAGTTTGAATTCTTTGCAAGACGATGGAAGTGCTGGCAGCCCCGACCAAGGCTTCGGCCGACGGGGGCCAAGCGTAGACCAGACTCAGCCGCAGCAACAAAGTGACTTGCCTGTAAGTTGGGTATCGCTTCATGCTCATGCCCTCACAATTGGCGAGATTTTCTAATGCCACATAGTTTCGAAATGGCCCTCAAGTAGGGAATCCCAACGCTGCTCTCTATCCTTGGTCGCAACGACGCTTAACCTACACCTCATCACATCCCAGCCCATTCCCTCGATATGGCGCAGCTATCAACTCCGTATCCTCAAAAGAAGGGGATATCTACATCATGGGGGGCTTGATCAACAGCTCCACCGTCAAGGGCGATCTATGGATGATTGAGGCCGGAGGGAATATGGCTTGCTATCCACTAGCCACGACGGCCGAAGGACCAGGCCCAAGGGTTGGCCACGCCAGTTTGTTGGTTGGCAATGCATTTATTGTCTATGGTGGCGACACTAAAATCGATGAATCGGACGTACTGGACGAAACGCTCTACCTCCTCAATACCTGTATGTTGATCAATGCCCAAGCCAAAGGCGCTGGTATATGAATGCTAACATTATCCGAAGCGACGAGACAGTGGTCCCGAGCTTTGCCTGCGGGCCCACGACCCTCAGGACGATACGGTCACTCGCTTAATATCCTTGGATCCAAGATCTTCATATTCGGCGGTCAGGTGGAAGGCTACTTCATGAACGACCTGTGTGCCTTTGACCTGAACCAGCTGCAGGTTGCCAACAATCGCTGGGAGATGCTCATACCCAATACCGAAGTCGCCGGCTCTCAGGTTCCCAGCGCGCGGACCAACCATTCCATGGTTACCTTTAATGACAAGCTCTTCCTGTGGGTCATTTGCCGCCAGCGAACAAACAAGCGGGTTGCTAACAAGGGATAGGTTCGGCGGCACGAATGGCTACCAATGGTTCAACGACGTCTGGTGTTATGATCCCACGACGAACAAGTGGTCTCAGCTGGATTGTATAGGATACATACCGGTTCCTCGCGAGGGCCACGCCGCTTCCATAGTCGACGATGTCATGTATATCTTCGGCGGGCGGACGGAAGATGGTACCGATCTCGGTGATCTGGCTGCTTTCCGAATAACCTCGCGCCGGTGGTACACGTTCCAGAACATGGGCCCGTCGCCGAGCGCTCGATCCGGCCATCGCATGACTACTGTGGGAAAGCAGGTTATAGTATTGGGCGGAGAGCCGAGCTCGTCGGCAAGCAGTTCCAATGATTTGGCCATCGCCTACGTTCTTGATACCTCCAAAATTCGATACCCGAACGATTCCCAACCAGCAACTTCACAGAGAGTCCAAGGACGGCGGCCGAGCGCGAGCGATTCGCAAGGAACACCAACCTCAGGGCGGCAGCTGTCTTCTCGCGATGGCTCAACGGGACCGCCAGAGACAAAGAGGCTGATCGGTAGTGCTTCTGCCCCCCCCGTCTCTATGAACGGGTTTCGGAGCCCACCAAACGGCCCCGAATCCGGCCCGGCCCCGGCCCCGGCCCCATTTCCGGCCAATGGATCTCAGATCGGCCGCGCTACCGGAGCATCACCGCCTGTAGGCCCTCCGCCCCAAGGACCTACGCCAGCGAAGCCGACCGTCAACGCATCAAACATCCCTCGCGTTCGCGGGCCTTCAGTAGAGCGGGATGCAGCAGCCAATGTCGTGGTGTCAAACCAGTCGCCCGTGACGCGAGAACCGGCCAAGGACGAGAGTCCCATAACAAATGGGAGGCGAACACCGACCCAGCAAGTCCCCAAATCTGCCCCGAAGCCCGAATTTGCGGTTGCAGAAACGCCAGCCAAGGGGAAACAACAACGCCAACGATCTCAGGGTTCGATTGACAGCACAAACGACACGGCTTTTAAGGCGCCTGCGGCTCGCCCCGCGTCCCCCCCTCCGCCCACGAGGCAAACAAGCAATCCGCTGTCACGCAGATCATCTGGGAGGAACTCGCAAACCGTGGCACTACTCAAGGAACTAGATGCATCAAGGAACCGGAATGCCTGGTATGCATCGGAGCTGGAACTTGCTCGCAAGGCTGGATACGTATCCAACTCTTCCCTGAGCCCGGTTCTGGACAGCCGCGCGACGGAGACGTTTGACGACGAGGATAAGCCACTCATCGAAGCGCTCATCGCCATGAAGAATGAACTTGCAAACGTCCAAGCGTCTGTAGATAAGCAGGCCATAGTTGCTGCGAAGCAAATAGCAGAAGCAGAAAAGCAGCGCGATGTTGCAATTCAGGAAGCAGTCTACGCCAAAGCGAAGCTTGCAGCTCATGCCGGCGGCAGTGCGGCGAGCACGCCGCAGCTCGACAACGACAGAGACGCAGATGGTACCGATAGAGCGAATGAGATGAGTAGGAAGTTAGCATCCGCCCTTGGCTACCAACGCGACTTGCAGGCACAGATGGAGAATATGAAGTCAGCGCTCGAGGCCGAAAGGCGCGCGCGGCAGCTGGCTGATGATACCTCCAGCGCTTCCCAGCGAAGAATGACGGAACTTGAGACCTACAAGCAGTCTACGTCGGCAGAGATGTCACAGCTCAAGTCTGCTCTTCACAAAGCGCAACGTGAACTTCGAGAGCAATCCATGTCGGCCACCGAGGCCGTCGCCGCCATGAATTTACTGCGAGCAGACAAGGAGGAGCTAACCAACAAGTACAATGAAAGCGTTGGCAACGACAAGGAACGGGGCCAGACGCTAGACTCGTTGCGGCAGGCACTGGCAGCAGCAACCGAGACTAGTTCGCATCTCGAGCGCCGACTCGAAGACGAGAAATCCTCTCGGGAGAAGCTGGAGACCAAGTTCAACAAGCTCAAGGCCGAGCACGAAGCCCGGATGGCGGAGTTGGTGGCGGCAATGCAGCGCCTGCGAGACGCCGAGGCGCTCGCCGAGAAACATGCGCAAGAAGCACGCACCCATCGACAGGCCGTCCTGACTGGTCTGGATAAGATCTCAGTAAAAGACGGCACCCCGGCGAGTAAGGGCGACGCCGAGCGCATCATGACGCTGCAGAGCCAGATTGCGAGCACGACCGCTCTGGCAAAGAAGTACCAGCAAGAGGCGGATACTACAGCCGAGCAGCTTCGGGCAGCCGAAGAGCGCATTGCGGGCTTGGAACTCTATCAGGAGCAAGCGAGCAGGGATGGCGTGTCTATTAGGAAGCAACTGCAGATGGCCCTGAAGGAAACCCAGACGCTCCAAGCTCAGACCTCAGACCTCAAGAGGGAGCTTTCCGCCCAGCATCTTGAAACGAACGCCATGACGGTGCAAAACAACGCGCTGAAGGACATTCTCGGCGAACGCGGCATTAGCCCGACAAGCGCAGCAGCCAAAGCCCGCGGCTTGAACAGCCCCCGCGCCGGCTCTCCAGGACAGCAGGCTCGGGTGAGGGAACTTGAGCAGCAGCTGGCATCGGTGGAGCAGTCCAGGCAAACCATGGCGGCGCAGCTCCAGGGTTCCGAGTCGCAGTACCGCGATAAGCTCGCTCAGCTCGAGTCTGACTACAACTCGGCCATTGCCTACCTCAAGTCCACCGAGAAGATGCTTAAGAAGCTCAAGGACGAACATGCCATCTACAAGGCAGAGAACAAGAAGCTCAAGACCGAGATGGAAGACTTGGAAGAGAAGGCGGCGAAGGCAAGCTCGGCAGCAGCAGCCCCCTCCGACTGGGAGAAAGAGCGGGGGAGTCTCCAGAGGAAGATTGAGACTCTCCAGAGCGAGCTTCGAGCCACCTCGAATCAGATGGAGAAGCGGCTTGCAACCATCAGGACCGAGGCCGATTCAGCTAAGCGCGAGCGTGATGCCGCGGTGAAGACGGCCGACGAGGCTACCCGGAGAATCACTACGAACAAGAGGGACCTCGACCAGCTCCAGCAAGAAAACATTCTCTTAGAACAGCGAGCTCAGGATGCCGAACAAAAGGTTGCCCTGCTCCTGGACCAGGTTGAAACATCTGTCGACAACTACCGGCGGCGCAGCCGACAAGTCACAGGTATAAACCCGTCTGAGCTGGTGGCCACGAATGGCGGTCACGCCGCCCATGCAAGGAACGACAGCTCTGAGGTCGAGAGCGTGTACGGGTCGAGCGGCATCGATGGCCGCAACAGCGCCGCCCTCGACAATCTCGCAAACGAGCTCGAGACGCTCCGGACGCACTGGGAAGCGAACAACAAGAATTACCGCCTAAGTAACGCGTTTGATTTTGAGACGAGCATTGGCGCGAGAAAGGAGGACGACCCCAACGGACTGGGTCTCAGCGAAAGCCTGGCGGATTGGAGGAAGCGCCTGGATGTTGAGGAGAAGGGCCCGCACCCCGACACTAAGAGCAAGGCCCGGCCGGCTTAATCAATCGCCACACAGAGCATTGGCAACCACGACAAACATCTGTACACAATCACGAACCATTACACTTGCACTGCCATTTGCGCAGATAACCAGGAACCCGGTATTGGAGTTGGGGGATATGTTTTTTTTCTACATGTTGTTTTGGTTTGATCCTTTGACGAAGTCACGAGCGAGGATGTGGCACGGAGCATCTGGATCCGGTTCACCAAAATGTCTTAAAGTATCGTCGACACCGCGCGCTTTCGGGTTTTTTTTTGTGTCTTCTTCTTTATCAGTATATTTCTTGTCACTCCTTGTTCTCAGCTGCCCCGGTTGCCCTCTAGAGCCAAACGGGTGTGATTAATGATTATCATAGTCAAATTAGGGACGAAAGGTGGGAGGGTGTGAAGGGTGTGAAGGGATTGAGACAGTTGCGGGAGGCTGGTCCTAGGATCTCTCTCCTTGGTGTTTTTTCTTACATTGTTCTTTGTTGTGAGGGTCATGTACAAGTTTTAGCCGATGATGTGTTGGCTTTCTTTTCTTGAACGATTAGACAGGGACGTTTATCAAATGCTTGGGATGATACCACATTTGAATTACTATTATCTTGCGAATTTCCTTGGGCTATGATATTTTTGATGTGTTAATATCCGCCCTAGCTATGTTTCGGTCTAAGATTCTCATCCTAAAGGACATTTTACAACTCAATGTGGCGAGCATGCTTTGCTTCCATTCCAGGGTGGCTCCATCTCCGTGAAGCCCTTATTGCAAAACGAGACTCAATACCACGCCCTCCACCTCTTTGCCCATGAGCGTGACCATGGTTTATTTCCTCCCGTTAATGACAGACCCTTATCCAGGAAATCGGTATAGGGCATTCCCTTGCTCACCATAGAAGTGATAACCTTGCTATCACTCGCAATATCCGCTGGATGAAGCATCGCAACCTCATTGGCCTCGCTACACTAGGTTCGCACGATGTGTGGCTCCTTTCGCCTATTCCTCTGCTACACAGCGTACTGTTCAATCCCGCTTTTGATCCACAGTTCCCGTCTCGATATGTAGCATAAGGGAAGGGCAACGGGAAAGAAAAGCAAGCCTCCCCACAAAATAATGGGTGGCAAAAAAGGCAAAGATATACAGTGAATGCCAAGTATCAAGGACCACCACGTGGGTGGGGAGTGGATGAGTATCCAAATAGTACATTGGAACATCAAAACACAAGTGTGAAGATGATCAAATTGTACCTTCGTACAGAGTGAGGAAAGGAATGGACTCAAGACACTTACGAATTCTACCGTCGTAACAACTCGTTTCTAGGCAAACTTTCCCAGAAAATTAGTTGATTTTGCCCCATATCAATACCGTACCTGTCGCCTCGCACCTCACGATTCGAAATCGAATCATCCGTTATATAAAACAAAACCCCCGCTCAGCAGCTCCAAAATTGGTTTCCATTCTTTGCGTGTTCAGTATCGTGATATATATCCCTATGATCTAGTAAGCCTTACTATACAATCGCACTCGCACTTCAAAGAATCGGCCAATCAGTCCCTTGGTGACAGAACAGATCCTCTACGTACACTGCCTTGCACTCCACCGTGCGGTCAGTTAGGACGTCATTCCGGAGGATTGAGCTCTCTGACCACAGTATGACCAAATGTTCTTCGGGGGTACCAATACTAACGTAGCTGATATCCAGGCAATCATATCACATTTTGGGAATTCTAGAAAACATGAAAAGTAAAACGCCCAAAAATAGCAACCTGTGTCGATGAGGTACGTGCTGTACTACTTTGGTGGGCTAGCCAATCATAATCAAAAAAGAGGCTGGGTGTACCCCCCACATCATTGGATCGCTTCTCAGCCCCCCTTTCCATAATAAGACCTTATCAAAGAAAATTAGCTTCTCACTTCCAACAATCAAAAACCAGTCCTCATTGGTCTAGTGGTGAGGATACCTGCTTGTCATTGCACAAATACGCAGGTGGCCAGGGTTCGATTCCCTGATGGGGAGTTTTTTCTTTTTTCTTTTTTTTTTGAAGATTTTCCTCCTTCTAACACCGCACCACCGCCAATTTTTTCTCGCCTTGACCTCACTCAGTATGCTGCTCTCTTGATTGCCTGTATTTTAGGACCCCCGTTTTGATGCACACGCAGGTAGGTCGTCAATTACTTCATCCTTCACATGGAATTGATTTCCCAGCAGATATGGACTGACCGCCTGAAAGACTCGCTCCTAGGGCGGCAGCCTCTGTCGCTGATATCCTCCTTACCGTGGTTTTTTCGTATTTGTTTTCTTTTATCTTTTCCGAAAGTGACCACAGGACTCAATTTGGAAAGCGGAACTGAAAACGATGGGTTCTCACAAGCGACCTCTAGGATTCTTTTGATGAGGAAAACACTCTGTCGATCAACTCTGCTCGCTGTCCTGACATCTTCTCATCTGATGTCGCTTGGCGAGGCTGCTACGAAGTTACTCTCGAGAGACTTGAGTGGAGTATGGGCTTGCTAGCTACTGAGTATACGCGTCAATATTGTGCAAAGAGGAATGTGTTCTCAATGTGGGTAGTGATGCAAATTTTATTTTCTACGTCCGCTACCCATTCTGGTGCCAGACAAGAGGTAGCGACACAGGCCTCATTTCCTCGCCGCTATCACCAACTCTCCTCTGAGGTCAGGGCTAATTTCTGTTTGCCTAGAAGAGTTGTAAGGTCTATCTTCATCCGTGTGTCTCTCCCCTCTCTAATCGTATCTTGTCGCACCATATAAGCGCTGCAACTCCTCGCCCTGCCCTTTATCAACTCCATTCCTTGTCATCAATCTCTTTTAGACCCTCCCGTATCTCGCCCCACGTAACCTCATCCTTCTTACCCCTCTTAGCCGCCTCCAACCACTCCTGAAACTCTCGCTCCAAATCATCTACCACATCTACATAACAAGGCCAGCAAGCCCTCCCTTCCGGTCGCTTGATCAACCCGCACCGCGCCCCGGCGGTCGTCTTGAGGGCGAGCATCTTGTACTCTTCGTCATACAGACACGAATGCAACTGCGGAAACGTCTCCCTCACCCACTCCATATCATACCGGCCGTGTTCCAAGCTAGCCCGTATAAGGGACCCGGTGTGGTGTCGCAGGTAGCTCCGAAACATCGCATTGAGTTCCACCTTTGCCACGGCGGGTCCCGTGCCGGTGGTCACGCGCATTGAAATGTCCTTGCCGAACGAAGGGTTGAGACTCGGATCCTTGGAAGGGTGTACGCGCCGAAGACCGGTAGCCATGCAGAGGAGAAAGCCCGTAAGCGAAGGCGGAAACGACTGCAAGTCCCGGCTCGTGACGACGCTTCCCTCGGAAAGTCGCTCAAACAGCCCCAGAATCGCCGTCCCCACGGGTCCGTCGAGGTTGATGTTGGGGGGTGCCTTCTCGGGGAAGGGTTCGTGGTACGCGATGGGCAGAACCCCCTCAGTTCGCAGTCCCTCCAGCATGTTCTCGCGCTGCTCGGGACTGGAAGAATGAAGCTGCATGTTGTCAAAATAGG
>Ga0247774_1000777_pt1 | contig 16072 bp, 13 predicted proteins | sample UWRJL001104B6_FD_179933 | JGI IMG/M metagenome (GOLD analysis project Ga0247774, IMG submission 179933) | Plant litter microbial communities from Arlington Agricultural Research Station in Wisconsin, United States - UWRJ-L001-104B-6 | ecosystem: Environmental > Terrestrial > Plant litter >... | reverse complement strand
TACATCGCCGCCTCGTCCTACATCGCCGCCTCGTCCTACATCGCCGCCCCTAAGATATAACAACCCCCGGGCAATATATCAGAGATATATTAAGGAAAGGGATACTTGGTATAAATCTCAGCCACGCGAAAGTATTAAAACTAATCAGCAATACCGGAGAGCAATGGGGCTACCACTACGATACGATAAGGCCAGCTACGAGTGGTGTCTTGAATATCAGCAAATGACGAGATGTTGTACGACCTCAACTGGGTCTAGAGAGTGGACAAAGGAAGAGATGATGGTATATTTAGATTGGAGCCGAGCGGAAGATGCTCGTGTTGAGGCTCAAGTTGCCCGAGAGATAGAAGGAAATCCCTTTGATATAATAGGACGAAGAGGCGTAGGTAAGCTATGGGAATGGGTAGAAAAGGATATAAAGGAGCAGGAATCATTATATAGAGAGTAGAGGTCTATAAACAACCCCTTTGCCCTTTCTGCTTCGTCTGCTGGAATTTGCTCGCTCTCAATTGTCTCTGCGTCAATGTCGTGGTGGTGGGGGGCGCGCAGATATTTTTTACTTAGTAAGCAAACCAGGCGCCCGATTAGCAAAAGGGGGGCGCCTCTGTAGGCGTCGCCGACAGAGAGCCAGCGATGCGAAAATTCTCAGTCGACTGCTCTGCTCCAGCAAAGAGAGTAAGGGGGCCTAACTGGACGGAGGATGCGGTCTCCCTTGTAAATGGGTCCAGAACAAGGATCAAAACAGGCCCCGGACCGTCCCTCGATTAAAATAAACCTATAGGGCTTAGCATTTCAACCTGCTAAGTACCAGGTACTGCACCAGCTAAAGTTAAGCGCCAGCGCTTCAGACGGCCCCCATTTTAGCACCAGCCCAGCTTAATAAAAATAGAGAGTTCCAATAATATCCTCTCCGCCACTCTGATCTCGAGCTGGTTAGCCTGTCAAATATTTTATTCGCCCCATCGCCCAACTCATTGGGCCGCATAAATTCGTTGCCACTTCATACCCGATCCCTCAAGCAGACCACACTTTCACCACTCGACCATTACTCCCACTAATATCTGAGCAGCACCGGCCAGGATGTCTACTCTACTGATCCAACCACTCCAGGGATTTTCTCAACGCTCAGCGCGCTGTGAGGGGGCTGTTGTCCGTCCAATGTTACTAGGAACAGACGGAGAAATGCCCAACGGAGCTGTCCTTACCTTACAAGGTCGAAATGTATTTGCCAACTTGAGAGACTTAGAAGAGGCCATAAGCCGGGTTCCTCGTCAACGCCGGGACATGCTGACCCATCTTGAACCACATGTCCCCTGTGCCGCACCGAAGGGAGCAGGGTTATCCAGCATCACAAAACGCGGCTTCCGTACCGGCTCCGCGTTAATCCAGGAAATTGCACCACCGAGATCCAATGTTGAGCTTAGCGTCAAGTACTCCAAGCCGGCAGAGAGTACCTCAACAGGGTTGGAAGCGGACCGCCATGGGATCCAGCCCAAGCGTCAGGCCGTACGAAACAAGTCCGGTGAAGTTGTTAAGCCGGCACTACGTCAGGGCCAGTGCCGTCTAAGGCCAACTGGGCCCAAGTCCGTTAGTTTCGACACCCGTGAACACGCCCGCCACTTCTTCAAAGTTGATCCGCCGCTTGATATCGGCAATGTATCGGCACCGACCGATAACTGCGATTATGTTGCTGGAGACGAGCAACCTACATGCCCATCGCCTTCCTATATGTTTGAGGTTACTGTTGCTAACTCGAACCGCGAGTCAACCGCTCTTGAGACATTTCCTGTCTACTTAGAGAGAGTATGGATTTCTGATGACCATAGATGCCTGATGGGTTCAACGGTAGTGGCCAATAAAGCTTTCCAAAAACGCGTCAGCTGCAGATATACGTTAGATTGCTGGAAGACCTGGTCAGAGGCCACTGCCGAATTCTCTTGCAAGGTTCGATCGGGTGATACCAAAATCGACCGCGACCGATTCACATTCACCGTTAAGCTACTCGACTCGGTAGATATCTGTAGTACGACGCTCTGCTTTTGCATACGGTATAACGTGGACGGCCAAGAGTACTGGGACAACAACAGCGGAGCCAACTTTCGGGTCAACATCCGGAAGACGTACCTGCAACAGATTGGAAAATCCTTCCAACATGGATCGAAAACTAGCGACCTGTCTACACAACGACCTCTGGCGCCCGGCCCCAAATCTACGACACCCATCTTCGACAATTTTAGGAAGGCTCGCCGTGCTGACCTACATCTGAAAGACTTCCGGGCTAACGATATGCGGAGCAATGATCAACTGTGTCAGCTTTTGCCGAATAATTTGGCTCTTACCACGCGCTATAGCCTTGATGCCTCACTCATCTCTACTTCCCATGCCAAGGACACGGTTGTCAAGCGGCGCCCATAGGTCTTGGACCTACAATGACCACTGGTAGGGACTAACCAGCGGTTCGACTCGCCCTCGCCCTCGCCCACGCCCACAGCCTCCGCCACCGCCTCGATCACGTCCTGTCTAAGCATGTCGATAGAGCTCGACTATCGGCGACCGGGGGGCTGCGTTCAGCGGCGAGGGTCTGGTTAATACTGGGAATGTATAGGGGCAATTAAATCCGGTTTTGTCTGCCTCCATTTTGATCCACGCACTTTATGAGCTAACTAGCTTCTGTGCCTAAATACGTGTGCTGAGGTAGCCAGGATTTTAACACGCCTTACCTTCAAGCGGCGTGCCTTGGCTGCCTCCAAGAATATGTGCCTCTGACGCACTAGAACGAACAAGGCCGGTCATATATAAGAAGTCAGCCCGAGACGCCTCATAATTCTCATAAGCGGTTATCTACCCTAGGCGACACCGCCTCATCGAGAAAACTGTACTTGTGGGGCTTGGCTTCACATGGCTTTGCTCAATGAGTCACGAGCCAAGTGGGATTCAAGTATAAATGGGGAATGGCTCGGAAGCAAACGATCTTGCCTTTCCTTCTGGTTCATGTCCCTGATGAACTTGATTCAATAGTCAAATTCTCATTATACTTTCCATCAAAACCTTATCAAGATGTTCAAGAAAGACACTAAGGTCGTCGTCGTGCAGTCTCTGGTGTGTACATGCATATGGACTTTCTTTCGGCTATCCTTTGGGTCTTTGGCTATTCTTTTGGTCTTCGCCTTGATTTATCGGCGCGGTATAGCCCTCGCTCCCCTGAACCAAACTCAGCATCAGCGAGGAAACTCTGGATTCAAAGAGGTTAGTTTTCTTACGTATGGATATTCTCCATAAGAAATTTCTCTTATGTCAAAATTTCCTTCATATTAAATTTCTCTTAGTAATACAACCAATCTATTGTATTGTCCTTTAATCAGCGCATGTTGTAACGCAACGGGAAGACTTCGACTGGATGGAGAGGGCAAGGGCTGAAGTTGAAGACAGAGAGTTATGGTATCTGTGTGAGATGGAGAAGAGGGAAAAGCGACACGGAGCGAGATAGAAGAGATGTTGAACAACGTGAGAGATAAGTGTGAAACGGTCTGCAGGCTTCAATGGACGTAATAGCTAGAAGGGTAGCACGTTGTAATATGGCGCCGTAGCCAAGTCCCGATGCATTCCCTATGACCCTTCAGCCCCAAGAGTCTGATCCGTGCATCCCTTTGGTTATTATTTTGGTACCTTCTCTCCTTTTTTTTACAGTGAAATGCGAAATGGGTGTCGGATTTTTTTTTAGTTACTAACCCCTAGTCCCACTATCATCACCCTCCTAATCCCCATCCTCGCGTCATCTGCCCCATCGAGGGCTTGCCGGGCGAGACAATCAGGGAAGTGTTCAATGCCTTCACCGAAGTGATTAGCATCTATCTTCTCATTAATGACTATCCGCCTTGGCTTGGTACTTCCTCGATACAAGGTAACCGAGAACCGGGATCCAGGAAGCAACCTTCAGTAGTCCCATCGAAATCTTGGAAGTCGCGTTTCGGACGGGGGATGAGAGGCTCGAAGCTATTATGGAGACGGCGCCACCTGCGTCCACGCTGCTTCGGGACCACGCTGCTCTTTTTGGCATTATGCTGGCCTATTCTCGCAAGACGGACGTCAAGCTCTCGGTCAGAGACAAAGCAGCCGGGGCTTAGGATGCTCAGGTCATGGTAAGTAGAACTTTCCTCTACCGAGCCCAGTCTCTAGTATGGTCCGGCTATGTATTTATTTCTCCGCTCTTCTAGTTTCCAAGTGTCGCTATCGTCCCACTTGCTCCCAACCTTGGTATCAGGAAGATGCCAGTCGATCCCGATGCTCCTGTCCCGTTCATCGAGCTCGGGAGTTCGCCGAACTTGAACCATATCGTCGTCATAGGCGCCGACGAGTACATCGAACTGGCTCAGCTCGATCCCCAGACAAAGAAACCGGTGCTGATCAGCACCATCCTTGTCGACGTCAAGGCCTGCTGCAAAGAAGCGTACGTCTACCCACTCCCTAAGCTGGATAGCTATGCTAACCTTTTCCCCGGCACTTGTATAGGTTCGTGGGCCAGGATGGCAGCCAGCGGCCAGCCCAGTGGGTACAGCGTCGCCGTCGCGCGCACTCGCCCCTCGACGACTGGGTTCCCGCCTTCTACAAGAATGTCCTCGCTGATGATGCCGCCTAGACCTCTACATGGTCGATCCGTCACCTGGGAGGAACTGTTGCTGGGACAGGATGGTATCGTCGGCTTACTCCGGAAGAATCGAGTAGCACCTATACAATATAAACCACGTCGGAGACAACGTCGCATAGCTCAGGCTCTTGAAGCGTTGATATTACGAGGGGCCGTCAGTAGTAATAGCAGCAAATTGGTATGGAGGAATAATTATATAAAGAAACTGGCCTGAGTATTCTCATTTGGCTTTGCACACGTCACTCTCGTTGCACTTCACCACCTACCTCAGCACCCACCCTCAGGATCGATCCCAAAATAAGTCTCCCTTGTCCAGACTTAAATTGACGTCGCACAGACGGAGGACTTCGCGGCCCTGGCTCAGAGGAACAAAGAACGTCGATACCACGGTACTGCCAGCAACAAGACTGAGAAGCTCGAACTCCACATGTTCCATCTCTCGCATAACCATCCTTCCGTTCATTCCATGTGTCCCTGTTTCCCCCTCCTGCAGGTAACTCGCACCAATGGAGCTGGGTGGACACCGGGTCAACGACGTCAGTCTTCTCCTTGCTCGGCCTTGAAACACACAGCCGCACGAGATGTCCTTTCCGATCATGCTGAGATATTAAGTGCCTTGGTTATGAAGAGGTATCCCTGACCACCACCCTTGTGGACATCGCATCGCGTTTCAGGAGTTTTCCGACTCGAGAATCAAGATCGATGCTCCAGTAGCAGGCAGAGGAATCAAGCGCGAAATGCCTTTCAGCGCTACTAGTTGTGTTCGTGTTCCTCCTCGACGTCTCGGTAGAGTGTCCCGGCTACACTCGGGCAAACAGTCACTGGATGAGACTCTTGTAGCACCACGGAGACAGGTTCGGATACAACGCATTATTGAGACCTTCCTATGCCTAAAGTAAAAAATGCCTTTACACCCAGATTTCCGCAACCCTCCACTACCACTAAGAAGCCGATTACATACTCTTCTTACGTAATGCAGAGATTGTACGGTCCATTGCTTGCTTCATCTTCTTCTTGTTTTCAAGAGGAATGGGGTAATATGAAATGATAACTCGGGTGCTCGGAAAATACTGCGACGGCATGTTGAACTTATCGAGGAATGCCAAAGGAATGTAAGCAGTATAGAAATAGAGATTTCGAGCTTCTTTGGGGCGAGCTAGAAGATGGACCTTTTAAGTTCCCACTTAGCTCGCAAGATCGCAAAATCCTGTAGATATAGACACACCTTAATGCAAGCTGCAGGTCCTTGAGATGTCGTAGACACCTCTGAAATGGACCGAGCCGATGACTCGAACTGCGAAGGCATACTACACATTTCCTTTGCGCTTGCTTCCTTTGCTGTCTTAATACTGGTATCTTGTCGTCGACGTTGGTGTGCCTGGGCGAGAGCGATCAAAACGGCTGCAATGTAGGGATCTTCTACTTCGTTTTCTGGTTGAATGCGGCATTGTATCTTCTGTTGAAGACGAGAAGCCGGCAGGTTGAACCTGGAGCGGGACGGAAATTTAACTGACTTATTGCGACGCGATTCTGTGGTCTCGAGATCGAGATAGGCAAGAGTAGGGGCGACCGAGCTCGATAGGGAGCATGAGAAGAGGCCGTCGTTTGGGAGGGTTCCGACAATACGCTGATCGAAGTAGAAGGATAGGCCGAAGCTAAGGATAAATAAATATGGTTAGCAAGGATTATCACGGATATTCGAGGATTGGAGGAGGAACTTGCTCGGAGAGTGGGTGCATGCCACAGTCTTCAAGGAAGTCTCGAATCGCTGAAGTTTTGAACGTGATCATGTTTGCACCAAACAGGTGGCTAGCTACGGTATGAATGGCAAACATAGTTGGTAAATGCACGCGTTCGTTATTCTGTCCCTGGCAGTGTATTGCCTTCTCTCTCGCTCGGTAGTCTTTGTCGGCGTTGCTCGACGAGGGTCTCCGTTTTGGTTCTGGCTCTTCGGGAAGAAATCGGCAGTCTAGAAGCTGCAAGTGTTGTGAGGTCCAACGCAATGGGGAGACATAAAGTCGGCTTCGGCTCTGTTCTCGGATAAGGTAGTTGATAGATAATGGCTCGGGGGACTGAATCGTAGCGGACGAGGAAATCGTCGAAGACTCGGACGTCAAGGCGGAAGAACAACGACGACGCGACAGCTGAGGGCCTGGGAGGGCATCGTTGGCTTTTCGTTTCCGCGTAGCGTTAAGTTTCAGCGAAGTCTCATTTTCTGTCAGCTGGAACACTGGTGTTTCCATGGTGGTGAGCGAAAGAAACTACGTGGATAACAGCGACGATGGAGTTTTGTTTTGGTTCCGGCAGAGAGCGGGGATTTTTGTTCTGCAACAAAGAAGCACGTGACTAGTCGCCTGCAACGCCACCCTCAGTTTCAGCCACGACGCAGCCACACTCCATTCCGCCAAGGTGGACATGAATGGGTGATTAGAGGAACACTGGTACAAAAATATGATATGAAACCACAGAGGGAATTGGTGTAGGTGGTGCTCGGCCTTTTTGATCCCATTAACCAAAACGATCACTCTCCTACCAACACATTGTCAGCTTCGAGCTAGACTGATGAGAAGACAGATGGCTGCCTAGTAGACTTTCCACTTAATATGGGTTCATTCCCCATCCCAATCATCACCATTCATCCACTTCTTTTCCAAGATAATATCAATTACTATCTGTTATCATTCATTTAACATGGAATACAGGGCGTACTCAGTACGAACCCCCGAGGACTTGGAGGCTTTGTCTAAAAAGAATGGCATAGAAGTTATTTCGCATCTCAGCTCGATGGAGTTAACAAAGTCCGCCAGCGGGTGGAATTTTCGGCACCTGATTGCCTATCGACTTCTTGTTCTCTCAGATCAAGAGATCTTTTTACCAGTCCTCGAACCCAACCACAACGACCAGTGCCCTGTGTGCAAACCAGACCAGCTCGGTCCCCAGCAAAACCTCAACCATATCTGGACAGGATCTCTCATCGGCAACGATCCGCCCGGTCTTTACGAAAAAGCGGAGGGCCAGCTCATGCAATTAGGGGATGGGTTTTTCTGGGTGGCGCTTGCACGGGCAGGTCGCCCGGACATCATCGACCAAGCGAAAGTGTACCCTCGCCGTGAGAGGACACAGGTCGCGCGGGAGGGCTATGTTAGCTCCACAACTGAAATCCCCGGATCTTCCTCGCCAATCGGCTACTCCTCGTCCGAGTTTGAGCTCGAAATAAATGATCTTGACGAAGACGAACACGAAACACGACGAAACAAGCCGGAGGAAGTGACTGTCCAACTCATAATTTGTTTCCTTCAGCACGTGTTGCATCTTTGTCTCTTGCAGCACGCGGAAAATTCGATGACTGACACCGAAGTGCGACCGCGAATAGAGCGTATGACGACAAACACCAATGTTGCTGGTGACGTGCCTGTCACCAGCGAGGACGACGGAGGTATCTGCCGGATGCAGCGACTGAAGCACGGCTGGGAAATGAAGCATCCGTATCTGGCCTTACTGGAGGCTAAGAGGGCGTTCAAGTACATTCACTTCGACCCTGTAACGGGGAAATATAGCCCTATCGTATCAGACAAGCACCTAGCTCAGTATCTTGGCGAAGCAGTTATCACATGGAAGGGAAACCCGAATTTGCTGCAGGAGTAAAGTCCCTTACCTTTTCTTCATAATAACAGCACTAACTATTCTAATTATAGCGTATTCCTTATTGCAGCCACCAGCACTTTCGTGCGCTTCGTTTATTTTAGATTTGGCCGCGATTATCGACAATATCTCGACGCCAAGGATGAGAAGTCTCAAAAGGAAATCATCAGTAATAAAGAGAAGGATACATTTGTCTACATGTACAACACGAAGTGGTTCAACCTGCAGTCGTGCGAAGGGAGAAGAATTGCGCTTTGCCATGTTCTCTCGTTATTGAGACATGAAACCGAAGGCATCTGCCGCCAAGTTAATATTATGGAGGACAGCGATCAAAGCTCCAGCTACTTTGGTGAAGGTGATTACTCCATGGATACTGAGGAATGGTGAGGAAAGGGTTCTCATGACTTGGAAATAGCAGACAGTAAGCGTAAAAAAATTCGTGATTGAGTTTCGTATTAACCGTAGGTCGCCCATACTGGATTTGGTAATAGATTTAGGCAATGATTGTGTGACGGGTTACCCCGTGGAGAGCTCGGGCAAAAGCCCGAGCATTACGGACACGGAACCACTGGCCGGCGCCTACAAGGTGGGGCTCCGGCCCGTGCGTAGCTTGTTGATAATTCTGCGAGCTTATCGCCGACAGCTCGCAGAGACCTCCTTTTCTTTCCCATCCAAACCTTTTCGTAGAATAGGATTCAATTAGGTAGCACTGCCAATTGACCCCTTACGGACTGTGACTCTTACTATGTCCACTCTAGTGGAATATGTAGTGGCTCAGACTCATACTTAGTTATGAATACGCCTGGTTACAATAGCCTACCGACGCAGGCTTAATCTGACCTTGTAGGTTCTAAATGAATGTCTAGCAGCTGTTTCTAGGTTGCCACAGCTGACGCATATCCTTCTGTCTGACAGGCTGCGGTCTTGCGTAAGTACTTTGGGACCACAGTTCGTTCAACAGTTTCCACTGCTGAATTCTTCAAAAAGTTTTGACAAACAGGACATCTATTTCGCAAAAAGCTATACTACTCTCCTTTTCTTACTTAAAAGTTCAACCATGAGCTAAACTCGACAATTTGGGGAGGAAAAAAAGAAGCCTAAAGCCCGTATTCTAGACTCGCGTTTATAGGCATTCGAAACTAATAATATCTCTGCGTGAAATCGCTGCAACAAGTAACAGAATGAAGGATTGTATGCTATCATAATAATAACACATATCCACAAACTATGAAGAACTAGTTCCCCGAAAGCCCGGAACCCACTAAAGGACATGAGGAAAAAAGGGAACTTCCTGCACAAAACTAGGGCCGACGAAACCGGAATCATTTGGCTCGAAAGCTGCGATAGCCGCTGGAGTGTCAACGACCGACCCGTCTATATTCCTCTTAAAGGCAGCAAGAGCAGCTTCGGAAGTGCCAGTTGTTCCAGCCTGGTTACCAACAAAGAGAAAAGTTTGCAAATCATCGTTGCTTAGGCTTATTCCACGAGGGAGGCGGCCACCCGTCTCAAAACTCTGCTTAAAGGTGAGCTTCCCGCAGTCTAAGAGATTGAAGATAGAGATACTATCTGGCGTCTTAGCTTCCGCGTTAGGCGTACGGCGGTTACTAACGTAAACATTATTACCTGTCTTGGAGATAAGCAGTTCACCGGCGGCAGGGCCGAAATTTCCAGTAGGATCTGCTTCCGGTGGAGTCTGAAAAGTCGATATAGAGTGGACGAATTCTAATTCTAAATTTCCGTCCTGATACTTCACATTGAAAGATAGAATCTTATTACTAAGCTCGCAGTCGACTAGGTAATGGAGTGCTTCTGAGTCGGCTTCGCCGTGGAAGGCGCCGTGGCGAACACCGCAGCCCTTTTCTGTGTTGGGAACGCGAATTGTGTTCACAATTTCGTATAAGTCGTCATTTACAGATACTATACGAATGGCATCGCCTCCAAGGTCGTTTACGGCAAAGAACCTACCAGTTGGGTCCAGGACAGCTTGGTGCTGATGAGGTGCACCTTGACGCTCTGAAATCGTCCCGTTGATATGATCCTTCACCTTAAGCGATTTGATAAGCTTAGGAGTCCCATCCGTTTCCGACGTGTCCCAAATATCGATAGTGCCATCAGCAAAAGCCGAGCCAATCATCCGTGTCTTATTCTTGTTGAACTCGAGGTGGACCACCCCGGCTGAGCCGTCAATATCCCCGACTACAGTGAGATTCTTAGCCTCGGTATCGTACGTGAAGTGCCGGAGGTTTTTGGCGTTCTCATTAGTGCCGTAGATGTGATTCGGCTCCTTGAAGACGATCCAGCTAAAGTGCATGTCTTCATTGATAAGGCTGGCAATGGGTAGGACCTCTGTACCGTTAAAATCCATAAGAGTGGTTCTATTGGGGAAAGCGACGATGATTTGCTTTGCTGGGTTGGCTGAATCATGACTGGCCTGTTTCTGAGCGGTGGATCTAGTTGGTGCAGCCACTATAAGCCCGAAGCCAAAAAGCAGTGCGAAGGCTCTCATATTAGCGGAACGTAGTGTGGATATGATACGATAGGAATTGATTAAAACAGTATTTTAAGAGTTGAACTGTTTTCGAAACTTGTAGACATCTAGTCAGTCTATTAAGCAAAAAATTCTAGATCTTCACGAGATTACGAAAGATACATAAGCTGTCTGTTGTGAATGATTTTAGGATGGGAAAAGGTTAAAGTTCAAAATACATACATAGAGGGTCAGAAAGTTGTGTGATTAGAATAGGTCCCAATGGCCTAGAACTCGGCCCAGTCCCAGAAATACATAGAAGTCTACACTGTACATACACTGTCGTGTTGGGCGTATGGTTTTCTTATCTCCGTTCCTACCTATTTATACGTACATATACAAATATATACATAGCAGTTGCGAATATAACAACGATAATTTTGAACTCTATCGTAGAATAGCGGTAGGATTCAGTACTCTAAAGGACCATACGAGGTGATAAATTCTGGCCTGGAAAAACATTGGATACAGTAGCGGCCAGGTTCAGCGTCCGCATTTGAATACATGAATTTTTTCTGCGGGGGCCTAAAAATGGGCCCCGGTGGCTCAAGCACAGTGTCTAATAAACAGGGGCTTTGTTCTCGCCGTTCTGGCCCCTTAACAATAAATAGTTTAGTTAGTTAACTAACGGGGGTGCTCCGGATGACGTAATACGGTTGATAGTTGGGTTAGTTAACTTATGCTGGATTGTACGTCTTGTATTTGTTGGAAGACATAATCCCGGGGAGCTGACCGTCACGGAGCTGGAAATATAATTAGCCGTAATATCTTAACATCGAAATCAGGCAGCAAGGCAACAATAAAAGTCAACTCAGATCCCACGGCCCCCAGAAATGGATCCTAGACAAATTCAAGCTTTATGTAATGGGCAAATAGCGGTTGGGCTCCTCACAATCGGCGCACGGGCCATCTGCTCACGACGCTGAAATGCTGCCCAACCGTCATCATCGCCCAGATCCTAACCTGGCCCAAACACATCGACCTTCGTTTCAAAATCAGGACGCAGAGAACCATTTCGCTCGCACTTTCGCTCAATTCACATATAGCAGCACGGCTATCCAATTGCAAACAATGGAGATCGATAATATATCGGACGGGCTACAGGACCTATGTCTCGATCCCGAGTGGCTTCTATTTTGCCCTACAGGCGACAAGAACTGGCTTTTAGAGAAATTCGATAACATTCCTCGCTACCTGTTTCGAGTATATACTCCAATTTCCCGCGGCATGACTGACAGATTCTGGACGAAGTCCATGGATGCCAGACACGGTAAAGCAAACCGTAATCTGGATATATTTGCCCGAGACGACGAGAAAGTGGCACGCATGCTAAATGAGCATCTCAGGTGGATGGAAGGGTTTGATGATAACCTGACTTCTTGGACGAGTTCGCTGTTGTTTGCGATTGTGTATATCTTCTCTCTACACGCCAATTCGAGGGATAGTTCGACCTTCGACAACATTTTTCTTTGTATTGTCGATACTACCGGCTTTCCCAAGGGAGTTTTCCTTCGAGACATAGACTTGATCAGCGCCTATCGCTCGTTTAATACGGGCCTGCAGAGCTTGGAGAATCTCCGGTCGATGAAGCACAGACAGTATTCGGGATCCTATTACTTTGGAGAATACCTTTCGCAGGGTGCTCTGAAAATCGAAGACAAGTGCCAAATTGTTTCAGCTCAAGAAATAATCGACGAAGGCTTATATAATTTGCAGCCCAGGTTCAATGAGTTTGCAAAATGGGAGATTAGAGAAAAACCGCGTTGGGCAGAACCCGTGATTGAACTTCGTCAGCTGTTTTATCAAGAGGCGACTAAGCAGCAGGGAATAAGGATGGAAGAGCAGGAGGCAGCGATCAATATTGCGCAACTCTTTGACCGGCGCTGGAGACTGCCTGTAGCAGCCAACCTCATTGCATTAGTCCCCCGCCGACGCCGAGACAGCGGCATTCTACTTACATTTAGAACGGCGTCATTCAGAGGTTCGCTTCCCTTTCCTGCAACATGGCCTGTGCTGACAAATATAGAAGATGAAAGAGAGAATTGCTCTCCTTCGAGGACAAAGATGGTGGCTTACAGCACATTGCCAGAAGTGCAACAATATATTGATATTATGCATGATGTTTACAAAGACCTCTGCCTCGCGAATATGAAAGGTCAGCCAAGAATGATTCGAAACTTGCTTCTACCAATCAAGAACTAATTTGATAGCTTGTACAGATTGTATTGGAGAAGCTGAGAGTCAACTACGATGTGCCGTAACCATGGCTCTGAACATTAAAGACTTGATACCTGCAAGCAACGTCTTGACCTCGATGGATTCCAAATATACCGCCTTGCTGCAACAACTTGATACAATTACACATTTGAGCCAATCAGTGTGTCGAGAGCTGAACGATCTAAAGCAACCTTGACCAGAGCGGAAAACTCGTTCGTCAAATACGCCGAGATGTTGCTCATTTTATAGAAAGAGGGCATTTGTTTATGGTTATAGTGGTCGAAGAGTCCCCAAATTCTAACAGCAGGGCTCTCGGGTATTTAGTCACTATTAGCCGAGACCTGAACCGCTACGGAGCTCCGTCTGCATTACACTGTGCTTCAGCTACTAAGGGCCAAAAATACCCTCTTAACGTCCGTCCCTGCGTGGCGGAAAACCCTCCGTGCCGGAAAAAAATGACAGGTACTTTGACTTCAGACAACCCAAAAATTCCACACATTGGGATGTCTCACAAATTGTGGCAAGAAAATATATTTTCTGGCCATTCTTAAGCGCCCACATGAGCTCTCTAAATGGAAAATTTCCTCGTGGTTATTGTTCTCGCGGCTGATCTATACGACGTGTCGATTTACAGCAAAAGAGAGTTCCGTCCATATGTTTCCGCCATTACGCTTTTCTTGCCTGCAAAACAAATTGAAATACCATATTCAAGCTTCAGAACCTTGGAACTACGCTGCTAATCATTACGAGCCCCGTGGTCGTGTGGTGTCCAAATATTTCCAAAATCGATGCGTTGATTAGTACCAGGATCGAGAATCACCAACTTTGACACAGGGCAGTGGCTGACTGTACTCGCGAGGTCGCTGGTGGTTACCGGGAATGGAATGACGTCATCATCGTGGTGGCTCTTTGGGGTTTCGCCGGACAAGTGACGCTGTCAAACGAAAATCACTCGAACCATTTAATTAACTACAAAGAAGATTAACAGTACACTATACTATTCCTCTTCGTGTGGGACAGCAATTCGTGTTATACCTATTGAGTCCCTTGGCCCGTTGCTCGATTCCTTTGATATGTCTGCCATTCTAACCACGGGAGTGCCGGCTACAACGAGAATTCATGCTACTTGACCGAACGCAGCGCAGGCAAAGTCCGATATTCTCAATAAAGACGTCCAAATTCCGACTACGGTCTTCCCTGTATGCCGGGGTTGCATGCTTGTACTCATAGGTACATGGAGTACTTCTTTCCTCAGGGACCGGATCAGTCATCCTCTCTGCTGACTTTAGTGCCTTGGAGATAGAGATATTGGGTAAGCGTGCTGGCCAAAGATCTTCTCTTTCCAGCAGCTTTATATATGCATATGCGTATTTGCTTGGCCATCCACAGTTGTGAACACACATACCAGTCCCATCATTTACTCCTGCTATGAGAATTTCTGCCAACTTCAGCCTTGCAAGCCCTCTCTGCTCTTCCAGCATGCCTGTCCGTTTGCCCGTCAGTTGTATATTTATACCAATCGTCGGGGAACTTACAGAAGACCTTCCACGTTATAGCAGATTCAACTTCTTCGCAAGAGAGAGTAAGATAAGGACCATCATAGTCAAGTACCAATGCTCTCGTGATCTCTTTGAACGCCTGTGCGTTCCGGAATAGATATGCCGCGGCGGTGAGAAGCATTAGATTGCTAGCTTCGTCTGTAAAAGGCCGAAGCCAGCTTTCGCTCGCAAATCTCAGGGCTTGAACACAATCATACTTGTCCGCGGTGACGGCAACTGCGAGGATATCGCATGCAGCGAGGGCTTGAGGTACTTCTCTGTTCTGATGGTGAATAATAGAACATATAATTTTCAATGCTGCAGCATTGTCTTCGGGCAGTAGCAGCTCGGCAGGTCCCTTGCGATCGAGCATATCATGGCCTTCCTTCCAGTCTGGTCCGAACATGACGGAGAATGGTTTCGAGACAGCCTTCAACAGCATAGAATGAACATGAAACCTTGCCTCTTCTGGCCCAACTATCAGAATAAGGTCGCCATCTGGAGCAATTTCGACAACTGTGTTGGTCTGGGTGTTTATCGGATTTTCCATAGTCTGCCGCTGTTTTGTGAAAGCTTTGTTGAAAAAGCGTACTTCGTTGTGATCGTCGCCGGTGCCTTGCTCACGAAGGCTCTTTTGAGTCCCTCATATTCCACCATATTCCATACCTTTCTACAGCCCGATCATGTGAGATTCCCGTGACATAAACCAGATGGTATGGGACCTATCAAAATGCTAAGACAGCTACATGACATCAGCCAGCACCAGGATCACGTGATTTTTAAATCCGCCACGGAATACGGAGTACCCTGTGCCAGAGTCATTTCGCACCTACCAAAATTGTCACGGGCTGTGATACGAGGTATTAAACAGCGCATCGATTTTATAAGAATCTGGACTCCACAACAGCCACAAGGCTCGAGACGACAGTTACCGTAGTGCTAAGGTTCGGAATCTTGAATACTATCTTTCTATAATATTTTTAAGTGATAAAAGCTTAATGGTAGAAGAATGTTGACGGAACTCTCTTTTGCTTTAGCGGAGTCCCCTCAACAGACCAGACACGAGGACGACTACGATACGGTAATTTTTAATATAGAAGGCTCTAGGATGCTCAAAAATAGCTAGAGAATACGCCTTATGCTAAATTTTGCGAGATATCTCGATGTGTGGATTTTTTGGCTTGCTTGAAGTCAAAGTACCTGTCAGATTTTTCCGGCACACAGGGTTTTCCGGCACGTAGGGACGGACGTTAGAAAACTTTAAACATTAAAAAAGCGGACGCAGAGCCTGGCCGCGACTGTATGGAAATGTGGCAGCTGAACATAGGCACTGTGTAGGAAATGGTCCGTATTTCCGTCCCTGGCCGCCGAGTCGTTCTTGGCCCGACATTGGGCCCACAAGCATGCGCCCCAAATTGAGGCTTTGACAGCCACTACTGAGACTGATAGACGAGGCCGTGCTGACGGCGGCATGGCGACTGGGATGGCCGCATCTGTAGAGAG
>Ga0247774_1000776_pt1 | contig 16081 bp, 15 predicted proteins | sample UWRJL001104B6_FD_179933 | JGI IMG/M metagenome (GOLD analysis project Ga0247774, IMG submission 179933) | Plant litter microbial communities from Arlington Agricultural Research Station in Wisconsin, United States - UWRJ-L001-104B-6 | ecosystem: Environmental > Terrestrial > Plant litter >... | reverse complement strand
GGCGGGGCTAGGGTCTAGTAAGTTCCGGCTGAGAGGGAGAAGAGGATTCCGGCGGAACGGCTGTTGGCTTCATATCAGGGCGGCATTCCTGGACCAGGATCCAGAACCAGTCAAAGAAAGACAAAATCTTTTTCTTGCATGCCGCCCGGCCTCCTTTGCAATGTTTGTCCTGTGAAATTCGTACGAGTAGTAATCTTACCTCAAGATGGTGCCCGTCAAGATTTACAACGTAGTCGTCAACTCGTCGTCATGTCGTGTATTCTTTCCTGTCCTCCAACCCCAAGTCCTGCACTTGGAGAAAGATGACCAACCATAGGGCTGCTTAGGGGAAGCAATCTAATAAAGCTCTACCTCTCCCCGACGTCCAGCCGCATCATGTCGTAGATTTTGTAAATTAATGGAGGGCAAAAACAGAAAGGGCTCCCGTCGGCTATTGTTGCGAGATCTAGCATTATACCGGGAAACGGGGGGAACCAAACCCACCAAGAATGTTTTTAATCTAAGGGTTCATGTCTATCATTTCATCCTTGCCGTGAGCAAACAGCCAAGTGTCTCCTATGAAAAGAAGAATCAGCCTTTTGGACGCCAGCGACTTGCAGCCCGGCTGTGCAAAAACCTGCCCCGTCGATTCCCTCCCGTTCCACCCCCCCCTCGGCAGAGGCCTGTGTGCGTGTGTGCCAGTTACCAGGACAATAGAAAAACCTTGACGGAAAGTCCCAGCGTCTCCGTTTTTCATGATGACGAGGGCGAAAAAGAACTGCGGCAAATGGCACCCGGTTTGGGATCCGTCGGCAATACTACTATGAAGTACGAATACGTAGCAGGGAGTTTGACGCATGGCTACCCGCCTCCACTCCTTCGATGCATGCCGGCTGAATCGGGGGGCCAGCCGCCGGCAGATCACGGACGTTGCAGCTTGTAGGAACTGTTTTTAGACCGTGTGCGGCCGTGCGAGTGGTCATTTCTGGCTTTTCTTGATGGAAATCTTGAATGTGGCGATGTCGTCATGTTTCGAGATGAGTGGGGCTGACGACGGTGAAGCAAGCTGAGCTGTAAGTCGGCGCATCGACGGAGACTAGGTATCGACGTGCAAGAAAGAAACAGTACGGATGTTGCAAATACCGACTTCTAGCTCTTGTATCGCCGGGCAATTGAAGTGCGAGTGTTTCCCCTGGGTTATAATTAGGGCTTGACGAGCTGCTGGCAGCCACCGCAGACAAGAGCCAACCGACTACTTTCCATATACGAAATTAAGACTTTGCATTCGTTCATAGGCTAGTTATAGACCAGAGATTAGGTGCCATGGCAGAAGTCGATTTCCACTTCGATACGCCTTTCCTATAATATCTCAGGGCCACCAGTAATGAGCCTACATGCCCATACACTGATCTGAACATCAGAAAGAACAAAACGAAAGCAAGAAAAATAAAGAACGATAAGGTCCAGACTCGCCAATATACACAACCGCCTCCTCTATGCCTGTATTTTCCATCATCTGTCTCGCTCGTAACCTGACCTGACCCGGCTATGGTCGACTTAACGACCCTGTTGACATCTCAGTATTAAACAACAGGCCCAGCCTGGATAACATCCTCAGTGGCATCCGCCTCGTACTGCTTGAAGTTTTCCCGGAACAACTTCGCCAAGGTGCCGAGGCTCTCCTCAAACTTGTCGATGCCCGCCGTCCAGGCTGTCCGCGGGTTGAGCAATTCGCTGGGCACGTTGGGGCATGACTTGGGCACCTGCAGGTTGAACACCTCGTACGTCTCGAACTCCTGCTGCGCCAGCTCGTCCGAGTGGATTGCGTCGAGTATGGCGCGCGTGTACTTGAGCGGACAGCGCTTTCCGCCCTGCGTGCAGCCGGCACCGACCCAGCCTGTGTTGAGCAGCCAGGCGTTGGCCTGGTGGTGGTCAATCCTGTCGGCGAGCATCTTGGCGTACCTCATCGGATGCAGCGCCAGGAAGGGCTGGCCGAAACAGGCCGAGAAGCAGACCTGCGGCTCCGTCACACCATCCTCGGTGCCCGCCATTTTGGACGTGTAGCCCGAGATGAAGTGGAACATTGTCTGGCCGCGGTTGAGCTTGGAAATGGCGGGGAGGACGCCGCGCGCATCGCATGTCAAGAGTATGATGTTCTTTGGGTGGTTATTCGATAGGCAGGGAATCTTGGCGTTGGGAATGTACTCAATCGGATAGGCGCAGCGTGTGTTCTCCGTTAGGGTTTTGTCGTCATAATCAACAATGCGTGTGTCTGGGTCAAAGACGACATTCTCGAGCACCGAGCCGAAGCGAATTGCGTTGAAGATCTCGGGCTCTCCCTCGGCCGAGAGGTTGATGCACTTGGCGTAGCAGCCACCCTCGACGTTGAAGACGCCATGGTCGCTCCAGCAGTGCTCGTCGTCGCCGATCAGATACCGGTGGGGATCGGCCGACAGCGTCGTCTTGCCCGTACCCGAGAGACCGAAGAACACGGTGACGTCTCCATTCTCGCCCTCGTTTGCCGACGAGTGCAGTGTCAGCACGTTGTGCTTGACGGGCATCTCGTAGAACATGACGGTGAGGACGCCCTTTTTCATCTCTCCGGCGTACTCAGTACCGAGGATGACCATCTCCTTTTCTTCAAAGTTGATAGCCACCGACGTCCCCGACGTCATGCCCTCGGTGTAGCGGTTGGCCGGGAACGAGCCGGCATTGTAGATGGTGTAATCGGGTTGGAAGCCCTCCAGCTCTTCCCGTGGAGGGCGAATGAGCATGTTCCTCATGAAGAGAGCATGATAGGCGCGAGCGCAAATGACCCGCACCTTGATGCGGTACTTCTCATCCCATCCTGCATAGCCGTCTACCACGTAGATGCGGTTTCGCGTGTTGAGGTAGTCTATGGCTCGTTCACGGTTGATTTTCCATACCTAAGATTGTTTTCACATGTCAGCCGGGAAGCTCTAAGAAGGTTGATGTCAAACTCGCAAGAGGCGTTCAGGGTACTTGGTTTCGGGAAACTTGACGGCGAGCTCCGGGTCAGGTTCGAGGAGACTGATTGGATTGGGAAACTTTGGTGGGGTGACAGGGATTTCGGGAAAGCCAGGGTGCAACTGCGGGGTCATCCAACATTCGGCCTTGACCAGGCTGGTAGCCTTTAGCGCCTCGGTTCCGACTGCAGCGACGGCCCCAGGTACCGACTATGACGACACGTGCACCTCAACTTTTTCACACGTTGGCGATTCAAGATCCAATTCTCCGAGCAGAAACCCAACGTGACCGAGGGAACAGCGCAATGTGCCGCTTGCAGGATGTGGGAATGGTCTCCGGTCTTCAGCGGAAAAGGGGCGGGGGGTTCGTGTCAAAACCGACACTCGTGACAGGAAGCTCGGAGCAACAAATACCAAAAGGAGCCAAACCAGTGCCGACGAGAAGCGAGCTGGCAAACAGTTTTGACAAGACAGGAATCTTTGGGTAGTCTCTCTTACCTCGGTGGTCATGGCTTTATTCACAGGTCCCCACCTAAAAAGTAGAAGTCAGATGCTGTCGTGAACCTTCAGGAGGGCTGCATGCAAGTGTCAAGTGTCGCTTGCAGCCCATGATGTAAGTCCGCATGCGGCGAAATTGGACCAAGGGAACGTACCAGATGTCATTTTCCGAGGTTGGCTCCCTAACGATGCGTTTGTCCATGGGCGACCTGCCGGTTTTCCTTCCCGAGTACGCTGTCAAGGCACCCGACGAAGTAATTGCGGTACCGGTCTCGTACACCTAATATCGGGTTGGTATCTTCGGTCAGCTTTGCGTGTCGTAGCGCGGCTGTAATCAAGCTGCGTCCGGAGTCGGGGTGGCTTACAAGTGCATCTTCGTACAGCGACGCGACCGACGGATTGGGAATCTACATGCTCTAGTCAGTACCAACGGATTGGATAAAAAGGAGAGACGGCAACAATTATTTACGCCATCTGGTAGTTGACTTACAATTGCAACCCGGTCGTAGTCGATATGTGCCTTCTCATGAAGCTCCTCCTCTGTATGGCATTGTCAGCTCTGTCAAGCGGGCCACATTAGAAGCAAGATGTCGTCGGTATCGACTCTCTTCCAGGCGAAAATTGTCCGTACCTAGCTCGGTGTGATCTCGTTCATCGTGTGGCCTGAAGCAGCAACATGTTAGAAGAGGTCAATTAACCCATACCGGACTTGGGCGAAGAAGGCTACATACTGAACACCCGAAGGGTGCAGAGGTGTCTTGTTGACGCTGTTGGTGATCACTATCAGGCATGTTAGACAGTCCAAACTGACTGCACCTCAGTCAATTAGGAAAAGGAGACAAATTGGCCTACTTTTGCGCGGGTCAGGCTGGTGTCCGGAGGCGAGAATCTGAGATTTAGGTCCCTTTACATATGGATCTGTGTAAGGGGAAGAAGTTCTGGCGACGGGCTCCATGGTCTTTTAAAGAAACCTTGCCGTCAATTTCTTGAGACTCGAGGATCTCAAATGTGGAGTAAACCTAGTAAGAGGTGGAAGAAATCGGAAGCAAAAGTGGAGAAAAGTGTGCAAGTGCGGTCGTGTGTCTATAGTGCTACACCGCGGTGCCTGTGTGACCTAGACGATGATTTCTCTGCCTTCGGCTCTGTATGTTCCTCAAATGTATTGTTCCGAGGTACTTGTGGTGCTTGTCCCTAGTGGGTGGTCCCGAAAAAAAGGTCTATCCAGTGGAGTAAGTAGGATAGGCCGAAAACAGGTGTCGTGTCCAAGGGAACTGTGTGTGTTATAGTTTGATAATGATGCAGCAAAGTTGCTGGTCTCAATTCTTGCTGTGTCTTGCGGGTAGTAAACCATGAATTCAAGGAATGGAGAGATATTCTTGGTCACGAAAATCATGGCCAGGCGGTCGGATATAAATCCATAAGCTCTCAAATTGGAAAGGAACTGGACTCCTCATCTGCCCGGCGTGAGGTAGTAGATAGCCATGTTCAGACGAATCACGGCCGAATTCCGGAAGCTGGCGGAACTAGGGAGGCAAACTGCTACTGACATTTCACCGTCGTGGAAATCACGATATTATCCCGGAGTAGGGATTGCCCAGAGCCGAACGGCAGGGGCCATGGCATGGCGGCCACAATGGTTAGAAACTGTAAATCATCACGTTATGTCTTAAGATCATTTCAAGTCACCCCAGTCGGCTCGTACGGATTTTCGGATTCCAACATTTCGCATGTAAATATCACGAGACAATTCCAGGGACGATCTGCCGTCATCAAAGCTGTGATGTGTGGAGCGTCGCCAATTTGCTCGTTTAAGTTGATAAGTATGTATGGTCAAATTGTATCCAGCCCGCTGTCCGGGCGTTCTCTTCCACTGAGACCTGGCCACCTGGGGGAAATAGGGCTGAACCTGGGCGGATAACGATGCGACATTGTGCAAACTTTGACATTTCCGCCCGCGCCCCATTCGATTCTGCCTAGTGCCCACAAGCGAGTATGACAGTAGAAGATGGTCATCCGAGACCGGGGTAAAGAGATGTGAAAGTATAGTGCGAGAGTATATTAACTTCTGTGAGAACCTCAGTGGAAACTCTTATCAAGTTCAGTTGCGAAAGCAACGATAATTCTGCTGAAGCTCCTACCCCGCTGAAGAGTCAAAGTATCCACGAGGGCGGACCGCTGCCCCGCATTCAGCCACGCTGCACCTGCCAGTGTGCGTCCACTTTGCAGGGCCATCCGATCTCCCGACTTACACGCCACCTCACGAAAGCATCTGGAGACTTTCCATCTTTGGAGGCAGCACAACATGTGTTCGAGGACATCTGGCCTCTGTCAAACCAAAAATTCTCCTTCGTCGAAGATACGAATCTTTTGAGACTCGGAACCGCCGAAGAATCCTCTCTACCTTGCTTGCCCTCGAAAAAGGGTTCTTGGCTTCATAGGTACAGGGATCAGGAAGCTTTCTTGGTATCCTATGCAGCTATGTGTATCCTGCATCTAAAGATCTGTCAGGGCATGACAACAGTCATTGAAGGCACGATTCATTGGTGGTACGGCATCTTGCGTGCTGGATCCCTGTTCCGATATTCTCCGGTGCGGCCTACTATCTTTAGCCGATGTTATCGTCACGGTCCGGTGAGGTACCTCGGCAGCGGTGCAGGCTGCTGCGGAAACCACCCCTCTAAACAGAGGGCCTCAATTTTGAGACTGCTTCACCGTACCTTCGAACAATTACATAGCGCCTAGGGTTAACACCCAATAGATCATTCATCGACTAATGGGCACAGACGGTGGTTGGTGGCATGTTCAGGAATGGTAGAGAGCCTTACGTAACTGAACTATGATCGTGGCCTGTCGTTCATTGTCCGAGAACGGCTGTAGGCGCTGTGGCGGTGATCCGGTCAGCATGTGACGACGTCACAAGAATTGGCGAAAACTTCACGACCAGGGCCGAAACGGGTGAAATCCTTTCCGGGGAGTTCGTTCCGCCGTTCACTTGACCTCGCAAGCTAGGATCTAATTATTATAGCGTAATCTTAGCTCATAGCCCCTCTTCATTTTCTCTTGACTTATTCACATTTGGACGGGTGACAAGCCTGTCAATTCACTCCTTGTCAAACGCGTTGATGTACTTCAGGATTTCTGTAATCCACCCCTCACCCCATCCAGTGTAGGGTATGATATTCTCGCCCGAGCTTGCCCCGCAGTCGCGCTGCAGTTTAAACGTCACGCTTCCGAAAGATTATCGTTGACTTGAAACCCGCACTTGATGAAACTGCTTCAAGCCGAGGAATCTTATATCAATGTCGGAACTGGAATGGCTGAATGGGCGCAATGAGATGCTTCAAGATACGAAATCGCCGGGAACCAATCACGAGAGGGGGTCCCCAGCAACAATGCCTACTTCCTGAGGGCTGAGGGTTGCAAAATTTCAGTTGGTGTTCCGGTTTCCGCATCCCGACCTGCAAAAGGTCTATATCAAAGATATCTAAAGTGGCGACACGCTAATAAAACGCGGGAGAGAGAACTGATATCGGCTCGGTACTTCAATGAATTAGCTTTTGAGGAGCAGAGGCTTTTTGTATCGGCCGAAAGGGACGCGAGTGCTCATAGCCATGAAGCAGGCCAAGGCAAGCACATCAGGCCTCGGTGGCGTCCTCTTGCTACTAGACCTAGACGATGCTAAAGAGAGCGGCTTTGGCTTGAGTAGAACTCCATCGATGCGTTTATCCCTCGTGCGGTAACTCATAATCCAGCCTCCAATTTTCCGCTTGGCCTGCGGACCAAATATATGACTGCGTCTAATGCGATTCGTCATCCTCCCTTGTCTATCTGCCACCTTCGAACGGGAATTCTCCGAGGTCGAGGGGGACAAGATAAAGCTAGATCGCGCACCTATTTACTGGTTTTCATCCGTGATGAGCTTCGTAATCTTACCGATGGCAATGGTTTGACCCTATCTTGATGTTAGTTGCCCCTTGCCCTGAGGCTCTGAAAGAGGAGAAGGTAGTCAAACAGCCTTACCTGATCTCTCAATGTGAAGCGGCCCATTTGGGGATAGTCCTCAAATCTTTCGACGCACACGGCACCGGCACCGCCAATGACTTGCATCCTCGCAATGATGCTGTCACCCTTTTTGGCATGGGTTGGCGGAATTTTGCTCTTTCGGTTTGTCCCCTTTTGGAGCTTGTGGAGCAGCTTCGCAAAAGTGACTTCTTCGATGGCTGCATGTACGTGGAGCACGCAGTTGAAGCCTGACGTAAGGATTGTCTTCAACTCCAGGATACGAATCTGCGCCTCAAATTCTGTAACACAATGTACCAACCTCTTCGGCGAGCAGAGTACAAAGCCGGGCAGAATCTCTTCTTCCTCGATACCACGAAGTCGTAGTCGAGCCTGGTCACCGCATTGAGCGACCGCCACTTCATCCTCTGTCTCGCCGTATGCAGCAGCGATCTCAACGGTCTGTCGGTTAGGCATCATGATCAACGACATGCCCTTCTTAGCCACGCCGGCCTCAATCTTGCCCTCAATCATGGTTCCCATGTCCCTGTACTTGCCATTGACGGCCATCATGAAGGGCGCGTTGACCTTGCGCTCCAGGGCTTGCATGTTGTCCAGGTACTCAAGCAGCGACGGGCCATCGTACCAGGAACAGACGTCCTTGGGAACTCGGGCTTTGATGCCTTGGGTTTGCTGGGCAGCGATGGGCATGAAGAAGACATCTGTCTTTAGGTTGTATCCGGTCCCTTTGAGGAACTGGGCCAGCTTGGTGGTACATTCCTTGTACCGTTCATGCGACCAGTTGACCGTTGGGTCGTCCATCTTGTTGATGGCAACAATGAGCTTGTTGACACCCTGAGTTTTGGCAAGCATGGCGTGCTCTCGCGTTTGGCCACCCTTCTCGAATCCCGTTTCGTATTCGCCCCGTCTGGCACTGATGACGAGGATTCCAACGTCGGCTTGCGAAGCGCCGCCAATCATATTCGGGACGTAAGTCTTGTGGCCAGGTGCGTCGAGAATGCTGTATCGTCGCTTTTCCGTCTCGAAGAAACCCCGGCCAACTTCGACCGTCTTCCCCTTGGATCGCTCCTCCTTTGTCAAATCCAGTGCCCAGGAAAGATACCACGTCTCACGGCCCATTTCCTTGGCTTCTCTCTTGTACTTGTCCAGTGTTCTTTCATCCACCATGCCCGTCACGTACAAGATAGAGCCACCAAGCGTCGACTTTCCAGCATCGACGTGACCAATGAAGATGATGTTGACGTGCTCCTTGCCGTATATTTCCTTGAGCGTTTCCTCGTCCACGTCGGCAGTTTGTTCCTTCTCAACAGCATCCGCATCCCTCATGGCGACCTTGCCACCGCCACCCGATGGACTCGAGCGGCCCGACGACGGCGAGGGCGACGTCTTACCAGGCGACGCCGTCGACTGCCCTGTTTTCTCGATGGCTTTTGTCGCCGCGGCCTTCGCGCCAGACTCGGCCTTTGGCATATCCTTATCCTTTGCCTCTTCCTTTTTAAGGGTGTCCTTGGTCGCGCCGGTCCCCCCAATAGATAGGATCTTTGAGACCTTGGGCTTTCCCGTATCGCTCAGACTCAAAACCTTTGCTCCGCCCTCCTTGGTTTGTGTGGTCTTGTTCAGATCGGCGGCCGGCTTCGATGCCGAATCGGTAGCGGCAGTTTCTGCAGGGGACGCCTTTGGCTGAGACTGTATCGGCGCTTGGGGCGGAGCTGGCTGTGGTGGATGGCTGTGCTGGTTTTCCTGCTGGGATGGCGAGGCGGGTTGCTTCGTGTTTGCACCCTGTGGTTGTTGGTATTGCCCGTATTGAGGAAACTGACCACCACCTGTAGGATGCGTTAGTTTGTCCACCTCATCTTCGCTGAAATGCCTGGGGAGACGCGTACCATATTGTTGGTTGTAGCCTTGCTGTCCGTATGGCGCGCCGCCGTAGCCCTGCGCGTACTGGCCGTATCCGGCTTGCTGTCCCCCATACTGTGGGTAGAAGCCCTGCTGGTAGTAGTTCTGTTGCTGCTGCGACTGCTGCTGCTGCTGCTGCTGTCCATACTGGGGAGCGTATCCGCCGTATTGGCCGGGCTGGAATGTCGGAGCACCGGGCTGAAATGAAGTCGCGGCTGCATTTGCTCTGAAGCCACCTTGGCCCTGATTTTGGTTGATGGCTAGCTGCTGGGCCTGCTGGGACAGATCGTCCTGAGCGGCGGGGTCGTCTTCCCACGAGTTGAGATTGGACATGGTCAACGATCAACAGTCAACGGTAGATTATCGAGTGGCAGGAGAGCAAGTTATCCGGTACTGTCTGAGGAGAGGGTTTGAGAACAGATAGGATTTGGAAAGGGAGGCTTTGTCGTGAGGTTGATAGAAGTAAAAACTCGAGGTGCGGTGCCCCACCTTGCGCAGCTCCGATACCCAAATGCGAGGAGCCCTCCATAGCACGGTACGAAAAGTATTCGCGCACTTTCGGTCGTTGTCCAGTTTCCAATATTTTGTTTCCCCAGGCCATTTTTCTCTTGTTCTTAGGGTTTTGGGCGGTCTTTTCCCCCACTCATTCCTTCCCGACACGATTCCCTCCAGCACCCGCGACCCTATATTGTGACATTCAGCAGTTCAAAAATTTCCACTCCCTGAAGAATGTGTTTCCCCAATTCACACTGTGCTTGTGCCAATCAGGCTCCCGAGCAGGCAAAGGCTCGAGTCTATCCAAAAATGTCCTATATTCACTGGTGTTTCAAGCCACAACGAGCTCAAAGTGCTGGCAACTAGTAAAGATTTCGGTGCCTAACTTCAACCATTCCTGCCTACTGACTACCTACTATGTATCACCGCCAAGATCAAGTCACTCTAGGAATTGTCTCGCTGCCTGACAAGTTAATGGTGAGTCACGTTGGAAACCCGAATGAAAGCTCGGTCCAGTTGTCCTGAGTTTCCAGGCAAAGATACAGCAGCGTTTATCATCACCGCGCTTTTCGACCCAAAAACACGTGTCAGCCCGATCCACTTCCTTCATAGGTCGGGGGGCAGGAGCCTCAACATTGACCTAACCAAAATCTCTATTGGGAATCACTCCACAATCTTAATGATAACCATGGATGCACTACTCTCGAGACTAGGTGTCCAAGCCATGAACTACGCAATCAGATCAGGTCTTGCTCTGACATCAACATATGCCATCTCCCACTGTTCCCGACTGATGAAGACGGTCGACAACAAGGGTCTATTGTCTGAGCTCAAAACCCTGAGAAAGATGCTCGACTACAAAATCCACATCATATCGCCCGCAATTGACTTAATCGAGTTCAAGTAGGTCCTTGGCAGTGCCTTCAACTTAAGCGCATTAACTAACTCTGCAGGTCCGGTCGTGGGAATGTGTTTTTGGAACGGGCCTTACCATTGGCGAAGTCTCTCCATAAAGAGATTGTTTCCCTCGCCAAAAAGTTGGAAATCGCAGCGGATCATGGAGAAGACGGAAGAGTATCGGGAAGGAAAGAAGAAGCAGAAGCGACCGAGGAGCATGAGCTACGTTCTGTCATTGCTGACCTGAAATCGTTGTTGTCTCGTATTGATCACGACATTCCTCTTCTTTCACTCGCGATATCAGCTTCTGGCGAAAGTCTATCGACAAACATGCCCCCGGGCGTATCGCCATCCAGGTTGCTGCAGGCAAGTATGCTTCTGAACATCGGGGACACGCAGTACGCAACCGCCACAAAGCCGGTCCAGATCGGACCATCTTTCACCCTGTCGCTGTATATGCTATTCGTGGGGCACGCCCCAACAGATACAGAGGAAGGTCCTGAGACGCCAAAGTATAGTTGTACAGCCGATACGCCGTCAGGCCGCCCGATGCATGATCCCAAACCGGAAGAGCCGTATGGATTTGATGAAGGCTCAAGAAGACCGATCTGGCAGGAGGTCATGCACAAGGCTCGTGTCCGACTGTGTCGTACCCCTCTTGATTTTGACTTTGATCCGGCTTCAGGATACGGCTCGCGGCGAGAAGGCGTTTCTGGGTTGCCGGCCTCTAACAAGGAGCAGCCGACTACGACGCTCTCCTCTGACGAATTTGCCTACCACTTGGAAATTGTCGAGGACCTGGATGATGGAAGGGTCCACGACGGGGATGGGGAACCGGGTCATTCCTATGACAGCATTGCCACAGCGGGCATCAGGGAATCTATTCCCATATATCATTTTTCCAAAATCTTTTATACCGACACGGGGCGGATTCTTAATATCGGCAACGCGAATGATGGCGACAATAACCCGGTACTTCTCTTGAAAAGGGACCAAAACACCCGGCGACCGACTCAGATTGCAGAGCTATTGGAATCCCATGCCCCGTACCTGCCGGCCAAGCCGCTCTTGGAGAACGATTGCGCGTCGGAGCCATCTGATGACCAGACCGAACTTGACCGCCAATTGAGAGAAGAGAGTGGCAATGCTAGAAATCCGGGAGTGGAAGAAGATTGTGGTGGATCAAAATACAGCTGGACCCTACCGGCTCATCTTGACCCCGAGTGGCTTGCTGTCGAGGTGTTCGAAGAGGACCATTCGGACAGTGACGATTCTGAGGATGAGATGGCTTCTGCGCCACATCCACGACTAGGCCGTGGCGCATCGCTCGATTCAAGCGTTATCGACCAGATCAGAAACCTGTCCAAAGTGTCATCGCCACTTGGACGGACAAGCACGTCTCCATCAGCGTCACGGAATTCCTTGCAGGAAGTGTCCCCTGAAAGTAAACCTCCAAATCAAGGGTCTCTGGTAGCCAGGTCCCCATTTGGTGCTATTACAACTTCACTTTCGCTGCTGGAGATGTTGATTCGCCTGACTAGTCTTCAGGAGTTTCAGCAAATGTCTCATTTGGCCGTACCTGACCACATTCTTACATTCTTCCTCGAAGAGACGTCCACAACGGGCCTCACTGGAATGGCAAGATGGAAGGCACACAATGAGACTAAGCAGAGAGTCGGGTTTGATCCGTATACTGACATACCGTAGACAATCGTGATCGAAGCTGATCTCGGTACTTCTACAAATTACCCTAGCCCGAAGGAAGGGATAGCTTTGGGCTAAGCCGCGTGCCGGGAAAAGAATGGGAAATAAAGAGTAGAATTCTATTTGGGCGTGGACGGCTTGAATGCCGCATGAAATTGATACTAATAGCCCTAATTGGCCGCATAATAGAGATGTAGTACCTACAGCGCGCCGTACAAAACAGGAGTGTAGGTAGGTATGTTATCGTAGTCGAATATATAGTGCATTCAAGATAGGATTTGCAGCGGCCTCCCAAGTACTTTGTGCTCGGTAGATATGGTGGCGGCTAATTTTCGGGAAATATATGTGGCGGAGGTCCACGTAATTGGGGAGCAATACGGCGGCGAGGGTCATCGGTCCTCGTCAGTGGATGACGAACTTGCCTGACGCTGCAAGTACTGCGAGGCTGTCCGATCCATTCCAACTAGGCACCCTCTTCAGTACATCCCGCGGAATCTTCTTGATTCCACCAACACACTCTCCGTCCATACTGATCGCTTCCTATTTGACCAGCGATAGCACTACCGCGTCGACTCCAGAACCACGCCGAGCTCCCTGTTGTTTTGCTTCCTTGTCAGCAGCGTCACATCCAACGATATCAGCAAGCCTCGAGCCACTCGACAAACGCTCCCCTGCGCAGCCATCGAAGCAGCAACCAGCGCTTGGGTCACGAAGCTATCCTGCTCAATACATACATCTATCATGTTCCGCGCGTCGGCCGCAGGGCCTTTTGACGATGTCATCGGTTCGTGTTCACTTGCAGATTCAATTTCTCGTCTCTAAGCAAACCACTAACGATGGAGCTACAGCCAAGGCGACCGACGAGAATGCCACTTCGGAGGACTGGGGCGCGATCATGGAAGTGTGCGACAGAGTTACTGGAGACAGTAATGGACCAAAGGAAGCTGTCCAAAGCATGATCAAGCGCCTCGCCCACCGCAATGCCAACGTTCAACTTTACACTCTCGAGGTACGCCACCTTGCTAACTTGTCCCACTTTTGCTACGATGGCTAATATGATACTCATCGAAGCTCGCGAACGCTCTCAGTCAGAACTGCGGAAAGAATATGCACCGAGAACTTTCCAGCCGCGCCTTCACGGACGCGATGTTAAAGCTGGCAAACGACCGCACCACGCACAATCAGGTGAAGGCGAAGATCCTAGAGTGCATGAAGGAGTGGTCCGACATGTTCAAACAAGATCCTGAACTGGGGATCATGTACGATGCCTACTACCGCCTCAAGCAGAGCAACCCGACGCTCCAGCCCCCGTCCGCCCCCCAGAAGAATAGCCTGACGGATCAGGACCGGCTGAAGGAAGATGAGGAATTGCAGATGGCACTGAAGCTATCTCTGCAGGAAGAGGAGCGTAAGAAGAAATTCTCAGAGAATGCAGCTTCTTCGTCATCGGCGGCAGGGCCCTCGACATCTTCCGCGCCAGCGCCACAACCAGCTCCTGTCCCTGCTGGGACGACTGCGGCCACAGTGTCTCGAGTCCGCGCTCTCTTCGACTTTGCACCGTCGGAGCCTGGTGAGTTGGAGTTCAAGAAAGGCGATGTTATTGCCGTTTTGGAGTCGGTTTATAAGGACTGGTGGCGCGGCTCGCTGAGGGGAAAGACGGGAATCTTCCCTCTCAACTACGTCGAGAAGCTTACCGATCCTACCCCCGACGAGCTGCAACGCGAGGCGCAGATGGAAGCCGAGGTTTTTGCCGAGATCAAGAATGTTGAGAAACTGCTCACCCTTTTGAGCGCATCGAACACTGCACCTCAAGAGGATGACCAGGAGATTGCTGTAAGTACCCTATGCTTTCGTATCCACCACGCCTCTACGTACTGATCTACTCTCACAGAAGCTCTACCACCAAACTACGGCGATTCGTCCGAAGCTCATCAGGTTGATTGAAAAATACTCGCAGAAGAAGGGTAAGTTGAACACTGCAGCTCCACGTTACCGACGCCTGTGTCTGACACCTTGTAGACGACTTTACGCAGCTGAATGAAAAGTTTATAAAAGCTCGCCGAGACTACGAGGCTCTTCTCGAGTCGTCTATGGCACATCCTCCTCAGCGCACCTATCCACAATATGCTCCGCCGCAGCCGGGATACCCACCACCAAGCGGACCAAGCTATCCTCCGCAGCAAGATCCGCAGCGCTTCTACACACCTGGGCCCCAAGGTAGGCTGCCGGGCGAGCTTCGAAGTGTAATTCGATCTAACAGAGATCTAGGAGACTACCCTACTTCTTCGCCTCCGCCCAACTTCCAAAGACAGGGGCAAGGCACTCCAGCACCATTCTACGTTGCGGGTTCCGAAATTCCGTCGACCAGTGGACAGACCCCGGCTCCTCAAAATCAGTCATATCCCCACCGACCAGCTGGTGGGCCTCCTTCCCCGCGACTGCCTTCGGCCGGAAAGGCGCCGGCGCCGATTAACACTTCACCGCCAGCCCAGCCCGCCGGTCAGTACACTGCCTATTCGCAGCCGCCCGGCCAACGGCCTACAAGCACCTACGGCGCGCAGGAGCTAGCTACCTCGGTATACGACTCTCCAATAGCACCCCATAATCAGAACAACCCTCAGTCGGCAGCAACGTACACGTCATCGGTGTACTCTCAGGATGATCCATACAATGCCGCTAGTCCTTCGGGCAACCAACCTTCTACCAGCACTGTGCAGCCTCCGGTGCCTTTCACGCAACCAGCCCCCCCGCCAGGATCTCAAGCCGCCCAGCCACAGTACCAGAGCTACCAACCATCGCAGTCTCAGCAGCCTCTGTACGATGGGCCCGGCCCAGGTTCTTCGGGCGCGGGAAGGCCGCCGGCTGGCATGTCACCGCCCCCTCTGCAGCCCGGCGGTCCTGGTTTTGATGCCCGGCAGAGCTTGCCGAGCCAGGCCGGAGGTGTGCCGCCTCAGTATAAGCCATACGTACCTCCTCCAGCCTCGGAGCCGAGCGCACCTGGTCCGGCTGACTATTATCGTCAGGCAAGTGGTAATGTCTACTAGGGTGCAAGTGGTTTGGATATGAAGGGGCGGCACGGATGGGCATATTCACGGCGCTGAAATTTGTTTCTTTTTATGTTTGCTTAGGTGATATCTTTGTTTTTTTCGCTTATAACGCTGCAAATTGGAACCAGGATGGTCGGGAAGGAAGCGTTCTAGTTCGCCTGTCCCGGGTATGGCTTGGCCGAAAGATGAAGAGGGAAAAGCCGGACGCAGACGCCGCAGTTATTTGTAAGCTTGTACATATTAGCTCGCTAGGTAGGAACGCAATACCAGAATCGCGAATCCATTTATTTCTCTTATGCTTCGTCAGAGACGGAGTACTATTCTACATACAACTACAAACCCCGCTATTAGCGGATTGATACATACTACAGCTAGCATTCTGTGTTTCACCTTTGGTTGGTGGTAAGTCTAGAACATCTGAGTACCTCTAGAGACCCGACGAGGTGCCGAATCTTTGTTTCCAACCTCACCGGAACCACCAGTTTACCGAGGCGTTTAACCGACCGTCCGCAAACTCGCTTTTCACGGAATGCCACCAGCCCATCGGCACGAAGAGGC
>Ga0247774_1000775_pt1 | contig 16103 bp, 15 predicted proteins | sample UWRJL001104B6_FD_179933 | JGI IMG/M metagenome (GOLD analysis project Ga0247774, IMG submission 179933) | Plant litter microbial communities from Arlington Agricultural Research Station in Wisconsin, United States - UWRJ-L001-104B-6 | ecosystem: Environmental > Terrestrial > Plant litter >... | reverse complement strand
GGCCGGGGGTGGCGGGGGTAGTCGCGCCGGTTCCGCGGGCTGGCCGTTCCGTGGAGCAGGGTGCCGGCCTGGACCGTGCGGGGCTGGCCGTCGAGCCCGGTCGTCTCCTGGATGCCCTCGTCCGCTGATCCCTCAGCCGGGGTCGTCGGTCTCGGTCTCGGGTGTGAGGCGCCCGGGGTCGCGGGACAGGAACGTCATGATGCCCCGCTGGAAGTCGTCGTAGGCGACCGGTGGCCCCGCCGCCTGGGCCTTCGCGGCGGCGCGGGTCGGGGCCAGGGCCACGTCCACGGCGTGTTTGGCGGCGCGGATGGCCGAGCCCGGGTGGCGTACGACGGACAGGACCAGCCGGCGGGTCGCCGAGGCCAGTTGCTCCGCGGGCACGCTCTTGGTGGCCAGGCCCAGGCGTACCGCCTCCGCGGCCGAGACGAGGCGGCCGGTGTACAACAGCTCCCGCGCGACCCCCGGGCCGGCCAGGACGCTCAGCCGGGCCGCGAACGACGGGCTGACGAGGATGCCCAGCCGGGCGATCGGCATGCCGATGCGCGCCGTCTCGGCGAGGACCCGAAGGTCGCACGCCAGTGCCAGCTGGCAGCCCGCTCCCGCGGCCACACCTTCGACTTCCGCGATCACCGGTACCGGCAGGTCCTCGATCGCGGTGAACGCCGCCTCCATCGCGGCGAAGCTGTCCGCGACGTCGGTCTGGTCGGCCTGGACCCACTCGCGCATGTCCGAGCCGGAGCTGAAGGTGCCGCCCTGACCGCGTACGACCACGGCGCGCAGCTGGTCGTCGGCGGCCAGGCGCCGGAACGTCTGCTCGAGCTCCCGCCAGTCCGCGCTGGACAGCGCGTTGCCGCGCCGTCCATCGCCGACCGAGACATCGGCCACGCCCAGGCCGCGATAGAGCAACCCGACCTTCTTGGACCCGTCCACAGTGCCGATCGTAAAGGCTCAGGCCGCCGGGGCCCGGCCGAAGATCAGCCGCGGCGAACCCGGGCGCCTGGTGAAGGTCACCCGGGGAGCTCCGGACGGACCTCCAGGCCGAGGGCGGTGGCGATCAGCATGGCCTGGCCCGGGTCGATCACGGCGTCCTTCAGCTCCACGGTGCGCGGGTCCAGCGCGGACAGGTCGCTGCCGCGCAGGTCGCAGCCGGTGAGGTCGGCGCGCTGGAGCCACGCGCCGGACAGGTCGACGTGGTGCAGCGTCGCACCGCCGAGTCTCGTGCCGGTCAGGTCGGCCTCCCGCATGCGGACGTCGGTGAGGACGGCGCCGGTCAGGTCGGCGCCGGGCAGGGCGACGAAGGACCAGTCACCGCCGGAGACCTTCAGCAGCCCGTAGGTGCAGGAGTCGAACACGCTGCCGACGAGCTTGCACCCGGTGAAGGCGGCGTCGAAGAACGAGCACCGCGTGAACGCGCAGTTGGTGAACGCCGTGTTGGTGTGCTCGGACGCGTTGAACCGGACGCCGCGGAAGACGCAGTCGGAGAACGCCGCGCCCCGGCTGACGGCCTCGGTCAGGTCCACGTCGACGAACTCGACCCGCTCATGTCGCTCGCCGGCGAGGTCGCGCCCGTCCCAGTCCTCCGAGCGCAGGGTCGTCTCGGTCGCGGGCGCCGGTGTGCGGTGTCCGCGGTCAGCCATGCGAAACTCCTGAGCGATCCACGCCGACCAGGATAGGGGCCGCCACCGACACGCCTAAGATGGCCCGCATGAGTGCATCGCGGACGCCGGGAGGTGGCCGCAACCGGGCAGGTTCAGGGAACCGCGGCCGACCCGTGGTCGTCCTACGATTGTGATCATGTCGGGGCCGTACACCTGGTCGAGTCTTGCCGGGAGCGACGGAGTGGAGTTGCGCGACACGGCCTCCGGACGTACCACCGTGCTCCGGCAGCCGCCCGCGGACCGGCTGGCGATGGAGGACGTCGTCCGCATCGAGGCGCTCGCGTTCCGGGAGAGCGACCAGCCGCAGGCCGAGCTGTTCGGCGCGATGGACACCGATCCGCTGCGCGTGCTCACCGGCATGAACTGGCTGATCGCCTACTGGGCCGTGCTGTGGGACCTGCGCACCGGCTCGCCGGCCGACGAGCTGATCCGTTCGCTGGACTACGACGGGCCCTGGCGTACGAGCGCGATCCCCGAGCGCGAGCAGGTGTGGCGCACGATGAGCCAGCGCGTACGGGCCGGGGTGCTGGCCGCGCTGACCGGCAACCCCGAGGCCCATCGGGTGTACGAGTCCGAGGTGCGGCGCCTCGCGCCGGACGTCTTCCTGCACGTGACGCTGACCATCATGGACACGCTGAGCCGCGAGCTGAGCCGGCAGGGGCTCGACCTGGACGGCATGGCCGCCGGACTGGCCGAGCGCACCCGGCCCGCGCAGGACGGCGGGCCGTCCTTCTCACCGCCCCGCTGATCACCCCGAGGGCAGCCGTTCGCCCCGTACCGCCTGGAGGTCGAGGGTGACGCGCAGCGTGGCGCCGATCGCGCCGATGCCGGCCGACAGGATCTGGTTGTAGACCATCGCGAAGTCCTCCCGCCTCAGCTCGGTGCGGGCGCGGAACGCGGCGCGAAAGCCGCCCCACGGATCCGGGCCGATGCCGAGATAGGACAGATCCAGCTCCACCGGGCGCCGGACGTCCTTCAACGAGAGCTCGCCGCGCACCGTCCAGCGGTCGCCGCCCGCCGGGACCACCTGCCGGCCCGAATAGGTGATCAACGGGAAGCGCTCGACGTCGAGGAAGTCCGCGCTGCGCAGGTGTTCGTCCCGGATGGAGTTGGCGGTGTCGATCGTGGCGGCCTTGATCTCCGCCGTCACCCGGGACCGCTCGATCGGCTCGGCGACGTCGATGCGGCCGCCGAACTCCCCGAACCGCCCGTGGATGCTGGACAGCCCCAGGTGCCGGACGGTGACCATGACGCTCGAATGCGCCGGGTCGATGGTCCACGGGCCCGGCAGGGGCAGGTCGGCGCCGGCCTGGCGGGTCAGCACCACCGTGCCGAGCTCGGCCGCGCCCGCCGGTCCGACCCGCGCGGTCGAGGCCGTGGGCGCGAACCCGATGGCCGAGACGATCGCGGTGTAGCGCCCGGCGGGCAGCGGCCCGGTGCGCACCACGCCCTCGGTGTCGGCCTGGGCGCGGGACACCTGCTGCCCCGTCATGTCCGCGACCGTGACGACCGCGTGGGTCACGGCCCAGCCGTCCTTGGTACGGACCTGGGCACGCAGGCCGCGGTTGTCGCCTGCCACGTCAGTTCTCCTCCGGATGGCTGAGGGTGAGACCGAACGCCTCGGGGCCGCCCGCGCCGATGGTCACCGCGGCGGCGACCGGCGGATAGCCACTGGCGATCACGGTGTACGGACCGGGGTCGAGGTCCTCGAAGGCGTACGCCCCGTCGGGACCGGTGGTGGCGGTGGCCACGACGTTGCCGGCGGCGTCCAGCAGGGTGACCCGGGCGTCGGCGAGCAGCAGGTTGTCGGTCCCGGCGCGTACGGTCCCGTGGACACGGGCGCCGGCCGGCAGTTCCACCTCACACCGCGTCGTGCCCTGGCCCCCGACGTCCACCGGCAGCGCGCCCGGCCGGTGGCCGCCCGCGCTCACCGCCACGACGAACGTGCCCGACGACAGGTCGTCGAAGACGAACTCACCGTCCGGCCCGGTCTCGGCCGAGGCGATCACCTCGCCGTGGGCGTCGGTCACCACGACCATCGCGCCCATGACCCGTGCGCCGGTCGCGGCGCTGCGCACCACGCCGGCGAGGCCCGCGGTGCCCGACAGCGTCACGTCGTAGCCGAGCGGACGGTCGCCGACCACGAGACCGGCCGCCTGCGGCTGGTGCCCGTCGGCGGCCGTGATCAGCATGTACGGGCCCGCGACCGGCGCGGTCAGCCCGTAGGACCCGTCGGCCTGGGTGATGGCCCGGTCGACCTGGCGTCCGGCCAGGTCGATCAAGGTCAGCGCCGCCCCGGCGACCGGCACGCCCTCGCCGCCGCGTACGCGTCCGCGCACCCGGGCGCCGAGGTCGCCGAACCTCTCACGGGGCGCCGGCGCGTAGGCCGGCCCGGACCGGCCGTGGGCGCCGTCGTCTCCCGGCGGCTCGGCGTACGCGCCGACCGAGGCGAGTTCGGGGGCGAACTCCCGCACCCCAGCCGCCTCGGTCGCGACGACCGCCTCGCGCGTGCCGGGATCGGCGGCGACCCGCGCGACCCGGCGCTCGCCCCTGCTGTTGACCAGCACCGCGACGGCGAGCGCGGCCAGGCCGATGACGCCCAGTGCCCACCAGAGGGCGACGGTGAAGCCGTGGACGAGGCCCGCCGCGGCGAGCTCGGGCGACGGTGGTCCCGGTGCGTGGGCCGCGATGTAGGACGTGGTCGCGGTCGCGCCGACGGTGTTGAGCAGGGCCGTGCCGAGCGAGCCGCCGATCTGCTGTGAGGTGTTGACCATCGCCGAGGCGACCCCGGCGTCGTGCGGGTCGACACCCGCCGTGGCGAGGTTCATCGCGGGCATGAGCGCCGTGCCCAGGCCGAGGCCCAGCAGCAACTGCGAGGGCAGGACGAGGGCGGTGTAGGCGGTGCCGACCTGCAACCGGGTGAGCAGCAGGACGCCGCACCCCGCCACGAGCAGGCCGGGCACCATGAGCAGGCGCGCCGGCAGGCGGTTCATCAGCCGCGCGGAGATCTGAGTCGAGCCGGTGATCATGCCCGCGGTCAGCGGCAGGAACGCCAGGCCGGTCTCGACGGGGGAGTAGCGCTTGACCGTCTGCAGGTAGTACGTCAGGAACAGGAAGAGCCCGAACATCCCGATCACCGACAGGCCCACCGCGAGGTACGCGCCGCCCCGGTTGCGGTCGAGGATCACCCGCAGCGGCAGCAGCGGGGCCGGGGACAGGCGCTCCACCAGGGCGAACGCCACCAGCAGCACGCCCGCCGCCACCAGCAACCCGACGACACCGCGTTCGTGCCAGCCTTCGGACTCGGCGCGGGTGAAGCCGTACACCAGCGCGACGAGACCCGCGGTGACCAGGGTCACGCCGGGCAGGTCGAGCCGGGCGTGAGATCGCCTGGCGACCGGGTCGTGGACGAACACCAGCCCGCCGGCCAGCCCGATCGCCGCGACCGGCACGTTGACGTACAGCGCCCAGCGCCAGTTGAGGTATTCGGTGAGCAGTCCGCCGACGATCAGGCCGATGGCCGCGCCGCCGCCCGCGATCGCGCCGTAGACGCCGAACGCCTTGGCCCGCTCCTTCGAGGCGGTGAACGTCACCGCGAGCAGCGACAGCGCGGACGGGGCGAGCAGCGCGCCGAACGCGCCCTGGAGCGCACGCGCGCCGAGGAGCATGCCCTCGTTGATGGCGGCGCCGCCGAGGGCCGAGGCCCCCGCGAAGCCGACGAGCCCGACGAGGAAGGCCCGTTTTCGGCCGATGAGGTCGCCGACCCGGCCGCCGAACAGCAGCAGCCCGCCGAACGCGAGGGTGTAGGCGGTGATCATCCACTGGCGGTTCGCGTCGGAGATGTGCAGCGCCCTCTGGGCGGACGGCAGGGCGATGTTCACGACGGTCGCGTCGAGCACGACCATCAGCTGGGCCAGGGCGATGAAGACCAGGGCGATCCAGCGCCGGGGGACGGCCGGGCCGGAGACCGGTGCGGTCATCGACATGAGGAGATGTCTCCAAGGTTGGGGAATCAGTGCCTGGGCGAGCGGAGTGTCGGGCAGGACTGCCATCGATCGCGGATCGTGGGGCCGGGCGGCGCATGCACCATGAACTGCGCCCCCTGTCCGCCCCGGAGAAGACTCTCACATTATGTGCTGGTTCAGTTACTGAGGGTACATCAACCGTTTGACGGGATAAAGAGCGAACACAGCGCAAAAGACCTGGCCGCTGACCAGGCCTTTCGGCGCCAAGCGTCGCGAGTCGTTCATCTCCGCAACAGCCGCCGGCCCCTGGACGGCCACCCCTGTTGATCAAACTGCTCGGTCGGCACGTCGTGCGACGGGCCGGGGAGGATCGGATGAAACGCCTGCACACCACCGTCAGCGCCGCGGCCGTCCTGGCCGCGCTCGGCGCCGGGACCGCCGGAGCCACGCCCGGGCACACGCTCAGCGCGCACGACGACACCTACCGGGCACGGGCCGGCCACGTCCTCACGGGCGCCGGACTGTTCCGCAACGACCACGGCGACCGGATCACCCTGACCAGGCACACCTCACCGGCCCACGGTTCGCTGAGCCTGAACCCCGACGGCTCGTTCCGCTACACCCCCGCCGCCGGCTTCACCGGTACCGACCGCTTCACCTACACGGTCACCGACGCGGTCGCCCGCTATCGGACCCACCTGCCGCCGCTGGCGACGATCGGCGGCGTGCCGGTCACCGGTGGCGCGTACGGCTCGTCGCTGACCCCGGTGCCCGGCGCGCCCGGCGAGTTCTACGGCCTGACCGACCGAGGGCCGAACGTCGACGGCCCGGACGGCGAGAAGGTCCTCCCGCTGCCCGGCTTCGCCCCGGCGATCGGCCGGTTCCGCCTCGCGGGCGGCAGCGCGGTGCTGGAGAAGGTGATCCCGCTGCGCGCGGCCGATGGCACCCCGTACACCGGCCGGGTGAACCCCCAGGCCGCCACGGGGGAGAAGCTCGTCGACCTGAACGGGCGGCCGCTGGCGCCGGACGCCTCGGGCTATGACTCCGAGGGCCTGGTCGCCCTGCCCGACGGCGGTTTCTGGGTGTCGGACGAGTACGGCCCGTTCATCACTCACTTCGACCGGAACGGCCGCGCGACACGGCGGCTGTCGCCGTTCGACGGCTCGCTGCCGCGCGAACTCGCCAACCGTGTGCCGAACAAGGGCATGGAGGGCCTCACCGTCACCCCCGACGGCAGGACCCTCGTCGGGATCATGCAGTCGGCGCTCCAGCAGCCCGACGTCACGGCCAAGCCGGCCACCGTCACCACACTGCGCATCGTGACGCATGACCTGCGCACCCGGGCGACGCACGAGTACGTCTACCTCCTGGACGATCCCAAGGACCACAGCGGAGCGGTCAGCGAGATCACCGCGCTGGGCGGCACGACCTTCCTCGTCGACGAGCGGGACGGCGGCATGGAGCCGAACGCGTACAAGCGGCTGTTCACGATCGACCTGGCCGGCGCGACCGATGTCGGCCCCCGCGCCACGGTGCCCGGCGCGACCTACGACGGGACGAGGGGCGGCCTGCTCCTGGGCGGCCGGACGATCGACGCCTACGTGGGCAAGGACGACACCGCGGCCTCCCGCGCCGATCTCGAAGCCGCGGGCGTCACTCCCGTGCGCAAGAGGCTCGGCGTCGACCTCGGCGCGCTGCTGACCGGTCTGGACCCGAGTGGCGGCTTCTTCGGCCACGACAAGATCGAGGGAGTCGCGACGACCGACGGAGGACGCACCCTCGTGGTCAGCAACGACAGCGACTTCGGCGTCGACGGCGTCACCGGTGACGCGCCCCCGTTCCGGCTGCATGCCAAGACGCTGCCGGACGGCGGTCAGGACGACGGCGAGTACCTGCTGGTCGACACCAGGAAGCTGCCCGCCGTCACCCGTACTGCCACCGTGACCATCAAGGTGGCCCGCCGGTAGCACCGGCGCCGGTCCGGCGCCAGGGGCACGGAAATGACAGGGGAAATGACAGGGCCGGTCCCGCTGCCACCCGGGACCGGCCCTCACCGTCTCGGTCCGGACGCGCGAGGACCGTTGAGACAGCACCTATGGCCGGCGAGACGCGATGGCTGCCGCTGGGACACCGGCCACTATTGTCTACTATATCTACCGGAAAAGATTTGTAAAGGTCAACCGAGCGCTTCCAGTACCGATGCGTACATCTGCGTGCGGATCTTCGCGACCGTGCCGCCGTCCTTGGCCGCCAGCGGGGCGGCGAGCGCGATCGCGGCGGAGACGACCTCCGCCTCCGATGCCGTGCGGTGCACGATGCCCGCGGCAACGGCGTCCTCACCGCCGTATCGGCGGCCGGTGACCATCGCCTCGTGCGCGGTCGTCGTCGGGAGGCGCGCCTGGAGCAGTGCGCTCATGCCGGGGGTGAAAGGCAGGCCGAGGTCGACCTCGGGCAGGCAGAAGTAACCCCGGTCGGCCCGCATCACGCGCACGTCGTGGGCGAGGGCCAGCATGCCGCCGGCGGCGAACGCGTGGCCGTTGACCGCCGCGACCGTCGGCAGCGGCAGGGTCAGCATCCGGGCGAACAGAGCGTGCACGCGTTCGAGGTAGGGACCCCACTGGTCGGCGTTCTGGCCGAGCCAGTCCAGGTCGAGGCCGTTGGAGTAGAACTTGCCGGTACCGGTCGTCACCAGCGCCTTCGGCGTAGGGGCGTCCGTCAGTACGTCGAGTGCCTTCTCCAACTCCTCCAGGAGACCGGGGCTGAAGCGGTTCTCCCCGTCGTCGAACCGCAGGACGTGGACATCGCCCTCACGCCGTAGATCGATCATGCTGTTCCTCCCGCTCCGGTTACCAGTGGGTAACTCTAGGGGATCGCCCACCGTGCCGTTTCTGCCCGCGACGGAAGTGCCGGGGCCTATAACCTTGACCCGGGCACCATCGGGACGAGGACGCCCGCCTTCCCCTGAGATAGAAGAGGCCCCGCATGAGCGAGGAATCCGGGTCCGTCGAGATCCTGTTCGTCGACGGCAAGGACGTGCCGATCAAGCACAAACACGCCGACCGCATGGTCGTGATGCGCGATTCGAGCAAACCCGACGGCGACGCGCTCTATTACACCCCGAACGAATGGGAAGCCTTCATCCTCGGAGTCAAGGACGGGGAGTTCGACGACATGGTCGAGGACCCCCGCCAGTCCTGAGGCATCTCCGACGTGTCTCGAAGTCCCGCGGCCTTTCGCCAAGGCGGCAGGACTTCGAGACCGGTCGGCTAACCGTCGGACAGGACGCGGTCTTCGCGCAGCTGGGCCGCCACCCGGCGCGGGTCGCCCGGCGGTAGCGCCGCCGCCAGCCGGCCGAGGATCTCCAGGTCGTCGTCCCCGGTCTTGGTGTAGGTCCACAGGTCATCGACGTCGCCGTGGTGGAGCAACTGCCGCCGCAGCGTCGCGTCGAGGTCGGCCCGCTCGCCCCGGATGGCCGCCGACTCCGAGCGTGGCAGCAGCGGTCCGGGATAGAGGCGTACGGCGTCCGTGACGTTTCCGGTGCCGAGCAGCCGGCGTACGGCCAGGAAGTCGGCGTCCACATCGCAGTCGAGGCGGTACGGCTTGGCGCGTACGACGTCGCCGAGCTGGGCCCGCAGCCGGTGGATCTCGGCGCGCAAGGTGGCCGGGTTGCCCTCGTCGCCGTAGAGGTGGAAGGAGGACTGCTCGCAGGTCAGCCCGCGCGGATGCAGGGCCAGCAGGGCGAGCAGCTCCGCGTGCCGCAGCGACAGCGGGATCCGGCGCCCGTCCAGGAACGCGCACGGCTGCTGGTCGCCGAGAAGCCGCAGCAGCAGCGAACGCCGGTCGTCGTCCGTGGTGCGCAGCACGAACGCCTGGCCGAGGACCTCGGCCACGGCGGTGCGCCCGTCGGGCAGCGACACCCGGTGCCCCGGCTCCGGCACCGCGACCCGGCCGCCGCACCAGCCGTCGGGGTCGGCCGCCAGGACGCGCCCGGTGGCCGTCACCAGCACACGCGCGTCGCCGCGCAGGTGGCGGACGTAGCGGTCGCGAAGGTAGGCGTCGCGGTGGTTCATCTCCAGCGTGAGCTGCGCCTCGGTGAGCCGGGCCGCGGCCTGCACGAGGGCGACGACGGCCGGGTGCATGGTGTTCTTCGTGCCGCTGATGTCGACGCAGCCGATCACCCGGGCCGTGTCGGGGTCGGTGATCGGGGCGGCAACGCACGACCAGGGGTGCAGGACGTTCACGAGGTGCTCGGTCGCCTGGATGTAGACCGGTCCGCCGATGCTCAGCGCGGTGCCGATGCCGTTGGTGCCGATCGACTCCTCGGTCCAGCGGAAGCCCTCGATGAGCCCGATGCTCTCGGCCCGGCGGCGTACGGCGCGCGGGCCCTCGCTCCACAGCACGTGCCCCTCGCCGTCGGTGACCGCCATGAGGTGGTCGGAGGCGTCGGCCATGCCGCGGAGGGTCTCGCGCAGCATCGGCAGGTGACGGTCGAGCGGATGGCTCTGCCGGACACAGGCGACTCTGTCGGTGTCGAACACCAGCGGGGCCGACCGTAAGTCGGGATCGACGCCCGCGGCCAGCGAGCGCTGCCACGAGTCGGCCACCACGAGACGGCCGCCGGCGCCGACGGAGGTGAGACGGCGATCACAGTCCGCGATCGGTTCGGGTGCCTGGCTGCTCCACATCAGGGGCGTCTCCATGAGGGTCTGCGTCTCTTTTGAGCATCCGTGCCGACGGCCTTCGCCGCAACCCATACGTAAAACCTTCACCTGGGATTTGTCACGTACTGCTATTGGTCGCGTGCAACGTGTTTGCAACGCGGCGTCGCCTAGTGTGCCTCTCGCGGCACGGCGGGTGACGACTTGACACCCGGCGCGGCCGCTCGATGGCGGTCCGCCCGGAGCCGTTTGAGGGGACGGGTCCGGCGCGCCGCACCAGCGCCCGCCGCCGGGAGCCTCAGGGAGAGGGGCCTTCGGCGGCGGGTCGCGGCAGGGGGGAGAGGGCCTTGCTGTGCCTGACCTGCAACCGGGTACGCCCGGCGCGGAGCACGGCGGAGTACACCGTGCTGCGTGCGCGACTGATCACGATGTACGGCCTGTGCACCTGCGCACAGCCGGGGGCGTGGCTGCCCGAGGCCGTGGTCACCGGTGAGAGGGGAGGCTGAGTGCCGGCGCCCCGCGCGGCCTCACGCCTCGGGCAGCTCCGCGAGCAGATCGGCCCAAAAGCCCTCGACCGTGCGTTCGTAGCGGATGCCGAGCTCGATGGACTTGAGCTGCCAGCGGTCGATGGAGCCGGTCAGGATCGCGTGCGTGCGCTCGTAGTTGTCGGCGCGCTCCTGGTGGGAGCGGCGCTGGTCGGCCGCGAGCTGGCGGACGTCGCGCGCCTGGGCGTACTTGGCGAAGAAGAGTTTGAGCAGACCGGGGTCGCGCACGTCGGTGCGGTCGGGCGTGGGCTCGGCGAGCCAGCCGGCCAGCTCGGCCCGGCCGGCGTCGGTGATGGTGAACGTCCGCCTGCGCCGGCCGCCGGACTCGGCGCTGATATCGACCAGGCCGGCCTCGGCCAGGCGCATCGGCTCGTCGTAGAGCTGCGAGTGCGCGAACTCCCAGAAGTTGCCGATGCTCACGGCGACTCTCTGCTTGAGCTGGTAGCTCGTCGCGGGGCCATCGGCGAGCAGCCCGAGGACGAGGTACGACGTCGCCGTCATCCGATGGTCGGCCACGGGGCTCCTCTCCGTCGAGGCCCATCTTGCTCTATGCAGCGGACATTAGGTATCGGCTCATAGTCGTATACGACGGTAGATTCCGATGTTAAGCTGCCCGCGCCTACACGCTCCGGCCCACGGCGATCATGCGGTGACCCACCGGCCGGAGGCAGTCGCGGGACAGCGTTTTCCGGGGCGGTGCCGATCGCGGATGACAGACGCGGGCGGTCACCGGGGGAGCCGGGACCACATTGGAGGGAGGCGTCACCGGGGCTCGGCCATAGGGGCGGCCGGGTCCCGGGTGGCGCCTCTCAACCTCCCGGCCTCTAGGCCCAGACCCGCCGCTCGTCAGTAACCGGCGCCGGTGAGCATGCCACCGTCGACCAGGAACTCACTTCCGGTGCAGTAGCCCGCCTCGTCCGAGGCGAGGAACACCACCAGCCCGGGCACCTCCTCGGCGTCGCCCATGCGCCCCAGCGGCAGCGCGCGCAGGAACGCGTCCGCGCTTTCCGCCTTGGCCGAGACCAGGACCGGGTCATCGGTGACCATCGGCGTGAGGATGGCGCCCGGATGGATCGAGTTGACCCGGATGCCGTACTCCCCGAGCTCGCGCGCCGCGACCTTCGTCACGCCCCGTACGCCGAACTTGCTGGCGCTGTAGGCGGACAGCCCGGTGGCGCCGATGAAGCCCTCGGTCGAGGAGACGTTGATGATGGAGCCGCCGCCGGCGGCCTTCATCGGGTCGATGACCGACTTCACGCCGAGCCACTGGCCGACGAGGTTGACCTCGATGACCGCGGTGAACTCCTTGACGGACATCTCCTCGATGCGCCGGTACCTGAGGATCCCGGCGTTGTTCACCAGGACGCCGAGCCCGCCGAACGCGGTGATCGCGGTGTCCACCGCGGTCTGCCAGTCGTCGGGGCGGGTGACGTCCATGCGGACGAACCGGACCGCGTCGCCGAGCTCGGCGGCGACCCGGGCGCCCTCCTCCTCGAGCACGTCGCCGAACACCACCCTGGCGCCCTCGCCGACGAAGCGCCGCACGTGCGCGGCGCCCATGCCACGTGCGCCGCCGGTGATCAGAGCTACTTTCCCGTCCAGCCTGCCCATGGCACCTCGCCTTCGGTGGTGCGTCCGGACGTGGCCGCGAGAGGGCACTCAGATCCTCTCGGGATCAGGACGCAGACACTACGATGGCCGATCAGACCAGACATCCGGGGGAGTGTCACGAACTCGTGCGACACAAGTATCTGTGGGTAGCGATCGGCGCGGGAGCGCTGGTCGTGGTCCTGGGCATCGCGGCCGGCGCCTATGTGCTGCTCCGTACGAAGGGCAGCCCGAAGAGCACGGCGAGCACGTTCCTGTCCGCGTGGGAGCACGGGGACGGCGCGCGGATGCGCGCCGCGACCCTGTCGCCGCCGCCGGACCTGGACCAGCAGTACCAGGGGCTGCGCACCGGCCTCGGCGTCACGGCGGTGCGGACCACGCTCGGCAGGGTGACCAAGCAGAACGGCGGCCACGCGATCGCGCCGTTCACCACCGACCTCGTCCTGCCGATGGGGACCTGGCGTTACCAGGGCCGGCTGCGGCTCGTGACGGACCAGCACAAGTGGAAGGTCGCCTGGTCGCCGGAGAGCATCCATCCCGACCTGCACACCGGCCAGCACCTCACCACGTCCTACCAGTGGCCCAGGCGCGCCCGTGTGCTCGCCGCCGACGGCGGCCTGATCGACGGCACCGACGTGTCCGGCTCCGTGCAGCAGCTCGTCGGCAGCACCGGGGCGCTGACCGACAAGCAGGCCAAGAAGCTCGGCACCTCTTACCGCAAGGGCGACATCGTCGGCATCTCCGGCATCCAGCAGCGCTTCGACAAGCGGCTGGCCGGCACCCCGACCGCGTCCGTCACGGTGGCCGACGCCTCGAACCACCCGGTCAAGATGGTCGGCGGGTTCCCCGGCAAGCCCGGCCGCAACGTCCGTACGACCCTGGACCAGCACACCCAGCGCGCCGCCTCGACCGCCGTAATGGGACAGCACAAGCCGACCTCCATGGTCGTGATCCGGCCCTCCAGCGGGCAGATCCTCGCGGTCGCCAACCTGCCCGGCGGGTTCGACCGCGCGATGCAGGGCATCTATCCGCCCGGCTCGACGTTCAAGGTCGTCACGGCGTACGCGCTGCTGCGCAGCGGGCTCAGCCCGTCCACGAAGGTCGAGTGCCCCAAGACGGCGAACGTCGGCGGGCAGGTGATCCACAACTCCGAAGGTGAGGAGCTCGGCGGCATCTCGTTCACCGAGGCGCTCGCCCAGTCCTGCAACACCGCGTTCGCGCTGCAGACCCAGCATCGTCTCAACCCCGCCCGGCTCGTGAGCGCCGCGAGCCTGTTCGGCTTCAACCAGAAGATCGACCCGGGGGTGCGCGTCGCGGCGGGCAGCTACCCGACGCCGACGGGCACCGCGGAGATGGCCGTCTCCGGCTTCGGCCAGGGCAAGGACCTCGCGAACGCGCTGAACATGGCGGGGGTGGCCGCGGGGGTCGCCAGCGGCACCTGGCGGCCGCCGGTGCTCGTGTCCGACCCGCAGGTGCCGCAGAAGGCCAGGGCGGGACGCCTCGACCCGACGGCACGCGGCCAGCTCGCCCAGATGATGCGCGCGGTGGTGACGTCGGGCACCGCCAAGCCCGTCAAGCTGCCGGCCGGCACCTACGGCAAGACCGGCACGGCGGAGTACGCCGCGGGTCGCAAGGGCAAGGAGCCGCCCACGCACTCGTGGTTCATCGGGTTCCGCGGGGACGTGGCGTTCGCCGTCATCGTCGAGGGCGGAGGGTTCGGCGCCAAGGTCGCCGCGCCGATCGCCAAGCGCTTCCTCAACGCGATGTGAGCGTGCGTCGGGAGAGATGATCCGCCCGGCGGGTCGTCTCGGGCAGCCGGTGGCGTGGCGCGAACCGCAGCGTCAGGGCACAGGCCGTGTCGAGGTCGGCGCGGTGGCCGACCGAGACGAACACCGGCCGTACGCCGGTCTGGGTGCGCAGGGCGCGCCCGACGGTCTGCCCGCCGTCGCTGACCGGGCTCCAGGCGCCCCGCTCGCCGCCCGGTTCGTCGTACGAGCCGACCAGCCGGGTCTTGCCCACGCCGATCGAGGGCAGCCCGGTCAGCACGCCGAGGTGGCAGGCGAGCCCGAAGCGTTTGGGGTGTGCGAGCCCGTGTCCGTCGCAGACCAGCAGGTCCGGGGTGACGCTGAGCCGGCGCAACGCGCCGACCAGCGCGGGCAGCTCGCGGAAGGCGAACAGGCCCGGGACGTACGGGAAGCCGGGCCGGTCGAGGACGGTGGCCTCCTCGACCACGTCGAGGCTCTCGGCGTCGAGCACGACCGCCGCGGCGGCCAGCCGGTCGTCGGCGTAGGCCACGTCGAGGCCGGCCACCGTGCGCACGGTCGCCGGTCCGGGCGAGGTCAGGTCGGCCAGGGGACGCAGACGGTCCTGGATCGTCTCGGCCTCCGATGCCTCCGTCGGCCAGGGATGCAGATCCGCTACCTTCACAGGTGGTCAGGCTACTCGCGTCCGGCTTGACGCATATCCGGGCGGGTGGCGGGAACCAAGAACGTCCGTGACCGTACGTGAAATCGTAAATGCGAGTAGTGCTTGGGTCAAAATAGGTCAAAAGACGTATTTCAAGTTCGGCGTTGAGCTTCTAGCCTCGTTGCCAGGAGATCACCGTATAGGGGAGCGGGGTCCTGTGGACATGCGGGGAGAGGAAGGCGTTATGGCCGGAGTGTCCTGGTCCTGAAAGGTTGACAAGCGAAGGGGGCGGCCGGTTTACCGGCCGCCCCTTTCCGATGCGCCGGCTCGCCCCGCGGTGCGAGGGCGGTGGTGCCGCTTGCCGGCGCCTGAGCGTAGGGTCGTGGGCGCCGTCGAGGGTTGGAGGTAACGATGTCCGGATTCCGGCATGTGGTGCTGTTCCGGTGGCGCGAGGGCACGACCGAGGAGCAGACGCGGACGCTCGAGGACCGGCTGAACGAACTGCCGGGCGTCATCCCCGAACTCCAGGCGTACGCGGTCGGCTCCGACGCGGGGATCAACCCCGCGAACGCCGACTTCGCCGTGGTCGCCGACTTCGCCGACCGCGAGGCGTTTCTCGTCTACCGCGACCATCCCACGCATCGGAAGGTCATCGACGAGTGCGTCACGCCGATCGTCGCCGAGCGGCACGCGGTGCAGTACTCCCTGTGACGTGTACGCCGCCGTACTCCCCACGGAGTACGGCGGCGGCCGAAGTGTCATCGCACGCATGACGCCGCTGCCGCTCTCACCCGGGAATCTGGGAGCCGGCAGACAATGAGGAGATTCCCATGCATGACGGCCCGCTCGTCCGGCTGGCCCGTTTCTGTTACCGGCGCCGGCGCCGGGTCCTGTTGCTGTGGATCGTCGGCGCCGCGGCCGTGATGGTGCTCGGCTTCGGGTTCGCGGCTCCGGCCGACAACAGCTTCGGCGGCGGCGACACCGACTCCGCGCAGGCGCAGAAACTGATCAAGACGAACTTCCCCGAGCAGAACGGCGACACTCTCACCCTGGCCATCCACGCGGACGGGGGAGTCGCCGCCGTACGCCCCCGCGTGGAGCGGCTCATCGGCGAGCTCGCCCAAGGCCCGCACGTCACCTCCGTGACCTCCCCGTACCAGGCTCCGCGGCAGATCTCGCCCGACGGGCGGACCGCGTTCGCGCCGCTCCAGCTCGACAGCATCTCCGACGACATGCCCAAGGCCGGCGTGCTGAAGATGATCT
>Ga0247774_1000774_pt1 | contig 16105 bp, 14 predicted proteins | sample UWRJL001104B6_FD_179933 | JGI IMG/M metagenome (GOLD analysis project Ga0247774, IMG submission 179933) | Plant litter microbial communities from Arlington Agricultural Research Station in Wisconsin, United States - UWRJ-L001-104B-6 | ecosystem: Environmental > Terrestrial > Plant litter >... | reverse complement strand
TGTCCCCATTGTAGCCAAAGAAGGCGCGCCAGGATCATTTGAGTAGGACGGTCAGGCCCGTTTCTCCCTTGCTGCTGCTGTTGCAGGTTGCTACTCGGTGTTGTAGCTCTCCGGATAGGGCATGGGAAGTGTCCGGATACCTACCCAAGCCGCTAACCCAGATATCTAGAGCTGCTCCTTCCCGTCGGACAAGCCCCAATAAACGATCTACCCGGCAAGATCCAGCTTCCATTGGCATTCTCGTAGCTTATTGCAATCGTTGATCCCATTTTGACACGTGCCACAAGCATGATAACACATCCGGCGCCAAGAGGCGCTACCGCAGATTCGCTGTGAGAAATCGGTAATGCATCTACTGGGTGGAATCAGGCAGATCTTCCCGATGCACAGGACATGTGGCATGCTAGGAGCCCGCCACGGGAATGGCCATGGAGCATTTCGAACTCTCCCGAAGGCTGCCAAGTAGAGGATGGGTACCCGCGAGAACTGGGATGGGGTTAGGCGGTCGACAAAGGCGCCATGAAAACATGACCAGGTGTTAGTCAGGTACAAAGCCATGGATATCTCGAATTCATACTGCAGAGAATATTGACATCATCGTCGACCATATCGGTCGTCTCGAGGTCTATCCCTCTCCTTTTCACGGGGACGATGGCCTCTTCCGTCTCGGCCCCTGTCGCCACCACCATGGTGTCCCCTATCTCCATAACGGCGATCCTTCTTGGCGTAGCTACTAGGACTTCGGCTTCGACTCCGATACCGTTTCCTATCACGGCTTCTGCTACGATGCTTGTCCCTATCTCTATCGCGATCGCGGTCTCGATAGTCCCTCCGAGGTTGCTGATCACGCTCATCTAGAGGACGACGATCCTCTATGTCGTGTCCTTGTGGCGGTCTGTTCCTCTCGTGACGTCTCTTCATCTCCTCGTCCCCATAAACCATCTCGTACCCGTCATCCTCATCATCGTGCTGATCCCGGTAATGCCTTCTCTTCTCCAACTCCTTGACGCCACCCCATCCACCCCTTGCGTTTTTCCGCCGCTTTTGATTCGTCTCATTCCTCCAAATATCGCTAATCTTGCTGACACTCTGTGAGAAATCGACATGGATCCGCCGGTCGTCGATCAGTACGTCCTGCATCTTCGAATACGCCGCCTCGCAAGAAGCCTTTTCTGCATATTCGATAAAGGCATACTGTAGGCTATCCCCCGTTTTGCGATCCCGGATCACCTCGCAGCTGACAATCTTGCCAAAGCGTCCAAAGATGAGCTCCAAGTCCTCGTCTTGGGTAACAGGATTCAGCTTGCAAACGAAAAGAACATTTTCTGGCGGTGCCACCTCGGCAAATGGCAGGTCCCCCATAAGCTCCAGCGTCAGGGCATTTGTCCGCGCGTCTCTTTCCCGCCGCCGCCTCTCCTTCTCTTCCTCGTCCACGTCGTCGTCCTCATGTAGAGCCGCCTCGTCGGCAATCCGCACCGTTCCCAGCTGTGCCTTGGTCGGTTGCGGCGAGCTGCTCGGTTCCCGGAGCCCTTCCGGGTCAGGATATGGGTCATCGAGAATGATGGTGTGATTGATGCGAATATCCACGAGTGGATGTCCCCGTTCATCCACGATCGCGTTGTTGAGTTTCTCCAACACGTCAAAGCCCTCCACAACTTTCCCAAATATGGCTGCCCGTCCATCTAAATAGTCTGTATCATCTCCCAGCGTGACAATAAACTGCGAGGCCGCCACTCTCGTGTCTGGGTCGGACGGCATCGGCGCCGTGGCCATGCTGACCGTCCCGCGCTCCGCATGCTTGAGTTTCGGGTGGAAAAAGGCGGGAAATGTCCGTTGAGACTTCTGCCCTGATAGGACGCCCCATATCGAGGATCCGCCATCGGACTCGGAAGACAGAGGACCTAGGGGATCGCCGGTTTGGAATGAGAAGGACTTTTGGATCGAGTGGATGGGCGCGAAATTGAAGTACTTGATTTTGCAGAGTTTGAGGAAGTTTTCGCACAGTTTCGGAGTGTAGTCTACTAGGAGATCAATGACCAGATCCCCTGCCGTGGTCTCGAGGAGAACTGACATGTTGGCGAGCTGGAGACCGCAGTCGTGTCACGGCGCGAACGTTTCGGTGCATCAAAATGTTTGCCTGCTCGATGTCGCGAGGTTCAAAGGTCGCTGGTGGAGCAAAGTGCTTGGGTGCCGCCAATCAGGAGGCGTTGGAAGGTAAGAGGAGCTTGGGCCACCTGCACCCGCCTGCCGGTGGCAGCCGTCGAAACCTGAAAAGCTGCCCCACCTTGATGGCGAAGAACTTTTTTTTTTTGAGGGCAGAAAGTTCGACAGAACTTCGGTTCGTACATTATCGTCAAAGCTTGTGAGTTACCGCGCCTTTGTTTTACTACGGATCTGTTGTTGGAGCATTGGCTTACTCTTTAGTTCAGAATCATGCAAGTAGCTTAGACCGTTTCACTGTCAATTGGAGGAATTGCCACGAGAACACGGTTCCAAGGACCGCCACTGGCAAACAAAGATGGAGGAAGGCCACACAAGAAAGCGACGTCTTAAAGATGACCCAGAAGCTGGGACGAAGAGGAAGAAAAAGAAGAAGCAACATGGAGCAGAGGCTGTCGCAGGAGCCGCTGTCGAACATTCATCAGAAGCCAACGGTGTCGTGAATAGTACGGCCGAGTCTTCGAAGCGGAAAAATGCTGCGGCGTCGTACGCAAATAGTGTTGTGAACACGGGCATGGAGACTCCTGCAACACCTGAGAAGCGAAAAAATCCAAAGAAGCGCTTGGTCCCAGAAACAACTACTCTACCCCACAGCTCAGCTTCGATCGAACCCGATCATGCGACACTTCTCCCTCTTTTGGCCGAAATGCGCAAGAAAAAGTCGAAGAAGAACAAGGGCCTGGCCAATGCCAGTCATGCCCACGAAGATGCGGCCTCGCCGGAAGCTCTGCTGTCCGCTCCCAACGGCTCCGGACCCTTCGACCCTACCACTGCGACTCTAGCGGCAGACAAGCCCAAGAAGAGAAATAAGAACGACAGGGAACAGGAGGCGGGGCGGGCGACGCAGAATGAGCCTCAAGCCATGAAGCGAAGTACGGCACAATTCGACTATACTCCAGCGGAGTCCGCCGCAGAGGTGCCAAAGACACCGAAGAGGAAGCACTCTGAAGTAAATGTCGTTGCGGAAGAGATCTCGGCCGATGCGAAACGGCCTAAGAAAAAGAAGAAGAAGAAGCACGTAGATGCAGAGCCTAAAGCTGTTGAGTTGGAGGCAGCGGCTCGGCCGGTGCAGGACGTGTTAGTGGCCATACCGATCAGCGATCCTAATTCTCAAGAGATGCCCCGAAAGAAGAAAAGGAGGAAGAAGCAGGTAGAAGCTGAAACGATTGTCGATGGAGACAAGGGCGAGCCAGCAATCGTCAACGAACCAGAGCCGCTACCCCAAACACCAATTCAAGAGACAAAAAGGAAGAAGAGGAAAGACAAAGGGAAAAAATTGGAGATTGAAGAAACACCAGCGCAGCGGCAGGAAGCGCCGTCTAACTCGGCCGCAGCTGAAGTTGAGCAATACGGGCTTCCCTCCACCCCCCCACCCACCGCTCTCGCCGACGAGACGCCCCGTCGAGCCGGCCCTCTCACTCGTCAACAAATCGGCCTTCGAGAAGTGGCCGAGCAACGTAGCCCCATCATCAAACAAACCCAATGCATCTGGGTCCCCATGTACCCCAAAGGCTTCGACGAGCCCATCTCCGCCGCTATCGACCAGCACCTCAAACCGCGCCTGTATCGGTTTGACGAAACCCTCAAGGGTGTTTTGCTATCCTACGAAAACGTCTGCCTCAACTCCAAGCCTACCCGCAAAGGCGGCGCAACGCGGGATACCGATCAGGTGTACCTCCTCAGCACGCAGGAATACGGCGTCGCGTACTGCTGGCTCATTGCCGATCTTGAGCTCTTCGTCCCCAAGCGCGGGGCCACCATGCTGGGCGAGATCGTCCTCCAGAACGCAGGCCACATCGGTGTCCTATGCTGGGGCAAATTCAACGCCTCCATCGAGAAGAAGAGGCTGCCGCGGCAATGGCGCTGGGAAGACAACAGCTTTCGCGCCGCGTCCGTCGAACTAGATGGGGAGGAGGACGACCAGAACCAGTTTATCCGCACGCTTGGCTCCTGGATCGACGAGAATGGTGAGCCGATTACCGGCCAGGTGGCCTTTCGGATCAAGAACTACGATGTCGGTCTTTCGGGGGATCATGCCTTCCTCTGCATTGAGGGGACCATGCTTAGTGACAAGCGCGAGGCCAAGCTGAGACAGGAAGAGCTGCAGGAGATGAAGAGGTTGAAGAGTGCTAAAAGCCCGTGGCTTGTCGGGACGGGACGAGAAGTGCCCGAGTTTGGCTTTACGGATTTGGGAGTTGACGAGGAGGTTAAGCAGGAAAGACAGAAGGGGTGGAGAAGTTCTAGATCCCGATCAGAGAGTAGGGGAGGTGCAACCGGAGGAGGGGACGGGGGGAGGGGAAGCAGGGCTTCGTCTAAGGGGCCTGAGTTTGTGCTTACGCAGGCGGATTTGGAAAGCTGAGACGCGTTAATGACTTATGGAAGACGTAGGCATTAGATTGTTGATTTCTATAAAATATCACGTTATTTTGGTGTCATTCACTGGAAATGATGGGCTGAATATGACGAAGAAACTCAAAGGCCGGGAACGACTACGAAAACGATGACAAATTTTCATCCATGTTAGTTCGCGACGGACTAAGGAACCTTCTAGCACGGCTGTGAAGCTCTGCAGTCTATAATGCCCGTGAAGTTTTCAATTCAATCATGGAGACGAAATATCTGAGAGCATGCTTATCATAGCCTAGACTAGGGTGTAGCTGAACCAAACTTCCAAGGCTAGTGCAGAGGAACAGAGTATGGAACAGGACTCCGCTTTCTTTGTATTCAAACCAAGAGACGTCTCGAACAGAGGCTGGGCTACCAAGAGTAAATCAAAACATGCATTTCTAGCTAGATATGAAAATACACCTCCGCAATATGCCTCCCCCCCCCATCCAAGCAAGAAACAGTTGGTGAAGCCAGCAAACACCCACAGCTTTCTTTTTTCTACCGCATGCGCCTCTCCTTCCCTTCCTAGATCCCACAACATCCAGCTACCTCAAGTCCAAGACTACGCCTTGAAGATATCCTCAACCCCATTCCAAGATCCCTTGCATCTTTCTTCCCAGTAGCTATCTTTCCCGCCCTTCATCCTCCATACTTCCTCCCCTTCGGGCCCATCCTGCACCTTCACAAACCACCTCGGCTTGTGGTCTTCTCCTTTGTCCTCCAACACCTTCCGTCTCGCCCTCTGCGCCTCCTCAAGCTTAACCTTCCACCCCTCCGCCTCATCCAACCGCCCCTCCTCCGCAAGCCTCTGATCCGGCCTCAACCTGCTATCCGTAGGGGGCAGCTTGCCCTTCTCGATGCCGGTAATCTCGTTTAGGCTCGCCGCAAAAGCCGTCATGCCGTACGTCTGGGCCGCATTCTCCACGAGGCTCTCGACCCTCCAAATTTCCCGCCCGGCTCCCTTGCCGGCCTCGACCACTCGCAGGCCGGAAGTCCACGTGCCCGAGAGGGACGAGCCGGTGTGGATGCCCTCCGGGTCGTACGTCTCCACCTGCACGTCCTCCCCGCGGCCCCCAAACATGCCTTTGGACCGAAACTCGACGACCGCTTTGGCGCCGGTGGAGTCGTTTACGACGTTCATGGTGCCGACGGGCTCGACGTATTTTTCGCCCATGACGACGTTGCGGAGGAACATGGTCGCAATGTTCCACGAGTAGAATTCGTCACCCTCGCCGTTCGGCAGCCGCAACGCGATGCGGACCCGACCCTCGGTTGTGATCTCGGCACTCTTTCCCCAGAATCGCTGCGACGGCGCCGGGGATTGGGTAAACGACCAGCTCGCCGCATCGGCATGCATGGCCAGCCTTACGGGCCGATGGCACACCTTCTCCACCAGGAGCCTGAAGCCGCCCGGCACGTCTTTTTCTGTCCGTAGAAGCTCGTACGTCTCGCCGAGCAGGGGATTGAACGGCTTTCGCATGGCCCGCTCCTTCGCGCGCGCGTTGCTAAACTGCGACACGGCAAATGCCGCCACGTACAGCATACGCTCCTTGGGTTTGCGCTGCTTCGCGGCTTCGTCGAGGAGGTGCGCGTACTCGAGCTGCTCCGTTACCTTCTGTAGGAGGGACGTCGGCTCGTTGGCCGAGACTGGCATACTGATTTGGCTGAGATCCTTGCCGACGTTCTTGCGAACAAAGCCAATGAGACTCGGCGGCAGTGTTGTGGCAGGGGGGATCTTCTTCCGGCGCTGCAGCTCTTCGGCGATAGGCAGGGGAGCCAGGCTCTTCGGCTTGGGCGGATACAGCTGGTCCACAGCGCCGGCTCCAATCGTCTCGTCCCCGGACACGGTCGATTCCGACGATGAGCTGTGGATGGATGCTGCGTCCGAGCTTGCACCGTCCTCTTCCGTGCGTTTGATGAGTACAATTTGCGATTCTGATTCTCCAGGTTCGGCGTCGAAGAACTCTTCCGTGGTGGACACGGTATCCATGCTCTTCCGAGACAGTGCGGGCGAGAGTAATGAAACTGGAAGACGGCGACGTTTGCTCGTGGAGATGAGTGCATTAAACTCGGACAGTACCGAGTCAAGATCAGTGAGCAACGCCTGGCAGTGGTCGTAGGTACTCTTCTCAGGCTGGCGGTGTGATTTTCTCCTCGACATTTTCCGCTGTGGTGCGTTGGCTGTAATCGTAGTCGTGAAACTAGTAGGTGAAGGCACGGCCAAAGCAGACGAGACCGAAGGCTGGAAGGCCTGGGCTGTCGTTGGGAGTGGAGAGCTCGACTTGCGCCTCCAAAAGGAACGCTTCTCCGACTGTTGCCCGAAGTAGCTATCCGAGTCTTCGCCAGCTTGCGAGTTAGGAGAGAGGTAAGTTGATGAGGCATGGCCGGGCTTTTGGGCCGCAATGTCCTTTGTGAGTCTTCTGAGGGCGTCCCTGGTGCCGACGATTCGGCTGACGAGTGTCTCGACTTGCTGCCACTCCCTATCTTCTTCGGGGTTGGATTGAGTCGGTGCTTTGGACACCCTGGATGTGTCGAGTGAGAGCACAGGGGCCGAAGTCGCCGTGGTCGGCTCCGGTGCTGCCTCGAGCCCTCGGGCGATACGGCTGGCTCTTTCCAGGGCGCGAGCCCAGTCCGTAAATTCCTTGGCGTTCGAAGCTTTAAGATGCCATATTTCCGCGCCAGAATCGATGTTGATCTCCCGCCTAGTCTCGTCTGCCGCGATGGCTGCCAGACTCAGCGGGATTGCGCCTCGTAGGGCAGACGAGTTCCGGTCGTGATAGTAGGAAAGCGTGCACGACGAGTAATCTAGCGAGAAAAACCTGCGCGCATAACCTTGGCCCTTCTTTCTCCTCCTCTTCAACAGCTGGCCAACATGATAGGTCGATCCAGCTCCTTGTTCGCTCCGGCCAGACACAGATCCTCCCCTCCCCCCGCCGGCAGGATGGCTCTGGAGACTATCGAAAGATCCAGCAGCTGCTGCATTTAGGTGAGGACTATGTTTCCCTAGGCTCGTATTGCTCACACTTGCCATGGCGCTGGACCCAAGATTCGGCAGGTGGTGAGTCGTCTGAGGTGGCGCATCCGACGGGTACGTCAGAAGCACAAAGGTGGCCGTCTTGGCCGTCTGCTTCGAAAACGTATTGTCAAACACCAGCCCAAACATTCCACCCTCGCCCGCGCCGACGTTGTGGGTGCCCATAGACACCTTGTCTGCCTCGCATTTCCCGTGCCACGTTATAGGGATGAAGCCCTTGCTCGCCAGCTGGTCCTGCGCCGTGCTAGCATCCTTCTTGAAGCGGCTGGACTTGCCATCGGGAACCGTGGTCTGCGTGGTAGAATTGGGTTCCGCGGCGAGGAGCGTCGAGCTCAAATTCGTGCCGCCCGAGCCAGGGTGCCTAACGATGCCGAAGTTTCTGGTCCTAAGTTAGCTCAGAAGGCGCCTCGGTCGCGAATGACGCGGGTGACGTGGAAGTTTGCGACTCCGCGCGCTTCGGGCCCAAAAGACTCACAATGACTTCTTATGAGGTTGGAGACTCCAAGATATCGTGTGGCCTTCGTCCACTTTAACCCATCGTACGATATAGGACTGGAAGCATTGCGGTCAGCTTCGCGACATCCTCGGCTTCTGCGGGAGCTAGCAGCAAGGGAAGGAGCGGGAGCACCACGACAACAGACGCACCTTGCTGTGAACCTCAAGTTGCTCAATTCCGGCCATTTTCAGTTGCCCACAGAGGACATAGGCGAACCCCGTGCCAACAAAGAGGAAAGATCGTAGTCCGATTAGGACAGAGGCATTGTCTTCTATGTCGCAAGTTGGAGGGGGGAGATTCTTGGTTTTGCTTTTTGTCTTCTAGAACGACTGGGGAGTAGGTAGGGCTGAGGTCATCGCTGGTGGGGATGCAGTGGAATAATAGGTCCAACCTTTAGCGCATGACACGCCTCCGGGTACTACGTATGAGGTAAACGTCAGCCTAGTAGGATCCAGCTGACGCCGCCACCGCCTGGACGCCGAGATTCCAGGCAAGCGCTTTCGGACGACGCCGACGAGTTGCGCGAGAAATGTGTCCGATATCTTGGATAGAGCCATTGAATTCGGTTCCGATGCTGTATTTTTGAGGTAGAATTCACGAGTGACACACCCCATGCCTAGAAGTTGCAATATGAAGGGAGAAGCCAAGATCTGGCTGATGCCCAGTAGTCCATGATCAATTCACATACATTATGCATCACTTCAGGTACTTGTCTAAGAGCTCTTTAGAAGAGCCATCTACTCTACTCAATGCCCATTTGTTGAAGCATGTAAGAGGCAAAGAGCCGGACGGAAGAAGAAATGTAAAAACGCCATAGGCATAAATCAGCGGGAGATTGCCACACTGCTACAGTGAGTCGAGGGCCGAATAGGGCGGGGGCTTACATCATCTGCCAGGCTTCCAGAACAAGGTTCGGGTGCCTGGCAGTGACAGGGGTTCGGCACTGGCAGCCTCCCGACCAGGATGTGGTTTCAACTTTCGCCATCTGTCCTGGAGGTTTCCGAAGCTCTTGACAAGTTGAAGATTCGTGAACGAGCTTCCACTCACTGGCCACGACCGCGCGCCACCGTTCTTTTTCCTCACCTTCCCTTCTCCCTGCCATTTTTTTAAGATCTTTAATTTTGGTTTCTTGGCCTCTGCGATTTGTAACCATGTCGAGCGCACTTGGCCTGTTCGGCTGGTGGTTCCTCCCAAATGTAAGCATCCCCATCTCGAAACAATCACGAAGGTCGAAGGCATGAAAAGCTAACTTTCTCTGCCTTCAGCTTATAGCCGGCTGGACGCAGTCGATATGGTATTCCCTCACCATCCGCGCCGGCGACCCGAAACCCGCCCCCGGCACCACCAAATTCAACACGCACCGCCGGCGCATCCGCATCCTCGTCATCTCCCTCTACCTCCTCTACACCATCTTCGAAACCGACCATGACCTCCGCCTCAAGGGCAACTACTATACACATCTAGGCGTGTACCCCACCGCCACGGAGCGCGAGATCAAGTCCCGCTTTCGACGCCTCGCCGCCGTGCACCATCCGGACAAGTCGGCCCCCGGCGCGGACGACGGCAGCACCTTCATTGCGCTCAAAACGGCGGCCGACACGCTGGCCAACGAGGCTAAGCGTTTCGCATACGAGCGCTTCGGGCCCGAAGTGGTGGAGTGGAAGCAGCTGGTCACAAAGTACGACTACATATGGCACGGCGCCGTCAAGGTGATCCTGCCGCATTACATCAGCTTCAGCGTGATCCAGTACGTCATGGGTCTGTTTGGCTATCTCGACTTTGCGAGGTACTGGCGCTGGCTTGTGCTGGTTGCGCTGTGCGTTTTCGAGGTGCATCTCACCACGCGGCCCGACTCGACGCTGGTGTCGGCCCTCAACGCGGTGCTGGGATTTTTCGGCCACCCGCCGTTTTTGCAGTTCCAAGTCATTTCGCTAGCACGACGCCTCTGCCTGACGCTCTATATTGCCCTTTCCCAGCTAGGTCCCCTAATCTTCCCGCCCACGGCACAACTCGTTGCTGCCGATGCCGGCGAGAGGGAGGTGCTCGAGGCGCTCGAGAAGGCCAAAGGGGTGATTAGTGAGGTGGACACGGCCGTCATGCGGAGCTTGGATACGGAGTTGTCGCCGTTCAAGGGGGATGATGAGGCGGCGGCCATGGTGCAGCGGAAGATTCAGGAGTGGCTGGTGCAGAATACGATCCGGGCTGACCCCATGGTGAAAGATGCAATGGGGAATTCCATTAGGAAACGGAGGGTAGATGCGCCTGCTGGGGCCAAGGGGAATCGGTGACACGATATATACACGGTAGGAACTGTAATTCTATAAGTGTCTGGTTCGGGAAAATAGATATAAAGGCGGAATCCTGGTAAATTGCCTGGTGTTTGGTACAAGCGTTTGGTTGTAGTCTCACGCACATGCTCTCACTACTCTTCGTATGCCTTTACAGAGGAGAAGAAAGATGAAGAGGGAGAAGAGCATCATCAGTCATCGACTCTTTTATAAAACCTCTGGTACCACTACACTGTCCCTATCACTTTGATCACTAATATTTTCCCCACAAGCCAAAGCGCAAAGACACCACTCAGACCATCACATCATCTCGGCCCGAGCTTCTCCAAAACCCTCGGACCTTGTTCATCCCACTCCTGCTTCGTTACCCACATAGACTCCTTATCTGCCATGATATTCGCCAGCACTGCACCGCCAAGGAAAACCATGTGCCTCCGTCGCGGCGGGTCCTCTATCCGGACCTTGAACTTGCTCAGCCGTTCCGGGTCGCCGTTGAGCACCCGCGTGAGCCACAGCTGCTTCAGCTCCTTCTCCAGACGGGAGGGAAGACCAGGGTACATGCTGCTGCCGCCAGACAGAACAATGGCCTTGAAGAGCGAGGACCGGACGTCGACGTCGGCCGCCTGGATCGTGTTGAACAGAAACTCGCCCAAGCCGGGTTGCTCGCAGTCGACGAGGTGAGGCTGGAAGAGGCACTCAGGCGCTTCGAAGCGTTCGCTTCCGACGCGAATGACGCGACCGTCGGGGAGGGTGTAGCTTTCTACAAGAACCGTCGTGTCCTCGCTCAGCCGCTTGTCGAGCTCAAGGTCGTAAGAAACGTAACAGAGCTTCTCCTTGATTTGCCGGACCGTCTCAAAGTCGGCCGTTCGGTTAAGGGCGTAGCCCCGGCGCAGGAGGAGCGCGATGAGGTTGCGGGTCACGTCTCGCCCAGCCACGTCCAGGCGGCGGGTGAGGTGGTTGAGGACGACAGAGTCGTAGACGGGGACGATATGAGTGACGCCGTCTCCAGAGTCGACGACGACGCCGGAACTTAAGCCTAGAATGGCAGCGAATTAGCAAACGTCCGAACCCCGACCTGGGCACTATCTTGCGCACCTTGAGCATATAGAGCCAGCACGGCCTGGATAGCGACATATACGCCCCCAAACCCATACCGGTCAAACATGACCTCGCACATCTGCTCCCGGTTCTTGAGCGGATTCATCGGCGGCTCCGTCAGCAGAATCTTGCGGCCGCGCGGGTCAACCTTCATCTTTTCGAAAAAGGTGTAGTCCCACAGGTGCTGCATGTCGTCCCATTTCTTGACGATGCCGTTCTCCATGGGGTAACTAATCTGCAGCATCGTCCGCGCCTTGGCCGCGTCCTCGCCGCACATGATGTCCTTGATGATGAGATCATCGTCGCCTTTTTCCTCGGTACGCAGTATAGGGCGGCCGACGATGGACGGGTACTGGAACTCGGGGAAGTTTTGCGCCGCGTAGCCGACCTTGAGGAAGCCGGTTCCTCCGTCAAGGACTGGAGTGGAAGTGGTCAGTTTTGATTGCAAATGACATGCGTGTCCGAGCAATTAGTGTGTCAGGTTGGTGTTGGTGGTGGACGTTACCTATAGGTGGGGCAGCCATTTTGATAAAGAGAGTGTTTAGATTTGTATTGAGGCTGCGCCCGAAGGAGACCTAAGCAAGGAGATTTGTGGAAGCTAGTTGTGATCGGCTGGTGATATTCTTCATGGCGGGGTTGCCATTGTCACAGGAGGCTGATTGCGTGGAGGGGCGCCCAGTGTCTGCACTGTTCGCATACGGTACCTTAGTCATCACTTCTTGCACCGGGTACCAATTTCGATGGCCGGCATTTCCTCTTTCCTAAGTTTTACTTCTTTCCCTTGTTGAATATTTAGATTGGTTGCTCTAACCTATTCCCCGCTGCTCTTGACTGCTCTCAACTAAGTTTCGTGTAGGCGTACCAGCTGCACATCCCGTGAAGTGAAGGAGCGAATTTGTGCATTCCGTACCACGCCGTGCCAATGTGTGGCTGGTACGAAGAAACGGCCTAAACAGGCCTAGCCGGCGGTTCGAAATCCTCAACCCGGCAACCTTGAAATCACCCCCGAAAGTGAACTTGACAACTCCATCTCCAACATCTGATTCTAAGAATTTCGAATCGGCATTTCATTTTATTTCATATAAAGTGTCTCTTCGATGGTTTATTGCTGTTCGTATCAGCCAATTCTTGACACAAACCTCCTCTTCACATGGTTTTGTTATCGTTGATGTTATGTCCCACACCAACCCACCATCGGGGGCCTCAGGGCCCGGATCGGTGTCTGCGCGGACCTCAACCCTTAAGAGAAGTGTACAAGCAGCATTCGACGGTATGTTTGACGACATGGCAAAGCCTCATTTCCCTGCCAGCCCATGCCAATGATTTCCAACCCACTATGGCTGTTTCGTGGCTTTCATCGGAGCGTATGCTGACAGCCTCAGACCCGGCTGACCGGGGCACCGGTCCAATGCCGTACCAACCCAAGGTCCGCGTTACGGACAAGTACAAGGTCGTTGGCTTCATTAGTAGCGGAACTTACGGCCGTGTATACAAGGCCCTTGGCCGAGGCAATAAACTGGGCGAGTTCGCCATCAAAAAGTTCAAGCCGGATAAGGAAGGCGAGCAGGTCGCGTACACGGGCATCTCGCAAAGCGCTATCCGTGAAATGTCGCTCTGCACCGAGCTCTCGCACGAAAATGTCATCAAGCTCATTGAGATCATCCTAGAGGACAAGTGTATATTCATGGTCTTTGAGTACGCCGAGCACGACTTGCTGCAAATCATCCATCACCACACACAACAACCCCGTCATCCAATCCAGCCGTCCATGGTGCGGAGCATCATGTTCCAGCTACTAAATGGATGTCAGTATCTGCATACAAATTGGGTGCTACACAGGGATCTGAAGCCGGCAAACATCATGGTGACTTCGCAGGGAGAAGTCAGGATCGGTGATCTGGGACTGGCACGCAGGTTCGAGAAACCGCTGCAGAGTCTATTCAGCGGCGATAAGGTCGTTGTCACAATTTGGTACCGCGCTCCGGAACTCATTCTTGGGAGCCATCATTACACGCCAGCCATCGACTTGTGGGCGGTTGGCTGCATATTCGCCGAGCTAATGTCACTAAGGCCCATTTTCAAAGGAGAGGAAGCTAAGATGGACTCTAAGAAGACGGTGCCTTTTCAGCGCAACCAGATGCAAAAGATCATCGACATCATGGGGATGCCGAACAAGGATAAATGGCACTTCCTGGCTACCATGCCGGAATACCCTCAGCTGGTGACCATGTCGCCGGCTGGCTCCAGTCACCACTCACATCACCATCACCATCATCACCACAGCCAGCATAGGGGTGGTAGTCAGGTATCCGCGTCGAACCTCGAGAAGTGGTACTACAGCACGATAACACAGCAAGGTGGAACAACGGCTGCTCATGCGGCCACATCGTCTTCACCGCTGGCAGCTCTCGGCGCCGAAGGGTACAAGTTGCTGGCAGGACTGCTTGAGTACGATCCTGAGAAGCGGCTCACGGCCGCGCAGGCACTTCAACACAGCTTCTTCAACACCGGAGATAGGGTGTCGTCCAATTGCTTCGAAGGGCTCACGAACGAGTACCCGCATCGCAGAGTGAGCCAGGACGATAATGATATTCGGACGAGCAGTTTGCCGGGAACAAAGCGCAGTGGGTTGCCTGACGACTCTTTGGTAAGGCAGTCAAAGCGAGTCAAGGAAGGATGAGTTTGCATTCGGATAGTTACGGATCTAGGCTAGACTCTAGAGGAGGCGGTGTTCAGGACCCGGATGCATGGATTGGAGCGTTTGGCGCTAAGAGGGCCGCATTGCACAAGACCGGGAGGAATTAGTCGCATTTTGTATTATTGATATGTTTAATTGGATTGGACTCTTGATCACACCTTCTACCATTAGTGCACAGCAAAACAGAGTTCGGTAACGAAAGGGCGAGAAGAAGCAATGTGACAAAATGGAACAAAATCGACAAGAAAAGCTAATCCAAAGGGAATACAAAAGAAGGAGAGAAGGTGGAATCGAAAGTGACATGCCCATGATGTGCCAGAATGCCAGAATGCCTGAGACTTCGAGATCGTATTTCGACACGGATTCGAACTCGGAGCGCATGGGCCACCCCACTACAAAGCTGCCATCAGCAGGATCGGGGTCCGGCTCTGAACCTCCCCCGTTGGACTCAACAGACAAGACGCAAAATTCTCATCGGCAAACAGGACGCAAGACAGCATGCCTGACCAAATCTCCGTCCTCTTTGTTTGCCTGGGCAACATCTGCCGGTCCACCATGGCCGAGGGCATCTTCCAGTCCATTGCCCGCAAACCCCCGTACAACGACCTCATCGACATAATTGATTCCTGCGGCACCGGTCAGTCGTTCTTGGCCCAGGCCCTTCCCCACGCGACCCGAAGGGATTCGAAGGATTAAACGCTAACGAGGTTTCTCGCGAAACAGGCGCCTGGCACGTCGGCGAGCCGCCAGACTCGCGAACCATGTCGACGCTCGAAGACAACGGCATCACGGATTACGTCCATGAAGGTCGCCAGGTCTGTGCTTTTATCTCTTCCTTCATCCCGCGCACTGCGTCATCTGTTCCGCGCCCCAGCCCCGCCGCGTCGCCGCGGCGTTAAAAATGCCACCAGGGCTTCAGTTGCCGCTGCCAACACTCACCGTAACCCCTTGCGAAATTGGATATTTGAAATTTCAAACCAGCAGGATTAACGCCATGTTGCACAAGCGCAGCTCCACAAATCGGATTTTGACAGCTTCGACTACATCTTCGCCATGGACCGGTCGAATTTATCCGACATCCGGCGCGTGAGAGGGTCGGGCAAGGCAAACTCGAAGGCGAAGGTGATGCTGTGGGGCGAGTTCTCAGGGTCCCAGGCGGCCGAGGTGGTGCAGGATCCCTACTATGGGGGACGGGCTGGGTTTGAGAAGGCTTATGAGCAGTGCCAAAGGTTTACCACTAATTTTTTGAAGGACGTATTTCCTGATGTGAAGAAGGCTCCTTGAATTTTAAAGGGGCCGCTTACGAGCTTACAAAAAAGTTGCACGTACGGCAGTAGATAGGTATTCCATCAGCTGAGTCTGATCTGATATTGAACCCATGGCCAAGCAGACTTCCATGTCCCGTTCCTAAAAACCACCATGTATCGGTCTGCATCTTCTCGTAAACTGTTATTACAGACATGTCAACTCCTTGCTTCCTCATCCAGAATTGCGCCACAACCGAGAATCGCCGTTCTCTCGGCCCCCAACTCCAGGCATTCCGAGAGAGTTGTCGCGCGCGGCTACTTCTCACCGTGGTCAATCGACCAATCACCCCACCGCAATCTCGCCAGGATGTGCCGGAGGTGGCTGCTATTGTCGTTGTATCGATACACAGTCCGCGGTGCCAAGTCGTACACTGCCTCAATGCCAGGAAGCTAGAGTACAAAGGTGTCATAGGGCATAAGTTCCGTTGATTAGGACCATAAAAAAACTGTTAACCAGACCGCAATAAGGCTCCTGAGCCCGCTTTTCCACTGGTGTCTTCCCTCAGCCCGGCAAGAAGCGAAAGGCCCCCATTCGACGGCGATACGGCGGGAGCAAGCTGACAGTGCAGCTTCTGA
>Ga0247774_1000773_pt1 | contig 16123 bp, 13 predicted proteins | sample UWRJL001104B6_FD_179933 | JGI IMG/M metagenome (GOLD analysis project Ga0247774, IMG submission 179933) | Plant litter microbial communities from Arlington Agricultural Research Station in Wisconsin, United States - UWRJ-L001-104B-6 | ecosystem: Environmental > Terrestrial > Plant litter >... | reverse complement strand
ATCAACAATCAATCAAGAAAGTCAGCACACATCAGTTATCGTCATCCGTATCAGCCTACCAGTTATGCGTAGGCTACAGATACGGTGGTGACACGACTAGGGTGCTGACACTGCGCAGAAGCCACAGTGTGGCTCCCGCCCTTCTAGGGTTACGGTCGGAGGAACCCACACCATTTCCCCCAACACAGTAGAAGCAGCCTGGACAGATCTGTTTGAATCAATCAAGAAAGTCGGCATATCAGCCATAGTCATCCGTATTGGCCTACCGGTCCACGCGTAGGCTATAGATATGGTGGTGACACGACTATAGTGCTGGCACTGCGCAGAAGCCACAGAGGGGTTGTCTCATGTTAGGGTTGTGTCAGAAACGCTAGGAAGGACGGCTGCTAGCAGCCGTTATGACGGACCGTAGGACGCTATATGAAGTGGGCCGTAGGGCAGACCCTTTAAGTATGCGCACGGAAATGCGCTGGAAGAGAATGCTCCAAGTTATGATCAACAACCTCAGAGACACGGAACAATAGACACTTTTTTTTGAGCCCTCAATTAGCTGCAGTATCTTTCTGTGTCCGGATGATCCCTGCTCGTGTTTCTAACAGTACACGCGGGGAAATGAAAAGGTACCAAACGAGAGAATAGAGGGTACATCGAGGTACAAGTCTCTTTATGGACTGTGGGGCATAGCGGGGTAGTCGATGACTAATTGGGAAAGCCGCCGAAATAGACGGACGATACCGTACTTTCCCGAGGCGGAAAAACCGTCCCTTTTTTTACGTTAAGTAAAATTCGGGCTTTATTTACTTTATAAGGCATCGTTTTTGTAGTAGTATAGTAGAAGAAACTATATTAAGGGGTCGCAACGTGTCGGGAAGTGGGTTACTTGGTGGTATGAGCTACTTTGGTGATGAATCACATTGGGATAAAAGTTCTAAAGAAGACAAATAGGATAGTTATATATATGTAACGGACGTTTAGTACAAGGTCTGATACAGGGCACAACTACCCAATAGCGACGCTACTACGGCGCTCCCACGACGCTGCATCAGCATATTGATTAGTCAGCCGGGCAGTTCTTAGAATCCGATACAGAGGATATCCCTGATGGGAGAATGGATGGAATTCATCTATAAAAAGGACTGTCCTTCCTCTAGATATATGGAAGACGGCAGGCTTTAGCCCTTACCTCAATCAATACCTACCTTTCGTCTCAGACTAATCTCCGTATGAACTACGATCATCAACCCCGCACTTAACCCCAACCCTAGTATTGGACTACGTCAGGCTGTGGCTTCTGCGCAGTGTCAGCACCCTAGTCGTGTCACCACCGTATCTGTAGCCTACGCATAACTGGTAGGCTGATACGGATGACAATGACTGATGTGTGCTGACTTTCTTGATTGATTGTTGATGTATCTAGAGAGTCTCTATGGAGATGGCGAGGAAACATGTGTGCCCTCAAACCCTATCCCTAACGGGTCGGTTTGGGGAACCACAAGGCATCTTTGATCACCTTCATCAGCGCCTCGTGGCACCTCCCGTTACAATATACCCTTCTAGATTATAGAATAATGTATATAGCTATCTAAACACTGTGACGGGGTTCAGCTGGTCCCTTGTTGGTTACCTTGACTATATATATAAATTTTGCCCGGAACCAAGTATATCGTAGTTATGCGCCAAGAATTAAGCGAATCCGATGTGACGGGTTATCCCTTGGAGAGCTCGGGCATTACGGATACGAACCACTGGCCGGCGCCCACAAAGTGAGGCTCCGGCCCGTGCGTAGCTTGTTGATAATTCTGCGAGCCATCGCCGATAGCTCGCAGAGATCTCCTTCTCCTTCTCATCCGAACCTTTTCGTAGAATAGGACTCAATTAGGTAGCACTGCCAATTGACCCCTTACATCCAATGGATGTAGAGTCTAAAAAGGTAGAAAATGTAGGACGCGGTTTCGGTTGTGAGGGGATTTTACAGTACTGTAAAGTAATTGGCTGTGGCATGACATTGTTTATACAGTACTTCGGAGTGTGGGCTAACAGTGCTCAAAGCCACGAGGGTCTAAAACTGGGTCCCCGCTATAATTGCTATCTAACCAAACCCGCGACATCCAATTCGCCTTTTACTCTATGCCCAACTCGGCTCTTACAGTGGCTAGCGAAATCGCCTCCCCCCCTGATTACTTCTGGAAATCTTCCCCGCACGGATCCTATTAGGTCCTAGTTATTCGTACCGAGCGAACCGTGTATCGCATGTACACTTCTCTACCCGAATTATAAACCCAAACCCTAGGTGATAACTTGGCTGTACCGCTGCGCCAAAATGGACCTCCCACAGGATAGCTGGTGTCACGCGCCTCTACTACAGATGCTAGGGCTATGGTTCAGTACGGTTCAGCAAGGAGCCTCTGGTATCTCCGGGTAAACCTCGGCTCTTCGAGCCTCGAAGTCCCTAGAGCCATAAGAGCATCACGATCATTGTGTGGGGTAAGAGGAGGATCTTCACTTTGCTTTGGCGGAGGACAGGGAATAAAAATCACGTTTTGGGGAGATATTCTCGATCCTTCTTCGCTATTCAGTGTCTCGCAGCCACTCTGACCATCGCAGCTCGTCACAACTATTTCGGATAATCTAGTACGTTGCAGCAACACTACCGGGGGCTACTTCCCTTCACTAACTCTTCTGCAGACACTTGGACAGGAGGGAGGCCCGACGGAGACAGACCTGGGCAAAGGAATCGTCGATGCGGTCGTCGAGGCCGGTATACAGGTCTATGTGTAAAATTAAAAAGGCACTATTTGGACTCGATAGTATCTTCAAGCATATTTCGTTACGTGCTTTCATGGATTGAACTTGTGCGCATGCCTAGTTCTGCAAGCCGCCACTATATCAATATAAGCCCTAATGATAATCTTTTGTCCTACATGAACGCCTCGATGCTATCGAGGCTAAATCAAGAACTAAAATGTACTTTGAGGAAATTCTCTATTGTCATCAGCTCCGCGTCAGTTCCGGCCTTCCTTGAGCTTCAGCGGCGACCTTCTTCAACTGAGCTGGCGACACGACATCGTTTGGAGTGCCAAAATAAAGCCCACCAGCGAATTGGCAGAAGCCAAACATGTCCCGTACTATCTCCAAAGGGCGAAGTCCGTATGTTGGAAAATCTTTCCAGTTCTCCACTAGAACGAACCTCGACTTCTTGCCAGTTGCTGCTACTTGTTAGCTTCTAACCAATTCCATACATAGGTCTAAGCGTACCCTTTTCAAAGTCGGAGATGGCATGCTTGACGGTGATGAAGGGGGGGGCCGCTAAAGACAGGTGCTACCTCCTGGATGAGGAAATTTTCCATGTACAGCCGGGAGAGACAATGACGACCAACATGAAGGGTTTGGTCTTGGCATATTCTCCAATAGCGTGCTTTTCTGTTGTGTAGGCGTTAGGGTTGTTGCTCGGCTGAAGATTTCCCAGGGGATAAGGGCAGGGAAGACGACTTACCATCAAACGCAAGAGCGGGAACGCTCCCTTGCGTCATTTCCGTTGCAGATGCATTCCGCTATGCACAAAGACCTGCACACCGGCCTCGACGGCCGCATCGACGATTCCTTTGCCCAGGTCTGTCTCCGTCGGGCCTCTCTCCTGTCCAAGTGTCTGCAGAAGAGTTAGTGAAGGGAAGTAGCTCTGTGGTGCTGTTGCACGTACTAGATCATCCGAATTAGTGTTCACGAACACCACCCACTTACCCTTCAACGCCTAGACCATCTCGCCATTTTTCAGGCCATCTGCCTTGGCCATCTCGGCACCTGCTCTGGAGCTCTGTGTGCCAGCATTATCTCTGCTGGATCTATTGGCTTCCGATCGAACGGGGGATTGCTGACCAGAAGAATCCGCCGGTCCTTTTTGTGTTTTCTGCTTAGCCACTAAAATAATGTTACGCCTGAACTCCGGAGAAGGAGCTCGGCTGTGGTTTGGGTTTCTGCTAGCAGAAGCCAGGGATGCAGAGCAATGAAGGCGTAGGATGTGGTGTCTCTTCAATGGTAGTAAAGACTTAGGTTGATAACTATCTAGGTAGAGACTGTAATTCTAAATACAGGAGGAGTTCGAGTCCTTATATGCTAGCTATTCGTGGTGGCTCACGGCCTTACAGCGATCTGGCGATCTGGATCACTAGCTTACCGTGATACAGGTGAGCCTTGTTGCTGTGGTCCAGTTCCGGGCCTGGTATACCTAACCCTAACTACGGAATACCTCGCGAGGCGCCGCGTCCCGGGGTATTGACGTAATGGCATCCTGCTTCCGACGTAGGCCCTTCGTGGTCGTTACAAAGAATTAGGAAAAGGCACTGAAGAGGAACTGAGAGTAAACTTACTGGTTATAGAGGAGAGCGATGTCTGGCCAGTCTGTTGAGAAGTTGTCCGAATTTTTCAAGGAAAAGTGAAAGGCGATCTAGAAGCGGCTTAGCGGGGTGTTGAGGGAAGGAGGAGACCTTGCCAAGAATCACGCGTACTTACCAATTAAGGCGGTCCCCTGCCGCTTTGGGCAGAAGAATTTAGTCCCTCATTTCCGGGTCCGGCTTGAGACGCCTGGTTAGGTCCAACTGGAATTCCCGTTGCCATCGACATGGTGCCTTGTTGCTGCATGTTGTTAAAGCCGTATGGTGATTGAGCCTGGGGGGCCATGATGTTGTGATGATAGCTTCCACCGGCCCCCGGGGGGTTTCCTCCCATCCAGCTTTGGCCGGATGGACCGCCGCCTCCCATTGGAACATTCTGCTGGTTGTGTTGGCTGTGCTGGCTTTGGAACAGATTATGATCCATTTGGCCCTGAGTTCGACCTGGCTGCTGAGCTATTTCGGTTCCCATCCCCATCCCCATCCCACTCATGCCCCCCATCTGTGACATGTACTGCCCATGCAGCTGTTGCTGGTCCTGGCCAGGGTACGACCGCATCGAGAAATTTGGATGAGACTGGTAGCCTTGGCTCACCAAAGGCTGGAATGAATCTCCCTGGGACGCATGTGAATCCATAGACGCATGCGTGTGCCGGAATCCGGTCGTCGAGCTCACGCCAGATCTCGACTCTTCGGCTCTCTTCCGAAACAAACTCCCCGTAGTGTCGTAAGGGGTATCTTTCCTAGCCCTCAAGAAATTATCCTGCGCCCTTCGATCGCCTTGGGTCCCGTAAATATCACCCAAATATTGCCCAAAGTCGAGATAAGCTGTCTGGACCGTCCTGAAGTATCTGAGTTGAAGCTCTACCGACACATCCTTTCTGTTGGGCTTGTCCTCCATTCTCCCTTCATAAGCATCAAACTCTGCAAGAGCCAAGGCTGTCTGGCATGCATTTCTGATCTGCCTCCCATTCCACCGGCTATACTTGTGTTCTTTGTAATGCGTTTCTGCAAATTCTTCAATAGACGAAACGTCAAAGGTGATTTTTCGGTTTTGGAGAAGAAATCGCTCTTGGATGAGGTCGAGGTTGAGCTTGAAGACTTTTTTCGACTTGTCCAGGTCCAATTCTGGGTAGTACAGGCTCATGTGGATTCTTGACGCGAAGCCTTCGTCAAAATCACCTACTCGGTTGGTTGTGAGGAATAGGATGCCGGTGTAGTATTCTAGAACGCGGAGGAAAACTATTTGGGAAGAAAATAGTTTAGTTTTCGGTCGCCGTAAGGTGGCATAACATGCAAAAAGGCAAGAAAAGTATAAAACGGGACGTTCAGGACGTAACTTACCCGCAACCAGTCCGTTTCTTGCAAAGTCCTTGCGCTCGCGTGCCGCTAGGAACACGTCCGCTTCGTCTAGGAGCAAGATACATCCCCACCGACTCGCCAGAGAAAAATTTTTCTCCAGTTCTTGTTCGACTTCCCTTGCCGTGGTTCCCAAGTCACCTATGTACATCAATTGGATGACCGACCTCAAACCAGCATCGAGCCAGAAGGGAACTAACCACAAGTGATTTGGAACAATGGTTTGTGGAAGCGCTCAGCAACGCCCTCTATACAAGACGTTTATCAGAAAAAGTCTGGTATCTCTGTAGCGTGCTTGTGTTCGGCAACACGTACCTGCAGTAGTCGTTTTGCCAACCCCGGGCGCCCCATGAAGAAGCATGATGAGTCCCTTGCCTATAGCAAATAAGTAAGCCTGCCTATCTCTGCGGCACCGTCAAAGCTTAGAGCAAGAGCAGAGAGAGGGGTACTCACCTTTGCCCCTGACAATATCAGTCTGCTCTCCTGGGACGGAGGGGGAACTTTTATCACGAAAGTGCTGAGAAACCAAGGACTGAACCATTTCCTTGTGCCCCGCAGGGAGGACGAGGCGATCAAATGCGGTTAAGACAGAGTTCCGCGTCTGAGTATCCTCGTATCTGAGGTACGTCAAGTCGAGCTGGGCTACACGTATTGAAAATTTGTTAGATGGCTTCGCGAGGCTTTCGGTCTCAAAAGGGGGATGAAAGGAGACGAGGCAGAAGTGGTAAAAAGATATCATACCCCATTTTCTACTGCGGAGGACAAAGGCAAAAACTCGGTACGTCATGACAACGAATTCGTCCTCTGTCGGCTGATTCCATGAGTCTCCAGTCTCGCTCACGGGTCTGGGAGAGAAGATGAGAGACGGATGCTGAAAGGAGTCAGTAGGTACCAGGGACTTCATGTATTGTTCCGTAAGTTTCCGATCGACAAAGTCACCGCGGAGGATCCATTCGTGACGACAACAAGCAGCATCGCACTTGTCATACTCTAAATCGTAAATATCCACGTCGAACGTCGCAATGGAATCAATCTTGGGCTCCCACTCCTTGTTGTTCCCTTCCGTCAAGGCCTCGCTAAAGTCGACAACTACCTGACTGTCAACCTCATCCTTGCTGTCCAGCGTGACGCCCGTGTAGTACATTGACTTCATTTGGGTGACGTCCAGAAGCATTCGCCCTCGCTCAGCGAGCCTCTTTCGGAGCTCTGGGTCGTCGGCGAGCCGAAGAGGGTAGATGGGGAATGACTTAACATTCTTCGGACCGCCAAAGCTAGGTATCACAAACCGTTTGACGACCGGACCAATCTTCCTGCCGTCGAAGTCGATGTAGGCGCAGTGAATCTTGACCGTGTCTCCGCTCATTTCCTCTTCTTCATCCTGCTGCCTGTCAGGCGTAGGCGGCCGCGCCCTTCGTGGCAATCTTCTTGATCGACTTCTGATCCTTTCTGGCCGCAACGGCTTTCTCTTGAGCCATCTCTCCCATGGAGCCACGACTTTGTGGCTCGGAATCTTGACTGAAATGACGCGGTATGCCTGCCTTTCCAGCTGGTCGATAACTTCGTCGCCTGGCTTGAAAAGGTGCCACAAGTCTTGGAATAGAACTTTTTGGCAGTCCTTGCTCCTGAGAAGTTGAATCTTGGGCTGGAGGTGATCGTCGACGAACTTCAACAAACACCGAAGGTGAAGCAGCGCACTAATGGAAGCCGCCGGATCATCCATCTCCTCAACCTTCTCAACGTCCTCGTTTTCGATTCCTTTCTCGTCTTTCTGGTCATCGTGTTCCTTCTCGTCAGCTGTGGTAGCCTGCTTGCCGGCCGCACCTTCTACGGTCAATTTGTCGTCCGCGGTGAGCTTCGCGGCCACGGCTTCCACCGTGACTACTGGGTTATCGTCTCCCTTGTAGTCTTGGAATGCCTCCTCTAGTTGCTTCAGGTGATTCCTGAACCGATCTCCGTGGTAAGACAGCAACTTGAACGGTCTCGGAATAACCATAGAACGACCGAAGTACCGAACGCGCCGTCCGCGGGCGTTCGGATTGGATAATTCCTGGTCTTCTAGTTTGTAGTGAAGAGCAACCAGCGCATCCGAGTGGATTTTGATTCGCTCAGGAAATGCTTGTTGCGCCAGAGCCTCCTGGCTCATATCGCCAGCGTACGCTACGCTCTCGTATAGTACCGGAGCAAACGGCTCGGGTTTTGTCGACTTGTTGAGGTTGAAGAGGTCCAACTTGAGGATGACGTCTGGGTCCGGCTCGCTAGTCGGAACTTCAATCGGGAAGAGCACGCGTGCATTCTTGTCCGTGCGGTCCCTGGATTGCAAAAACGTTTCCCAGTCAGAAGTCGTCATGGCTGCCTGTTGGCCTGAAAGGAACGCCTTGGTGCAAATATCCTTGGGGGATTCTGGCGGCTCGTCCCCTTCCCCAGACTTTGCATCGCCCTGTTGGCCAGGCCCTATAACTCTTTCCCGCGTTACCACGGTCCCCGGTGGTGGCTGGGGGGGAATCGGGGGTGCTATTGTGCTACACATGCTGATGATGACGAGCAAGTTCCGAATGAAGCCTTCAAAAACTTGGTACGTAGAAGGACGACTGAATGGATTTGATGTATCCGAGAATACAGAGTCCTGATCGTCATCATCCGAGTCCATATCCCAGCCCCGTGCCCCCCTGCGTGGAATAGTCGGATTGAAGATGTTGTCAGTTAGGCGTAGCTTTTCTTCGAGCGTTTTTAATCTGTTTTGGAGTTGCCTGTTGTCGCCGTCGTCGGGGGGCTCGGGGACAGTCTTGGAGCCTTCGCCTTTCTCCTCCTGCACTGGCACGGGCACGGGCAGCACGGGTACAGGCCCATCCTGCTCCTGTTTCGGCCCGGTAGCCTCCATATTGTTCAACGTCGACTTCGATCGACAGACTAGCTGGATTAAAAGAGTATTTGGCTAATGCCTGATGGTGCAAGCGCTCTGATACTGGTAGTGTATTGCTTTATTGAAGCGGATGGGACTTCTGCAGTGCCTGCTCATTCCGTGAAGCAAAATAAAGGAGCACGTCTTTCTGCACGGAAGGAGAGATTGCAGTCGAGAGCGAGAATTGCGTCGTCAGAGATGAAGTGTCCCGACGAAAGCTTGGCGTCCAGGACCTTGCTTCTGGGGACGAGACGGATCAGCCGAGGCGTCGGCCGCCTTTTTTGCAGCGGCTTCTGTACGCTTCGGGCGCTTCAAACGCAGGCCTCTCAATTACCAATTCGTAACTGATTTGCCGTGTCGTGGTGGTTTGACTTATCACGTTGCAACGTATTGCGGAGCATTGCAGCGTGGCGGGTTTGGTGGCTTATTGTGAGCCAACCAGCCAGGCCAGAAACAGCCGACTTCCTCGACTGGCCTAGTTCGAGTATCATGGGTGCTGCTGGTGACGACCCTTTGGCCCCTCTCTGGCCCCTCCTCCCGCCACGTTTTTATTTTCAATTGCTCAAGCTTCTTCTGCACAAAGACTTATATAGAATGGGAAACTTCGGTGAGTTGGACCAATACTTATAGGAAACTCAAGCACACCTATTTCCCGCATTTGCGTACCCAGCCACCAGAAAATGGTCCTCGTCCTTCCACAACGGCCATCGAATTAATCGCCATATTCATGCGCCGTCGATTGGAGGCTTGACACAAATTCTTGGCGTCATACATATTTCGACTTAGAATGTGGATGTCAATACTAGCGGCACAAAGCATCTAGGCGCTTGGGCTTCAAGTTTGACCACTACTGTCATCAATACCAAACCCTACTTGCCGAGAAGCCTACTCTAACCCGAGAGATTTCTCTGGGAACCAATGCACAGAATGCAGCCTGCCATGTCTGGTGAGCAGCTGGAACTCACGTCACCGGCCGCAGATTTCATTCAAAACAGACTCTCGTCCTATCACACAGCATTCGATACACGCCATGTTCGGTACGATCAGATGCTGCGGCAGTTCGTGGCCATGGAGCCGCCTCTATCCCCTCCACTTCCCCCTCTGGCTGGACAGGAAAACCTGAGGCTTGCAGTGCCTCAAGCATCTGCTCCAAGCCCACGGCCGCCTCCGGTCACGACCAACGAAATGCAATTCTGGAGTGACGTCTTTCCCAAAGCCATGTCACGACTGCAATTGGAACCGGAGCCACCCAAACTGGCACAATCTAACTGGAGCATTCGGAGCTTAGTCTTCTGGCGGGATGTTCAGGCAAAGCTAGACATGGCTCAGAGAAAGTACGATCATCACTTTGGGAAGCAAGTCGGCCGATTCAGACGAAAGCTTCGCGACATTCTTGATAAATGTGTAGTGCCTCTTCAGCAGGGAGTAAAGCTGGTACCAAATGTCGACCTCGCATCCCCGGTCGTTGGAGTGGTTAATATACTCCTCGATGTACGTTCTTGAGACTCCTCACGTAGTGGCCACCTACGCCGTCTTTGGCCTAACATTGAATCTTATTAAAGGCATACCGGCAATCGTCCGAAGTTCGTACAGAAGTCAGCTCGGGGTTTGACGATTTGCCTGCTTCTTTTGCAAGCATGGATTTCTATTTTCAGACCTACCCTGAGGATGAAAATATTGTGTCAGCCTGTGTGGATCTTGTATACTCAACATTTAAGGCTGCTGAACAGGCAATCGTCTTCTATACGAGTCACCAAGGTTTGCCGTTCTTTCCCTTAAATGGCCTGTTTACCAAACTTAGTTTTACTGCCTTCAATGCTGGTACTCAAGCTGATACCTGCACCTTCACAGCATCGCGGGCTGGCAGCGCCATTATCAAAGCAGATACCTACAGAGCAGAGCTGCTGGAAAGCCTTAGTGATATGAAAGCTTCGGCAACCACTCTACAACGACAGGCTGAAATGTCTTTCAACTATCGTGTCATTACGGGTACGCGCTTTGCTACCCCTGTCCCCCAGGCAATAGCGTCGGGCTGGATGCGCTAATCATGCCACAGATGGCGAAGATGCCCGCCGAGCACACACTGCAATCCAGAGAGACAACATGGTGTCTCACCAGTACCTATCTTGGATAGGGTCTCTTCTCAATCACGTCCTGTGCTTTTTAGATGAGAGAGAACGTACGTTTTTAGCCTCTCGCCTCTACCCTCTACCAACGGTGGTTTCTGAAAGCCTCTTCACTCATTGACGTAAGAAGGAAACTGGGCACCTCGCTCACCCGTCCCTTCACGGTGCTCGACTCCTCAACCCGACCAGCAGGTAAATCGAGGAATCTGGACTCCCAGGGAAATCTGGAGTAGACTGGGGATGCCCAACCTAGATGAAATTGACATGCAGCACATCATGGGCATCGCCAACCAAATGTTCTGGGAGGACCGTGGCCGCGCCGAGCAGATGGTGAACAGTCCTCACTTCCGCCACTGGATCATTAGTCCTGGTTCGTCCAAGCTTCTGGTTCACGGCGACTTCGATTCCGGCGGTCCTCCCGAGCCTCTCTCACCGTTTTCGGTTCTGTGCGCAACAATGATGCAGGCGTTTAGAATGTCCCCCGGCCTTATTAGTTTGGTTTTCTTTTGCGGTAGGCATCTCACGTATCGAGAAGACTTTCAGGGTCACGGCGGCACGGTCATGATTCGGTCTCTGATCGCCCAGCTGCTCCGACAAATGCCCTTGTCGGCCATTCCACAGGATCAGAGAATTTTTGCGGAAATAGAGAATATAGAAAACGCGTCGGTATCGCAGCTTTGCACAGTGTTTTCGTTTTTGATCCGGATGCTTCCGCCCGAAAAGACAATTTTCGTACAGATCGACGGCATCAATCTCTACGAGAGGGAAGAATACTTGCACCAAATGGACCAGGTTATTCTTTGCTTGTTAGACCTTATTGGGGCCGGACCGATTCGACAGGGGGCAAAGGTGAAATTGCTTCTGACGAGCGCAAGGCCGACGGTTGAGGTTAGGCAGGTGTTTGAGGATGAGCCAGACGCACTCCTTCACATGGCACATATACCGAGAAACGAACAAGTGCCTAGGCCGGGAGAGGTGGAGGGGCGGTTAATTAAGGGCCTCGCTGAAGGATCTGCACAGCATGAGGCGTTTCCAAGTCACTAAGATAGTCGAGCACGAGGCTAGGAAAAACACCCCTTCGCTCTGTAGCCTGACACAGAAGAGTACCAGGACAAAGAGTCAAATGCCGTGATCTTTAGGTCTTGAAAGGCTGTGGCAACATCATGCTGCCGTCCGATATCTTGGCCAGTTCCACCATCCATCCACGTCTGCGACTGATAGCTATCGTACTTCATCGTGAAGAAGCCTTTGTTCTCAGCGAATCTCGGGCCAGATACCAGCCTCTTGCCAGAAAATCAGAAAGGAACAGACCAAAAGAAGACCTCTTCTTCAGACAAAACGTTTCCGAAGGAGATCTCTGAAGATACACCGGCTTCTAACAAGGTTTCCCCTGGTATATTCACAGTGCTAACGATAGCCAAACAGTCTCCTATTATTCTCGCCCGTTTCCTTGGTTCATCAGCGCATTGTCGATGCCCAGAAACAGTTGATCCTCTGACGACAGGCTACTTTCCTTTTCGAGATCAATCTCGCGGGGCGCAGCCGTCCGTCGATGGTCTCGCTTCCGAGGTCCTCCCCATCTTGACACGTCTAGACCTTGCTCCCAGCAGCTCCTTGCGCTCTTCGTCAACCGTCTCGAAATCTTCCACTGGACCGAAATGGTCGCGAATCCCGCTTTTATTTTTGGTAGGGGGGCTTAAAGAACTTGAAATCCAGAAATGAGTGCAAAGCAAAGCACACACTGACGCCGTCCGCTCCAAGTACTGGGCCACATGAGACCTTACTCTCATCCTCAAGTGCTACCGTTGAACTCCGGCAGTCAACCTCAACAACGCGGCTAGAAGTTCTCAGTATTGCCGGAGATCCTATGCTCGCTTCTGATGTGGCTGCCGTCTGGACACCTCGTGCAGGCGAATGCGATGACATAAGAGCCATGACTGAAGATACTTCGTCAAATCGGCCTTAGGGCTCGGATCAAGTCTTCCAAGACTCGCATGCTGCCACGGCGCCAGCTCCGGACTTAGATCTACATCCTTGCGCAATGCGGTGGAGTCATGTTCCAAATATTTGGGCATTCAGTACGCATAGTGCTGATTTGAAAGGGTAACAATGCACTCCTTGAACCGGACTTTCCCCGAAGCTTCCCGGGCGTGTTCCGAATCTTCAGAAGATTCCTTAGCAGCTTAGGGCGACCTGAGAGCAGCCCGGTTTCGTGGCCTAGCGGAGATCACCTAAACAGCTAATCATGTATCATCGGTCAGCACTCTTTGATTGGGGAGAATATCGGATTTGACACAGTAACTTCGTGACCAGGTTGGTGTAAACCCACGGCAGCCATGAGTCCGCCGATGCCTAGGAGTATGGGACAAAATGTGCTAGTGCCAATATGAGTGAATTAGTGATGGAAGGAACACCCGCTCCAACGATTAGAGCCTTCAGTGGCTGGTCGTTGGCTCTGCAGCCGTGTTTCTTTTCCTCGAATGTCACAAACTAGTTTGTGGTGCGCGGCCGTAGATGCTGATCGCAACACGGAAGATTTGTATGATAATATCTGCACATTGAAAAGAATTTTTTTTTTTGGATGTGCAAGGCACGATGGCTTAGAGGTCTGCTTCAATTTAGTGCGTGTGGCCACCGCCGCGGAGAAGCACTGTCGGACATCCGCTCCATAATCTCCCAATGCTGCGTCCTTGTCCGACCCGCTTTGGCTGGCCGCCTCTCCTTTCCGACTGGGCCATTTGCCGTGCTCAGCAACAATCAAGGAAAGAGAAAACATGCAACCCTGCCACGGTACTCGTCAATTCAACAGAAGCATCATTTGATGGCGACGAGCAATGCCTTTTTCTCTCGACACAGCGACAGCCTAGCACGCAACTTTTGAACCAATCTACCTAGTTGTCCTTCATCATGCCGAATCCAATCAGAGATATCCTCGAGGTTGATGCGATTTCTTTCAACTACATTTTCGAACAGAATGTAACAGTGAAATTGCAATATGGCGACGGCCTAATCCGCTGCAATGTGTATCGGCCGAAACTATCTGAGCCGGTTCCGGTGCTTGTCACATATGGCCCGTACGGAAAGGACATTCATTACAAGGAGTAAGACAGTTCAGTTTGGGTCACTGTGCAATATATACGAGGCTGACGAATTGTAGCTTTCATCCCCAGTCCTTTGGAGAAGTGGATGCACTGCAAAAGTCTGCTCACTCCGCCTGGGAAACGCCAGACCCAGGATTCTGGACCAGCCATGGCTATGCCGTAGTCCGCGCCGATGAACGAGGCTTAGGTCAGTCTCCTGGTGTTCTGGACACCATGTCACGGGATACAAGCGAGGCATTCTGCGACGTTGTCGAGTGGGCGGCCCAACAACCCTGGTCATCCGGCAAAGTCGGTCTGCTCGGCGTCAGTTACTACGCTGGTAGTCAGTGGCGGGTGGCTGCGCGCAAGCCAAAGGGCCTAGCTGCCTTGGTCCCGTGGGAAGGCATGTCGGATTACTACCGGGATCGGTGTCGGCACGGCGGCATTCTATCCAACGCCTTTATCAGTTTTTGGTGGAACAGACAGGTTATCACTAACCAGTACGGCCGGCCCGGTAAGAGGGCCCGGAACTGGGGGCCCGATACTATTGAGGGCGATCTCCCGGAGCGCGAATTAGCAGCGAACAGGAGGGATCAGAACATCGACAACCAAACCAACCGTTTCCGCGATGAACCATACTATGCGTCCAAAGAATACAACATGGGAGATATCGAGGTTCCAGTCCTCTCCGTTGGCAACTGGGGCGGGATTTTGCTTCACTTGCGGGGAAACATTCAGGGCTTTCTGCATGCTGGGTCCAAGTTCAAGTACCTCCGAATGATCACTGGTAGACACGATCTCCCCTTCTACGTCAAGGAGGAAGTTGAGATCCAGAGGAGCTTCTTAGACGCTTTTTTGAAAGGGGACGACCGCTTAGGATGGAGTCAAGAAGATAAGCTGGCCCCCGTGAGTCTTGTTCTGCGAAAGGGCAACGCAAGCTTCAACGATGTCGAGAAGGAAAAGGCTTTTCCCAGGCGTGAAGAGAGCGAATGGCCCATTGCTCGGACGCAATACACCAAGTTTTACCTCACACCCGAAAAGGGCCTCACCCCGTACAAGCCTGAAATGCATGGCTTTAGCTACGAACAAAGTAAACTTTCCTATCGAGCATTGGGCACTCTTGAGAATCCTCAATCTCTCCAGTTTCTCTCCGAGAAGTTCGAGACCGAGACAGAGATTACGGGCCATGTGGTGGCGCATCTGAACGTTTCGGTTAGCCCTGACAGAGGCGGGCCCACACCTACAGACATCGATTTGTTCCTGACGCTGCGCCATTTGGGTCCGGATGGCAACGAAATATTCTACACGGGTACGGCTGGGGACCCGGTCCCCCTGACGAAGGGTTGGCTGAGGGTTTCCCTTCGGAAGGTCCATGAGCAACATCCGAAACATCGTGAGTGGCTCCCTCATCGTGATTACACGAGCAGGGATGTGTTGCCCGTGATTCAGGGAGAAGTTTATGCCGTTGATATCGAAATCTGGCCTACCAATGTGATTGTCGACAAGGGGGGCAGGATCGTCTTCGAGGTGGCATCCGGGGATACCCAGGGATCGGGCATTTTTCTTCATGATGACCCAGTTGATAGGTGAGTTTTGCAAGCGGCAAGCTGACGATTGGTATTCTTACATTTTCTGTCTGCAGGTCGCCGGAAGTGTTCCAAGGACAGAATCATATTCACTTCGGATCAGCGTTCCCCAACTTTATTGTCCTTCCTGTAATTCCTAATCAGAATTAAAACCCAATTGCCAGGTTGAGTTTCGTGCAAAGAGGCGCTTAATGCACTTGGTCTGCTTGCAGGTTTGCACTTCCCTACTTGCCTGGCCTAAAAGCAATTATTAACGAGACAACAGAGGTATTGGGCCTGGAATCTCGCGTTCCGTCTCATACGGGTGGGTGCCTATACTACTTCTGAGAACTTCTTGTTCCCGTGAATCCCATATTCAAAAAAGAAAAGAAAATTACCAACATGATTGGTGCCTACTGAAGTCTTCGTCCCACACGAAGTCAATGAACCTACGACTTGTCTGAAGCCGTTCCTCTGAACTAGGCTAAGACGTCGCCACGCTAGCATAGAGAGCTCTACGTAGGACATTCAGCCATGAAAAAAATACTGCTTATCCAGCATTTAAAGAAATCGCTAAAGTTTCCACTGAAAACCCTCAACAGACACTGTCGGTATCTTTTGATGAGAGGTCCCGGCTCGGGCGGGTGGACTAGTCCCGGATGACCCATGGCATACAACGGAAATCTGGCGTCCGTCGCCGCTTTGCGCA
>Ga0247774_1000772_pt1 | contig 16123 bp, 9 predicted proteins | sample UWRJL001104B6_FD_179933 | JGI IMG/M metagenome (GOLD analysis project Ga0247774, IMG submission 179933) | Plant litter microbial communities from Arlington Agricultural Research Station in Wisconsin, United States - UWRJ-L001-104B-6 | ecosystem: Environmental > Terrestrial > Plant litter >... | reverse complement strand
ATTAACGGTGAATTAAAGCCAGGACTGTTTGCTGAGTTGGAGATTTTAACCGACAAAACAGTCACAAATATTTTAGCAATTCCGAGTGCGGCGGTAGTAGATGTTAGCGGTAAAAAAACCGTTTACGTCCAAAATGGCAATGCTTATCAAGCTGTTGAAATTGAACTCGGTCAAACGGCCGGAGATTTAGTTGAAGTGAAGAGGGGTTTATTCGAGGGAGATTTGATAGTAACGCAGCGAGCACCTCAACTTTACGCACAATCTTTGCGGGGACCCAGCAAGCCCTCAAAAGACGAGGAAAAGAAAAAGGCAACTCCAAAGGTAACAGAGGTTAATTTTAATAATTTACCCGTGTCTTTGTGGTGGGCGGGAATAGGGGGAGGAGTTGCGATCGCATCTCTGACTTTTGCTGCAGGGGTTTGGTGGGGAAATCGGCGCGAAGAAAGTTCGGCAGCGGATTTTGTAACGGATGTAACCGATGTCAGGAAGAAGGCATAGTATTGTAACTTTCTTAACTGTCAACTGTCAACTGTTAACTGTTTAAATGTTCAGCACTATTCTTAGATGAGTAATTAACCGTCGCTGGCTAGTTTCGCCTTATCCCAGTTGGCGAAAGTTCGGAGTAAGATAGAATTACCAATTACCAATTCCCAATTCCCAATTCCTAACTATCAATTACCTAACTAAATGTTCAGGACTATTGTAGTTGCACATACTCACTGCGGAAGTCCTAAGATGTTTAAGAAAAGTATCTTTACTCAAATTCTCACCTCGTTCATCACTTTTGTACTGGTTGTTGCTTGCAGTCAAACCAATCAACCTAGCACCACCACCACTAATACTCCGAGCAATACAGCAGCAGCAGCTACAACCAATTCAGCCACTGCCCTTCCAATTGGAGCAGCATTCTCGCAAACCAGCAACTATGCTCTTTTAGCTCAGGAATCAGTGGCTGGTGTCAAAATTGCTGAGAAATATTTCAACGACAGGGGAGGTGTTAATGGTACTCCTATTAAAATGGTGTTTCAAGACACTGGAGGAGATGAAGCAGGAGCCATCAACGCCTTCCAAACTCTAATTAATCAAGATCGAGTGGTTGGCATTGTTGGGCCATCGTCTTCTCAGCAGGCATTTAGTGCCAATCCAATCGCAGAACGAGCAAAAGTCCCAGTCATTGGCGCATCGAATACTGCCAAAGGGATTCCTGAGATTGGTGAGTATATTGCGCGTGTCTCTGCACCTATTTCGCTTGTAGCTCCCAATGCAGTAAAGGCAGCGCTTAAGCTTAATCCTAAGATTAAAAAAGTCGCTGTTTTTTATGCTCAAAATGACGCTTTCACGACATCGGAGACAGAAATTTTCCAGCAAGCGATTAAAAAGCAAGGGCTGAATATCGTCACCGTCCAAAAGTTCCAAACTACTGACACGGACTTCCAAGCTCAAATTGGTAATGCACTCGCTCTCCAACCCGACTTAGTTGTTATTTCAGGATTGGCAGCCGATGGAGGTAACTCGATCCGGCAACTGCGGGAACTGGGTTATAAAGGTACGATCGTTGGCGGCAATGGTTTGAACACGTCTAATATCTTCTCGGTGTGTCAAGCACTCTGCGATGGTATTATCATTGCTCAAGCCTATAGTCCCGAGGCCCCCGGCGAAATCAATGCTGCCTTCCGCGATGCTTATGTAAAGCAAAACAAGAAGGAACCACCGCAGTTTAGTGCTCAAGCCTTCACTGCCGTACAAGTATTCGTGGAAGCCTTGAAAGCTTTGGATAGTAAAACCAAACTCAGCGCGTTGTCATTGGCAGAGTTACGCACAAAGCTGAATCAGCAAATCCTAGCTGGAAAGTACAATACCCCTCTCGGTGAAATTTCCTTTACCCCTGAAGGTGAAGTTGTACAGAGCCTGTTTTACATTGCTCAAATCAAGATGGATGTAGATGGAAACAATGGCAAGTTCATATTTTTGAAGTAAGTCAAAAGGGTGCATCCCAATTTTGCAAAATAGTTGATTAATTTACCTGCACCCAGAAAGGCTCTACGATCGTTCTTCATCGAAAATATACGGCAGAGGTTTTTTACGCCCTTTGAACTGAGCACGCATGATTACCCGTTCCGAGCGCTTTGGCGGTAATGGATTGTAGTCTATTTCGCCAATGCTTTCTAGAGTTTGTGAGTAGTGTTTTGGTGCTTGCATAATAACTATTCTGATATCTTGCACCATTGTCAAGAACGGGCAAGATGCCCGTTCCACAAAGAATGACTTTTCTTGTGGAACAGGCATCGCACCATTGTCAAGAACGGGCAAGATGCCCGTTCCACAAAGAATGACTTTTCTTGTGGAACAGGCATCTTGCCTGTTCCTAAACAAGTAATGGAGAATGGTGCAAGATGTGAGTATTGTTGTAAGCTGCCTTGTCAAAAATAGCAAGACAGGTTATATCATTTTAGATTTTAGATTTTAGTTTTTAGATTTTACATGAGTTATGAATCCGGGTTGAAAGTTAAAAGATTTCATCCTAATTTCATTTTTGGGTGTCAAGCTAAATAGAATGGCTATTTAACACTGTTCAGCCAAGGAATCGCGGGAAAGGCTACGGCAGCCGGAGCCTTTAATATCTGCTAATTTTTTTTGTTGTTAAATAGTCGATCGCCCAACGGTGGCTGGTTGTCATCACCTCTATAAAATCATAAAATGTTCAGCACTATTCTTAGATGGGTAATTAATCGCCGCTGGCTAGTCGTTATCGCCACCATTATTATTAGTCTTTGGACATTGTATATCATCCCCCAAATGTCCCTTGATGTCTTCCCTTCTTTTGCACCCCCGCAAGTCGAAATTCAGACGGAAGCACCGGGTCTGGCACCGGAAGAAATCGAGTCTTTGGTAACACTGCCGATCGAAAGTGCAATTAACGGAACTCCTGGGGTAACAGCAGTGCGATCGTCTTCGGCTGTGGGGCTTTCTTCGGTTAAGGTAATTTTTGATTGGGGAACTGAAATTTATCAAGCGCGCCAGTTGATAACAGAAAGGTTGCAGCAAGCTGAAAGCAAACTCCCGGCTGGGGTAGAAACACCGCAAATTTCTCCGACAACTTCTCCAGTCGGCCTGGTGATTACCTATGCTTTTACCTCGGAAACTACTCCGTTGATGGAAGTGCGCCGTCTGGTTGATTGGCAAGTCACAAATCGCCTTCTAGCTGTGACTGGCGTTGCTCAAGTGGTGGCTTACGGCGGCGAAGAAAAGCAGTATCAAGTATTAGTAGAACCTGCCAAGTTGAAAGCTTTTAATGTGTCGTTGCAGCAAGTAGCTGAAGCGACGGCGGCTGCGAATGTTAACGCGCCGGGGGGGTATTTAATTACGCCGGATCGAGAAACTTTAATCCGGGGGGTGGGGCGAATTGAGTCTGTGGAAGATTTGCAGCAATCGGCGATCGCCTCTCGCCACGGAACACCTGTCAGAATTGCTGATGTCGCTGATGTCAAGATTGGTGCTGCAATCAAGCGGGGCGATGGCAGTTTTAACGGCAAAAAAGCTGTGATTGTGATGGTAAACAGGCAGCCAGTTGCTGATACTCCGACGGTCACTAAAGCGGTTGAGGCAGCAATGGCTGAGGTGCAGCAAGCTCTGCCAAAAGATATTAAAGTTACTGTGACTTTTCGACAGGAAGAATATATTAATTCCTCGGTGGAGAATGTGCGATCGGCTTTAGTTGAAGGTAGTATCATTGTCACCCTTATTCTCATCCCGTTTTTGATGAATTGGCGCACTCTGGCGGTTGTCTTGCTGGATTTCTTTCTGACTTGGCTGTTGGCGCTGCTGGCGATGAATTGGCTGGGGCTGGGGCTGAATACGATGACTTTGGGGGGTTTGTCTGTGGCGATCGGCACTGCGATCGACGATGCTATTGTCTATGCGGAAAATACCTACCGCAATTTGAGAGAAAATACGTCTTCTCTTCATCCACGTCCGGTGATGGATGTGATTTTTGACGGCAGTCAAGAGGTGCGCGATTCTTTAATTGGAGCGACTGTTATTGGGATTGTGGTGTTTTCGCCAATTTTTACTTTGCCCGGTGTAGAAGGTCGAATTTTTACGCCGATGGGGATTACTTATTTGGTAGTTGTTGTAATTTCTAGTCTAGAATCGCTGTTAATATCTCCGGCTCTTTGCGCTATTTTGTTGCCTAACAAACGCATGAGTGCTGCGGAACCTTGGCTGCCGAGATTTTGCAAGCGTATATATCATTGTTTGATAAATTTGTCAATGCGCTATTCGAGGATTATTTTAGCTTTAGCTGCTGCTAGCATGGTGGCTACATTAATTATTTTGCCATCCTTTGGACGGGTGTTTTTGCCGGAGTTTCAGGAGCAAACTTTGGTGAATACTATTCTGCTTTATCCGGGGGTGTCTTTGGAGACAACGGATAGCGCGGCTTTTGCTATTGAAGATGCACTTAAGGATGATACTAGGTTTGAATACGTGCAAGTGCGATCGGGCAGAGCTCCGGGAGATGCGGATGCTGCGGGAGTCAATTTAGCTCACATTGATATCGGTTTGAGCGAGGCTGGGATGAAAAACAGGCCGAAAACTTTGGAGTCGCTGCGGCAGGAATTTGCTAAATTGCCGGGAGTTGCACCAAATATCGGCGGTTTTATTTCTCACCGGATGGATGAGGTTTTATCTGGTGTCAGAAGTCAGATTGCTGTCAAAATCTTTGGCCCGGATTTGGATCAACTTCGCAGCATCGGTGCCCAAGTTGAAGAGCAAATGAAAACCGTTGAGGGAATTGTGGATTTGCAACTCGAACCGCAGGTGCCAGTGCAACAAATTCAAATTAAGTTTAACCGCCAAGCTGCGGGTAGATACGGTTTGAAAATCGGAGAGCTTTCTGAAATAATTGAGACAGCTTTAAACGGCAAAGTTGTTTCTCAAGTTTTGGAGGTGCAGCAAACTTTTGACTTAGTTGTTTGGTTGCAGCCTGAAGCCAGAAACAACTTAGAAACTATTCAGAATTTGTTGGTTGATACTCCCAGCGGTAACAAGATTCCCCTCGCCCAAGTTGCGACTGTTAAATACGGTACGGGACCAAATACGATTAACCGCGAGAATGTTTCCCGGTTGATTGTGGCAGCGGCTAATGCTAAAAATAGGGATTTGCGATCGGTTGTGAATGAAATTCAAGCTAAAGTCAAACGAGAAGTAGAGTTGCCTTTTGGCTATTTTATCCAGTACGGCGGTCAATTTGAAGCAGAACAAAGAGCTTCGCAAAATATTATGATATTTAGCGCGATCGCCTTTTTGGTAATTACAGTATTGATGTACTTGTCCGTCAAGTCTATCGCTTCAACTGCTATGATTATGATTAATTTGCCGATCGGATTAGTGGGAGGAGTAATTGCGGTAGCTTTGACTGGTGGCATCATCTCTGTAGCTTCTTTAGTTGGCTTTGTCACTTTATTTGGCGTTGCCACCCGCAACGGCTTGTTATTAGTAGACAACTACAACACTAAATTTGCCGAGGGAATGCCTTTTAAGGAGGCAATTATTAAAGGCTCGATGGAACGGCTCAACGCCATCCTGATGACGGCTTTAACATCAGCTTTGGGTTTAGCACCTTTAGTCTTTGAAGGTGGGGCGGGCAAGGAAATTTTGCAACCGCTTTCCGTAGTAGTTTTAGGAGGATTGTTTACTTCGACAGCACTAACGCTGTTAGTTTTGCCTGCTTTGTACGCTCAATTCGGGCATTTTTTGCGACCTCAACAACCTCAGCCAGTTATTGAAGATGGAAAAATATAGCGCGTCTAAATCATTTGTACAAATATGTAGGGGCGGGTTCGCCAATGGTTAAAAACGTAGCAAACAGATTAAATAAACCCGCCCCCACCCCACGAATAACTCCCAAATAACCCTCATATTGACATTGGTGCAAGATGTCAACTTCAACCGCCCAGTCATAATGAGAGTATTTAACCCGGACATGATATTACTGGATTTCTTCAGTATTCTCGCTGCTTGCATCCGCCGTTGCTTCTTTCTCCATCAGCGATTCTACAAGGATTAACGCAATACTGAAGGCACAGCCCAGGTAAGGATCGATACAAATTTGACCGACTTGCAGGAGAATTTTAGCAATTAGGATTAAGAATTTGGCGCGCGGGCTAGTATTTAGCATTTCTTTGCCTTCTAATTTGTTTATATTAACTGTTTTAACAGGCGTTAAAATAGCTGAAAATGGGATAGTTTTATTCATTAAATACCTGGAAATAATCCAGTTACTAACAAATGGCTTAAATATAAAAACAATCAAAATTCGGGTTAGGTATCGCTTTTATGACTCGGCGGTTGAAACCGCTACTACACGAACAAAGTCGGCCGGCGCCGACTGATTAATAGAGGGGGTAAAAAACTCGGATTTGGTTATAAGTCTAAATATTGATAATTAAACGGCAAATAACCTTAAATAGCATTAAATAACAACTGCGGTTTATTCCCGTCAATCTCAAAAACGAATGCTATGCTTTAAATAACAACCAAATAGATTATCGCGATCGGGATACTGCATTCAATATTTTGGCGTTTAAAACAAACATTCCTCATGCCGTGTCCCTACGCAGCAATCGATTTTTGACTGCAAAATCTTGGCTGAGAAGCCGGGTTTATTTAAGCAATCCGGTTTTTGTAAAAAATTATTGAACCCACTCGGAGGTATTTTATGAATGCGGAAAAGTCGTTTACAGTTTTTCTTGAAAATATCGCTGCGGATATTTTTACTGAAACTGCGTCTGAGGTGCAAAAATTATGCTTTCGGCTGCGGTTTCATCCCGACAATCACCAACTCAAAAATACCGATATCGCCGGATTAATTAAAAAACAACTCAACGGCGGTTTCTCGGAAAATTCAATTAATCCAATTTTGGGCGATGTCATTAAGAAAATTAAGGATAAATTTGCACCAGAAATGGCAGCGGATGGCATTGATATTGCCAAGCTGACACCGGGGAAAGGTAAACCGAAAGAAGCTCCTTGGAAAATTGTTTATCGCTGGTTGCGGATGAGGTGGATTTGGCAAAGTTTGGTGGAGAAAGCAGACAAGCATTGCCAGTGGATTGATTTTCTTAGTCCTGAACATCGCGGACTTGTCATCCCGCCGCCGCGTCAGAAACGACAGCTTCAAGTTAAGGCTCCTTATTTGATGCGAATTGAATTGCAGCATTCTAGTCGGAATTTACTGCTGTTGAATCAAGGATGGCAAACCAAATATGTTTTGACACCTTCGATCGCTTTTGCACCCAAGTGTCAGCTTGATGGTAAGCCGATGTGGATACCTCAAGATGGATCGATTTTGCGAGAGTGTAACGGATGGATGAATTTTGATACTCCGGGAAAAGAGGAATTTGTCGGGATTGTGTTGGATGAAAATTTAGATTTTGATTGGTTGGATTTGCGGGAAGATAACCACGTACCGACTTGGGACGAGACGCGGCTTTCTCAGTTGTGGAGTTATTTGGAAGGTAAGCAGAATTGGCAGGTTTTTTATCAGGATTTTGAGGTGGTTGGTTAGCAAATTTGTTGCAATGTAGGGTGCGTTACGCTATCGCTAAGGCACCACCTGCGGCGATGTAGGGGCAACCACAGGGGGGTTGCCCCTACAACACACCATATATCGACAATCTGCGTCAGCGATTTGAATCGCTGGCGGGTGATGGGACAAATGCAAGGTATTAATCAACCGTCGTCTCATCCGGGTGCATCAAAAATTTTGTGTATAAATTATAAACACCAAAAGAAACCCAGCATGGACGAACAACGCATACAATTAATTTTCTCCCTCCTCAATTGCTCCGATGGAGAGGAAGGTGAATTATTGCAAGCAAACCCGGATTTACTAGATAGCGCGTTATTGGAAACAATGGAATTGGTAGCGGCTGATTTGGCAGAGAATGGAAAACAAAATGCTGCTAAGTGGTTGTTAAATATTGCCAAACACTTGGCAGAGTGGCTGGGTGTTTTTTCAAGCGAGACTACGCGACAAGAATATGCAGAATTTTGGGCGGAATTGATAGCAGCAGAACCTGGGAGTTTTAGCAGCAGTAATTCCGAAGCCGTCTATGAGGTTTTGCGACGGCATCTAGATAAACTGGATACGGGTTTCATCCAAATCTTGCGACAATCGCTTTCAAGATATATTTCTGCCGACCCAGAAAATAAAGAAATTTACTTAGATTTAGTTACAAGCATCAGTAATCGGATTACAAAATTCCCTCTGGGTAATATCGCCAACAATCAGGAAATTGCCCTTGCTTGTTACAAAATTGTTCTCCAAAATTGTGAGGTTGATACTCTACATTGGGCAAAGACTCAAAACGAGATCGGTAATGGTTACTCAAAGAGAATAAGAGGAGATAAAGCTGAGAATATTGAACAAGCGATCGCTGCATATAACCAAGCCTTGCGCGTCGGTACAATCGAAGCATTTCCCGTTTATTGGGCAGTAACTCAGGGCAATCTTGGTCATGCTTACTCAGATAGAATAAAAGGAGATAAAGCTGAGAATATTGAACAGGCGATCGCTACTTATAACCAAGCCTTGCGTGTCTACACCATTGACGCATTTCCCGTTGAGTGGGCAGGGATTCAAAACAGTCTCGGTGCTGCCTACGTTCAGAAAATAAAAGGAGATAAAGCTGAAAATATAGAACAGGCAATCGCTACTTTAACCCAAGCCTTGCGCGTCTACACAATCGACGCATTTCCCCAAGATTGGGCACTGACTCAAAACAATCTCGGTGCTGCTTATTGGAGCAGAATAAAAGAAGATAAAGCAGACAATATTGAGTTAGCGATCGCTGCATGTAACCAAGCCTTGCGCGTCCGCACCATCGAAGCATTTCCTGTTGATTGGGCACTGACTCAAAAAAATCTCGGTCGTTGCTATCTTCTGAGAAAAAAAGGAGATCAAGCTGAGAATATTGAACAGGCGATCGCTGCATATAACCAAGCCTTGCGCGTCCGCACCATCGAAGCATTTCCTGTTGATTGGGCACTGACTCAAGAAAATCTCGGTCGTTGCTACCTTCTGAGAAAAAAAGGAGATAAAGCTGAGAATATTGAACAGGCGATCGCTTCATATAACGAAGCCTTGCGCGTCTACACAATCGAAGCATTTCCTCAACAATGGGCAGCGATTCAAACATTTCTCTATGATGTTTACTTATACAGAATAAAAGGAAATAAAGCAGACAATATTGAAATCGAGATTGCTACTTTAAACCAAGCCTTGCGTGTCTACACCCTCGACGCATTTCCCCAAGATTGGGCAATGACTCAAAACAATCTCGGTGATGCTTATTGGAGTAGAATAAAAGGAGATAAAGCTGAAAATATTGAACAGGCGATCGCTTCATATAACGAAGCCTTGAGCGTCTACACAATCGAAGCATTTCCCGTTGATTGGGCAATGACTCAAAACAATCTCGGTCATTGCTGCAACTCTCTGAGAAAAAAAGGAGATCGAGCTGAGAACATTGAACAGGCGATCACTGCTTATAACCAAGCCTTGCGTGTCTACACCCTCGACGCATTTCCCCAAGATTGGGCAATGACTCAAAACAATCTCGGTGATGCTTATTGGAGTAGAATAAAAGGAGATAAAGCTGAAAATATTGAACAGGCGATCGCTTCATATAACGAAGCCTTGAGCGTCTACACAATCGAAGCATTTCCCGTTGATTGGGCAATGACTCAAAACAATCTCGGTCATTGCTGCAACTCTCTGAGAAAAAAAGGAGATCGAGGTGAGAATATTGAAGAGGCGATCGCTGCTTATAACCAAGCCTTGCGTGTCTACACCCTCGACGCATTTCCCCAATATTGGGCAATGACTCAAAACAATCTCGGTAATGCTTATTGGAGTAGAATAAAAGGAGATAAAGCTGAAACTATTGAACAGGCGATCGCCGCTTTCAATCAAGCCTTGCGTGTCTACACCATCGACGCATTTCCCGTTGAGTGGGCAAGGATTCAAAACAATCTCGGTGGTGCTTACACAGATAGAATAAAAGGAGATAAAGCTGAAAATATTGAACAGGCGATCGCTGCTTACAACCAAGCCTTGTGCGTCTGCACAATCGAAGCATTTCCCCAAGATTGGGCAAGGACTCAAAACAATCTCGGTGCTGCTTATTGGAGTAGAATACAAGGAGATAAAGCTGAGAATATTGAACAGGCGATCGCTGCTTACAACCAAGCCTTGATCGTCCGCACAAGAGAAGAATTTCCACAAGATTGGGCAACGGCTCAAAAAAATCTCGGTGATGCTTATTCATATAGAATAAAAGAAGATAAAGCTGAAAATATTGAACAAGCGATCGCCGCTTACAACCAAGCCTTGCTCGTCCGTACAATAGAAACATGTCCCGAACGTTGGGCAGGTACTCAAAATGATCTCGGTATTGCTTATTGCTATAGAATAAAAGGAGATAAGGCTAAGAATATTGAACAAGCAATCGCCACTTACAGCCAAGCCTTGCTCGTCTTTACTCCCGATGCTTTTCCTATAAAATGCCTCAAAGCAAGTAGCAATTTAGGCAACCTAGCTTTTAAGATAAAAAATTGGCAACTCGCGATCGAAAGCTACGAAAAAGCCATTGCATCCGTTGAACGAAGCCGCAACTGGGCAACTACCGACAAACGTCGTAACGAAATCCTCAAAGAAGATATCGAGGTTTATGAAAAAATGGTGCAAGCCTGTATCAACAACGGTCAACTAGATAAAGCCATTGAATATTCCGAACGTTCTCGTTCTAAAACTCTGGGCGATATCATGGCGAGTAACCGCTATTTCGAGCAGGGAGAAATTGACCTCGAACTCAAACAAGCTTGGCAGAAATACGACGATCTGCAACAGCAAATTAACCTGCTTACCCTTGCCTATCAAAACGCCGAAACACAACTAGCAGGCACGAGGCGTATCGCCACGCCAGAAAGTTTGCAAGCAGACGAGGAAGCCATCGAACAATTAGAAGCCCAAAAACAGCAAACCTGGGAAGAACTCCGCCGCCGCGATCCGGTTTTGGCGGGACAACTCCAAGTCTATCCGTTAAATTTATCCCAGATTCAGCGGTTAATTGATAATGACAAGACTGCCCTTTTGAGTTTTTATACGACTGAAAATGACACCCATATTTTTATCTTGTTGAAAGATCGATCGCCCCAACTCTTCACCTGCGAAGGACAAGGGTTGGCAGCGTTGCAAAATTGGTTGTGGGATAACTGGTTGATTCCCTATGTGGAATTCAGAAATACAGGAAACTGGGAATGGAAAGACAAGATGGGGAGTGTTTTAGCAGAACTTTCTGGGCGGTTGCAAGTGAATGAATTGATTGCTAAGTATTTGAATGGGATTGAAGAATTGATTATCGTGCCGCATTTGATGTTGCATCAGATTCCGTTTGCGGCATTGCCTGTTGCCGATCCCCCCCAGCCCCCCTTAGTAAGGGGGGGGCAAGAGGCAAGCGATGCTTGCGAGTCCCTTTTGCCCAATGCAGAAGCAATCAAAATCCCTCCAGTCCCCCCCCTTAGCAAGGGGGGGTTAGGGGGGGTTCTTTCCGCTTTTGCAGAAGCAATCAAAATCCCTCCAGTCCCCCCCCTTAGCAAGGGGGGGTTAGGGGGGGTTCTTTCCGCTTTTGCAGAAGCAATCAAAATCCCTCCGGTCCCCCCCCTTACTAAGGAGGGGGTTCTTTCCACGAATTACGACCCCACACGCGGGATCTCAATTCCCAAACCTCAACCCAAAACCCAACCAACTTCGCCCCCAAGCCAATATCTCGGCGATAAATTCCGCCTCCGCGTTGTCCCCAGTTGCCAAATTCTCAGCTATTGCCACGATCGCCCGCCGCTGCACCCGCAACCGATAATGGGTATCGTAGAAGATGCGACCGAAGACTTGCCGTTTACCCGTTACGAGTGCGAAACCCTGGCAAAAAACTACCAAATTCCCCCGACGCGGCGGCTGCAAGGCAAGGATGCCACGATCGACAGCGTAAAACACCTGTTGCGGCAAGTGCAAATCCTCCACACCAGCCACCACGCCGCCTCCAACCTCAACGAACCCCTAGAATCCGCATTACAACTGGCCGATGGTAACTTGAAGCTGGGACAATTGCTATCTCCCGGTTGGCGAATGCCCGATTTGTCGGATGCCTTCACCTGCAACTGCGAAACTCATTTCTCTGTTACCGATGTTACCGACGAGATACTGACGCTTTCTGTGGGGTTTCTCTGTGCCGGTGCCAGGAGTGTCGTCAGTACGTTATGGTCGGTGGAAGATTTGGCAAGTGCGATGCTATCTCTGTTCTACTACGACTTGCGCGAAGCTGGGTTGTCGCGCAGTTGGGCGTTGCAAAAAGCACAGCAAAACTTGCGTAATTTAACGGGGAAAGAGTTTGCAGCGCGATATCAAAGCGCGTTAGCGCAGCATCTGGAAGAATTGCACGCAGCGATAATGGAAAAACATCGGGGCGCGGTGAATGAAACAGAGTCTCAAAAGTTACTTGAAGCGGCGCGGAAAATAGAAGCGCAGCAGCGGCGGTTAGAAGGATGCGCTAAGGAGGATTTACCCTTTAACAGTCCTTATTATTGGGCGGGTTTTGTATCGCAAGGATTGTCTTAGTAATGTTTCTTGGTTGATTGTGGCAGCGGCTAATGCTAAAAATAGGGATTTGCGATCGGTTGTGAATGAAATTCAAGCTAAAGTCAAACGAGAGGTAGAGTTGCCTTTTGGCTATTTTATCCAGTACGGCGGTCAATTTGAAGCAGAACAAAGAGCTTCGCAAAATATTATGATATTTAGCGCGATCGCCTTTTTGGTAATTACAGTATTGATGTACTTGTCCGTCAAGTCTATCGCTTCAACTGCTACGATTATGATTAATTTGCCGATCGGATTAGTGGGAGGAGTAATTGCGGTAGCTTTGACGGGCGGCATCATCTCTGTAGCTTCTTTAGTTGGCTTTGTCACTTTATTTGGCGTTGCCACCCGCAACGGCTTGTTATTAGTAGACAACTACAACACTAAATTTGCCGAGGGAATGCCTTTTAAGGACGCTATTATTAAAGGCTCGATGGAACGGCTCAACGCCATCCTGATGACCGCTTTAACATCAGCTTTGGGTTTAGCACCTTTAGTCTTAGAAGGCGGGGCAGGCAAAGAAATCCTCCAACCGCTGTCAGTAGTAGTTTTAGGAGGATTATTTACTTCTACAGTCTTAACTCTGTTAGTTTTGCCAGCTTTGTATGCTCAATTTGGTAAGTTTTTACGACCTTAAAAACCTCAGACCGCTGTTGAAGACGGGAAGGTAGTTAATGTGTGATATTTTCTAATTAGTGTCAGTCAGCAAGGAGTCAAACCAATGAAATCGCTCAAATCAAATTTAATTGTTCTAGGCAGCGTCGGATTGCTGTTTTTGGGAGCTTGCAGTAAAGGCGACCAAGCAAGCGATACAAATACCACTCCAGCATCCCCTCCTGTCGCCTCTCAACCTGCGTCTTCTACTCCCGCCGCTGCTCCTGCAAAAGCAACTAAAGGGGGGCAAGCGGTAAAGTCTGGAGCTTACCATTTAGAGTTTGTACCTGAAAAAGAAGCTACCGGAACTCATTTAGATCTTTATTTGCAAAAAGGGGATAAGAAGGAACCAGTTCCTAACGCGAAAGTGACTGCTCAAGTGCAGTTGCCGAATGGAAAGCAGCAAACCCTAGCTCTCAAGTATGATGCTGAGGGCAAACATTACGCTGTGGTGTTTCCCGGCAAAGATGCAGGAAGTTATCCCGTGAAAGTTACTGCGAATATTAACGGCGAAAAAGTTGACGGTCGTTTTACCTTCAATCAATAGATAGCTGATTTCCTAATGCGCTCTCACTTAGGGGCGCATTAGTTATTAGCAGCAAACAACTGCCTCCTGCATTTCCACTAAAAAGCCGATCGTATTTCGATCGCACTTAATTTCCTATTTCATTACCTGAGTTTTTTTTGAACGGGAAAAACACTCGACCTGCCAAACTTTGAAAGTAAATGCCGCCGACGGTCATTAAAAAGACGAAATAAGCCATCGCCTGCACCACATAAAGCTTGTCCGTGTAGCCAAACAGCGCGCTCAACAACAAACCAGGAAAGTTTTCTTCGGGAAGCAGTTTCGAGGTATTCCACACCATCGGCCCGAGAATGCAAGAGTGCATTTTGGCAAATCTTTCGTAATAGAAACACAGTGCGGCTGATTCGCGATTTGTTTGCGATAAAATATTCATCGCGCTGTCAAAAAGTCCCAAAGTAGATACCACTAAACCTGCTACAATGAAGAGCAATAAAATGCCCATATATTTGAAAAACAGGCGGATATTAATTTTGACTCCCCATTTGAACAGCAGGACACCAAGTCCGGCTGCTAAAAGTATTCCTCCCAAAGCGCCGAGGGCTGGAATAATGCCTTGTTGAAACTTGGCGACGACAAACAAAACAGTTTCAAACCCTTCGCGCAAAACGGCAATAAAAACTAAACTAAATACGCCCCAACCGGCATGAGACTTTTGGGTTAAGGCAGCACTTACAGCGCCTTCGACTTCGGCTTTCATAAATCGCGCTTGCTTGGTCATCCAAATCAGCATCCAGCTCAGCATTGCTATTGCTATAACCCCAAAGATTGCTTCTAGCAGCAATTCCATAATCGGTGCAAAAGGCTGATTGGATGCGGACAAAATTTGAATCGTCCAGCCGAACAGTACACCTATCAAAGCGCTGGCAATAAGTCCAACCCCAACACCGCCGAAAACCCAAGGACTTAAATAACTTTGTCCTGATTTTTTGAGGCAAGCTAGAACGATTCCGACAACTAAGGCGGCTTCGACTCCTTCGCGGAGGGTAATTACAAATGTGGGCAATGCTTCGCCGAAATTCATTTTTTTATGTTAGGAATGGGAGTAGTTAATGAGCGAGGTAATTGGCAGATTATTTACCAATTACCGCAGAGGATGAGAGTGATGTTTTTAGGATGCTGGTTTGAGAACTTTTTGGCTGTCGCTTTCGATCGCTTTAACGAGCTGGCTGACTTGTTCGGTGGTTTTTACAGGGGCTGCAGGCGCGATCGCACTTGGCCAACTTGCCTTAAGTTCAGTCATGCTGGCAACAATTGCTTTGTCGGTTTCGGGGCTGGTTTTAGCCACTTGTTCGGCGATATCTTTGTACAGCGTTTCCGCGTACATGACAAAACCCCGCGAATCTTGGTATTCAATAATTGCGGAAATTTTGCCGTTAGCAACTGCAGCCCCGTATTCGGAATTCGCTGTATCCAGCAAGCCGTTAATCACTTGCAGTACGAATTTCGGATCTTTTCGCTGCGCTTCGGGAAGGCCGGCAATTGCTCCGTCAACTGCTTGCATTGAGGTGTCAAATTCCGCATTCACTTGAGCCGGATCTTTTGCACCCGCTTTAACTAAATCCTGCAATTTAATTAAAGTAGTCTTAAATTCGGGAACTTTACGCTCGTTTAGCTGATCTTCCACATCGGCATAAATTTCTTCGACTGGATGCCCGATGTGAGGTTCTGCCTGGTCGGGTTTGCCTTGATCCAAGAGTTCTTTTGCTACGATAAGATGCCCTTTCATCAAGCCGAGTTTAGTCATGTAGTCTACATCTTTGGCTTCGCCTGTGAGTACGATATCCTCAATAGTTACCAAGTCTTTGATTTGGTCGAATTGGGCTTGAGTAATGACATTTTTTGAAACCAATTCTTCGACTTTTCCGTAGGGGCGGCTGGCTTGAATTTTGTTAGAAAGTGCCGGTACTCCTAACTTGGCTTCGAGTTTATCTAACTCCGAAAGAATGGCAGTATTGATGTTAATGCCGGGCTTTCCTCCGTGATTCCCGCTGTGACCGCTTGTTGCTGCGGGACTGGCTGTAGCAGCGGGTGAGGGTGTGGTGTCGGTGTTGCTGGCTGTGGGGGAAACGCAACCGGCCAGAGCAACGAGGATGGCTGTAGCAGTGACTGTAGGTAATAAACGAAAAGTTGATAACATGGCAGTTGCTAATTTTTACGTTATGTGCATTTTGACTCACAAGTTATTAAGA
>Ga0247774_1000770_pt1 | contig 16151 bp, 15 predicted proteins | sample UWRJL001104B6_FD_179933 | JGI IMG/M metagenome (GOLD analysis project Ga0247774, IMG submission 179933) | Plant litter microbial communities from Arlington Agricultural Research Station in Wisconsin, United States - UWRJ-L001-104B-6 | ecosystem: Environmental > Terrestrial > Plant litter >... | reverse complement strand
GGGGGTGGGGGGGGGGGGGGGGCCGCGTTACAGCGTACTAAAAAAATTCGGCAGGCACATGGCATTGGAGCACAGCAGATCGATGCATGGCAGCATCCTGGCATGTCGTTCTGAAGCCGTTTAGCGACAGGGCACAGGGCTGACACGGAATGTATGAAAATGGGTTAGCGCTGAAATCAGACACAACGTTCATGTCCCAACCTCGTAACGGTTCGCGACTCTCCAGACTGGAAGCGAGAAGATCGTCGAGTGCCGGTGCGAAACAGTTCCGACGTTTCCGAGTAAATGAAAGGCCGGCAAGCTGGCTTTATTCGTCCGTTCATTCGAGAGTGAATATTCTGGAACCTTTTCCCGAGATTGACGGGCTCTTGTCGCAGGTCGTCACGGACAGGGAATGACAGGGATCGTACGCCGCTCGATCGGTTGGCAGGCATGCACTAGATACGACCAGGAAGAAAACTCGTCCCTCCACGAGTCATGCTTAACAGTCCACACCACACCGCAAGAACTGCTGGGTGCGCGCGGCCTTCTCGGTGGCGTCAAACGGTGGCTGTCCAAGCGGAGGCGGTCGCGCTAATGTAAGGAAGGAGAAGTCAATTTGCTCCATGCGAATTCCAAGGCGTGGTGCCTGTGTGGGGGAATTGCGGGGAGTGCGAGGGCACCACAACTACAGCCTGCTGAATGCCAAGCGTGAATGGCATGTGCGACAACTTAGACATGTCAAACTATGACATGAAGGCACATGCATATTAGCAGATAGAATAGCCCCAATTGAATTTGGAGAAAAGTGTCTTGTGGGTTTGTAAGAGTGAACGAAGGTGGAGCCATCTCCTGCCGTGCGGCTGCCTGACTGGTGGCAAGTTCCATGTCCTGGTGTTCTCCCAGTGGTCAAGGAAGAGTCTCGTATTAGGTTCCTCCTCAACCGGTATTTTGATGCACTAAGTCTAGAAGAGCGTTACGTCATGTCAAGGGCATCTTGCTCTAGCGGGCCATTCTTGGGAAGTTGACGGAACACTTCAGTGTGCCGTTTCTCTGAAACATGAGATGCCAGTTATCCTCAAAAGTTCCATGGCTTCTCAGATGGTGTGGCGAAAGTCACTCCGATTCAACGCGGACCTTAGGGTCTTGCTCAAAGCTTCCATGATGTCGACAATCCCACCGGCTCCGACGGCAATGGGCCAGGATGGGAACAGCAAGTTTTCTTGGGTGTTCCCTGGTGCTTTTGCCAATACCTCCGGCTTGTTCTGCCTGCTTGAGTATGCAACCAGGAGTCCGAAATAACGAGAAGAGCATCATGAAGCGGAGAGTTTTAGTAATGGAAAGATCGTTAGATACCGTCGCCCGCGGATATGAAAATGTGGAATGTCATGCTCGTATTAGACCATCTCTCGGTAGCCAAAGGTCGAAGCGTTGCCGAACATCCAGACGAGGCAGACTAGGGGGGTTTTCTTTGTCAGGTGATTCCAGAGAAGAAATCTTGATAGGCGCCAGTCCATATCAAACTATTGCCTCCATGACAAGACCTCGTTTTAAAGCTTGGAGGACGTTTATGGTCAAAATACGATGGATAGCGAGCCGGCTTGTCATCCTCGTATACTGGCCATTGGCGTGGTGCTTGGCTCCAACCGTCCGCGCATGGCTAGGATCATCTCCTTGCATCGAGTACGTATATTGCAGTATCCTGTAGTGAGATAGACGATTGTTCCCCGTGGGATGGCCGGAATTGTCGGGCAACTGCCGGGCTGGGCTTTGTTGTCATCGGCGGGAGTGTTTGCCGGCATTATGCCCTCGACAGACCAGCAAATCGCCAGAAACCGTCCGGCCAAGAAACTCAATCTCCCTTTGCTAAATTTACGAGCATGGCTAGCTGGGAAGCAGTTCTCATCAGATATGGCCACGACCATGACAAGTCCGCTTGAAACCGTGTGGATCCGAGTGAGCAAAAGAGATTGGCGGGTTTGGAGGCAAGTTTCTTGTCATCTTGATGTAACTTACCGTTTTCAAATGAGCCAACGGTTCTAATTCTTGGGAAAGCATCATGTGGCCACTTCCATACACCCTCTGAAAGGTCTTTATCTGGTGGATCGGTGGTATGGCTACGCGGATACCCCCGGCATCTTCCATTCCCTCGGAGAGGTCTATATCCTAACTGCCAGTCATGGCAACACGTTCATAGCGTCTAGTTCAGCATATTGAGACAAAGATCCTGCTCAATCACTTATTCATTGATGTCCGCGGATGCCGAAGATTGAAATCATCAAAACTTGGGTGAAATTTACTTGCCTTTCATTTCATCGCCCCAACAAATGGGGCGAAGAGAGCCACGACCCAAGGGCAACCGACATATGGAAAGTGCCCCTTTACATTGTTGCTACCCAGGTGCCGTCGCGGAAACGGATAGTTTCGCGCATAGAGTGGACAGAATTGAAGACATCAAATCGAGTATTTGAAGGGGAGGTCTGTGGTACCGAATCGTTGTCCTGTTTCAACCAGACAAAGACGCCCGCAGTCTTCATACGACCAGAGTAGTACTCTTCGAAGAAGACTATTCGGCATTGGGAGGAGACGTGGTCGCGTTGTCGAGAAGAGGTATTGGAGTTCGCGATTGCGCAGTAGGATTGAGGGACTGGAGCAAGGCTGATCCTTGCACCGCCCGCTTCCGATACATGATATGGAATGTGCTTGGTTGTATGATTAAACAACAAAGTGTCTGGATAAATGGTTGTTAGGAAGCTGGGACGGTTGCAGGTCGGTGAACACCTGTCAGGGTTCAGGGGCCTGGCGTGGAAGCAGCAAGAGCCGTCGGCTGCCGCCTCGAAGAAGTGGGCCGCTGGGGCCGTTGGGACCGTTAGGTTTTGGCTTGGTAATGGGAAGAGTCCGAGATCTTCATCATGGATGGGCAGGTAGGGATTACGAAGGAACGGCGAAAGGACGAACAGTCATCCGCTGTCTGCTTGTTATTAAGTTAGAACCCATAAGTTAATAGGCAACATCCGCACCCGCCCGGCCTGCCCCTCCCTGCCCGTGCTATGCGAAGGTGCTTGTTGGGGTAAGTAGAGATTCTCGTAGAATATACCCCTGTATATGCACGTGGCTCTGATCTGAGCGGCCATCTAGCTGTGGCCGGAAAGAACCCTATTTGTCTGCTAAATACGGGTTTGCCAGATTCGTACAGGTCAAAGTGCCTCCTCACGAGGATGCGCAGGGGTAAAGATTTGTGGACAACATGATTGCTTTGCCTCCAACTCATTCCTAAAAAAAAAAAAAAAAATCCGCTCCTTTCGTCCAGAATCGATCCTTTAGGGGTTGCTCTCTCGGAAACGGTGCCAGTGCCGAAAGCTCGTCTTCGGTTCCATTTTCATGGGTTGAGGACGTGGAATGATGGAGCAAATTTTTAGCCATGTTCCACTGGAAACACCCCTCAATCATTATTACCTTCGCTAGGTACGTACCACTTCACCACGTCCCGACTCCCAAACCTCGAACGTGGATAAAGCAGAAAATGTGGCAACATTGCGATGGATTCCAATACCATGACGAAGAAGTATCAAGTATTCAGGCCATATCAAGCCATATTTTGTTGAGCTTGATTGTCGGCAACTGCTACCCACCAGTCCTAGCTGGCGCCAAGATGATGGCTCTCCACTTACACCAGCCTCTCCCGATTCGGAGTCGCCAATCTCTCGACATTGAAATATCGGGCTAGCGTGTCCGACGACCAGGAACCCCAACGTTCAGAATAGCACATCTCATGATGGTATTTTAAATAGTTGCAACAGTCGCCGATGGGGATCGTGTGTCTCGGCCATACTGGAAGTGCGTTTGGGGCTGGGAAGAGAACACCGGGACCTGACCTGGCCGTGCCGCTCCCAGCTGCTTGGCTTGGACGCACATGCTTCATGACAATTCCCAACGCTCCTCAGTTGCCCCGAGGTGTCCAGAGCAAAGCGAGGCAAATGCAGGTGGCGAGTCCAATATCGCGGCAATGAAATCCTAAGGGAATGGCCGACCGGCGAGGAATTACCATCCCAACAAAAGCAAATGTCGTCAAGGTGTTGGAGTTGGGTTGTTGGTCAATCTCGACAGGTGATGGCTGGCACATGCTATGGAAATTCGAGCCTCGAGGCCGCGGCACAACCGCTGCAGAGCTTTATAGCCTGTTTGGGTGGCGTGTTTCCAGTCCTGTCGATGCCCTCACTTGTCAATTCGCCAATTCATCAATATCTCGACGGACGAGCCGTGGGACGTGCGTTCGGGTCGGGTTCGATCGAGCAGGCCATCGAAAACGGGAATCAACCACAACTTCCTTGCATGTGCCTATATATTTATTATGGCAGGCTCCCGTGCCTCCAAGAGCGGCACTTGCAATCAACAGTCGCACGGATGGCGGAATCATTCCATCACGATTGGTGTTTTCTATCGGTGCCGTTCATCCCATCAACCCCGTCCCTCCATCAGGCCTGGTGGTGGGTAGTTGGTATCGTTGGCCGTGGTAGGTACCAAGGACGGCGAGCTAGCCTAACTGCCGTAGTTGGATAATGTTTTTTTATCGAATGGTACTATCACTGTGCAAGGTTACACATCGTTCCTGTTCGCACTTCTAGGCTGGCAGGTTGATGACAGATGCTGGCAACCTGGCTGGGTGGTGCAGCGAAGAACATGCCGCGATCTCCGTGAGTTTTGCTCTCGCGGGCATCGCTGTCAGGATGGCGAATTGCTGTCCTTTCAGAGAATTAGCTTGGCTCCGCCCTCGGCTTTGTAAGATGCAAATTCCGGCGACAACACCCGGACCTCTCACCTTACAGATCTGACCATTCCCATGTCATCTCAAAACCGTTTAGTTAGGGCACAATGAACCGGCGGGTCCTTTCTTGGAGGTGAGGTGCGGAGCCCCGGCACGGGATTTACTGGGAGAGCCTGGGACCTGCGTCTGCACTCTGCACTTCTGCATTCTGCATTCTGCACCCTGCAGATAGCCCCATCCAAAAAGGCGTGTAGAGGCAGTAGTAGTTGGCCAAGATCAAGGCAAGACCTCCTCGCCAGTTCTTGAACGCCAAGCTCACGCGCACTCATCCCGGATTGGTATGCTCTCGGCAAGTTTATGCTTCTGCGGCGTTTCGAAAACGACCCGCTCCTTCCAGAAGATGCGTCGGGCCATCGAGTCATCGTACCACCTCATCATGGCCATGGTTGAGAATGCACTTCACGTCAGAGAATGGGATTTTGATTATTCCGCACCGAACAAACACGGCGTGAAGCTCACGCCATAGGGTCGTCTCAGAGAAATGCTTTGCCAGCCGAGGAAACAGGCCGGTGTGAGGACCAAGCCTTGTGAGGGACACGGGGGCGGAATCCAGGCCACCGAGGCCTACGTGACTGTACGCCCGCTTTAACGACGATCCACTATAGGGACCTCGTCTATACTCATCCTCTTCTGGACGCCGTCCGGTGTCGAGGGACGGTGGTCCATCCGAAAACGGCTGCAGGAAGAACCAATGCGGAAAGATAAATGACGGCAGGTCCTAGCGCTGGCAAAAAGCTGTCGGCCTGATGCAAAAGTGGTCTGGGGGTTGGAGATTTTCTGCAATGCAGTCAGCGAGCAATGAAGCTGCTTGCGTTGATCCGTTGAAGGATCCGCGTAGGCCGTGAAGATGCCGTGTTGTGGCGGCCCGTTAAGACCCACAGCGGGGGCGGTCAGTACTTGCCAATGCGTCTGATGTGTCGCAATCATCACTGGCCGTACCAAGTCCTCGCCTCGAGCGAGCAAGTCGAGTCTATCCGGCGGCAATACCGCGGGTCACGGGTGTAAGCACCTAGTTGGACTGCGCGGAATAGTGTTCCAGCCCGACTATCCAATAGTTCTGTGTTCACACCAAGTCCTTATATCTAATATGCTCACCTCACCGGGGAGGCCTCTACCCTTCGTGACGAGGTACCATAATCCTCCTGGAAAGAAAACCACTGTGAGGCTGCGCCCCTGGCCGTTCGACGGAAGTTTTACCTCTCACGACTAAACGGCTGGATTAAAGTCTAGGATTCGTCAAGTTATAGCCAAAGCATAGCTTGGCATGCGGAGTCTGGCGTGGGAACCGCACGCTTCACGAGAGGTACAGTTGATATGCTCCAGAAAGCAAGAGCTTCTATTTGGATTGCTCAGTTTTGAGCTATCGGCTGTGCGGCCATTTTGGCTGTAGTATGGAATCACTGTGGATGAACAAGGGACCAGGTTCTTATGGGCTGCCCATCAAGTACCGAGCGGCACACAGGATTCAAAAGGGCGGTAGTATTAGGGCAAGGACACCTGTCAAATAATCGGGGGCTTAAATGTCAACATCAAGATTGAACCCGGCGGGCAGGAATAGTTGTTTAGGGTTGAGATTTTTAGAGAGCTGGCGTGGCGGGCCAACGCGGCAACCGCCCTCGCCAACGGTTTAGGGAGGAGAAAATCCCAGCTGCTACTAGAAGTCCCACGGGCCCGCTACTTTGTAACAAGCAATCAAAACTGCAGAAGACGAGACGATATTGAACGAACAAACATGTCACGAAGAAATATAACCAAACATCAAGCCATTGCCTCTTTGAGGAGTAAATGACGTTGAAAAGCCGGCCGAAGACTCTTGTACCACGGCCACCCCAGCTGGGGCGTGTACCGAAAACAAGGATATGCGTCAGCGGGCCGGTCGGTGGCAGCCAATGCAGTTGCTGCACCCATAGGGTCTGCTACAGCTCAGCTTCCAGAACGAAATTCTCTGGACCGGGGAGTACCTGCAACAATGTGGTCATAGTACGATACCCCCCTGTGCAAGTGCAGTCGCAAGCCCAGCTCCAGGCGGCGGCCATAACAGAGAACCTGCTGCCAGTGGTTGCGTCGTACTATTATTCACCATATCCCAAACTTCGTCAGCCTGTGAAGTCCTTCCAATCGCGAGTGATCGCGTAGCTCTTTCCAAGGTTAAACGTACCTCTCTACGTAGGTTCCAGTCAATGCTCAGCGCTGGATCAGCAGGTAGCACCTGAGATTCCGCCTTCCGATAGAGGCTCCGGGAGCCTTCCCCGTCCGCGGTTCCATTAAGCCGTGAATCTTAGGATTCTGGGACATAAGACGAGTCGCACCATTTCCACTTAAATGGTTTAGAGGTACCATGATTCCTTATGAGTGCCCTGGTGAAGCTCGCTTATAGAGAGCCCGTGCCAAAACGGTGTGTACCTTTGCGGTGAATTCAATGCTCCCAATTCCCAGTATCCATAGTGCAGTCCGTCCCATGATGGCCAGCCAGCACCTGCCTGGCCTTATTTTGTTCCTGTCCCTTCCTGTCCATAAACTCTCCAGACCTTGAGCGGCTACGAAGTGGGATATATCTGCCACACAACCCGCTCTCTCGTACATTCGTGTGTATTGGCCATTTACCATTCATCACAGTCACATCTCCAAAACTTCCATGTTCCTTCCTAAATTATCGTTTCCTTTATTCAAACGAGATTATTTTGCTGTCCATTTGATCAGACGCGGCGTGTCGAGAGTTCGGTTCAGCGTCGGCAGTTGACACAGGTCTGCTAAATTCGAACGGAAGACAGCTACACAGCACCTGTCTCGCCTGCAACTTACAGCACCAAGGCCCTGGCTCAGCTCCCGCCGATTGCTTTTTCGCCTCGCTTTTACTTAGCCCATCTCGACTCTGTCTAGCGCAGGCCGTTCTTTCTGATCCAAAAAATTGGTTGGACTTTGCTTGCATGCCCGGGACGGCCGCCCTACGTGCCAGTTCAAACAACAAACCCTTTTGAGATAGACGGCTGCAGCGTCGGGTGTCTGGACACTCGTCATTTCGCCTCTGGCTCCCTGCTCGTTTTCCCTTCGCGACACAACATCGCAAACGAAATCGCATTGAAAAAGGTCAACCAACGCTCGCTTCATCTTCCCCGAGAGAAACTCACGGGCTGTCGTCGCCGAATCGAATTGGTGCCGAATAGCTACTTAAACACTTGCTTGTGCTCTCCAACACTATTCTCAGCCCCGACCCGCACACCGCTCACTTACACCGGCATTCCCACGAAACGCGCCTGTACCTGGGAAACCACTGCACTTCTTTGGAGAAGCATTTCGATTTTGAACTGGCGATACGGAAATCCTCAACCATTTGCACTGGTGAGTATTCCTTTTGTTGTCGGAGGCAGGCCTGCTTAGAGGTGTTGTGGGCAAGAGAGCCCTTGTCGGCGCCGTCAAACAAACCTGCGTATGTGAGCAAATGGTGTAAGAGCTCGCGAGCAGGCACGCCGCTAGCAACATCGCCTGACGGGCCCCTGGTCACACAGTGCGCTGACGGGTTTCTAGAACGACGCGGCATTTTTGATCGCCATCACGGCTCTGCTGCTATCGCTATCTCGCACCCATCGCGATTTCTCCGGCGACAACTCTCCAACATGTGCCAGCGCAAAACGTCGACTGATTCGGCTCGGCGCACTCCGAATACCGCCATGGCGGTAGCATCAAATTGCCCGCACAGCTTCAAACTAATAAAATCCGATAGCACCTTGGTTCAGTGGACATGCAACCTGTGTCACAGCGGACCTCATTGGTGTATCTTCGAATGTCGCTATTGCAAACTGCATACCTGTCGAACCTGTACGCAAATGGCCTAGGACGCTGTCTTGGCTGTTGGGCTACCCGGCCCTGGTGGCTCGTAGCAACTTTGGGGGTTCGCCAATACCATAGGTACGTCTTCTTGCCGCACGGCCCTGTCTATCGTGTTCAGATCTTGGGTCGGCCAAACTTGAAGTGCTTGCTTGCAGGCGCCTCGCAGGGTCGCAAGGGCATCGGGATGCAAGGCGCCTCGTGGCTGGCCTGGCCCTGGAGGTAGTTGCCACTTCATTTTTGCGGTATCCCTCACCTGCAAATGGGCATAGTTGCGGCCAGTTTCATCACCGTTTACAACCAGGGATTAAACGGCTAATGACTTCCAATTTTTAGGGCTTGGCCTTCGGCGCGAACGAGAGATTAATTGATTTGAAATCGAATTGGAGCTCGCGGTCGGGCTTGTTAATCTACCGAAACGACGAGCATGCGGCATGATGGTACGACAGCACCGACCTTCTGTCACCCTCTTTCATTTTCTTCTTTGTTTCTGCCCTTAGCACCTAGAACATTATCCCGATTGCTTTACGGGTCGCTCCCTCCGTTGATGGATTCTCGAGAAGGCTGCGACCCTTAGTCGCAGCTTGGAAAGACATCGAGGCCGGCGAAACCCCAGCTTGGACTTTGAGCGACGACCTTCAACAGCACTGTGGGTCACTTTGGTTCAGATTTGCACGTGGCTGCTTCCTCTCGCTTATGACGGTTCCAGCGACTTGCAGGACCGAACTGCGCGGGCTCATGAATCAGGCACGTCCAAAGTGTCAACGCCATGACTTGAGCTCCGGGCAGATTCGACAACGTTTTGTTGGGAAGCCTGGTCTCTCACGCCGGCTCTACTTCCTATTTGCCGACAACATGGCAAACACTCCATTCAATTGCGACGAGGCAGTTACGAATTTCTTCTTCGGTTGGGCTGACAAGGCGGTTGCTAGGTTGTGGGAGGGACCGTTTCTTCAGTTTTGGAGTTTTGTGCAGGGGCTGCATCCTTGTCACGATAGCTTTTTGTTATTGTCCTTTCCCAAAATGTGGGTAGAATATTCCCAGCAGGAGTCTGATGCCGGAAAAGAGGCTGTTTGGTTTCTCATGGTCATAGGCGATACAGGGCGGCGTAGCGGGCGTAACATGACGATACCTACCTTGTAGGTATTTTTGGATGCTTTCAAATCTGATAGATGGTGGGCTTGGTTTGCTTCCGGAGTATTTTAACGACGACGGACGTTCTTGGGCAGACAGGAAAGACTGGGTTATGGGTGTTTAGAATTCGCTTCATAGCTGGCCGGACTTTTTAGACGCGGCGTTTGGCTTTAAAAAAAACAACTTTGTACCTTCTCCAGGAAATGAGCCATCACGTTTGCTCCAACCGACCTTCAAGTTTCATCAATCGTCCTTATGCGACCGCAGCCTTAGCCACTCTTTCCGGCCTGGCATTTCTAACACGAGCAAACATATATGTTGGCGAAGAGAAAGACTTGAGAATACGTAGAAGCAAACCATATCTGAAGATGTATTGGCGGGAGACCAGACAACCCGTTTTCTATCCTTGGTCGGACGCTCCGCCTACGCCGTTTGAGATTTCGGTCCCTGAGACTCGAACTAGAAACAAGAAGCCACTCGTACGAACGGCCGGAATCTGCAAATTAGTTCGTTTCTCTTTCTCGTCATTGTTAAGCATCAACCGCTTTAGGTCTTCTATGGAAGATACCGTATCGAGTCTGGAGAGGCACATGGACGAGACTGGGGTAGCTTCTGAAACCCAATGAGGGGAAAACAAAGACTGCGCTCAGGCGTGAGTACTTGCATCGCGAGGCTGCGACTTCAGCCGACCATCAGCCTCATATCCCCATCGCCTTGAATAACGCGTCGTATTCGGGTTGTTCTCTTCTCTCCTCCGCGTTGGGCCTGCACGATCCTAGTGGCTGGAACACGAAGTCGTGACAGCACACCCTGCTCTCCGTACCGCTTTTGTATGGTCTTACCTAGCCAAGCTTCTTTCACGTTAGTCCTTCCGAATTGGAAGATCAGGTTCCTCAAGATCTATCGCTGTCGTCGTCCTGCAAGACTGGAGTCCCTTCCTCTGGAATCTTTTTCGTCATCCGTGTGTGGGGGCGCTGATACGCGAGGTGAAGGGTGATGGGGTGTGGCGTTACCAGTTGCTTGAACGACCAACGAGCGAACGGCATCTGACTCGGGGGCTGATCGTGGCCCCAACCTGATCGATCGCGAAAGACGCCGTGTAACGCTGCATGGAGACCTCCGCACCTTCCATCTCTCCATCCCCTCAACTCTCCATCTATTTGTCCTTCCAGGTCGGCCAAACCCGCAAGAACTGTCGGGTCCCAAAAGTCTTTTAGGCAACTAGCGTTGCTGCATGGGTGCCCTTCCCACCATATTCGTACTTGCGACAAAGTGAATAAAAACTAGTGACCCTTCCGCTTCAAACGCATGCACACGTACAGTGTCGGCGTTTGACAAGGCCAAACGAACAGGCGTGTGTGCAGAACAGGCGATTGGAATGCCACATTGACGCCCGACCCAACAGAAACGGACTCTCCTCCCCCGTTTGTGTCGACCGTGCCGAAACGAGCAAAGGCATCAAGACAGGTTTCGAACGCAAGGTGCGGCTATGACATTCTCATTACCTCATCCATGATCATATCTTGAACTTGGGGCATCACTCCCGATGAGGATGGGTGGCCATCTGTTGTACGCCGTCCATCGCACGCGAATATCTCTTCCTCTTTCCCGCGGTCAACTTTGTCACTCGCCCACAAGACTAGCATGAGGGTTATAGTACGTCAAGTCTCCCTGAACCAGCAGCGTGCGTACGTTGCGAGCAACATTGTGGATGGACGCACGAATTAGCAGCGAAGCACATGACGTGTGCCGCTGGCATTCAACCAACTCATGTCGGGCCGCGCAAGCTTAGCAAGGCCTGGGTAAACCCAGACCCCGGCCGCCATTCCCGTCTCAATCTTCAACCCCACAAACAGCAGGGCTTGCATGTCGTGCCACCAGGCACGGGGAGGGTATGTGATTAATTCCCTTTGGCAGCCCTACGGACCTATCTCTCTGCCTAAGGCACCAGTACGGTCATCGGCACTCTTCCCCCGCTGCAAACCTGATGTCACCTGCAGCATCCTAGTCGGAATGGGCATTGAACCGCAGAACGATGTAACATATGTCCTCGAGATGTGCCTCGACTTTTCCAGCCATCCCTTCTATTGGCTTAGCTTTTATATGTAGCCGAAAGGCACTCACGGCCAGTCCCAGACATCTCGCGTCTCCCTCCGCCTAGTCACTTGGATGTGGTCCCCAACAGAAACTCTGGCACACTCGCCGTCATCTTCGTCGCCCCGCACGAGGAATGCCAACCTGCCGAAAATTGGCACCCACTTGTTTCCCGCGTCCACGCGCCGGTCCGTCATCAGCTTCTTCAGGACGGAACCGGCCTCACCCTCGGCCGGTTTGCCCGCCTCGTAGTCCACATTGATAGAAGAGCACCTCCCACAGTTTGCCGTCAGTTCGAAGGTAGGTCGTCCATTGACGGTCAGGGTTTGCCAAAAGTCCTCAGCCCATGCATCCCCGCCTGACACGACAATGTTGGGCCGGAACCTGTGCATGCCCGTCGTGGTTTGGTCGCGGATGCGGGCAGAGACGTCGGTGAGGGAAGTTTCGCTTGTGATGAGGAAAGGAGCTACGTCGGTAAAGGTGATCCACTCCTTTCCCTGAGAGTTCGGTGCTCTTGGGATACTTGATCCTGGGAGGTAAGACGTTACCCAGTTGAGCAGAGTGGGCTTTTGGGGCTCGACCCGGCTTGACGGAGCAAGGGTGCCGAGAACGGGGCGTTTTCCATCGCCGAGATAGAGAAGTGCCGTTTTGAAGCCCAGTTTCGCCGAGAACCAGGCATCGTACGGGTCGCCCATATGGTAAGACATGGTGGAACTACCATGCAAATCGATTACTACCGTCTTGAGGCCCGATGTGGACGGATTCAAGGGGACTCGCAGAATTCCATCCTGAAGCGGGTCTCTGCCGATGGCGGCATCAGCCAAGTTTGTCACAAGTACCGAGTTGCCCTCGATTTTCTGCTCAAAACGGCTCAGCTGAGGGTAGGGGCCCACCGTGAGCGTCTTCTTCAGCGAACCGTCATCGTTGATCGAGTACAAGATGAACCGCCGGTCATGAGCGATGCCTTGGGGTGTGAGGTCCGCTTCGGATAGCGAGACGCCGCGGAGAGACTTGATGGGGTAGACGTAGAGCTAGGCAATTCTAATCAGTTGATGATCTATGACTTTCAGGACCTAGGGTAGTAGTTCTAGGGTTCAGGGCCTAAAAATGCCAAGCTAGACACGGCCAAACGAGAAAGGGCATTTGGCCCTGTGAGGATGACCGGACCATGACGAAACGAAAACCTACTCCTGTGATCTCCATTGCTTCCGCCGGACGGGAAGGAAGTCGGTCCTTTCGTTTGAGAGGCCGAGGTCGGGGTTCACAAAGTTTCGGCGCCGCGTTCGGGGGTTTTCTGTCGAAGTGTAAAATTGGTCAGAGGAGCTTCGAACCCAAGATGGCGAGGGGCAGAAGCTAACAAGTGCGGGGTAGATGAGGTAGCTTGATATTTAAGTTTTATTGGTGCTTGTCACGGGCGTTGTTTAAAAATTCATCTCAGATCTAAAACCGAGGGCTGATAATGCAAATTCACGATCTATTAAGCAATACAAAATCCACCCCCAATGATGATACGAATTTCCTTTCCATAATCCACCTCTCTTTTCTTTTAGGAGTACTACTTACCTAAGAATTCTAGGTACCTAGATAGGCGAGCAGCAATTCAAACAAGATCAAGTGGCCAGCCGCCCGGCGGAAGGAACTGCCTTCTTAGGTCAAATTCCCACAAAGCCCTTTCGTCTGTGCAGGGATGCCAGCGGCGCAGCCTGCGCCCTTTGGGTCAGATCAGGTCACGCCGCATCGGAAGGATCTAAGATAAGAGGTGGACGGCCGGTCGCCTCGTTCGGGCCGATCGGCGCTTGTGCGACGGTTGGCTTCGTACAAGAATTCGGGAACATTTCACCGAGGTTTGATGTTGTTGAATATGAGGAGGCGAGAGAGTCATTATCCCATGCCTGTGTGGATGGCAAGGTAAATGTGAAGGGAGAAGTTGGGGAAGAGGGAGAAGCGTTTCCAAACTAGTTCTGATGGATGGCTTGTTTGTTTTCAAGAGTCACATCGCGAGGGTAGAAGGATATGACGAGGTGGACTGGAGAGACTAGTGCGGTTGACAGCGGCGAATGGTGACCTTTTAGGATCCGATTAATCTCGATTCTTCTCCTAGTATGCCTCCATACTTGAATAACTGGGTTTGATATATTGTGTCGTAGCTTGGAGGAGCTTTGGCCCGCTGCATATGCTTGAAAAATGAGGATGTGGGATTCAGTCCCTACGATGGAGTGTCTACAGCTGTTGAACCCTAGTAAAGATATATTCAGGTGCTATGCGACTTCCTCTTCAACGCCCCTTGCGGATGTTTATGTAGAACCAGTACAGATACCATTACCTAGTGGCATCTGCTGGGTATTGACTAGACGAAGGACCCGAGCTCTCACTTGATCCGACTTTGAGCCTCTTGTCTCCGCGTCCCAAATATTGGCCGGAACTCCTGAATAATTTTCAGCAATTAAAAGCAAAGCTCTAAAGGACCATTACTCTTTTATACTGTAAGAGAGCCTGTGGCATTGCCAGCCCAGAGGGAGAGCGTCTCGCTCGATGGCGGAAGGGCCCAGTTCACGATCCTTTCTCGCACAATCCTATTTCCTGAACGGTCTCCGCCTTTTTTAGGTTTCCTTTATTCGTTCGTTTTCATCATTCTGTCTCTCAGCAGTGGACGTAGACATATAAGCACGTTTAGCAGGTAGATGGTTCCCTTTGTACATCTATTTTTTGTCTATCCAACCCGCCTCCATTGCCATCTCCAGACCTGACTAAAGTAGATTTTATCCTCTCTGTTCTCCGGTACCCTCATGTTTGGGCTTCTCGGCCGCCCTTCCGGATGCTCATCTGCTAAATTCAACTCACTTTCTAGAGAGTGATCTTCTTAAACTCCTCAAGAGCAACAGGCTTCTCCTTGAGCATCGCCCGCCCTTGCTGTCCACCTGGGTGCGTGGGTGGACTCCTCTCCAGCGTCCACACCACCTCGACACCTAGGCTCTCCAGATACTCCACCGCCCCTCCATAGTGCGTCGCCACCTGCGCGATCCCATGGCTGTCGTCCGAGACGGTAAACCTGCCCCCCATCCCCAGATACTCCTCGGCGATTCTCCTGCCCGGATACGGCTCCGCGAGGCCCTTCCTCAGGCCGCTGGAGTTGCACTCCAGCCACCCGCCGTAGCCGACGACGAAGTCCAAGTTCCGACGGATCCTAGCCCACACGTGCGGCCACGCCCTCTCCACGTCCCGGCCGGGATCCTCGCTCATGAGGCGGACGAGGTCGAAATGCCCCACCACGCGGGGCTTTAGGGAGGTGAGCATGTCGTACTGGGAGTCGTAGTAGGCCGCGTAGAGGGCTTCCTCGGTGCCTTCGGTGGCCTGGACTGCTTTTCGGTAGAGCTCGGGCGAGTAGTCGATCGGCACCGTGTTGACGTGGTGCAACGAGCCGATGAAGAAATCGATGCGCGGATCCGAGTTGGCAAGTTCCCGGATTTGAGCTGCGTAGACGGGGGCGCGGTCGAGCCCGTACCATTCGCCTTCGAACCCGATGATGATGTGAATCTGGGGCGCGTACTTTTGCTGGAGGCGGTGGGCCTCGTCGATATAGGCTTCGTGGCGGGACGGTAGGATGGCGAGGGTTTCTTCCGGGGAGGGTTCGAGCTGGGTGGAAAGCGTGAGTATCTTCGGGCTCGAGAGAAAAATATGGCGCTATGGAAAGGTTGTGGAAGGAGAAAAGGAAGGGGAGGAAATCAGACGCTCACCTCCTCGGGATACAGGTCTTCTATCGCGAGGCGAGGCATATGCTCTGTGAGACCAATCGTCTTGTACCCGATGCTGATGGCGTGCTGGATGATATCTTCAAGCTGGTCCTGTGCGTGGCCGGGACAGAATTGCCCCGAATGGGAGTGCATGCTAAAGGCCATTTTTGCGAATTAGGACTCTATCCGTTCATGTATTAGCTACATCGATTAACTGTCGTTAGACTGGCTCTTGTACGTATATCCGAGATATTTAATCACCTTAAGATCTCAATTCATTAACTCCCGAGATTCTAATACAAGTTACTTTCGCCAGGGGTTTTAAGATTGAAGGGAGTAGATCTTGCACAGAAATACGTGGTCGAGATATACGTTTAAGGAATGGGATAAAGATTTTGTCGGTGAGATGGAGACGGGTTGCACCAACAAAATTACTCATCCTGATATGTCTACGTACGCAGCTCTTGACAGACCCAAAGTTCTAGGCAGCTCAATATCAGTCAAAATCTAGGAGCTATAGACAGTAAAGCATCACGATTCTTTTTCCGACGAACGCAATAATA
>Ga0247774_1000769_pt1 | contig 16153 bp, 12 predicted proteins | sample UWRJL001104B6_FD_179933 | JGI IMG/M metagenome (GOLD analysis project Ga0247774, IMG submission 179933) | Plant litter microbial communities from Arlington Agricultural Research Station in Wisconsin, United States - UWRJ-L001-104B-6 | ecosystem: Environmental > Terrestrial > Plant litter >... | reverse complement strand
CTGCATTGGTTTCTTGATATCAACGCTTGCGCATTCGGACTTCGGCAAGTTGTATTACCCGCGTCGCAAGACAAAGTATCGGTTGAAGCATCGGGTCTTGGTAAATTAGAATACACACTGTGTCTGCTTTTATTTGTGCGTTTCGATCATACCGTAAGGGTTATTCCGTAAATGGTAGAACACCGATTTCGCTCCTAGCCGTTTTCATTAAGGCTGTTGCAAATTGAATGGAACTGCGACCTAAGATAGGCGGTGACGTATGAAAGCACGGCGCCAGGAAAGGAGACGTATTAGCAGAGCTTGTCAGTTGCCGCAACTTGATAGCGCACGTTCCGTGCCACACTAGAGTAAATTATTGAGGTGTGTCAAGCGCGGCACTGCGTTACCAGCCCTTGATGCTGAAAGGGATGACTTGAATTGATTGATGCTCTAACATAGATGGCGCAGAGAGAGCACTGAATGCTTATGGAAAGGATATTAAGGCACAGATAGTCGCAAATATGCCTTACGGGGTAAGCTATATTCCTGTCGGGTGATAGCATGATTGTTAGTACATCAATGGGGATTGGTATCCTATAGCTAAAGTAGAGATTTTCTTCCGTTTGCGATGGCTCTCGACTTCTCAATCTGACGTGTGTGGCCAAAAAAAAAGACCCTATATCACCATAACGCGCAGTTTTGTGTCTTTTACCTGCGAGCCTTAGTCAATGTATCGATGCTCTATTCCTCAATTCTTCGACTTCGCGAGATGCTCGAACGATACGAAACTCAACTATGTGAATCTATCTGGACCCGAGCACATCCACTGACATGGCGTCTTGAATTCCTTACTTAAAATTGCCTCGGCTTTGACGGGAACCGATCATGTTCACCATCGACGCCATCACATCGGTCTTGCTCTCCCGGCTAAAAAGAGAAAGACTGGCAATATCCGTGGGAATTCTTGGCGTGGCTGCGAGTGGACGTCGTTCGGTTGCAGCGCAAAATGGGAATAAACAATGGCAATGGCTATGAAATACTGTTGGGATACCTGGAAAACATGCTGAAGGAACTGAATGTCCCTGGCAACAGAAGGGGAGCCTCTCCTGGTTCAGTTAGCCTACATTCCTTCGCGCAGCAAGAGTGAAAACACAGGACGAGGGTAGCCAAATTCCTCCGGAATGCTCTGCAATTTTCCTCAGCCCGGGGCCAGCACAATTAGAGTGGCCGGTGGAATCTGCGATGCACGGGCGTTGATGTCGCAAGACTCAATTCATCGCGGCATCAGGGAATACTTTGGCAGAAGAGCTTACGGTGTTGACCAAGCAAGTGTATGGCGACTGTGATACTGAATACCTTAATGTGTTACATCACACCAAGAGTCTATCCCTAGTCAAAGGGAACAAAGGCGAGTTCGAAGACGTGAAATTAGAAATAAGCTACGCTCTTAAAGAGAGCGAGAAGGTATTAAGTTTTAGCTCATTATGGAAGCAAATAAGATCCTTTGTTGAGAAAGAAAGAAAACATTAAAGATATATCGCGACGTCAATGACGTGAAGGGTATTTTGACAGTACGATACTTAGTTGATCATATATCATAGCATTCGTCCATCGACCTGCTCGTGTGAAAGTCCAAGATACATACAGTTAGCCTTTAGATCGGCCAACCGATTACCGGCTGTCCCGGCAACTCGGATCCCCTCAATGTATTCCCTTTTATCACCCCAAAATATCCTCTCATGGTCCCAATCGTCAACCAGAGCCAACAGAGCCCGGATGTCTCCATAGGTTGCTGGCTGTGAGCCCTTTGGCCGGACTCTTATCAGATACTCGGCAAACAGGGCTAGCACTAAAAGCAGCGCTGCCTGCGTAACGAATGGGAGAACATTCATGAAAACAGCCCCACTGCAGGAGAACGCATAGCCAAATATCCAAGGAACCATAAATTTGTAGACAAACATCGCCCAGCAAGGCCAGCTTCGGGCGTCCTCAACGAGCATCCACGAGGCCGGTTTTGTGCCCAATGTAGCTGCCTTCCTCCATATCGCCTCGTCCCTTGACAATTTAACCAACAGCTCGGCCAGGTGGAGATTGGCTAACAGCAGGGATAGAACAGCACATTGGATGAGCAACCCAATCCATTCGCGACGATGGGTGTAGGGATTGGTAGTGTAGAATACCTGTATCTGGCCGTAAGCCTGCCAGTAGGATAAGAAGTCGGAGCGGCCAGTCTGATCCCGAACCCACTCCGACGTCGTCGTTCCTTTCTTGTATGCCACGATCCCGACGACCGTGGCCCATATCCCAAAGGCGGCGAAGGCGACCCAAAGCAACCTGACAATCTTGCGAGTTTCAGGCAGCATCGAACTCGCCGACATGGAGGGCTGGGTGAATTCAGGCTGAGAGCAAATGGTGCTTTCAGCGTTCGTGAATGGTAGGTGAAAAGCCAAATACTCAGACTGCGTGCGCTCCTGTATTCGATATGGCCTGAAATGGACAGTGTGTTGTACTTGCATTGTCGTTACCTTTCCCGACGGAGACGCTGCTGGTCTTGACGGCATGAATGCGTCCCGTCCCTGTGCGCCCTGCCCTCCAGCAGCCTCGTATAAATACTTGCAGGCTCTCGCCGTTGCAAGGGGATTCGAGTTCCAAGTCCCGACGAGGTCGTTTGGAAATAGACTGCATGTAGCGACGACGCTCTGCAAGAGAAGTCCGACTCCCAGGCCCAACAGCCCCCACCCGTTGAAGTCAATGGCAGTTCGGCTGCCAGAAAAGTTCTCGTCGGTAACGAGCCTGTTGTCCTTGACCTCGACCGAGCCCACGATGTAGACGCAAAATGTCATGACGGTCGTCCCGCCGTAGGTCAGAGCCAAGCCAACGCCAGAAGCGACATTGGCCGGCCACCGATTTGCCCCGCCCCGCCTCGCGCTCCTGAACAGCCGCAGGTTGCAATTGTGGCGGAGGCGTCCCTCGTGCCAGAGCGCCCAGCGAAGCGTCGTCGAGTGGATCGAGTTGATGCAGTCGAGCACCAGGGTGATGGTGATGTGGAGGAGGAGAGGGATTAAGATCATGGTGGCTTCCTGCATGTCGAAGACCCGGTGGTCGGCAAGGTACGGGTTTGGCAGCTTTGGATCCGGCATCTTCGTCCAGGAGAAGGCCAAGGTGCCCACAATAGCTGCCCTGTTGAGAAGAAAAGAAGGCACCTCGATCGGCCCGGACGCGACAATGTATATGCCAATTGCTGTGGACGCGATGCCGGCGCACCAGCCGATTATCAATCCCAGAATGCAGAGATTCCGGGTCCCGAGATCGCGATCCGGCCTGGCATGGATGCTTTGGCCTTTCGATTCCACTCCAGGCCATTGATCTCCATTGGCATCTACGTCTCTTTGGACATGGTAATTCCCATGTGTTTGAGGCGTAGAAAGTGGATTGCTGCGGGCATCATGTATACACACACTAGCCCAAGGTGGGTCAGCGTGCGGTGGACTAGAGGGTGTTCCCGCCATCGTACGCTCGTTCGCACGATTGCCTAAAGTATCGCTGTCGAAATTGCCGCGGAGAAAGTCATTAGCTGAGTAAGTGAGGTGGTGACATGGGTATTTAACTTGCATTCTCGGATCCTTACCCACGCGAGCCTGGGCAGGAGGTCAGGCTGGTTATATGGTGTTACGAAATCCCCCACCTCCTACTCAGTCGAAAATTGTTGTTCTGACCTTTGTTGGCAGCTGGTGCCCCGCACAGTTTTACTCCATGCATTGTATCTCTTCCAGCTTCAGCTTTCATAGCCCCATCCGGTTCCCCATAGAGGACGAATTGAAGTGTAAATGTCCATTTTTCGGATTCGATGAGGAGTCCCGATTTCCCGGATGTGGAGCGGGTACGTGGCGTCTAGGTCGGATGATTCGTCGGATTGTTCATGCAGTCAGCCTCCCAGGGCTGGACGGAGCTCGTCGTTGATTGGAGGCGGTGGCATTAACTCGGCTCCGGACACGGCCGACGACGAGCAGGAGAAGGGATGCCACCGGATTGGTTGCCGTGTCGCTGTCGCCGTGAGTTGGCCGGCAAAAATGAAGTCATGTCTGACAAGAGCCTGAGTGGCAAAGTGGCTTGGCCATATTTGGTGGTGTGCATGGGCTCCACAGAGTCTGATTTCTGTTGCCGATGGTTGATATACGCCATATTCGCGAGCCAGACCAGAACCAATTTAATTTAATATCATATCAAAGGGCGCCCAGAGTCGGAGATATTTCCTCAGGGTTAGTAAGCTCCATTTTCCACTTTCTTTCGGTCGGTTTAAAATCTGGTTAAAAAGCAGACTGTTTCTCGTCTCACTGGGCTGAAACGAGTCTAGACCAGGTTGATATTTACGATTAAATCCTAGAAACTCTTGTTGGGAATCATGTTCGCCGCAGCGCTCGCTCACTTCCTCGTCGTGACCACGCTGGCAGCCCTCACCTCTACCCAGTCCCTCTGCATTCAAGGATGCTGCGGCTTGACTTTGAAGCTCCCTTCGACGACACTGTCGTTGTCTCCGCCGTCCTCCTCCAAAACTGATGAGACGGGTGGGATTGAGCTTCCCGTCGCGGAGCTCCCATGCTGCAATTGCTCGGATGAATCCGGCCTGTCAGGTGACAAGTCGCAAAGGTGAGTGTGTGGGTTTACCGAAACGTCGAGTTCTCTCCATCACGATCAAAACAGCTCTTGGCTAATGGGGCACCGCCAAAAAAGTGAGTCGTTGGCCGGAATCCCCGGTGGAGGGATGGTGATACAATCCGCGGAATTTTTTAAGCGCACAACCTTCTGCCCCTCCAGCTGTCCATGCTGCGATAACTGCGTCCATCTCGACACGTGTCGCGGCCCCCATCGCAGAATGTCATACCCCGCTCTGCTGAATGCCGTTGGCTGCAACAACTTACCGCTCACCACGCGGCTGTGTCCGACGGGCAAGTGCAGTCCGGATTGCCTGTGTCGAGAAAAGCTCTTGGAGGAAGTAAAAAATATTCTTTTCCATCGTGATGATAAAGAAGGGTAAGATTCCCCATCCCCTCTTTTGAGGGGCTTCTGCTGCTTTGCTTCATTCTGCTAACGGATTTGTCTAGCATGGCATCTGAGTCTACTGAGGATATCATCTCGGAGAAAGCTGAGTCACAGCATCCCATGGGCGGAGAACTATAATAAGAAAGCGTAAGTGGAGAGAAGAAGGTACATTGCCGGTTGTGAATTGGAACCCCCCCTTTTGTGGTCACAGGCTGGGAACTCCACCGAGAAAGAGATTGGAGTGGCGTCATAAATCCCCCCTGGCGGCGCTTTGCGATAGGTAGATAGATATGAAGGTTATAGGGATGGAAAAACACGAGTGGTATTCATAGCTACGAAGGAATATGTCAGAACTGATGTCTCGAAGGGAACCACGTGATGTCGTGACGTAAAAGTGTCGTCCGTGAGATCCTTGTCATGAGAGGAGCAGGCAGACTTTTCAACCTTTCAACATCTTGAATAGACAGAACAATTCAGTCGTCTCTCATGCCGATGCATCACAATCTGACAGAATATGATGATGCCGTAAGAACGGAGTCGCAGACAGGCACAACTGGACCTTGAATAACTGCAGTAACCTGCCCGAAAGGCCGTGCGGGTCACGTCCGGCAACAGAGTTAATTGGTCCTGGTACTGACAATATGTCGTTTATTTGACGCGAGGTCTCGCTTAGGGGGATAGCGATGCTTTCCAAAGTCAGCGCGTCTATTCAAACTACAACTTGGAGAACCTTCTGTCGTGTCCTCCCTTCGGTTCCCCTGTTGCCGCCGCTATCTCGGTACAACCTCGGTAGCTTGTCTCCAATCCATCTACGACGTCTCCACGATCCCGGTACCCTATTACAATCTCTATTATTAATTAATTTATATGCTTCGTCCATTCCGTATGCCTACGTTGCCGTCCTAACTAGTTCACAATCGTAATCTACAGCCATACTGTAATCCTGATCGATATATAAGGTGGTGGTCGCGCTTGCTCCCATATACTCCAGCCTCTTACTCTAATAGCTTTCCCGACCTTTTCCTGTCAACCTGGTTGGGCTTGGAACTAGGTCGTACAACCAGTCCCAATAGCGAAAATCATAATTTAGTAGCAAAGCAAGCGTAGTTTTACGGATATATAGACGGAGCGGCCTTAAGATCTCGTAATATCAAGGAGCAAAAGCCGATTGGTAGATAAGGACAAAAGCTCCCGGGACCGTTTAACGAGTCAGGGACAGACGCACTTGAACTACCTTCTTGCCTCGTGGAGGAATCAAATTGGTTCCTTGCCCTTTTGTGATCCGTTATCTGCCTGAGGTCTCGAGAGTGACCAAGAATACACGAGCTCGCTTGATTGTCGCTTCGTTCTTTCCGTTTGCTTTCCAAGCTCTTTCCCGCTGCTCCTCTCCATCACGGAATTTGTCAGTCTTACTTTCATCCTTCTTAAAGGCAAGCTTGATGCCTTGCAAAAAATCCCTCCTTCCATCAACATATTATATCTCATTGCCGTCATAGGTAAAAATAGGGTTACCGAGTGCAACCTTCGGGCGGCCGAATGACAACAGCTGCCTGCGGCTCCCTCACTTGGTTGAGCCTACCGTAGATGACGAAACGAATGTTGGCGGCCACCCATGCACTATATCCTCTCCACCTACCTAGAGTAATATTCGATTCATGCTGTGCTAGTAATACGGGATGGCCACGCCGCGAAATCGATAATCGTAGAAAATGCAATTCTCGAAGTGTTTGTCCGGCTAGAAGTTAAAGAGCGAACTAGGGGACAAATATGGGCACTTTTTTGTCCACGAAAATGCCTCTCCGGAATTGTTGCGAAAATTCCTCAACTAACGGGAGTGAGACAAAATGCCTTCGGTGCGATTCCATATAATGGTTCAGCGCCGATTTCTTGTTACGGGATGGGGAGAGCAAGTTCAAGATGCTAGTGGCAGCAAATAGCGCCTAGAAAGCTTGTTCTAGCACTAGGGTTTGGATTTGTTGGTTCTCAGGCAACGTGGCTGGTAAGCAATTAGATATTGAGGGATCTGCACGTTGTAAATTGTTGGAGCCCGGTGTCGGTTGAGCCGACATACTACCGGTCGTCCATTTCCTCTTCAGCTGCCGCCGCAGTTCAGAGTTAGAGATCAGGAATAGAGATACTCATCACCTTCAGTCTCCAACATAAATATGGTGGAGAAGATAAAATTCTAGAGGCGGACCTTAGGACTCTGCTAAGTCGGCCATTCAGGATCCAATGTTAAAGTGCCGTGGGTTATGAGCCTGAATATCAACCTGGTGCAGAGTTCTTACGGCCCGACAGCCCCAATATTGGTGGAGAGCGCCCTGGCAGGATGTACAATAGCTGCGGTGCCCGGAACCAAACTTCCCATGCCTGGCGGGATTGGGATTCCACCAGTTATTGGCAACTACATATAGCTATTGTTCGCGAGACCCATTCGCCGATTATCAACGGAACTAGACAGAGTCCCTTATGTGAACACTTTCAGCCGAAGAAGGTTAAGCGAAGCAATGATACAGGAGCAAAGGTGGAAAACGCAATATCACAATCATTTAGGTATTCAATAATTTTAACCATCTGGTTCCTACCCTAAGTGGGAGGAGAATGGTACTCTCTATATAGCTGAATTGCACCTTCAACACTCTGAATGAGACCAAAAAGAACTGTGAAAAAGATGGCAATCCACAGTGTGTACCACTGAATGCCATCGCGCCTGTCATGCCACCACTGCTTCATAGTCCGCGGTCGCGAATAGTCAAATGCCTCCTTTAGCTGAACAAGTCTGTCGCGCCAGAATCTGTAGTTCTCGATTTGTCGTATAACTGTACCGCATCTCAGCACGGCAAAGTCTAGCTCGTCGGCTGGTGCCTTCCTCCTATACCACTTTTCGACTGCCTTGTCGCCTTTGGGAAATAGTAGCGCAAGAGTTTGAATAGTCTCATCGACAAAGCCATCGGGATACACTCTGTTCGACCTGTTAGTTGGGAAAGTTAGCCCACAGTGTGCCTAGCCCTGTCGGTACATTAAGTATACCCCTTATGGTGTTGAAGAAATGTGGCATAATGAAAGATTGTCACCGTTTTGAGGTCTTCTCTCCACTTTAGATGATCTGCGAGATTCGTAGTGAGCATAACATCGAACCCCCCAATGCGCTCTAGACTGAGCGCTGTGAACCCTGCATCTAACTTGATAGCATCATAGTTCAGCTTCGGCTCTCCGCCGAAAATTCCAGAGACTAGCTCATCTATTGACTCTTCCTGCCATGTTAAGCACTCCCTTCCTGTGTATGCATTCTCAACATGACCCACATCCGTCATGAGAAGAAGTCGTAGCGCAAGATCAATGGCGTTTTCCAGCTGGGCATCAGCGACTTGGTCATATTTGATGGACAGCTTCTTCTTGATGTCCACCCGGGGTATGCGAGCTCTAATGGCGTGAACAATTTCCAAGACCTCCGCGTGCGTGGTGAGTGGGAATGTGACGCCGTTCATCAAAAATATGGTGGCTATCTGTCTGCATTGTTTTGAATAATACTGATAAAACGACTGCAAGTTTTCCGTGCTGCTGCAACCAAATATGGCACTGGAGATGAGCTCTTTCGTCCGCTGACTACTTGGGAAACTCCTGAGTTCGATATTTTGCTGCGCCATATTTCGGACATCGAGGCGTGGATAGAGGTCACAGCCCAATGAATGAATGGTGGAAGGAATTGCAAGAAAATGTGCCTCTCCGAGGTTTATGCTTACAACCATAGCGCCTGGGACTGCAACGAGTGGTTGCAAGATGTTGGGCAAACCCGTCGACGGGTAGGCAATCCATCAGGTCGTGCTGCATGCCTGCCTATCGTGGGAGCGAGGTCCAATAAAAGGGGAGTTGCATTTTTTATCACACCGTAATTTCAAGCGCGGTGCAGTCGTGGAGGGTCAGCTGAAGTTCTTATTTGTTGCCCACTTAACCGAAGACGCACCTTCCCCTCCGTTGAGCCCTCTACCACTGAAATCGCGCTACTTAGTGTCTGCATTGCAGGAGACCTGGAAAGATTTTATTCTTCTTCTTCTATTATCTCTTACTGTCTTCTTACTTACCCGACTCAGGCTGCTCCGCCGTTTTGGAGAGTTGAATGGGATGTGTATTGAAAATCCGTCACGTTGAGCCTGTTAAAGTCATGAAACGCCACATTCGATCGGCATCATTCAACATGAAGCGACCCCACCCTTGGCCAAACCCAGAGGCCTCACTTGGCCAAGCCAGAGGAGCTATCGGGAAATCCAAGTTCTTTTACTGGGATGCCGTTGGACCCGCTCGAGTCGCGTACAATGAACTTGCACCTGGGATCAGGAGGCTCCTAGAGGAACGTCAGCGACCGATACCAAATTCCGACTTTGTCTGGTTCTCCATCTACATGGTTGGCGAAGAGCCGACGAGCGCCGTACCACAAATTCTATTCGCAAGCAACGACAAATGTCATAGAAAGGAATCAATGAACTTAGTGAAAGCAAGTAATCTCCTCGATAGATTCCCTGGCATGCAGGTTGGCCACTGGGTCGAGGCTCCCCACCTAGGTCGTCAACAGTTCTCTGCTGGCTCATCCCGACAGCACTGCCACATGGCGCTGGATACTCCAAAAAAGATTGAGCTTGTCGACCAAGTTGACAGAGCACATGCCTGTCAAGTCCGTCTTCTGTTTGACCATGGCTCGACTACATCAACTGCAGCGGCTACATACAGTTTTAACAACAAAGCTCACCTCCTCGTGGCAGCCCACACGCTATTCCCGCCTACTATACCACAGGAACCGGCTGAGGACACCGCAATTCGTCTCAGTTCAGAAGACGATGATTTCGAATTTGGGGGGCTCACTACTGATACTGACCCGGACGAAATTATGGATGACGCCATAGAAGAATCGCTCTCCACAAGCTTCGGTAGCTTTAGCGAAACAAGCTCTCGTTCTGACACACTTCGGAGATCGCCCAGCCATTCCAGGTCAGACTCGATGGATGCGACAGAGACTCAAACTCTAGATGATCCTTGGGAGCCAATGGAGCCATGCATGCCATTGGGTACGCCGCCCACATCAGAAAGTACATTGCAGCTGTATATTGGACCGCCAATGATGTGCTTCGACTTAGACTACGCCTTTATCGTCCCAAATTCCGGCGACAAGCTCAAGCTTCAACACATGCTGGCTTTGTCTGAGAGCACTGTTGGTGAACCTCCAATGGGACCAGGTGTAAGGCTTCAGGTGCTATTACACACTGCCCAGCAAGGTATAGTCACGGGTTGGATGTACCGGGATGGCGCATATGCACGGTTTAGCAAGAGCATATCGTATCAGGAAGTCTATCATGTCTCACTAGATTTTCCCGTCCTTCCTGGAGACTGTGGAGCCGTAGTCGTTGACTGTATTAGCGGAAAAGTCTACGGTCACATCATAACTCGTGGGACGAACACAAACAGCGGTTTCGTTGTGCCAGCAAACCTCGTCTTGGATGACCTTTCTCGGATGAGTACCGCTCTCCCCAACGCTGCCGAAGCAACGAATGCTAGTCAGGTCAGCATCAATTCTGTTGCAGCTGAGCAGCTGCCCCTTGCCGAGCAGTACGGCAGTAATATCTCGTTACAGCCTGGAAAGACCGTATTTTCGCGTTCAGAGCAGAGAATGAGGTGGGACGAGAGATTCGGGGCTTGGGAAGTGCCTGACGGTGATGAAACCTGTAGCAAATATGCCACACCAAGCCAGACGACTTCAGGTCCTCCAGACAGTCCGCGCAGCTTAGCTATTTCCATTTCCGACGCCGTTGCGATCCAGCCGGTATCTAAATTTGAGCTGAGCCCAAAAACTCCGATTGAAATTTATCGATCAGCCCTCGCTGAAATTCTGGTACGACTCATGGGGTGTCAGTTAGTCAATGCGCAGAATGCGATCCATAGACCGAGAGAGCCATGGAAGAGTGACCTTGTAGTAGCGGCACCACGTCTCTACTTGAACGAAAACCCGAAGGATCGGAAGCTACCCTTGGAGCTCATGAAAGCTGTCCGTTAAAATTTGACCCTCCGTTTTAGATTCCGTGGGCCAGTCGCTAATTTATCTTTCGCACCTCAGTTCCCCCCGGACTCTCCGTATTTTGTCACGCCAATCGCCGACGGTGTGAATCTACACGTGTCTTTCGCGCCAAAAATGCTCGCTAGTATGCTTCTGCCTCATATCATTGGACAGGGTCCATTGTACGGCAGAGATGTTTCCACTTCATTTCGGGATCCCAGTAACAGTATCACCGGTCGAAAACGGATCATCGTTGAATTCTCGTCTCCCAATATCGGGTTGCCAATATCGACGACCGAACTGCACTGCACCATACTAGGCGAATATGTCGCGTCAATATATGAAAGTATGGGCTGGAATGTCATTAGGTGGAACTACTTAGGAGATTGGGGTAGGCATATTTGGCTGCTTATTCTAGGCTGGAAACGATACGGTTCAGAGCAGTTGCTAGAGGCTGATCCGCTTGGCCATTTTTTCGACATCTCAACAAGGATCCATTGCGACTTCCAGCCTGAGCTTGAAGCCTTGCGAAATCTTCAAAAGATGGGCCAAGACACATCTAATATCGAAAGCCAGGGACTGTTCGCTGAGATGGGCGAGATTTTCAAACGACTGGAAGATGGCGATTCGGATGTCATGCGGCTATTGGATCGATTTCGAAATCTCTCAATAGCGGGCTACACGAGCGGCTACTCACTATTGAATATTGCATTTAATGAATACTCAGGGGAGTCACGGATCAGCCAGCAGACGATTGCGGAAGTCGAGTCTATCCTCAAGAAGAAAGGAATTTGCAAGGAGTCTAACGGTTCCCTGGTTATCGACGCAAAGGAATTCGGCTTCGGTGGACATCGGGCCGTCTTACGAACCGGCGCGGGTACGACAACATATTTCCTCAGAGACGTTGCGGCTACTCTAGAAAGAAGCCGGAAGTATAGGTTCGACAAGATGGTCTATGTTGTCGAAGCCAGCCATCTAGAGCACTTCAGGCGAGTTTGTGCGACACTGCATCTCATGGGATTCGAGGATCTGGAACGCCGTCTTCACCTCGTTCTTTTTAGCAAGGGACACCCTCGATCCTTCAATTCCCTCTCCCTTCGCGATGTTCTCAACCAGTTTCAGACTGCCTCGGAGAACGTAGTGGAAGCGGATATGTGTGCGTCTCTCGACTTTGCAGGTCTGAGTCCTGAGGGAGCCACTATTATCGGTACCACCGCCCTTCGTGTCCAAATCCTTGCGACCAAGCGTCAGCGCAGGGCTACTATTGACGCCAGTAATATCGGGGATTTTAGGAGAGACACTGGTTTTCGCCTGCAACAATGGTACCTGAGGCTCTGCTCAATACTCCATCGAGCTGGAATCGACTCACAAGAACGAGCACGCGAGCTGCTAGATTTACCCGTATCTGAAGACCGTCCGTCTCGCTATTTTGACTGCCTCCGCCTTCTTATCCAATTCCCTGAGGTCGTTATGAGTTCCTATATTGACCTAGAGCCGTCCATCGTCCTCAAGTACCTGTTTCGCCTTGTTGATGAGTTGTCGATCATGTTGGACGACGAAGACGAAATCGGCCCAGCGGTAGAGCACAGGTATTTTTCTCTAGCCTCTTTAGAGAGCTGCCGCCAGGTGCTAGAGAATGGGATGAAGATGTTAGGGATTATGCCATTGGGCGTCGAATATTTGGAACCATAGTTATGGTAAGCTCTACCAACCGCAGATGAGATGCCAAGACATCACAGAATATTTTTGGTTTGTTTCATGAACGCTATGGCCATACATAACTATGGACTAGAATAGTTGCTCACTTACAAATTTTTGTTATTGGGTAGTGAGTGTCGGTTGATATTCTAGTTTGAATTAGAGTACCATCGCAAGCACGTTGAATTTCGTGCTTCAATCCACACAGTTCTTAATATTCCTCATAGTAGGCAGATTCCAAGAGGGCCTATATGAACTAGGCCAGGTGTGTTGCGATATGGAGACCTGAATTGTCTGCAAGGCGCCATGGTGGCCGGAGAACCAAGGTAGGACCTTCGTCTCCAATCAAGTGTCCGTCACAAATTTATCATGCGATTGGTCGACTTCCAGCGGGGCTCAAGCAAAGAAGTGACAGCACAGGAAAATGAACAAATCTCTGAAGATAATTAGCCCGTAATGTAATATTGAGACGTGGCAATACCCCAAGGATCAGCAAGGGAGAAAGATATTGGTACATTACATGCCTCAGGGTTGGGGTTTTATGTTTTCTTTCTCCATATTCTTTTGGTATATTTCTCAGGCGGAGGCCAAGCAAGCAATACGGAGGATTACTAGACATACCAAGTCCATGCCTTCGTGAATACTAGCTTTCGATACCAAAGGCCGTGGTGATATCCGAGACACTCTGAAGTTACAGCATAAGTAAGCCTGTCCGAACTCGCGGTGAAGAGCTGTGCAGGATTTTTATTCGCAAGGTGGCAGGAGCAATTCTTTTATCACTTTTACTAGCAAAATTCCTGTAGTTAGATTATTTTCCCGGGACGGTCTTTAGTCTAGCGGATAGATCATCTACTCGGTAGCCACAGGACTACTGTACGATGAAAAAAGGCTAATACCACACTTGCTCTGTCGGTCTATTGAAGATTACAAGAGGGCTGCGGTAGCTTTTACCGCTATCGTAACCCGAAATTCTAAATAATGCATAACATACTATGTCTACTTTAGGATATAGCTAAGGATTTAAGGTACTTTATATATGATTTAAGATATAAATCTCGGGTTCTTGAAAGAGAGTGCCTGGGAGATAATATCTTTAATAAACTTTGTTATAAAAAAACGCCGATATAGGGGCTAGCCGTCTAAAATTACAAAGTCAACTCTACAGAAAACTGCAATAAAGACTAAAGAAAATAAACTAAAACATATAATTTTTTTTAGTCCGTAATTAATTCCGTTCTCTGCCTTTCCTCTTCTAAGTAGCTAAATACTCCACCTGCTTTATAGCTAAGTCCTCAAACTTTATATTCTCTTCGAGACGCGTCACTTGTATAATCCGCCAAGAACGCGTCCGTGAGTTCGTCCACTGTCTTTCCAGCAGAATTTGCCTTTCACCTTGACTCCAGGCGTGAGTGCCTGGATGCCGAGAGCCTTTTTGCGCTGCTCACTGACACGGTCTACAATAAGACCAACGGAGGAATCGATGCTTAGTGAACCAGGCGCCATAACTGGTTTGGAATGGGCCTGCGCAGTTTCGGTGCGCCTGTACCCAGTATACTGTGCTACAGGCCGAGAGAACGAGGCCAAAGGTATGAAGAATAGTAGTTCCTATTCCGTGCCATGCTATAATCACAAAATTGAAACTACTTATGTCTATTTGTTTTCGGGTGTTGTGTCAATCTTTTTGATCGTCCCGAAATGTCCTACCTACCGTCCTTTCCGCGTGGGTTGACGCGGAGCAATGACATTCACAGTACGTTTGAAGAAAGAACACCTGACTCAGGTCTTTCTCTCTCGCATCTGCAATGAAGATATTATACTTCTGCAAAAAGAGACTCTAATTGCCGCAAGTTCGTCTAGGCTTCGGTGACTAGAAACTTCTGCAGGCAGGGAGAGTTCTCATACTCGTCATTATTTCTGAATGCAACTCTGCTTTGAAATCGGTATTTCTTCCGGCCAAGTGATAGCCATGTTTGATAAGGCACTACCTGACCGCGACGCGTCGTCATTGTTGGGCTCCCATCCGGAAAGCGCCGACTTCAACGAGAGAATCCTACCACGATATCTGGCGCCGAGTAACTTTGCGGCAGATTCTATTGACAACAATGGCTACCTGCAAGATACGGGGGCATTTTTCGAGGAGACCGAAGAGACACACACGGGGTCACGAGGCATAGAGGCCGGGGGCGTCGACAGCGGCGAGAGGAGCGACGACGAGTTTGACACGCAACTCGGAAGACTTGACATGCACCGCGATAGAGATACTACCCAATGTGTCTCCGACGACTCTGAGAGACGGAATCGTCTACTTCAACACTTTCACGAGATGGCATTGAGGCCAACAGCTCCATACCCACCGTGAGACCTTCCTCCGCTCTCTCGATCGATATTCGCCCCCTGCAGCCTCCACATAGTTCCAAGCCTCGAAATTACAATCACCCGTGCCACCACAACCAGAATCACAGAGTTGCGTAACTCCGGTACGCGAAGAACGGTCTTGTCCTCATATGCTCCACGACAACGCGCCGGGCAAGATCATCCCACCCAAGGAGGTCCAGCCGTACCCATCCCCACAACCTCGGCAACGATTTCGACCACGACTGCCCGAGAATCCGGCGGGCTATGTCAACTAGACGGGGTGACGGCTACCGCTTCGCGGCCTAGGTCATCATCAGCCACAACGTGCCCGCTAAGATGGGCGAGGCCCTCTTCGCGGCTTTCATCGAAGGCGGTCGGTGGGCACGGCATCTGAGTATTAAGAAAGTCAGCAGCCTCAGCGGTTCCCGGGGTTGGCAAGAAAAGGTTATCTAGGAGATGTTCGTTTGTAGAGGCCGGGGAGAATGGTGGAGACAATCCTGGATGATATCGGGAATGACTCAGACACCCCCCCCCCGATGATGATGACGGTGACGATGACAATGATTCCTGGCTTGGTGATGTGTTTGAGGAGTGCTTGGTCGAGATATTTGGAGGTCAGATTCGGGGAATTAGCGATGACAGTACTAGTACAAGTGGCAGTTGTCAGAAGTACGGTCCGAAAGTCAGGACAAGTCAAGAGACGACAAATTCAGTCAATTTTTTGATGTCTGTCTGATGAAGCTCATTCCTGATAATTGTTGCTCTTGCGCATGGTTCCATGTTTTTCTCGCATGATCTCGTCAAGTTTCTAACCCCGCTCCGGAGTTGCAACCTGTGGTTCCCCTGTGGTTCCCCAAACCGACCCGTTAGGGATAGGGTTTGAGGACACACATGTTTCCCTGCCGTCTCCATAACGTGATTTATAAGCGAGTGGTCACTCTAAGCGAGTGGTCACTCCACCCACTCCAATAAAATTTCTACCTACAACACCAAATATCTCAACAACCAAATATGTCTATCATACGAAACGAAGCACAA
>Ga0247774_1000768_pt1 | contig 16161 bp, 15 predicted proteins | sample UWRJL001104B6_FD_179933 | JGI IMG/M metagenome (GOLD analysis project Ga0247774, IMG submission 179933) | Plant litter microbial communities from Arlington Agricultural Research Station in Wisconsin, United States - UWRJ-L001-104B-6 | ecosystem: Environmental > Terrestrial > Plant litter >... | reverse complement strand
TGGACCTGGAAGGCGTTGACGTAGCAGATGGTGTAGAGACCGCCGGCCGGCTCGCTCGAACGGTCACGTGAGACGACGCGTACGCCCCGTGGCGGGGGGTACGGCGCGCCGATCTGATAGTCGAACGCCGCGCCGGCCCGCGGGGCCACGACGGGCTTGACCGCGGCCGGCGGGTCGTTCGCCCGGCACGCGAGCGCCGCGACGGAGAGGAACGCGATGACGATCGCCAGCGGTCTGGTCATGAGAGCGGTGGCGCCTTGCGGGCCGTGCCCCGATAGGTGGCGACGTCGTAGCGCCGCTCGCTCTCGTCCAGCTTGGCGTGCGCGGACGCGACGAGGTCGATGCCCAGCGTGTCGGCCAGCCGGACCAGGTAGAGGACGACGTCGCCCACCTCCGAGCGCACCCGGGCGCCCGCCTCCGGATCCGCCATGACCTCGGCGGACTCCTCGGGCGTCAGCCACTGCAGCTCCGCCACCAGCTCGCCCACCTCGCCCGCCAGGGCCATCGCGAGGTTCTTCGGCGTGTGGAACCGCTCCCAGTCACGGGCCGCGACGAACTCCCGCAGTCGCCCGGTCAGCTCCTCGATCGGCGTTGTCACAAAGATCCTTCTGGTAGACGACGACGGCACAGGGTGTGGCGAGCAGCGGCGCCAGGTCCGGATGGGAGTCTTCGACCGTGCCGGTGCCGACGACCCGGTAGCCGAGTCGGCCGTACCAGGCGGCGAGAAACTCCTTGTCCGGATGCGCCCATTCGCGCGGCACGAGCAACTCCAGCCGCATGGTCTCGCGCCCCGCCTCCCGGCTCCACCGCTCGGCGAACCGCACGAGCTCCCGCCCCACGCCGACGCCCCGATGACGGGGATCGGCGGCGAGCATGCCGAACTCGCTCGTGTCGTCATCGACCCGCCGAACCCGCACACACCCGGCGAGCCGCCCGTCCAGCCAGGCCACGACGAGCTCCCCGTCCCGTACGAGTCCGGCCACCTCGGCGGGACCGGTCCGCGCGGCGCCGTCGGCCCACAGCCCTCTCTCGGCCGCCGCGTAGACCTCATTGATCATCTTGGTGACGGCCCCGACGGCGTCGTCGCCGGCCGGCCGGATCTGGAGTTCCCCCACCGGACCGCCTTCCCCGTCGTCCGAGAGATGCCGAATCCGATGGTGCCATGCGGGCGGCGCTGGGTACGGACCCGGGTGTGGCGGCACACTGAGTGCCATGGCTGACTTCGACGAGCTGCGCGGGCAAGAGTGGCGGCGGCTGCTGGCCGCGGCGCGTCGCAGGCTGGACAAGACCGGCGGTGAGGTGACCGGGTCCGTCGCCCTCGCCTCACCCTCCGACGAAGAGCTGCGCGTCCTCGGGCGGATCACGCCGCGCGCGGCGGTCAACCGGCGGCCCGTCGTGTCGCTGGCCGAGCTCGACGCCGCGTTGCGCGCGGCGTACGGCGCGGGACTGTACAAGGTGCTCGCCCGGCTCGACCGGCCCGGCCGGCCGGCGGACGTCCGCGCGGCGCTGGAGGCCGCCATGCGATGCCGGCACGCGAATGAGGGATGGTTCACCGGCTGGCTCGGCGGGCTCACCCGTGACGGCACGGCCCGGCGGCTCGTCCAGCGCGGCGACGGTGACCTGCTCGGCTGGGCCGCGGCGGTGCTCGACCGGCTGCCCGCGCGCGACGTGCCGCTGCCCCTCCTCGCCGAGTGGGCCACCGGCGACGCGACCGCACTGTCCGGCAGGCCGCTGGCCGGCCTGGTCATGCGGGCACTCGTCCTCTGGCAGGGCGCGCCACCGCCCGTCGGCCGGGCGGACGAACACCGTGTCTGGAGCGACGCCGGCGTGCTCGCCGACGACCTGACCAGCCAGGTGCTCGTCCTGGACCTACGCGCGCGCGAGGAGCACGCCGTGGCCGGGTGGCTGGAGGACGCCGCGGCCGTGGGCGTGCCGTTCCGCCTGACCCTGCAGCAGCTGATGACCGCCCCGGTCACCCCGGCGGGGCAGCAGATCTTCGTCTGCGAGAGCCCCGTCGTGCTGCGGGCGGCAGCCGCCGAGCTGGGCGCGGACTGCGCCCCGCTCGTGTGCACGGAGGGTCGCCTGTCGGCGGCCTGCGACCGGCTTCTCAGCGCCGCGCCCGGATCGCGGATCCGCTGGCGGAACGACTTCGACTGGCCCGGCCTGCGCATGACCGCCGCCGCGACCGAACGGTACGCCGCGTCGCCGTGGCGGATGGCCTCCGAGGACTACCTGGACGCCCTGGAGACCGGCACCGGCGACCCGCTGGAGGGCACACGCGTCACCACCCCCTGGGACGCCGGTCTCGCGACCACGATGGCCCGCGAGCGCCGGGCGGCCAGGGAGGAATGGCTCCTGCCCGCTCTCCTCGCCGACCTCCGGCGCGACGCGCCCGAAATGTGACGAAGAGAGCGTGACGAAGCGAAGCCGGTTACCCCTCGTCCAGCGAACCGTCCCAGGCCCAGGCGAGGGCCCGGGGCAGGCCCCAGTGACCGAGGGTGGTCAGGCGGCGGTGCTCGTCGAGCGCCCCGATCGCCTCCCAGATCGGCACGATCAGGCCGAAGGCGAACTCGATCGGCTCGCGGTCGTCCGCCTCGTAGGAGCCCTCGATCTCCGGGCACTTGTCGGCGAGCTGGTAGAGGTCCTCCGCCCACGCCCGTGTGCCCACGCCCGCACGGGCCAGGCCGATGACCGCGCCGGCCCAGTCGCCGTGCTGCAAGGTCATCAGGGAGCTCTCCTCGTGGCTCCCCAGCCCGGACTCGCCGTTCATCGAGACGAGCGCGCCGGCGGCCTGGACCCACAGTGTCTCGTCGTCGGCCGGGGGCTGCTTGCCCCAGTCGGCCGCGGCGGCGAGGTGTCGGTGTGGCCATTCGGTCAGGTGGGTGCGGATGAGCTGCGCCGCCTCGGCCAGCGGCTCTTCCGGGACCGCGGCCGAGATGACGTCCGGGAGCGCCTCCCGGAGCAGGTCCACCGCCGCGCGGTCGGCCTCCTGCCACTCCTGCAGGAAGCCCTCGGCGTCGAAGTCCGCTAGGTCGTCGTAGCCTTCCACGTCGCCGGTCGGCAGCCGTGTGACGTTCTGGTTGCTGTCACTCACGCCTAACGACTGTAGTGGCGTTCCGTGCGTGCTGTGCGCGGCCTGAAACGGTCACGGCTCACGACCCCGGTCTCATCAGGGGGAACGGGATCGTGTCGCGGATGTTCCGGCCGGTAAGGGTCATGATCAGCCGGTCGACGCCCATGCCCATGCCGCCGGCCGGCGGCATGCCGTACTCCAGCGCACGCAGGAAGTCCTGGTCGAGGTCCATCGCCTCGGGGTCGCCGCCGGCGGCCAGCAGCGACTGCTCGGTGAGGTTGCGGCGCTGCGCGATCGGGTCGATGAGCTCGGAGTACGCGGTGCCGAGTTCGAGGCCGAAAACGATCAAGTCCCACTTTTCCGCGAGGTCCGGCGAGTCGCGGTGGGTCCGGGTCAGGGGAGAGGTGCTGGCCGGATAGTCGCGGACGAACGTCGGGGACCGCAGCGTCGACTCCACGAGGGTCTCGAACAGCTCCTGGGTGAGCTTGCCCTGGTCCCACTCGGGGTTGTGGTTCAGCCCGATCCGGTCGGCGTGTTTCTGCAGCGTACGCAGGGAGGTCGCCGGGGTGACCTGCTCGCCCAGGGCGCCGGACACCGAGTCGTACACGGTGATCTCACGCCACGGCTCCGCCAGGTCGTACTCCACGCCGTCCCGGGTCACGACGGTGCCGCCGAGGGCCGCGCGCGCCGCGGCGAGCACGAGGTCACGGGTGAGCGTCGCCATCGTGTTGTAGTCGCCGTACGGCTCGTACGCCTCCAGCATCGTGAACTCGGGGTTGTGCCGCGGCGACACGCCCTCGTTGCGGAAGTTGCGGTTGATCTCGAAGACCTTGCCGACCCCGCCGACGAGCAGGCGCTTGAGGTAGAGCTCGGGGGCGATCCGCAGGTAGAGGTCGAGGTTGTAGGCGTTCATCTTGGTGGTGAACGGCCGGGCGGCGGCACCGCCGTGCACCGGTTGCAGCATCGGTGTCTCGACCTCGAGGTAACCCCGTTCGCCCAGGACCTCGCGCAGGGAGGTGACGACGTCGCCGCGCAGCCGCAGCATCCGCCGCGCCTCGTCGTTGACGATGAGGTCGACGTAGCGCTGGCGGACCCGCGACTCGTCGGTCAGCGAGCCCGCGGTGTAGGCGGGCAGCGGATGCAGGCACTTGGCGGTGAGCTCCCAGGAGGCCACGAGCACCGACAGCTCGCCCGTACGGGAGGTGATGACCTCGCCGCGCACGCCCACCTGGTCACCGAGGTCGATCAGTTGTTTCCAGTGCCGCAGCGCGTCGGCGCCGACGGAGTCGGCCGCCAGCATCAGCTGGATGTCACCGGACTCGTCGCGGAGCCGTACGAAGATCAGCTTGCCGTGCTCGCGGGCCAGGACCACCCGGCCCGCGACCGCCACCGTCTCGCCGGTGTGCGAGTCCGGCACGAGCGTGCCGAACCGCTCGCGCACCTGTGCCGCCGTCGCCGTACGGTCAAAACCCAGGGGGTACGGGTCGATGCCGGCCGCGCGCAGGCGCTCGAGCTTGTCGTGGCGGACGCGCTCCTGCTCCGACAGCCGCCGTGCCGGCAGGCGAGCGGCGTCCGCGGCCTCCTCGATCGCCTTGATCCTGCTGACGAGAGTCGGGGACGGCGACGGCGTGTCGAGCCGTGGCGAGAACAACGTGGGCAGGAAGCCCTCGGCGCGGGCGGCCGCCAGCCCGATGCGTACGAGGTCGCGGCTCTGCGGGAAGCACATGAACCGCGGCGTCCACACCGGGTTGTACTTGGCGTTCGCCAGGAACAGCGACTCCAGCTGCCAGAACTTCGAGGCGACCGAGAGCAGGCGGTACGCCAGGCGCGAGATCGGCCCGGCGCCGATCGCCGAGCCGCGCTCGAACACCGACCGCAGCATGGCGAAGTTGAGTGAGACCCGGGTGACACCGACCGCCGCGGCGTTCTCCGCGAGCTTGGCCACCATGAACTCGTTGAGGCCGTTCTCCGCGGCGCGGTCGCGCCGCATGAGGTCCAGGGACAGGCCGGGCCGCCCCCACGGCACGAAGCTCAGCAGCCCGCGCCGCTCGCCCGCGCCGTCGAAGGCCTCCACCATCACGCAGCGCGCGTCCGTCGGGTCGCCGAGGCGGCCCAGGGCCATCGAGAAGCCGCGCTCGGTGTGCCCGTCACGCCAGCGGTCGGCGTCGGCGACCAGCTCGGACATCTCCTCCCGGCCGATCGAGCCGTGCCGCCGGATCCGTACGGTGTAGCCGGCCCGCTCGACCCGGCGTACGGCCTGGCGCACCTGCCGCATGTCGCGGCCTTCGAGGTTGAAGTCGCGCAGGTCCAGGATCGCCTCGTCACCCAGTTCGAGGGCGTCCAGGCCGCAACGGCCGAACGCCGCCGCGGCGCGCTCACTGGCGCCCAGCACGCCGGGGATCCACGCGTGCGCCCGGCACTCGGCGAGCCAGGCGTCGATCGCCGCGTCCCAGGACTCGTGGTCGCCGAGCGGGTCGCCGCTGGCCAGGCTGACCGATCCCTCCACGCGGTACGCGATGCCGGCGCGGCCGTTGGGGGACAGGATGACGTCCTTGTCGCGCCGGAGGGCGAAGTAGCCCAGGGAGTCGCGGTCGCCCCACTCGGCCAGGAGGGCACGCGCGGGCAGCTCCTCGTCCGGGGTGAGCACGGCGAGCCGCTGGCCCGGCCGGAACAGCGCCCATACGGTCACCACGAGCAGGCCGCTGCCGAGGATGCCGAGGATGCCGTCGACCCACGCCGGCACGTTGACGTTGAGGTCCCAGCCGTTGTCGCCCGCACCTAGGAGCGTCTGCAGCCCCGCGTACACCAGGTGGGTCCAGGCGGGACCGCGCGGGTCGCGGTCGGTGAGGAAGACGAGGCTGGTGCCGATGACGCCGCCGACGACCAGCAGCCCGGAGAAGACCAGGAGCGCGAGCCGCCGGTTGGCGCGGTCCGGCAGCGCGTAGAACTCCTTGTGCGCGGCGACCAGCAGGACGACCACGAGGCCGAAGGCGCCCGCCGTGACCAGCTCGCCGGAGCCGCCCCAGTCGGAAAGCCCGGCGAGCGCCCAGACCGCGAAGAACAGCAGGAAGAGCACGACGCTGATCCGCCACGCGGCCTTCTTGCGGCGGCGGACGCCGACCGAGACCAGGATGAGCAGCAGGCCGTACGGAAGGCTCGGGTACCAGCCGAAGTAGTTGATGGAGCGCAACACCCAGACGCTGAACATCCACTCGATCAGCCCATAGGAGAGCCAAGCCAGGACAGAAAGGACACCTGACACGCGGAGGTACCAGAACAGGACGGTCGGCACGGTCTCGATCGCCCGCTGAGACCACGACCGGCCCGTGGCCGCCACCTTCGTCGTCATGTCGCTCCTGAGGTCGCGCACCATATTCTTTCTTTGTACCGGTGATTGGGCGTGCGTCAGGCCAACGAAAGGCCTCGCGGTGGGTATCGTGGGCGAACTATGCCGGAAAACCCCCTTCTTGCGCAGCGTTATCGCCTGCTCACCGAGGTAGGCCGCGGCGGCATGGGAACCGTCTGGCATGCCCGGGACGAGGTTCTCGGCCGCGACGTCGCGGTCAAAGAAGTGATCTTGCCGCACGGCTTCTCCGACGAAGAGCGCGAGATCCAGCACAAGCGCACTTTCCGTGAGGCGAGGACCGCTGCGCGGCTGAGCCATCCCGGCGTCGTCACGGTGTACGACGTGGTGGAAGAGGATGGCCGGCCCTGGATCGTCATGGAGCTCATCCGCGCCCGCTCGCTGCACGAGCAGATCAAGCGGGACGGCGTGCTCTCGCCACGAAAGGTCGCCGAGATCGGGCGGCAGATGGCGGGCGCCCTGCGTGTCGCGCACGAGGCGGGCATCCTGCACCGCGATGTCAAGCCCAGTAACGTCCTTGTCAGTGGCTCGCGCGCCGTGCTCACCGACTTCGGCATCGCGCGGGCGCAGAGCGACGCGACCCTCACCCAGACGGGCATGCTCATCGGCTCACCCGCCTACATCGCCCCCGAGCGCGCTCGGGGGCGGGTCGCCGTGCCCGCCTCCGACATGTGGTCGCTCGGCGTCACGATGTACGCCGCGGTCGAGGGCAAGTCGCCGTTCGAGCGTCCCGACGCGATGGCGAGCCTCGTGGCCGTGCTCACCGACGAACCCGAGGCCGCGCCGAACGCCGGTCCGCTGCGGCCGGTGATCGAGGGTCTCCTGCGCAAGGATCCGGCCGAGCGGCTCACCGTCGACGACGTGGCCTCGATGCTCGACCGCATCCTCGCCGGCGACCCCGAGAAGACGCCCGTCGACGCCGAGCCCCCGGACGGGGCGACGCGGCGGCTGCCGTCCCCGGTCGAGACGATGCCGGACGAGCCGGAGTTGCTCGCCGAGGCGATCGATTCGCCCCCGATGGCGGCCGGCGGGGAGCCGGGGACGATGGCCTATCCGGTTCGGTCGATCGTCATCGCCGGCGGGGTGCTTCTCGTACTCGCCGTGTTCGTTTTTTTGGTATTTAACGGCTAACCACGCCGTGCAACCGTCGCAGGTCGGTATGGTCCTCAGCTATGCCGTTCGGGGAGGGTTCGGTGCTCGGGCGTCGCTACCGCCTGCTGAGCCAGGTCGGTCGCGGCGGCATGGGCAGGGTCTGGCATGCGCACGATGACCTGCTGCACCGCGACGTCGCGGTGAAAGAGGTCCTTTTCCCGCCCGGGCTGACGGCCTCCGACCGCGAGGTGCTCTACGAGCGCACCCTGCGGGAGGCGCGGTCGGCCGCCCGGCTGAGCCATCCGGGCATCGTCACCGTCCACGACGTCGTGGAGGAGGACGGGCGGCCGTGGATCGTCATGGAGTTCGTCCGCGCGCCGTCGCTGCAGGAGGTCATCGACCGCGAGGGCCGGCTCCCGGTGACCAGGGTCGCCGACCTCGGCGTGCAGATGCTCGCCGCGCTGCGCGTGGCGCACGCCTCCGGCGTCCTGCACCGCGACGTCAAGCCGGCCAACGTCCTGCTCGACACCCGGGCGGACGGCTCCACCCGGGTCGTGATCACCGACTTCGGCATCGCCCGGATCGACGGTGACGCCACGTTGACCCAGACCGGGCTGGTCCTGGGCTCACCGGCCTACATCGCTCCGGAGCGCGCCCGTGGCGACGGGGCGAGCCCCGCCTCCGACCTCTGGGCGCTCGGTGCGACCCTGTACGCCGCGTGCGAGGGCCGTAGCCCGCACGACCGTGTCGAGGCCATGGCCGCGCTCACCGCGGTCCTGAACGAGGAGCCCGCCCCGCCGCGATACGCCGGGGCGCTCGGGCCGCTGATGATGGGCCTGCTGGTCAAGGACCCGGCGCAGCGCGTGACGGCCGACCAGGCCGCGACGGACCTCGCGCGTGCCGCCCGCGGCGAGGTGCCGGCTCCGGCGATGGGCCCGGCCGAGACCTGGCATGACGTGCCGGACACCGCGCAGGCGCCGCCGTCGTGGACCGGCGGTGGCGGCGCACAGCAGGCGCCGGAGTTCGACGAGACGGTGCGTGAGCTCGACGGGTCCGTCCCGGACTACGCCGCTCCGCCCCGCCCGGCCACGTCCAGGCGGCGGGTTCTGCTGATCGTCGCGGCGGTGCTGGTCCTGGCCGCCGTGGTCACCGCGACGGTGCTCCTGACGCGCCACTCCGCCAAGGGGTCGTCCGACCACGCCTCGCCCAGCCCCACGCCGACGGCGAGTCCTACGCCGACGGCGAGCCCCACGCCCAGGCTCCCGGCCGGCTTCCACTGGTCGGACGGTCCGGGCGGGTCGCGGGTCGCCGTGCCGGCGGGCTGGACGCGGCAGGTCCTGAGCAGCGCGTCGGTGCGGTGGGTCCAGGCGTCGGGCGGGGGACAGATCCAGGTGGACACGATCCCCTGGGGCGTCGCCGACCCCGTCGAACACTGGAAGCGCTTCGAGAGGGAGGTACGGGCCAAGAACGTCCTGCCCTCCTTCCAGCAGATCAGCCTCAGCGACCGTTTCGACGCGCGTGGCTGGCCGGCGGCCGACCTGTCGTACAGCTGGGTCACCAGGGACCGCGGCCCGGTGCGGGCCGACGACCGGGGGTTCACCGCGAACGGACGGCAGTACGCCCTCCTGGTCTCCGCCCCGGCCTCCCGCTGGAGTCACTACAGCGACCTCATGACAACGATCTTCGATTCGTTCCAGCCCGCACGCTAGGGCGGTGACCACGCACGATCACCGGGTCGGGCCGGCCCGGGTACGTGACTTCGACCGCGGACCGGCACGGTTTCCCTTGTCCCGAGGAACACCTCCACGCCGCCCTCGATCCGGGCTCAGGCCGGCCGTACGGCGGGCCTGAGGCCGTCCATCAGGAGGTTCAGCAGGCGACCGGCCTTGGCTTCATGCTCGCGCCGTGGGGCCACGGTGAAGATGCCGATGAGGGAGGCGGCGATGTCCTCGGCGGTGACGTCGGAGCGGAGGTCGCCCGCCTCGCGGCCGGCGTCGAGAATCGTGGTGATGGCCGCCAGTAGCTCGGTCCGGGTCTGTGCGTGGGCGATCTCGCCCGACTCGATCATCGCCAGCAGCGTGTCGAGCATGCCGTTCTTGGTCGCGATCCAGTCCCCGAACAGGTCCATCCAGCGCCGCATCGCCGCAGCCGGGGACAGCCGGCCGAGCAGCTCGCGGGCGCCGGTCGTCAGCCGTACGACCTGGTCCCGGTAGACCGCGTCGACCAGCGACTCGCGGGTCGGGAAGTGCCGGTAGAGCGTGGCGATGCCGACCCCCGCCTCGCGGGCGATCGCACGCATCGACGGCTCGCCGTCAGCCGACACGAACACGCGAGTCGCCACCGCGAGCAACTGGTCGCGGTTACGGGTCGCGTCCGCACGTGGCGCGCGCATCTCCGCCTCAGTCAAAACGGATCACGCTCCGTTTGTGTGTTACGGTCATCCGGGTAAACGGAGCATAGTCCGTTTCAGTGCGTTCCCCGGTCCCCAAGGAGACAGGCGTCCATGCAGGAACAGAGCGATCGACCGTCGGCGGGCAGGAGCCGGGCGGTCCGGCTCGATTCGTTCGGCGGCCCCGAAGTCCTGGACCTCCGTGAGATTCCCGCTCCGCAGGCCGGGCCGGGACAGATCCGCGTGCGGGTCACCGCGGCCGGTCTGAACCCGATGGACTGGATCATGACCGCCGACGCGGACACCGCCGCCCGGTTCGGCCTGAGCCTCCCAGCCGGGTTCGGGACCGACTACGCGGGAGTGGTCGACCAGGTCGGTGACGGGGTGACGGGCTTCGCACCCGGCGACCGGGTGTTCGGCGGCGCCCTGTCCCGCGCGGTCGCCGACTTCGTGGTGATCGACCCGGCCGGGGGGATCGCGGCGAACGAGGCCCATCTCACTCCCGACGGCGTCGACGACCGCACCGCCGCCACCCTCGCGATCGCCGGCCGTACGGCATCCGCCGCCCTCGCCGTGGTCGACCCCGGCCCGGACGACACCGTGCTGATCGGCGGCGCGGCGGGCGGGGTCGGGGTGTTCGCCGTCCAGCTGGCCCGGATCGCAGGAGCGCGCGTGATCGGGACGGGATCGGCGGCATCGTCCGATTTCCTGCGCGATCTCGGAGCGGAGCCCGTCGCCTACGGCGACGGCCTGGCCGACCGGGTCCGAGCCCTCGGCGGTGTCACCGCCGCCATCGACCTGCACGGGACGGAGACAGTGCACGCAGCACGGGAACTCGGCGTCCCGGACGACCGCATCTGCACCATCGCCGCGCAGGTCGACGGCGTGTCGACGGCCAACGGCGCGAACGCCGCTCCCGGCGCCCTGGAAGAGGTCGCCCGCCTGGTCGCGGCGGGTCGGCTCCGGGTGCCTGTCGCTGCGTGCTTCCCGGTCGAGCAGATCCGCCGCGCGGCCGAGCTCCAGGCCGGCCGGCACGTGCACGGCAAGGTCGTCATCGACCTCTAGGCAGCTCGGCCGCCGGAGCCCGAGCGGACGACGCGCCAGGCGGATCCGCGAGCGTTCGCTACCGAAAGTAATCGAGTGCCGTCCCCGATGCACCGGTCCCGGTACGTTTTCCCGTGCAACGCGTAAGTGGGCGACTGCTCTCTGTCACGATGTGCGTGGGTGGTCGAGCGAGCGGCCACTCGCGAAGGGAGCTCCCGTGCAGGCGATCGTGCGGGCGGCCTACCCGGCGGACCGGGCCGCGGTCGCGCGGGCTCGCCGGTTCGTCCGGGAGACGCTCATCGGGTGGGGTGCCGATGACGCGATCGACGACGCGGTCCTGCTGACCAGCGAGCTGGCCACCAACGCCGTCGTCCACGCCCGTACGCCGTTCGAGGTGATCTGCCGGACCATCGGGGGCTCGGTGCAGGTGGAGGTGGTCGATGGCGACACCACGCGGGTCCTGCCCGCACCCGGCAGAGGCGACGACGCCGACCGCGTCAGCGGGCGCGGGCTGCTCATGCCCGTCATGCTCGCCGCCGAGTGGGGCGTGTCGTACGCCGCCACGTCCAAGACGGTCTGGTTCCGCCTGCGCACGCGCGCCTCACACTCGTGACCACCGGCCCCCACCGCTGCGCCTGTGGACGTCGCCGACATCGTCCTGCGCGTGCTCTCGCGAGTCAGTCGAGCCAGCCGGGCTTGACCAGGCCGGTCTCGTACGCGATGACGACGAGCTGGGCGCGGTCGCGGGCGTGGAGTTTGATCATGGCGCGGCTCACGTGGGTTTTCGCGGTGGCCGGGCTGACCACCAGGCGGGCCGCGATCTCCTCGTTCGACAGGCCCTCGGCGGCCAGGGCCATGACCTCGCGTTCGCGGTCGGTGAGGGTGGTCAGTTCCGTCGTCGACCGGGGCTTCTTGGCCTTGGCGGCGAACTCAGCGATCAGCCGCCTCGTCACGCTCGGCGACAGCAGTGCGTCCCCGCTCGCGACCTCGCGTACGCCGCGTAGGAGGTCGGCCGGTTCGGTGTCCTTCACGAGGAAGCCGCTCGCCCCGCCCCGCAGTGCCTCGAAGACGTACTCATCCAGCTCGAACGTGGTCAAGATGATGATCTTCGTGTCGGCCAGCCGCTCGTCGCGGATGATCTGCCGGGCGGCGGCCAGGCCGTCCAGCACGGGCATGCGGATGTCCATGAGGACGATGTCGGGTCTCTCACGCCGGGCGAGGCGTACGGCCTCCTCGCCGTCGCCGGCCTCGCCCACCACCTCGATGTCGGCTTGGGCGTCGAGGAGCGCCCGGAATCCGGCACGTACGAGTGCCTGGTCATCGGCGAGCAGTACGCGGATCAACCGTGCTCTCTTCTCATGTGGTGTTCGTCTCGTCGGCCGCGTGCCCGGCACCGGCCCGCGGGAGCTCGTCGGGGGGATGGGGGGCCGGGAGCCTGGCCTGGACCCGGAAGCCCTCGGCGTCCGTACGGGGGCCGGTCGTGATCTCACCGCCGAGCGCCGCCACGCGTTCGCGCATGCCCGGGATGCCGTTCCCGCCGCCCGGCAGGTCGCCGGGGGCGCCCCGTCCGTCGTCTCGGACCTCGACGAGCAACGCGTCGTCCTCGTATCCGACCAGCACGTCGGCCCTCACGCCCGGACCGGCGTGCCGGGTCACGTTCGTCAGCGACTCCTGGATGATCCGGAACGCGGCCAGGTCGACCCCCGCGGGCAGTGCACGCGGCTCACCGGTCGTCCGCAGGAGGACGGTGATGCCGGCCACGCGCGTGCGGGCGAGCAGGTCGTCCAGACGCGCCAGACCGGCGGTGGGCGCGCGGGGCGCGCTCTCGTCGACCTGGCGGAGCACGCCGAGTACGGACCGCACCTCGGTGAGCGCCTCCTTGCTCGCGTCCTTGATCGCGCTCAGTGCCGTACGGGCCTGCTCGGGGCGTTCGTCCATGAGGTGCAGCGCCACGCCGGCCTGGACGTTGATCATCGAGATGTTGTGCGCGAGCACGTCGTGCAGCTCCCGGGCGATGCGCAGCCGCTCCTCGCTGGCCTGGCGCAGCTCCTCCTCCTGACGCGTACGCCGGACCTCGTCGGCGCGCTCGCGGCGGATGCGCACGACCTCCGCGCCGGCCAGCACGAGCAGCAGCCACGTGTACATCACCACGCTGTGGCCGATCGTCCACTCGCGCAGCCGGAACGGCCCGAAAGGCGTCGCCTGCCCCACCAGAGTCAGCACGGCCACACCGCCGCCGGCCACCGCCCACGTGAGGACGCGGCGGCCGGCCATCACCGCGCCGAAGACGGCGACGATCGGGGTGAGGAAGACCGGGCCGAAAACATACCCGCGCAGGAGGTAGCAGACCGTGACCGTCATGGCCACGGCCAGGACGGCGACCGGAAGACGGCGGCGGAGAAGCAGGGCGAACGGACCCGCGGCCAGCAGCGCGTACGCCAGAATGTCGAGGTGCAGCCGCGGGTACAGCACGCGCGCGTCGGCACCCGACGAGCCCATGATCTGGACGAACCCGACGATGAGCGGCACGACGAAGACGGGCAGGCCGCTCGGCCGCCATCTCATCGCCTCGCGCTCGCCGGTCACACCTGAACCCTAGGAGGTTCGTCACCCGTGTGGCGTCGTGCGCCGGAGGACATCACGTGTACGCCAACGGGAGTAGCCGCCCGCTGACCTCGCATTTACCAGCCGTTTGCCCGCCATCCACAACACTGTGGCCGGGCACGTGTTGCCTATTTGGGAGGTGTGCGCCGTTCTTGCAGCGACTCGGGCAAGTCATAAGTGGACCGGAGCAGTCGGTTTGACGGATACCGTAAACCGGCCGGGGGCGTCTCGATCGACCAATGCCCCTGACCCGTCCTGAACCTTGGTGCGTTTCCGTCAGGGACGAGCCGGAGCTTGAGAGGACATCGGTGGGACTGACGAGCGGGGGCCTCCTCGCCTTTATGCTCTTGGTGGCCATTGGTCTGGGCGTGGCCATGATCTGGCTGTGGCCGAGGTTCGCCGGCCCCGGGGCACGTGTGCTGTTGGCCCGGATCGGGCTGTTCGCGGGTGCCCAGTTCACCCTGATGGCGGTGTTCCTGCTGGCGGTGAACAACTATTTCCTGTTCTACGCCTCCTGGTCGGATCTGCTGGGGACCAACCACCAGCCGGTGCACATCCAGGCCAACAACGCCATCATCGCCGCCAAACCAAAGGGGAACGGCCGGCCGCTCGCCCGTCAGACGACGGGCTATGACAAGAAGGGCAAGCCCGACCCGGCACACGACGGCCAGATCGAGCAGGTCCAGATCCAGGGGGTGCGCACCGGTCTGACCACACAGGCACTGGTGTTCCTGCCGCCGCAGTACTTCCAGAAGGAGTTCACCAAGCGGCACTTCCCCGTGCTGTACGACTTCACCGGGTTTCCCGGCATACCGGAGCAGCTGGTGACCCGGCTGAAGGTGCCCTCCACCGCTGCCGCGGAGATGAACACCGGCCAGATCCAGCCGATGATCATCGTGATGATGCGGCCGTCGCCGTCCTCGGTCATGCCCAGGGACACCGAGTGCACGGACGTGCCGGGCGGTCCGCAGGTGCTGACCTTCTACACGCAGGACGTCGCCGAGGCCCTCATGTCGACGTACCGCGTGGCGAGCAGCTACCACGCCTGGGGCGCGATGGGCGACTCCACCGGCGGCTACTGCGCGGTCAAGCTGGCGATGAAGGCGTCCGACCGGTTCACCGCGGCGGTGTCGATGGCGGGATACTTCTACCCGCGCCAGGACTGGCAGACCGGTGATCTGTACGGCGGCAGCAAGCAGGTCAAGAACGACAACAGCCTGATCTGGCGGCTGCAGCACCTCCCGCCGCCGCCGATCTCGGTCCTGGTCACCACGAGCCCGGACGGCGAACGCGACTTCGGCGAGGCCAGGAAGTTCCTCCAGGCCGCACGGGAGCCGCTGATGACCGACAAGATCCTCGTCCCCGGCGGCGGGCACAACCCCCGCACCTGGAGACGCGTGCTGCCCAGCGCCCTGCTCTGGATGAGCCAGCACCTGCAGCACGAGGGAGCCTGAGGGCCGCGTTACGGAGTCCCCGGGGGGACGAGCGCGTCCAGGAGCCGCTGGAGCACCCGGGCGAAGATCTCGATCTCCTCGGGCTCGGACGTGCGCAGGGCGTCGGCGAGGATCGACGCGAGGGCGGCGCGCATGGTCTGGACGGCCCGCCGGCCCTCGGGCGTCAGCGAGAGGCGCGTCGCCCGTCCGTCGTCGGCGTCGGCGGCCCTCGTCACCAGGCCGGCTCGTTCGAGCCGCGTGGCGTACCGCGTGGTCACCGTGCGATCGAGGCCGATGACGTCCGCGAGCCGGCTCGCCGTCGCGGGCCCGGACCGGGCCAGCCCGGACAGGACCGGATACGTGGTGCTGTCGACGCCGTCGACCCCCTCGGTGAGCCGGTCGTACAGGTGAGAGCGGTTGCCGCGCAGCAGCAGGGCTCCGAGGGCGGTGGCGATCTGTTCGGCGGGCGCGTTCACGGCTGCCATGATACGTGCAAAAAGCACGCATTCGTGTTATGGTGAATAACGTGCAGATTGCACGCTATTGAGGAGGGGTCATCATGGCCGACGACATCGTGCGTCCCGAGGACGTCCTGCCCGACGGCGTGGAGGGCACCGTGCTGAACGGCGTCCAGGTCCGCAAGGGTTCGGTCGCGGCCTTCGTGGCCAACGCCAAGACACTTCAGCGCCTCACTCCCGGCACCGACGAACACCACCGTGTGGCGGACCAGTTGCGCGCGCTGGCCCCGGCCGTCTCCGCGGTGGGGCTGTTCGACGTCTTCGAGGCGCGTTCACCCGAACTCCGGGAGATCATCGCCGCGGGGTGACCCCCGCGTCAGGGCGCGATCGGGGTCCAGCGGATCGGCAGGCGTTTGATGCCGTTCTGGAAGTTCGAGCGCAGCCGGACCGGCTCGCCGGCGGGCTCGATGTCGTGCAGGCGGTCCAGGACCGCGGTGAACATCGCGCGCAGCTGCAGGCGCGCCAGGTGGGCGCCCAGGCAGAAGTGCGGCCCGTGCCCGAAGGTCAGGTGGTCGTTCTCGGCGCGCCCGACGTCGAAGCGGGACGGCTGGGCGAAGACCTCCTCGTCCCGGTTGGCCGAGGAGAACCACACGACGACCTTCTCGCCCTTGCGGACCGGGACGTTGCCGACGACGGTGTCGGTC
>Ga0247774_1000767_pt1 | contig 16164 bp, 15 predicted proteins | sample UWRJL001104B6_FD_179933 | JGI IMG/M metagenome (GOLD analysis project Ga0247774, IMG submission 179933) | Plant litter microbial communities from Arlington Agricultural Research Station in Wisconsin, United States - UWRJ-L001-104B-6 | ecosystem: Environmental > Terrestrial > Plant litter >... | reverse complement strand
ATATATTATATTTAGGATTAATAGGTGTAGTTTTCTCAATGTTTTTTTGATTTAGAGACATTATAAGTGAAGCTAGCTTTTTAGGAAATCATACTTTAGCTGTTCAAAAAGGATTACATTTAGGATTCATACTATTTATAGTGTCTGAAGCCTTATTTTTTATGGCTATATTCTGAGCATTTTTTCATAGTGCTTTAACACCTACTGTAGAATTAGGTGCTCAATGACCTCCAATAGGTATAGAACCTATTAATCCTTTCGAATTACCTTTATTAAATACAGTATTATTGTTATCAAGTGGTGCAACAGTTACTTACTCTCATCATTCTCTAATAAAAGGAGATAGAAGAGGAACTTTATATGGTTTAATCGCTACAATAATATTAGCCATAGCTTTTACAGGATTTCAAGGTATAGAATATAGTGTATCTTCTTTTACTATTAGTGATGGAGTTTTTGGTACATGTTTTTTCTTTGGTACAGGTTTTCATGGGTTAATTATAACAGTAGCCCTTTTATACATATATATATATTTTAAAATGATACACATAAATAAACATAATTTAGAAGTTTCCAAAAATACTACAGACAGTGTAGAGAAACAAGGATTATTAGTTACTAGTATTGATAATAATACTTTTTTTTTATCTCCAAAATTTATAGAGTGATTTATAGGATTTACAGATGGAGAAGGTAATTTTAATATTAAAATATTAGGATTACAAGAAAATGATGAAGAGATTACCTATAAAATCATAGAATTTACTTTTCAAATAGGTTTACATAAAGATGAAATTAAAGTATTAGAGTATATAAAGAATACTTTAAAATGCGGTCATATTTCTTTATCTGGTAACAGAGCAAATTATTATGTAAATAATAAAAAATCGTTATTACATATAATAATACCTATATTTAGTCATAGAAACCTTAATAGTTCAAAATACCATGCTTTCGAGCTTTTTAAAAAAGCTGTACTTTCAACCGTTAATAAAACTCATTTAAGTCCGGAGGGAAGATTAAAAATTTTTAATATTCAAAAAGAAATGCAAGCTATATCAGGTAAATGTATTCCAAGTTCTATAAGTAATAAAATAATTATTACTAAATATTGATTAGCTGGATTTATAGATGCTGAAGGTTCATTTTCTACTAATAAATATGTTCCTAGATTTAAACTTGAGAATGATATAAAAGAATTAGAACTATATAATAAAATTAAAGATTTCTACAAAGTAGGTAATTTTTGTTTCAAGCCTTCTAGAATTAATGGATCTAATCCAATGATAGTATTAGAAATTAATAGCATTAAAGACTTAAAAGAATCTTTAATACCTTTAATGTTTGACGAAAATAAATCAATATTACTTAGTTTAAAGAATAAGGATTTTTTATTATGACTAAAATTAGTAGATATTTATTATAATGGTTACCACACAATTTTAGAAGGTAAATATATTTTTGATCAAATAAAATTACATATTAATAGATATAGATTGACAACTAATAAACATCTGTTAAATGACAAAAATCGTATTTCAATTTCGGAAATTGAAAATTTAATTTCGAAACTTTATTTATTAGAAAGTCCTTATGAAATTAGAGATAACGTTCAATTTCATAGAAATACTAATAAATTGTTAAGTAGATCTAATGGAATTATTGCGATATCTGAAGAAGGTCGTTATAGTCATCTTTACTCTAGTATAGCAGATTGTGCAAAAGATTTAAACATTAGTAGAAAAAGTATTAAAGATTCTTTAGAATTAGGTAAGTCTTATAAAGGATATGTTTTCATTTTAAAATAATATGTATATGATAAATTAAAATAGAGTTAATAGCAAGAAGATCTTTAGTAAAAGAAAATTTGCTTCCAAATATATATATATATAAGATTTATATATATAAAGGTTCAACGACTAGCTAATAAATATTATGTTCCCTAATAAAGGGAAAAGAATGGCATTAAATTCTACTTATTAATTATCTAATCTATATTAGATAAGCACTAATAAGAATACATAGTCTAAATAACAATGTGAATTGTTAAAAATTATTAATTTGTACACGTTATAATTGGTACAATCTTTTTATTGGTGGCTTTGTTTCGGGCTTATTCTTATCACTACACAGACAATCATCATTTAGGATTTGAAGCTGGAATATTGTACTGACACTTTGTAGATATCATCTGGCTTTTTTTGTACGTATCTATTTATTACTGAGGGTCTTAAAAAACAAATATAAAATATATTTAAGAAAGAATTATCATAAAAATTTTGATAATAAAAAAAGCACAAAAAATATACGAGTAATAATTTTTGATCTAAATTTAAATACTATATTTAAATTTAATTCTATAAATGAAGCTAGTAGATTTTTAAATACTTATCCGACAATAATATGAAGAAAAATTCAAAAAAAAGAACTTTATATTAATCGTTATAAAATTATTATTTATAACAATTTCGAGTTACTAAATCTTTATTTAATAATTACATATAAAAAATTACTTATATTAATTAAATCTATAATAAAAGAATTTTTTAATTATAAATTTATAATTATTTTTCTTTTATTAGGTATTTTAATCCATATTAATTATGATGTAATTGTAGATTATTTTTTTAATTACCAGGATATCTTATATAAATACGTGAAAAGTAAGCATAATTGTCGTAATTCTAGTTTTATAATAGATTATCCATTTTATAATAATAACAAAGTAAACTCTTTTGCTATTATTAAAGATAGACAGAATAAATTTGTTTCTTCTCCCATAGGTTTTACAGAAAAAAATATGTTTTTTTACGGATTTATATTAAACAAACAATACATATTAGAGTATTTACAACAACCTAATATAATAATTAATGATTCTTTGGATATTCAAGCTTCTTCCCCCATAGACGCTGTTTCTCCGATAGTAGAAGGATCAAAGTATCGTGAAGCATTTAATGCTTTAGGTATACAAGGATTAAATAATCAAAATAATGTTGAAATTATTAATATAATACAACCAACTTATCCTGTTGAACTTAATAGATCTAGACCTCCTACTGAATTATTAAATTATAGATCTAACATATTATATGTAATAATTAATGGATTATCTCCTAGAATATATTAAAGTATATATTAATTAGTGATATATCTGATTATAACATTTTTATTTTTAATTATAACATAATTAATGTTATGTTAAAAATAAGAGATTTTAGTATAATGGCTATTACATATGACTTTTAATCATTAAAATATTGGTTCGAATCCAATAGGTCTTAAATATTAGAATTAATAACTTAATTGATAGAGATCTTCCCTGTCACGGAAGGAGGTGCCGGTTTGACCCCGGTTTAATTCGTTTATTAGAGAAATATAACTCTTTTTATATAATATAAATACTAAAATGGACAACATATTTAACAAACATAATTTTTATAAATTAATTTGTATTTTTTTCATGGGTTTAATAACAAGATTATTCATTAATAATATCGGCGACTTTTTTATTTTTGCTTATTTAATACCAACTATTTTTTGTCATAATTTTTTTGACAATCTATTATTGATAGATTCTCAAGAAGGATTTAAAAGAAAAATTGGATTTGATAAATTAACTGAAATAGCTACTATTTTCAGAGCAGATAATAATAATATTATTACTTCTGAAGAATTACCTAATGCTTTAGGTATACAACAACCAAGCGGGATATTAATGGATAATAATAAGACTAATATACGAGAATTTTTGAACAAAGAAGATATAAAAACTAAATTATCTTCTGTTCAAAAACAAAGTTTAGCAAAAATAAATCTTAAAAAATATACTATGGAAGAGGTTCTTGCAGTTTTACCAGATGAACTTAAACTTCAATATAAATTATTTATAATTGAAAAAAATGGAATACCAATAACCCGTATACCCAAATCAAATTAAAATTATAATTTAACTAAATAAAGATAATTAATATTAAGAGCTATTATTAATATAAAAGGAAATGTTTCCATAGGTAGGGTAAGCCATTTGCTAAATGGTGTTTTTTATAAACTTGAACGTTCGAATCGTTTCATTTCCGGGTAAATATAAGAATATAGTTTAATGGAAAAAACTGTAAGCTTCAACCTTACTGTTCCTAGTTCGAATCTAGGTGTTCTTGACTTACCAGAAATTTGTTTTATTAAGTAGTAACTGGAAGTAATCTTGAGAGAGTTACGTCTCTTTTTAAACTAAATTAAATAAAAAATGAATAAGGATAAATTATATCTAATTAATAAAATACATTGTGCTCACCAGACTGAATTGAGCTTTGATAATTTTGATTATACAGAACCCTCTGTATTTGCAGAACATATAATAGCTACGATTACTAATCTTGTATCTACATATGAAGAATATGATTTTTCTAATAAAGAATATCAAATATTTGTTCGTATTAATAGTGACAAATCTATTTATACTGCTTATAATTTAGAATCTAATATATTAGATTCTAATACAATATCTGAAATATCAGAAGATATGATAGAATTTTATGAAGATTGAAGAAATTTTGCTAACAAACCAGCAAAATTCAGCATTAAAATTGGATCTTATACAAAAGTGTATGATGGCTTTGATATTGAATCTAATGAAAAATACAAAATTACTAGGAAACATACAAATAGAAATTCCAATGTTTTTATAAATTTTAAAAAAATTTAAAAGTATTTTAATTAGCAAAGCAACTTTAATTTAATGGTAAAATAGTCGCCTTCCAAGCGAAGTTTATCGGTTCGATTCCGATAAGTTGTACTTAAATATAACAAAAATTTAGTTAATTTCTTAGTTTAAATTAGAATATTGTAAAAATATCTTCCTTAACCTTTAGGCAACAAAATTATTTCTTGATGAATAACTTAATTCTTATAAACGAAAATTTTACTAATGGATATAGAGATGAAATATTAAATATTTTTTATTTACTTACTATTCTATGTGGTATATTTATTATTACTATGAAAAATCCTATAATATCCGTATTATTTTTAATAGGATTATTTTCAAGTATAGCTTCTTATTTAATACTACTAGGATTAAGTTTTATAGGATTATCTTACTTAATTGTTTATGTTGGAGCTGTTTCTATTTTATTCTTATTTATTTTAATGTTAATAAACATTAGAATAAGTGAACTACAAAGTGATACTAGTAATAGTATACCGTTAGTTATAATTCTTATAATTTTATTTAGTAATCCATTATTTAAATTATTACCTTATAACACTATAATATGAAATAATAATAATAGTAATTTAATAATGAATATGGAAATTAATACTAAAAATATTTTATTTGTAGTTAGTAATACATGAGATGGAAATTTAACAGAATTCGATCATATTACGAGTATTGGTAATATTATGTACACTAATTATAGTATTTGACTAATAATAGCTAGTTTTATATTATTATTAGCTATGGTAGGTAGTATTGTAATAACTATGAAACAAAAAGATTAAAATAAAACTTATATAAATATTTTAGAAATAGAAGTAATGAAAATTATTTTTATTTATCGAATAGATTTTGTATTCTTTTTTATAGATCATTTTGCTAATATGAATATTATTTTATCTCCTTTAAAAAATTTGATTACCTTTTTTTATTTACACATTCAAATTAGATTACTAGTATGTAATATTGTAATATTAACATTATTTTCGGAAGAATATAAAAATTATTTTGAACATGGAGAAGACGAAGATTACTTTTTTTAAATTCTTATATTTCTTAATTTATTGAATAAACTTAGTATTCTTTTATTATTATTAAATTTATCATGAAAAGTAATAAATTCCAAATTCAAATGGATTACAATGAAAAATTATCTTATAATCAATTTGAATCACTTATATTAACTGCTATTAGTTATAATTATAATATAATAAAACATTCTTTTAATTATGGCTATGTTATATATGATTTAAATAGTTCTATTGGTATCAAAAAATATAATATTATTATATTATACCCCTATATAGAGAAAAATGTTTCATTTAAGTATTTGTATGAAACTTGAATATCTAACAATAATAGATCTAACTTACATATTATTGCAAAAACCTTATAATAAATAATATGTTGTTTATATAGAACATTAGCTTCTTTTTATTAACAAAGATTCAATATAATGAAAAACATTTTCACCTTGCAAACTTTTTATAAAATAAGTTCTGTCTTTATAATAGGATTAATAATCAGATTATTAATTAACAATTTTGGAAATTTGTTTCTTTTTATCCCTTTAATATTCACAAATCTTATAAATGAAAATTCTAATTATATGTTACTACTGGACAGTAAAAAAGATAATTTAATAAACTTTTTTTACAAACCATCCATTAAATTACCTAATACATTTAATGCGGATAATAGTGATAATTCCTCAACTTCTTATGAGAACTATCAAAAATTTATATCTACTGGAAACAAAGAATTTACTTCCAAAATGCTTTTGGATAAAAGTAAAAGTTATTTAAATGAATTTCTTATTCAATATGAAGGATCTATCCATTTAAGTCCAACTGAAAAACAAAATTTATATTTAAAATTAGCTAAAATAAATCCCGGGCAAAATACTAAAGAAGAAATATTTAATGCTTTACCAGATAGATTAAAACCTTTTTATGAAACTTTTTTAGCTAAAAAAGAGGGACGTATAACATCTGTACATTGAGAATTTAATGTTTTTAGCTTAGAATTTGTTAAAGGTTGAAAAAAACAATAATTTTCTATTATATAGCTAAGTTATTTTTTTAATAGAAAATTAGTTTCTTTTTATATAAAAATTAATTTATGAAACATATTATAAAATTTATAACAGAAGAAGGATTAAAAGCTTTATGATGCTGATTTATGGGTTTATAAATACTAAAGTATAAAATTTAATAGAATAAATCTGTATTCTTTTTAATAAAAATTTTTTAATGAAAAAATATAATAACATAATCTTCTATTTTACTTGTCTAATTATTCTAAATATTATTTCTTTAACATTACTTGGAATAATATTATATAATAATATTATTGAAGGTAACATTTCTAATATCACAGATTATACTTTAAATATAGTAGAAATTGATCATGTACATAATATAATTGAGTGCAAACATTATACTATGATGGATTTTTTTAGTAATAAAAAAATATATTATTATCCTTCTTATTTTGTTAGAAATGAATCTTTAATTGATACTAGTTTTTCATATAAAAATCTAAACTTTTCTTTTTACTACGAAGTAGAAATAGAAGAAAAGTTTCCAAAAATAATAACAAAACTTCCAGAAATAGAATCAGAAGGTACAAGACTGGAATCAGAACAGGATTTTTTAATAGGACTTTCTAACACATTTTTAGATTTAATGGAATCGAATAAAAAAAGTATAGCTTTTTTTAAAGAGAATTTTTATTAAATAAAAAAAAAGAACTTAGTTTAAGGGAAAAACAAGAATATAATAATTAGCTGTATTCTAAATTAAGATTCGAATTCTTAAGGTTCTTATGTACAGGGGATTATGACTCTTTTTAAAATGAACAAAAAATAAAATGTTAAAATCTATATTTAATAAAAAAAACTTAACTAAAATAATTATAATATTTACAATTGGATTAAGTTCAAGAATGATTATAAACAATTATTTTAATATTAATGTTTTTACTGACCTTTTTAATAGCATATCCTTGATATATTATTTTATTTTCGCATGTGTTACAGTTTCTGTACATTACCTTGTAGATAACTTTAATTTGTCATTATTTCCAAATATATTTCAAAAGTTGTCTATTAACTTTAATTTTATGAAAAACATAAAATTAAAATTCTATTCTATTAATGAGATTAAACAAATTTCAAGAGATTATTTCAATACTACTATTGAAAGAGACAAATTATTGTTAACTGATAATAATGAAACAAAAAATATCAAAAAAATAGAGGAAATTAAAAACTCAAATATTAATAATGCTGACTATGGAGCTCAAGAAACAGAAAATACTAAAAAAAGTAAAGGAAAAAGACCTAGACACTATAATAATAGTGAAACTACTAGTACTCACAGTAGTTCTTCAGATAAAAGTATTAGAAGAATACAAAAAAACTCTTCTTTATCTAATAGCTATAATGAACAAGAGAAATCACATAAACCTAAAAAAAAATCTATAAAACTTAGTGAAATTTGAGGGGATTATAATACAAATAATAAAACTAATAGTATACTTAATACAAAAGATAACTCTGAAAGTTTAAATGATACAAATAGTGTATATTACTTTAAACCTTCAGATCTTGGTTATGTTAGCAGTCCTCAAACTCCGGCTACTAGTAGTAGATATCCTAGTACTGTTTACACAACAGCCAGTTGTGTAAATCCAAATATTTACAGAGATGAAAGCGGTAATTATTATACTATAAATGAATTTGGAATCCGTAATTATAATGTTGCTCATCCTAACCCTCAGAATCTTATAGATCCTTTAGTGGTTCCTAGAAATAGTAGACCTAGTACAGGAAAAGGAAGTTTTGATACACCTAGCACTATGACACCTTTATTCTCTCAAAGTGAACAATTTCCTAACCATTCTAATCAAAATTTAAATGCTGAAGATAACAGATACAGTTCTTATACAAATGATACTAATCATGCTACTGTAGGATATAATGACGAACCTGTTCAATCCGTCAATTGAAGTGAAAGACGTCATAAAGTTGAAAGAGGTGTTCTCTTAAAAGCTGCTGAAAATCAAGCTTTAGTTTTAACAAAACATGAAATAGATTTGCCTACTAAATCTAGTAAAGGGAAATTTTCTTTAGGATTTAAACTATTAGATAACAGTTTAAATAAAATAGATAGTGTTTATGTTAAATATCATGATATTACTAAACGTAAATTAATTTGAAAATTATGAGAAAAAGATCATGGAGAATTTGCCACTTATGAAGATTTTAAAGCAGAATTTAATCCAAATACAAGTATCTGAAAAAAAATAAAAGACGCTACTAAAAAAGATGTATCCACAGAAGTTGGAAATTTAATTAAATTAAAAAACCCCTTCAATACAGGTTTAGACAAAAATAATATAAAAGCTATTGGGGTTAGTAGTACACAAGACCAATTAAATAATATAAATGCTAATAGATATAACACTGAAGAAATTAAAGATAAAAGAATTAAGCATAGACATATTAAAAAAAAATAATAATAAATTACTATTAGGAATTTAAGTTCCTTTTTTACATTATATAATTTAAAATGAAAAATTGATTATTTAAAATTTGTATTTTATTTACCATTGGATTAGTTTTTAGATTTATCATTGGATATTATATAAATACAGGTATGTTTACAGATATAATAGAAATATTCGCATTTGCAACATATTTTAACTATAGTTTTCCAAAAATCTCTATATTATCTAGCAATTTGGATCATAATCCTTTAAATTATTCCAAAGATAATATTGATACTACTAAAGATTTATTAAAACAAAGTGTTAAAAATAGTGAAACTACATTCACTAGTAAATGTAAATGTAAAATATATTGAGTTTTTTTAGAAAAAAACAAAACTAATTATAAAGATTATCGAGCATTCGAATTATTATGAAATTCTAACAAAGAAATAAGAAAGGAAATTAATTCTAGAGTTCACACGAACTTAGAAAATCATATACGTACTTGAAAAGTTCAAACAAAAACTTTATTATGATTCTTAGGTAACAGATAATTTTTTGATAAAAAAATAAAATACAAATAAAAAGATGTAATTTAAAAGCAGAATAATAATTTAATACTATTAAATTATAAATTTAGGTTCGAACCCTAACATCTTTATGTGTATAATTTAGATATACAAAGAATTATCCCATTTAGAGAATATAGTCTCTTTTATAAATTGATCACTACCATACTTAATGAAAACAAATATGATACAACGTTGAATTGAAATAAAATTAAATAAACCTTCGAGTAAAGTACTATAGTACTGAAACTAATTTAAAGGAATTGAGAAATGATCCTGTTTACATAAGTCAAGAAGATTTACTATTAACATTGACTTTAAATAAAAGTCGATATAAAGAAGATCTTGTTACATTAACAGCTAAAACCATGTTTATTAAAGAATATATAGAAGTAGACTTAAATAGAATGTCTTATAATTTACATCATTTAAATATAGATAGACTAAATATTTTTTGTATAGAAAAAAATAAAGGTATAAAAAACACTTATATTAATAATAATATACTATTAATTGAATTAGGAGTTGAAGATTTTAGAGAATTATTAAATAATCCTAAAGATAAATTCATAGAATTTAATAAAAACTCTTTATATATAATACGAGATACTAATTACACTAATGTAAAAGCTTTATTTAGTGTAATAAATAACTTACATGTTAATATTGGAAGAGGTGGAGGACAAAAAAATCACATATTTAGTCCTCTAGAATTTAGATTTTTTTCTTACATAATGGCTATGTTTAATTTTAAATATCCTAATATTTGTTATTTAAATAACTTTAGAGATATTACTAAAGACAGATATCTACCTTTCCACTATAACAAAAATAAATAAAATTAGTTATAACTTAATTTTTAGTATATAATATTACTTTTATAGTAATGTGTTACTTTTTACTACTTTAATTTTAATATATGATAACTTCAGCTTTATTAGTATTTTATTTCGGACCTACTATTTATGTATGTATCCATAATTTTGTATTTTGATTTATTATAGGTTTCTTTGTTGGTTATTTCTAAAATTTATGCTTAATCTAGCAACATCTTGTATTATATTAATATATGCATTATAGTGATATAACTAAAGATATTATTTAAATATACTCATCTTATATCAAATGTTAATTAAAAACTTTTTAATTAATTGGTAAGAGATAAAAGACATTACTAATTCTAAAATTAATTAGTAAAGGAGATTAGCTCAGTGGTAGAGCGGATATTTAACACATATACGGTCGGGCGTTCAAATCGCTTATCTCCTAAATGAAAATTTTTTATTCATAGGATAGAGAAAATGTCTCTTTTAAAAAACATAAATAAATATGAAGAATATAAACATAATACCTATCAAACACTATTCTAATGCAGAATCCTCTAAATTATTAATTTATAAAGAAAATAATAATAAATCTGGAATTTATCGTTGAACTAATTTAACTAACAATAAAAGTTACATAGGTTCTGCTAAAGATTTAAAAGACAGACTGAGAATATATTATTCTACAGGATCTATAAAAAGTAAATTAATTAGAAGTTCAAGTGCTATACACAATGCATTATTGAAATATAATTATTCAAATTTTAGTCTAGATATTCTTGAATATTGTGAACCTAATTTATTAATAAAAAGAGAACAATATTATATGGATCTATTAACACCTGAATATAATATATGTAAAACAGCAGGTTCGAGTTTAGGTAGAAAACACAGACCTGAAACCTTATTAAAGATAAAAGCAGCTTACAAATATAATCCTGAAAGAATAGCTAATACTAAACTTATAATGCAAGATAGAGAATGAAGCTTAGAATCTAGGACTAAAATTAGCCTAAAATTAAAGGGCCGTAAGTTAAGTTTAGAAACTAAAGCCAAGTTAAGATTAAAAGGAGGCAATCCAGTTTATGTAACAAATATAAATAATAATTTAAAAATAGAATACCCTTCTATTATTGAAGCAGCTAAAAATTTAAACGTTTGTATTAAAACAATTCATAACTATGCTAACACAGGAAAAGTATTAAAAAATACTTATTTAATAAATAAAAATTAAAAAATTTCAAGAATTAAGGAAATATACTTTAATTGGTAAAAGGTTCGTCTTGAAAACGAAAGAAGTTTATCTTCGTGTCCGTTCGAGTCGGACTATTTCCGCAATATTATCTCTTAGATTAGATTCTCTAACTCAATTGGTAGAGTGCATTATTGATAATAATGTTGTTCTGCGTTCAAATCGCAGGAGAATTAAAGAAATCTTAGTTATAGGTTGAAATATGTTATCTTGAAAACAAGTAAATATTATAATCCTTTAGCAATAGTTTCTTTTTAATAAAATTTAAAATATTATGTTTTCACTTAACAATCTTTACAAAATTTTAATAATTTTTCTTTTTGGTTTAATTACTAGATTATTTTTTAATAATTCCACTGAATTTTTATCTTGTTTATTTATTTTTATTCCTTTATTCTCCCTTCATGATTACTGTGTTTTATCTGTTGAGTTACCTATCAGTAAAAATAATAGTTTTAAAATCCCTTCAGTATTTTATACTGAAGGAGATAAAAAACTTGATAGTAAAGATTATAAACCCTATAATCCTATAAAAAGTAAGGGAGTTTGTACTAACTTTTATGAACATAATTGAAATTCTGATATTAATAGTAATAGTACTAACTTTTCTGATTTTTTTAACAAATATCATAAATCTCTTCATTTATCAAGACAACAATTTTTTGAAATTAGACAAAAAATGTCTATAGAATTAGCTAAAGGTAAAAATATAAAAGAAGTCCTTGACATTTTACCTAATGATCTTCGTAATTTTTATCAAATGTTTTTGATTCAAAAACATTATAATAAACCTTGTAATGTTGCGAATTTTAGTGATAATATATTTGGTAACACATCAGCTTCAGGCGATTTTATTTATTACAATGAAAAGGATAATAAATAAATTTTTTAGTATTATATTTAAAATTTAATTGAAAAATTAAAGAAATCTGGGTGAGTGGTTTATACCGGATATTTAGAGCATATCTAAGCATCTTATGCTTCGTCGGTTCGAATCCGTCGATTTCTGCCAAGTATTTAAGGACAATTATCTTAATGGTAAAGAGGTATTTTTGAGTGATATTTGGTCATTATGACCTTTGTAGGTTCGATTCCTTCATTGTCCGATTGTTAACAACAAATTTAGAGAATATATAAATTCTCTTTTTACACGAAACTATTAAAATGAATAATAAAAAATTTTATAAATTTATAAAGCAGTATTTTTTTGACACATATTTATATTTACACTTTACTATATTTGGTTATAAAATAGAATTTTTTTGAGGTACTCGTTTTAGACTGATACTATATATAATAATCATGTTGATTTCTAGTTTTATTATCGTATATAAGTCTTTGAATATTACTTAAATAACTAATAATTAAATTAGAGAATAATTGGCTCTTTTTATTAAAATTACAATTAATATGAAATTTTTAGAATGACTAGCAGATTTGGAGGATTACTTTTTTGATACAAATTACGTCTTAACCCTACACCACCGTAATTATCAAATTACTTTATTTTACGGTACTCGTTTCAAATTATGATGTTATTATACTATCATAATACTATTTAGCATATTTTTATTAAACAAATACTTTCATTTTATCTAATAAATAAAAATATTAAATCTATCTTTATATTTTTACACTAAAATTAGAAATAAAGGTTTCTTTTTTATTAATATTTTATTATGAAACTTAATAATTTAAATAATAAAATTATATGATACAACATAAATAAGGAGGGATATATTAATAAACACTTAGAAAATAAACCAGCTATATACATATATATGAAAAATTCATTATCAAATAATGAATTTAATTGTTATATTGGTTCTACTATCAATTTATCAGCTCGTATAAGTTCACATAGATGTCAGATTAATAATTTTAATAACTATAAATATACAAATAAACGTACTTTATTTTACGAACTTATAATTAAACATGGTTGAGAAAACTTTCAATTTGGCATATTAGAATATATAGATTTATCTTTTGTTAAAGACATTAAACAAAAAAAGGAAATTATATTAGAAAAAGAGCAATACTATTTAAACAACATTAATCCTTCATTAAATTCTTATAAAAAAGCTACTTCATCTTTAGGAGTAAAAAGAAGTTTAGCTTTTAGTATAAAAATGAGTAAAATTAGAAGAGGAAAAAGTATCAGATCAAATAAAAAGATTAACAATACAATTAGAATTATTACTGAAGAAACTAAATCGAAAATTTCTTTAAAAAACCAAGGAATTAATGTTAAAGTTTTTGATAAGCTTAATAATCTTATTAATGAATTTGCTTCTATTAGAAGCACTGCTAAATTTTTTAATGTACATCCTAAAACTATAAATAATATTTACAAAACAGGAAAATCTTTTGATGAATTTATTTATAAATTTGAACTCAAAGATAATAGAATATCTATTTATGATATTAATAAAAATATTATTGATACTTTTGATAATTCAAAGAAGGTAAGTATACATTATAACATACCATCTTCTACTTTATCTGATTATATTAAATCGAATAAATTATATAAAAATAAATTTTACTTTTCTAAACATGCATAAATTCAGAGAATACCATCTCTTTTTATAAAACTAAAATTGACGTGAGTAACACAAATAATAGATTTAATCCGTACTGAATTACAGGTTTTGTTGATGCTGAGGGTTGTTTTACTGTAAGTATTTCCCAGAGTAAAAATTCTAAAAACGGATGACAAATTCATCTTGGGTTTAAAATAGCATTACATAAAAGAGATAAAGAATTACTTGAAAAAATTAAACTACATTTTAATGAAGTTGGTACAATTTATATTAATAATAAAATGGCACACTATCATGTGTGCAATAAAAATGACCTTACTAATATAATATTACCCCATTTTAATGAATATCCTCTAATTACTAATAAACAAAGAGATTTTAAAATATTTTCAGATATTTTAAAAATAATGAATAATAAAGAACATTTAAGTAAGGAAGGTTTAATGAAACTTATCAATTTAAGAGCTTCTTTAAATTTAGGGCTTTCAAAAAAACTAAAGCTTTTTTTCTCTGAAGTAATTAAAGTAAATAAGCCTGAAATAATTATACCCAAAAATATAAATTATAATTGATTAGCGGGATTTTTTAGCGGCGAAGGTTGCTTTTTTATAGAAATTTACAAAACTAATTATTTACGTCTACGAATATTAATTAACCAACATTCTAAAGAAAAATTACTTATAAGTAATTTTATTCACATACTAAATTGCGGTAGTGTAACAAGTTTAAATAATTTCGTAGTTTTTTCAGTAAGCAATTTCAAAGATATTTTTGAAAAAATAATACCCTTTTTTCAAAAATATAAAATAGAAGGAGTAAAATCCATAGATTTTAACGACTTTTGTAAAGCTGCTGAATTAATTAATAATAAAGCTCACTTAACTTTAGAAGGATTAGAAAAAATTAAATCAATTAAATTAAGAATGAACAGAGCTAGATACAATACAATATAACACTAAATAATATAAATTAATGTACTATTAATTCATATATACAGACTATAATTTAATAGGTAGAATCCCGTCTTTGGGAGACGGTTATCCAGATTCGAATTCTGGTAGTCTGAATAAGTTTTTATAAACTTATTAGTGATGAATTTGATCATCATATAAATAAATGATATAAAATAAATATTTGAATAAAAAGAGATTGTTAGACAGTAGTCTAGGCTATGTATTAAAGAGACAACTTTTGATCTTAAGATCAATTAACTCTAAGAGAAATTAGATAGTAAACGAAGTGAATTGAAATATCTTATTAACTTCAGGAAAAGAAATCAAAAGAGATTCCATGATTAGTGTGAATTAAAGTGGATAAGTCTTTAATAAGTAAAATAGTTGTAAAACTGTTTGAATTTTATGGGGAACCTTCCTCAAAGACTAAATATAATACATAAGCATTAGCGTAAAGTACCGTGAGGGAAAAGATTATATAATAGCAATTTTATAAGTAGCTCAAGTAAAAAAAAACAAGAGCGTACCTTTTGCATAATGGGTCACCAAGTTAACTTTAGATGTGAGCAATAGCGTAGTTAAACCGATCATAGAAGAAAATGATAAATATCTAAAGTTAGACCCGAAGCTTAATGATCTTACTACAATCAGGATTATAAAAGTCCGAACGGGTTATCGTTGTATAGATATCCGAAGAATTGTGGTAAGTAAGTGAAAGACAATACTGATTAAGTTAGCTGGTTTTCTGCGAAACCTATAACAGTAGGCAATTTAAGTAACATCTTAGCAGGTATAGAACTCCATCTCAG